>CEVM01126624.1_pt1 | contig 122042 bp, 103 predicted proteins | sample 531481 | NCBI WGS metagenome assembly CEVM01 (sample SAMEA2623649, study PRJEB7988) | marine metagenome | biome: marine biome (ENVO:00000447); feature: mesopelagic zone (ENVO:00000213) & marine oxygen minimum zone (ENVO:01000065); material: "saline water (ENVO:00002010), including plankton...
ACCTAAGTCCTACTAGCCAATTACTTACACCCCAAAATAATTTTAAAAATTTCTAAAATCAACCTGCAACGCCACTCCCAACCTACTCTCCATTTCTTCTCAAAACAGCAAAAACCTCAATACATCCGGAAATAAACGTTGAAATACCAGATTTATATAATTGACTAAACAACTCTTTTTTTAGGATAAAACTTTAAGGAGCCGCTTTCAACTAACTGAAAGACGTCTAAGCGCTGTGCAAAGTCGAACTGAAAATTAAAATTCAGACCTAAATACTAAAACCAAATTAACGGCTTAGCGATTGAGCGCCCTGTTTGAGCTCTTTTTTTGAACCATCAGGTGCAGAAAAAAGCGAGTAGCGAAAGCGCGGTGGTTGCAAAGGCAACCAAAGCCCCAGAAAAAACTAAAGAAAGAAATTCCAGACCAGACCGAAGCGGAATGCAAAATCACGGTATGGATACCCCGGCGCACTGAAGTAATCATTAGGAGCAGCGAGGGCATTGATATGCTCAGCTATGAAAAAGATGCGCGTTTGACGCACTTTCATATTAAAGAACAAATCGATCAACGGGAAATCACCAATCTCTTCGTCATTCTGTACATAGAATTCAGCCAAAACCGGATCGTAACCATCCATTGTATAGGATGTAAAGTACTTTAAACTTAATCCTGTCTGAATAAACAAAGCTTTCTTAAACCATTCATCAGAGAAATACAGCGTATTTCGCGTGATAAGCTGTGGCACATTAAGGTATTGATCGCCACTAGCAACTTTTTGATAAGCTACTGTATTATCAAGTGCAAATTTCCCCAGGCGAAACTCTTTATTAACCTTTGCTTTAAGATAAGTTATATTATCCCCGGTTTGGAAGGATTGAACCAAACTATCCTGAGAGCTTCTACCGAAATATGCGTAATCAGAAACATTTACCAGACTGACCGATGCATTTAGCCAGGCGTCGGACTTCATGTTGAAATCCAAGGACTGCGTTTTTACAGTTTCGTACGTATTGGCGTTATACCAGTTGTAGTTCTCATAACTGCTTTGATACAGCAAATGATTGTAATTTGCCGGAGAAGCATTGATGTGCAGACCTCCTGTAAAGCTCGCTTTGTCTTTATAAGTATAACCAGCTTCCGCATCCAGATTGTAGCCTGCAAAATCTCCGGAAATATTGAGTGCTGCTTTACCCGAAAGCAGGAAACCTTTATATTCTTTTTTATAGGAGGCTCCCGCAGCTAAATTATTACCAACGATTTGGTTAGGAATACGCCCTGAATCCTGTATCAAAACTGAATTATAGCCATACTTATAATAGGAGTGCGAAACCTGAAAACTCAATCGGCCCAAAATAGTATTGGTATATGCCACATAAGCCGTGTTGTCAAATGTTCTTAGATCTGTTTTATCAGAAATGTTTTGAGTAACAAACGAATTTCCGAAAAGGTTGGTGGCCGGACTGGCCTGATCGTATCTGTAAAATTTGGTTTCATAATTAAGTATATGACCCAGCTCAATTCGATTCTTAGAAAGGGTATCCTGCTGGATCAGATCATACTTATGATTGAGGTAAAATCGTGCACCGTCAAGAATGCTTTCAGCATTTTCAAAATTTACAGATAATACGGCTCTATCATCAAATTGAGGGTCATCACTCCGAAAATTTGCCAGACCTTGTGGTGTGAGTCCTCCGTTTTCCTGATTCAATAAGTCCTGAGCTACATAATGCGCTTTGAGATCATAGCGCCCACTTTCATTCTGATAGTTTGCAGTAAACCGAAAGTTACCGGTGCTGGTAAGTATATTCTGATAATTACCCAAACTTCGCAGCCCCTTATAAGCGATTGAAAAATTAAATCGCCTGGACTTGTTCATCGTAAAAAAGGCATCCAAATTCTGACCTTGTTGGAATACACTCTTATAATAGAGTTCTGTAAGAGGGGTTGGCACATTATAGTAGTAAATGTCATCTATTCCCATATAATTGAAATGCCTGGCCCGAGCTCCAAATAAAGGCAATATGTTCGATCCAGAAAAGTCTCGCATTAGCGAATTATAGGTTTGCCCCTCATTAGAAAAGGGTAATAATTCAAAATTATCTTTACGCAGGTAGTTGAATTTATAGAATTTTCTAACGGTAAGCGAGGTATCAACGATAGTGGTATCGTTGACTACCGAAATGATTTTATAAAGGTCAATGGGTGGGCGTTCACGTTTTGTTTTGTTTGGAATGCGCTCAACTTCCGCACCACTACCGCCTTCTTCAGAAATCTGGATTTGACCCAAAACAAGGTTTAAACTAAATAATGAACAAAAAACAATGAGTACTAACCTTACCTGCATCTAAAAAGTTTGGATCAAAAATAGAATATTTACAACTAAATAAAACTAGAGTTTAGAAAGTAGATGTTAAAAATTAGACAAGTGCAACTTTAATAATGGTAAAAAAAATAACCGGATAAGTGACTTATCCGGTTATAGAAGTTTTGCTTTTTATTTAAAATTTAATTTTGCTCATTCAAATTAGTATTAAACAAAATTTCATTTTGAGGAATTTCATAAGTTAACCTCTCATCATCGTGAGAGAAAGACTGACCTGCAAAATCTAACCAGTTTGAACCTCGTGTTCTTGTCTCACGTCTCCTTTTCATAATAAAGTATGATTGACCTTCTCCCCAAAGTTCTAACCTAGCCTGCAACGCAGCCTCTTCTGCCAATTGATTATTTGGCAAGGCATCTATATATGAAGTATCATCCAATCTTAAACTTAATAGAGCTTTTAAACTGGTTCTAGCAGCAGCAAAATTTCCATTTTCTGCAGCAGCCTCTGCGTGAAGAAGGTACATTTCAGCAGACCTCATATAATGTGAATCTGAATCTATATTAGATTGCGGACCGCTAAAAGAACGGAATCCATTATTTTGAGCACCTTTGTAGTAAAACTTTCCAGCAGGTCTTAATGAACTACTAAATTGAAATTTACGAATATCGTCATCTCTGAAATTAGAATATAAACCACTATCTATACCTTTTGGATTACCTACAGCAGCGTAGCTATAACTATATTGATCCATAAAACCCCACCAAGAAAATAAAGATGCAAGACCTTGTCCTTCGGGTGTAATATTAATACCCCACAAAATACCGGGAATAGTATTAATATCATTAAAACCTCCCACGCTTCCATCCTCTCCAGGTAATAATGCTACCTCATCAGCAGTCATTATTGGATAACCCGCGTCAACAACCTTTTTAGCATACTCTTCTGCTTTTGGCCAGTTATTCATAGCACCATAAACTCGAGCAAGTAAACCTCTAGCAACATCTTGGTTAATCTCAATTTTCTCTTCTCTCACAAAACCATCCAGAAGCTCTTCCGCATCCAATAAATCACTTATTGCAAAATTGAAAACATCTTGAAGAGGACTTTTGGGCTGATCCAACTCATCTGCACTTGTATAAATAGGTAATACCGGTTTAGATAAATCTGATATATCATTTACATACAAGTGAATCAAAAAGTAATATGCATAAGCTCTCAAAGCCTTAGCCTGACCAATAGTATATCTCCCCGTTACAGTTTCTGGAACAACGTCATTGCCTCCTGCCGCATCAATAACTAAATTGGAAAGGTTAATAACTCTATACAAAAACCTCCAGGCACGGTAATTGACTTGGTTGTCAGGATCAACAGTTGCGGTTAACTCAGATATATTTGTTTGACGGTTATAGCTTTTACCCAAATGAGCTGCATCTGCAGATAATATGTCCATTTGCATAAACTGAGCAGTTACTCCAAAATCCTCCTGAGCATCAGTCCCCCCGCTTCCGCGACGATACAGGTTCTCATAAATACCTAACAAAGTACCTTTTGCCACTTCTTCATTAACTTCTGCAGCTTCTCCAACTTGTTCTGCTGACAAAACCTCTGTTGGCTGGACTTCCAAATAGTCGTCACTACAAGCCGCAAGCGATAGCAAGACCCCGGCAAGCATAATTTTTCTAATTGTTTTCATATCTATTTTTTTATAATGTTAAGTTAACTCCAAAAACTATAGTTGATAACGGATTATATCTATAAATACTTGAATTACCAGTTATCGAAGTTGATGGGTTAAAACCTTCTCTTTGCGACCAAAGCGCCAAGTTATCACCTGTTAAAAATATGTTCAAATTATCTAACCCCATTTTCTCAACAAAAGTCGCAGGCATGTCAAAACCGAGGCGAATGTTATTCAAGGCTAAGAAATCTGCTTTCGTTAAAAACCTGGTAGATGTAGCACTTTGTTGAATTTGGAATCTTGCATCCTGGCGTGGAATATTTGTAATATCGCCGGGAGCCATCCAGCGATTTCTAATATCAGTATGGAAATTATTAGTTCCTGCATAATCATTATCCATCAAGTTAGCGTAGGCTCCGTCATAAGACCAGCCACCTAACTGATAAGCGAATAATGCACTTAAGCTAAAACTCCCGTAACTTGCGTTTAATCTAAAGGCTCCACTTAAATCTGGTATAGCTGTTTTATTAATAAATCGATCCGCGGCATCAGCATAGACCTCTGTGATATCCTGAACTATGCTTGCATCTGGATTATCATTGCGGTAACCAGTAAGCGAAGTAATAATAACATCATTTCCTCCATAAACTCCGTTACCATCTACATCATCAAAATAGCGCTCCCACTGAGCAGCACCAGTTGCCTGATTAACGCCAACATACACCGGCATGTACCAATCATACAATGATCGTCCAGCCGTGCGACCATAGCTTCCTGCTTGGTCAAATCGTTGCTCTTCTCCTGTTGTAGGATCAATTGGAAGTGCAACCAACTCATTATGCAGAAATTGACCATTAACACCAACGTTCAGTTTGAACTTTGGACTATTTACCACTTTGAAATCTACGTCAAATTCTACACCTGAATTCAACATTTCACCGTCGTTTACCTGAATTGTTGCAAAACCGTTTGATGGCCCTACATTTCGAGTAAAGAACATGTCTGTGGTCGACTTTCGATAATATTCAACCGAAGCATCTACGAAATTGAACAGTTCGAATTCTAAACCGGTGTTAAATTGATTAGAACTCTCCCAGGTTAAGTCTGCGTTACCTCTTACCGCAAATGCAAGTGATATATTGTTATTTAAATTATTTATAGAATAAATATTATATCCCGGATATAATCCTCCATAAGAACCATCAGTATCAGAATTACCAATGACCCCGTAACTAGCCTTTAATTTTAAAAAGTTGATTTGATCAGAATTTTGTAAGAAACTTTCCTGAGACAGAATCCACGCACCTCCTATAGCATAAAAATTACCCCATTTTTCATTAATGAATCTTGAAGAAGCATCTCTGTTAAAAGTTCCATTTAAATAGTATTTATTAGCAAAGTCTAATGTAACATTTGCAATATAACTTTCTGTTCTTTCATTACGAGTATAACCATCACTAGGATTATTCACAACACCGTTTCTAATATCTGTACCAAAAGATGTAACCAAATTAGATCGACTAGCAAAGAGATAAGTATAATCATACCCAGTAGCAACGTGTGAAACAAAAGCAGAAAGATTTAAATCCCCAAAATATTTACTATACCTTAAACCAGTTCTTAACGTATAGTTTTTAGTCTCCTGACGGAATCTGGATACACGTCCTCCTTCTCCTTTTGCAGGACTATAAAAACGCTCATTAAGATCAATATCTTCCTGCATAAAATACTGATAGGCAAAGTTATTTTCAAAGGTCAAACCGTCAAGTATCTCAATCTTGAGATCATTATTAAAGTTTACAGAATTGGCCTTTGTATTACTTATATTAATTTCAGAATCTGCTACACCGTTTGTTGCAAATCCAAATCCACGACCATCTTCTAGACCATAATCAAAAAGAAAACCACCATAAATAGGATCGTCAATCTTATTACCTTCTGCATCTCTGCGATATAAAGGATATATAGGAGGTAAATTATCTATCCACCAAAACTGAGATGAAGAGGACTCTCCTGTACCATTGTCATTTCTATCACTTTGAGCATAATTAATAGTTGTAACAGCATCAATGATATCAAGAACTCTATTAGTCGCAGTTACACGCCCATTTAATCTTCTATAGTCGGTATTATTCGCATAACCCACATCGTCAATATAGCCAAAAGATGCATAAACCGATGAGTTTTCACCACTATTAGAAAGTGATAAGTTTGCTTCTGTTCGATTTGAACTTTGGAACGCAAAGTCCTTCCAATCCTCAGGGGTATATCTTCTTGAAACTCCCGGCCTTACGGATGCAGTGGTAGGATCGATCAATTCAGAAACACCAGCAGCACCACTACCGCTTACATTCCACATATTATAAATAGGAGAAATATCAGAAACATCAGCATTGTCACCTTCAAACAAATTAGCATTTGCGTAATCTATGGCCGCTGCCTGATCTCCATTATTTTCTAAAAGTCCTCTCTGATATGTACCTTCCCAGGCAATACCAATGTACTCTTCAGGAGACCGAATTGTTTCATACCTCGGAATTCCCTGATAGTTCGTACCCGTTTTTATTTGAACGTTAAGGTTATTTCGCCCCTTACCTTTCTTAGTCGTTATTACGATTACCCCATTAGCTCCTCTAGCTCCATAAAGAGCTGTGGCAGAAGCATCTTTAAGCACCGTCACAGACTTGATGTCATTGGGATTGATATCATTAAGACTACCCCCAAAAGGAGCATCATCCACTACATAAAGTGGTGCTTGGCTACCGTTTATGGATCCAAAACCTCTTATTCGAATTGTTGATGTACTACCCGGTTGTCCAGAAGTATTAAAAACAGAAACACCGGCTGCCTCACCTGCTAATGCCTGTGATACGTTAGCAAACGATTTTTTAGAAAGTTCTTCACCTTCAACAACCTTTGCTGAACCGGTAAATGAGGTCTTAGAAACATTTCCAAAACCTGTTACAACAACTTCTTCTAATTCTTCACCCGCTACCATAGACATATTAACAGTTGACGAAGCTCCTACAACTGCCGTCTTCTCCTGAAAACCGATATAAGTAAAAACCAAAGTTTGACCGACCTCAGCACTTATTGAATATTTGCCATCAAAATCAGTCTGCGTCCCCACGTTCGAGGACTGAATTAAAATATTAACTCCGGGTAAGGGCATCCCGTTTGAGTCTGTTACCGTACCGGTAATTGTTTTTTGTTGCGCAAAGGCAAACTGCATAAAAAGCAGGAATACCGATGCCAAACACCAAGTAATTTTTGATTTCATAAAATATTTTATTTGAATTAGCCGTCGTAAACTTCATAAAACTTTTCAATAAATGCAACAATAATCTTAATGTCTCCTTAATTTAACATAGCATTTTCCTAATAAATCAATTTTAGAGCCTTCTTTATTGAGAAAAAAACACTGTTTTTGCGTTAAGCCTGCAAAAAAAATATTAACCAAACATTTAATTTTTGATTACATTGTATATTTTAAAATCAATTCATTTGCCTTTAATCACATTTTCACAAGTAAAAAATACTGAATGCGGTACAGATGAAGCGGGCCGTGGTTGCCTCGTGGGTCCTGTTACCGCTGCAGCGGTAATCCTCCCACCAAACTTCAAAAATGTACAAATCAATGATTCCAAATTATTATCTGAGAAGTCTCGTGATTCATTAAGAAAGTTAATTGAGAAAGAGGCTCTTTGTTATGCCATTGCACACGTTTTCCCTGAAGAAATTGATAAAATCAATATTCTCAACGCATCTATTCTGGCTATGCACAAGGCTATTGAAAAACTAAGTGTTCAACCTAAACATATTCTTGTCGACGGTAACCGATTTAAACCTTATCAATCTTGTTCTCACCAATGTATAGTTAAGGGTGACCAAAAATTTACAGCCATCGCAGCTGCTTCTATTTTAGCAAAAACAGAACGCGATCGCTATCTAACTGATATGCATAAAAAATTTCCGGAATACAATTGGAAAAAAAATAAAGGTTACCCTACAAAAGAGCATCGCGAAGCGATTAGAAAATTTGGAATTACACCCTTTCACCGTAAAAGTTTCCGGCTACTACCTGAGCAATTTAGCCTGGATTTGTAATCAAAATCAAGATTCCTTTTTTCATTTAAACAGGTCAATTAAGTTCTGCTTAGATTAACTTTTTAAATTTACGCCCACAATCCAAAAATCAAGACTACACTAGCATGAGGAATTTAATATGGGCTTTGAGTATTTTTATGTTTGTAAGCAGCTGTAAAAAGCATCCCGATACGGAAACAGACCTCATACATCTAATTCCTCAAAAAACAGCTGCAATACTTAGAATCCCGCAATGGGAGGATTTTAAGAACACTCTCAAAAGCTCTAAATTCATAAAATCCGGTTCTGAAACAAAGCTCTATAAAGGGCTTTATACCAAAAGTAATCTCTTAAAGCATTTTAATCCTTCAAAAGAATCCTACATAACCTGGATTTCCTTAGGTGATGACGACTATGACCTTGCCTTTATAACCAAAGCTTCCAAAAATTTAATTCCGGCAGATTCTGCTTTTACCAGGGGTATAAATTCGTACCTCTATGAAGGGACTGCTATCAACGGTATTAAAATTAACGATACTGAAATTTTTTACATTAGTAATGACTCCTACTTTCTCGCAAGTACATCAAAACTGATTCTTGAGAACACCATACTGCAGTCCAATTCTGGTCGCGATCCGGAAGACCAATCACTCAAAAAAATACTCAAAACAAGCTCAGCACAAAGTCCTAATCTTTTTATCAACGGCGCTTATTACAAATCGCTTTTTAGGGAGATTTTTGATCATTATAGATTTCAGAATTCAAAACCTGCATTTGATTGGGTTGCAATTGACCTGGAAATTGAGCCCGATGCACTAGAAATGAATGGTGTTTTGCAATTCAGCCCCCAATCCAATCAAAGTTCTCAACTTTTAGCGCACTTAGAACCGGTCTTTTCCAATATTGCTGACTTCATACCGGTTTCTGCTCGCGGTTATTCCTATTTTAATATACAGGATTGGGAAACCTATAGATCCAATCTTGCCGCCTATCGGGGAGCCTTATTAAAAGATTTTCAGATTTCAATAGATGATTTGATGAATACCGCTAAAGGTATTGGCAACATAGCCTACGAAGATTATTCCATTTTAGTGGCTGAAGTTTCTGATGCAGAAAACGCTGAAATCTATCTGCGGTCTATTTCTAGCGAAGCTGAAATTTTCCGGGAATTACCTTTGCGTAAACTCAACGACTCCACGCTCTTTCAATCAGCTTTTAAAGAGCTTTTTAATCCCCCGCCGGTTCACTATTACATCTCTTGGGAAAATCACTTTTTCTTTGCCAAAACGAGGGAAGAACTCAAGGATTTAACCGCAAATTATCAAAACGGAGCGGTTCTGGGTAACGATGCCTCTTACAAACAATTCAGAAAAAATCTTAGCGACACCTACACCGCAGAATACTACGCAAACATCCCTAAATCTTTAAATTATTTATCGAAAAAACTGAGTAAGGAAAATGCTCAGGGCTTAAAAGATACCGACTTAAAATCCTCTCCGCATACTGCACTTCAGCTCAGTGCTTCTGATGACTATATTTATCTTAACGGTGGTGTTTATAAAACTCCGGTTTCCCAAACCAAATCTCAGGTTGTTCAAATTGCAAGTGTCAAACTGGAAAATGACTTACTAAACGCACCGCAACTCCTAAAAAACTACCGGACAAAAGGACAAAATATTTTAGTTCAGGATGTTTCAAACACCTTATACCAAATCAATCAAAATGGAAAGATTGACTGGAAAAGACAGCTTGACGGTCCTATTCTTGGCAAAATTGAACAGGTAGATCTTTACAAAAACGGAAGGCTTCAATATGCATTTGTGACGCCAAAGCATTTTTACGTGATTGCCAGTGATGGCAACATTGTAAAGCCCTTTGACATAGATTACAAAAACACAATTACTCAGCCTCTTGCTGTTTTTGATTATGATGGCAACAGAGAATACCGTTTTGTCCTGGTTCAGGATCGTGAAGTACGCATGCTCGACCGCGAAGCCAATAATGTCAAGGGTTTCAAATATGACAAAGCCGAAACCAGCATTAGCAGGAAACCCCAACACCTGCGTATAAGCAATAAAGATTATCTGCTCTTTCCTTTAGAAAATGGCGAGCTCAAAATTTTAAGCAGGACCGGCGATGTTCGTGTAAAAGTCAACGAACGATTTCAATTCTCTGATTACCCAGTATTTACTGAAAAATCGAATTTTATTGTTGTAGAGCCAAACGGAACAAAAATTTCTATTTCGCAAAGCGGAAAAGTTACCCGGTCTACACCAAATAAAGATACTGAGATACTTTTTGCCCGCAATCGAAATATCGAAGCTAAGCTGGCAGAAAACGTGCTGAGCATCGAGTCTACAGAAATTGAGCTGGATTTGGGTATTTACAAAGGGCTTCAGGTCTTTACAGTAGGATCATCATCGTACGTTACGCTTACAGATTTGCAGACCAACAAAGCACAGATATACTCCTCTAAAGGTGAGTTGCTTCCCAATTTTCCCGTATATGCGGCTTCCACAGTAGATTTGGCAGCTTCAGGAAGCACAGGAAATCTCTTACTTGTTTGCAAGGGTGAGTCAGACAGCGTTATTATCTATCAGATCAACCCATAAGTATAAGCATCTGAAATTTAACCTGTTAAATAATCTTTCAAATACAATATATCTCAGAGTTATAATGTATTTTTATATGACGCAAGCATTTTCCCCTTTTCTGAAAAAAGCAAATCAGTTTTCCCTGTAGCTTTTATCAGGTATGCTGCAATCCCCTTTTTATTTAAAAAGAAATGCAGCCCATTATGAAAACAATTCTCAACCTATTCGGAGTTCTGCTGATTCCATTTTTAGTCAGCGCTCAAATTGAAAATCAATCCAGTGATTTACTGGAGGAGGTGTCTAATCTGACCTACGCCACTTTAAATCCTGAAAACCAAGTCACCTCCGAAACGTTCTACGAAGTGACGTCATCATTTAACATCTTAAGCGGCAAAAAGGTGGTACTAATGGCTAAAGAAAAACCATTAGAAGACCCTGTAAATGCTACCTATAATTACATTGAGCAGGATAAGCACGGCATGACCCTGAATATAAGAAACATCGTCCCTGCGTTTATGTTTGATTTGTATAGCAATATGCAGATCAATCTCGCATCAGGCGATTTTCAAGTACCTGTAGCCTTCAATAAAGATCAGCTACTCCCTGACATCACGCTCAAGATTAGCGCAAGCATTACTCCAATTATACATACATTAGAATATAACCTTAAAGAAAGACGTGTTGTAAAGAAAGAAACAGTAAAAACTACTGCTGGTACGTTTGAATGTCTTGTTATAGAATCCAAAACACACTTCTTACCAAAAAGCGATAAAGACGGAAGTTTAACACAATGGTTTGCACCGGGCATCGGTCTCATTAAACAAATGCATTACGATAAAAATGGCGTAATGACTGGGTTAACACTATTGACAGGCATCAATACTACAGAAGTCAGCTCTGGGTTTGCACAGAATTAGGATTGCTAAATTCAGCTTCAAATAAAACTTTAAAATGTTGAAGCAGTTTTTGCTTTACCTCGGCCTCGTCTACCTGAACCTTACCTAGCTCTACATTGAGCGAGGTCACAGCTTTCTCTTTAATCCCACAAGGGACGATATTGTCAAAATAACCCAAATCTGCATTTACATTAAATGCAAAGCCGTGCATAGTGACCCATCTGCTTGCCCGCACCCCCATAGCACAAATCTTCCGAGCGAAGGGCGTGCCCACATCTAACCATACTCCGGTTTCCCCAGGAGATCTTTCGGCCTTAAGGCCATAATCAGCAAGCGTAAGTATGATCGTTTCTTCTAAGAAACGCAGATACTTGTGAATATCTGTAAAGAAATTTTCAAGATCTAAAATAGGATATCCCACAATCTGACCGGGACCGTGATACGTAATGTCCCCTCCCCGATTGATCTTATAAAACCTTGCATTCTTTGCTGCTAGTTGCTCTTCAGTAACAAGCAGATTTTTTATATCCCCACTTTTACCCAGCGTGTAAACGTGAGGGTGTTCTACAAACAAAAAGTAATTGGGCGTTGGATGGTTGGTCTCTTCCCTTCGGTTTTTGATCTTCAAATCCAGGATTGACTTAAAAAGTTCTTCCTGATAATCCCAAACCTCTTTATAGTCCCGATTGCCTAAATCTTCAAGTTGTATCTGCTTATTCATAATACAAAGATACAATTCCTTTAAAGAGACCTACTTTACTTTTTATTGACAATAACCAACGCAGCAATGACACCGGGAATCCAGCCGCAAAACTATAAAACCGTAACGATAAGAACAGAACCACAGCCCTTGTCTAATACTGCGAGAGGTGGCAAAAAAATAGCGATCAAAGCTCTGAAAAAACTCATTTTAAATGTGATTGATGATGATTGATGTATCTATAGGTATAAAATTATAAGCTTTCGTTACAATCATTGATTTCTAGACGATGAGTTGCTATATTTGCCCGCTTAATAAACGATGCGAGCATTTATTTTAATTGCTTAACAAAGACCGAAATATGCAACTTTCAGAACAGGAACAAATACGCCGCGAAAAACTTGCCGAATTACGCAAACTAAACATCAATCCCTACCCTGCAGATTTATACCCTGTAGACCATACCGCCACACAGATCAAAAAGAATTTTGAAGAAGGTAAAAAGGTTGTAATCGCTGGTAGATTAATGTCACGCAGAATACAGGGCAAAGCTTCGTTTGCTGAGTTGCAGGATTCCACAGGCCGAATTCAGGTCTATTTTAATCGTGATGAAATTTGCCCGGGAGAGGATAAAACGCAATACAATGACGTTTACAAAAAACTTCTGGATATCGGTGATTTTATAGGTATTGAGGGGGATTTATTTACCACTCAGGTAGGCGAAAAAACCGTAATGGTAAAAAAATTCACGTTGCTGAGTAAGGCTTTAAAGCCACTTCCGTTACCAAAAGTCGATAAGGACGGAAACGAGTTTGATAAATTCAACGATCCTGAAATGCGCTACCGTCAGCGGTACGCTGATCTAGTGGTTAACCCAAAAGTGAAGGAAGTATTTGTAAAGCGAACCAAGCTTTTTGCCGCAATGCGGAATTTCTTCAACGACGCCGGTTATTTTGAAGTAGAAACCCCAATTCTCCAGTCTATTCCGGGGGGTGCTGCTGCGCGTCCCTTTGTGACGCATCACAATGCTTTAGATATTCCACTTTACCTGCGTATTGCTAATGAATTGTACCTAAAGCGTCTTATCGTTGGTGGTTTTGACGGGGTTTATGAATTTTCTAAAAACTTCAGAAATGAAGGAATGGACCGCACGCACAACCCTGAGTTTACCGCGATGGAAATCTACGTGGCTTACAAAGATTATAACTGGATGATGAAGTTTACCGAAAATCTGCTTGAGCATTGCGCAATGGAGGTTAACGGTACTACCGAAGCTACTTTCGGGCAACATAAAGTAGATTTTAAAGCTCCGTATGCACGGGTTACGATGACCGATGCCATCAAGCAATTTACAGGCTACGACATTACAGGCAAGACCGAAGAAGAACTTCGCGAAGCTGCTCTGGGTATGGGACTTCAAGTTGATGAAACTATGGGCAAAGGAAAGCTTATAGATGAGATTTTTGGCGAAAAATGTGAAGGCAATTTTATACAGCCTACATTCATTACAGACTACCCCAAAGAGATGAGTCCGTTATGTAAAGAGCACCGTGAAAACCCGGAATTAACTGAACGTTTTGAACTTATGGTTTGCGGTAAAGAAATCGCAAATGCCTATTCAGAACTCAACGATCCTATAGATCAGCGTGAGCGTTTTGAAGAGCAACTTAAATTGGCTGAAAAGGGCGATGATGAAGCTACAGAATTTATAGATCAGGATTTCTTAAGAGCACTAGAGTATGGGATGCCGCCTACTTCAGGACTAGGCATCGGGATGGATCGCTTAATTATGTTTTTGACAAACAATCAGTCTATTCAGGAAGTACTATTCTTCCCACAAATGAAACCCGAACGCAAAAAAGTAGAACTCAGCGAAGAGGAAAAAACCATTTTTGCCATTCTTAAAAAGGAAAAATCATTGGAGCTAGATCAACTCAAAGATGCCAGCGGCCTCAGCAATAAGAAATGGGATAAAGGGATTAAAGGCCTTACCAAACAGAAACTTGCCAAAGTAGAGAAGGAAGGAGACAGTCTTACCGTCTCGCTCATTCAATAAAATTTACAAATAACTTTTTATCAAAGCCTTTCAGAAAACTGAAAGGCTTTTTTTATTGATTAAAAACCGCGGTTAAAATACCGATGCCTCCTGCCAGGAATAAGAAGCCGAGAACGATGATGAGGACGATCAAGGCGATAAGTAATTTACCTTTTGCCCATTCTTGCAAATGCAGATTTTCACTGCTGCTAAATGCCCATACCAGAAGCATTATAAACCCTACAATTGGAATACTTGAAATAAAGATATACAGTGCCCAGCGTTTGGCACCCAATGGATTTTGTGGTTGTGAGTAGATGTCGTTCATAATCGCATATTTAAACTATCAGTAAACCCTCAGTAGAAAATGTTACAAGAGATTGCAAAGTTTTTGATTTAAACCTTTTCGCAATTCGAAAGTCATAAGAACATAACTTTAAAATAAAGAAATATGAAAAAATTAGCTTTAATCCTTACGATTATGATAAGCTGTACTGCTTTCGCACAACGTGACGGACGCCAGGATCGATTGAAAAAAATGATGGAAGCCAGTCCTGAGGAAATGGCTGATATTCAAACCAAGCGTCTTACCCTGGCTCTTGTTCTAGACGATAAACAGCTGAAAGCAATTTATGACCTGGAGCTTGCGGCTGCCAAAGAGCGCAAAGCTCATTGGCAGGAACGTGCTGAGAAGATGAAAAGTGGCGAAAAACCCACTGAAGAAGAACGTGCGGCAATGCGTGAAAATCGCAAAGATCGCTATGCTGCAATGCTTGACAAGCAAATCGCGCATCAGGAAAAAATGCAGAAAATCCTTAATGAAGAGCAGTTTGACCAGTGGCGCAAAATGAAGATGAAGCAAAAACAGCGTATGACTATGCGAGACGGAAAACGCAGAGAGCGCCCTGAAGGCCGCAGAAGAACTAATGGTGAGCGCAAGTAACTCGAAAATCATTAAAAAATCCCCTTTGAATTAAATCAAAGGGGATTTTTACTTTTAAAGCTTTTAGTTTTATTTCAGACCTGGAGCTACTTTATTCACCGCATTAATGGTTTCGTCCAAATCCTCGTAGGTTAAAGCATCGGTAATAAACCAGGTTTCATAGGCGCTGGGTGCGATATAAATCCCTTCCGATAGCATCCCGTGAAAAAACTTTTTAAAGGTATCTGTCGCTGCATTTGAAGCTGAAGCAAAATCGGTGACCGGCTTTTCCGCAAAATGCACTGAAATCATAGAACCGAGCCTGTTTATAGTATGCACCACGCCATTTTCGGTCAATACTTTTGCAATGCCTTTATGCAGGTATTCGGTTTTTTCCTCAAGACGTTTAAATATTTCAGGGTCAGAGTCCAGTGCCCTTAACATCGCCAGACCCGCGGCCATAGCCAGAGGGTTTCCGCTCAACGTTCCCGCCTGATACACGGGACCTACCGGCGCCAGATAATCCATAATTTCATTGCGTGCTGCAAATGCTCCTACAGGTAAACCGCCTCCTATCACCTTTCCAAAGGTTACAATATCAGCTTGTATACCCATCAATTCCTGAACACCACCGGCAGCCAATCTAAAACCGGTCATCACCTCATCAAAAATGAGCAGGGTATTATGCGTATCACAAAGTTCGCGCAATCCTTGAAGAAACCCTTCGGCGGGAGGAATACAACCCATATTTCCGGCAACGGGCTCAATAATTATGGCTGCTATTTCATTTTCATTGGCTTCAAAAAGCTTTTGAACTTCCGCCAGGTTATTATACGGTGCAAGCAAGGTATCCTTTGCCGTACCGGCTGTAACACCGGGACTATTGGGTGTACCAAAAGTAACAGCACCACTACCCGCCTGTATCAAGAAAGAATCTGAATGCCCGTGGTAACAACCCGCGAATTTGATAATCTTATCCCTACTTGTAAAACCACGTGCAAGACGCACCGCGCTCATACAGGCCTCGGTACCGCTGTTTACAAATCGTATTTTATCAATACCCGGAACCATTTTTACCGCAAGCCGTGCGATTTCGGTTTCGATTTGCGTAGGCATCCCAAAAGAAGTTCCTTTCTGCGCTTTCTCCACAACAGCATCTACAACCGGCTTGTAAGCGTGACCTAAAATCATAGGCCCCCAGGAGTTGATGTAATCAATCAACCGGTTACCGTCTTCATCATATAAATAAGCACCTTTAGCTTCTTTCACAAAAATGGGATCGCCTCCCACGGCTTTAAAAGCCCGTACCGGAGAGTTAACTCCACCGGGAATTACCTGTTGTGCTTCTGCAAAAAGTGCACTGCTTCTTTTATAAATCATCATTAAAATCCATTATACTGTGGGGTAACATTTAACTGCTGCCCAATGCTTATCGTATTATCACGCAAGCCATTATTCTTTTTCAATTCGTCTACCGTAAGATTATACATACGAGAGATACTGTAAAGGGTTTCTCCCTTTTTTACAGTGTGCAAAACCACCTTATCAGAAGGTTCTGGCTTAAAGTCTTTAATTTCGGTTCCTAAAACTTCAGCGTCGTAATTATACATCGCATAGCGCTCTATAATTGCAATAAGTTTTTGCGGATATTTTGGATCTGTGGCGTAACCTGCTTTTCGTAAACCACGAGCCCAACCTTTATAATCATCAGGGTCTAAATCAAACAAATCTGCATAGCGGCTTCTTCCTGTCAGGAATAGCGAATGATCCCGAAAAGAATATTTGGGATTGCGGTATTTCCGGAAACACTCCCCTTTTTCATCATCATCATGATACACCACTGCACCAGTCCAATTGTGGCATTTAATACCAAAATGATTATTGGCTTTCTTAGTAAGATTGCCATTACCGGCACCACTCTCTAAAACAGCCTGAGCCATCGTAATGCTCGCCGGAATTTTATACAAACGCATTTCTTCTTTTGCTATCGGAGCAAAGTGCTCAATATAATCCTCTACTTTATCAAAAGGCGCGTATTCATAAGCCCGTTCTGTTTCCTCGGTCACCGCAGCAGGCGTACGCTCATTTTTGTCTGCCGCTCTTTCTGTGGTTCTTGATGATCTAACGCTCACTTTTCGCTTTGAAGCCCGCTTGCTTCCGCCGCAACCCACCAATAGAATACTTATTAAAAGAAGTGTACTTATTTTTTTGATCATTCTAGATATTAATTGTAGATCGTCCCTGTTTTCTAAGCCTTTCATTCATTCCAGTGATGCCTTGTAGGCCTCCTGTATGGATCGCTAAAATACGGGTATTTTTAGAGAAATACCCATTGGATATAAGATCTGTTAAACCATACATCATTTTACCGGTATAGATAGGATCAAGCTGAATATCTTGTTCTTTTTTGAACGTATTTATAAACTGTATAAGCGCCGAAGATGTTTTAGCATAACCTCCAAAATGATAATCGGTTACCAGTTGCCAATTGGTTCTTGATGTATACTTCCTAATCTCAGCTTCTAAAAAATCCCCTTTTAAAGCCGGAAAGCCTAAAACTTTTTGATGCGGCAAACTGGCCTCGATAATCCCGGCGAGTGTACCGCCGGTGCCAACAGAGCACGCTATAAAGTCATAATTGGCAGTGAGTTCATCTAAAATCTCTGCACACCCCTTAATGGCAAGTGCGTTAGTCCCTCCCTCAGGTATCTCATAAAAGTTTCCGTGTTTGGTTTTTAAGCTTTCGCGAAAAGATTCCAGATGCTTTTCACGGTAAGCGCTTCGGGTTACGAACTGAAATTCCATTCCGCAATCGTGCGCAAATTTTAAGGTAGGATTATTCAAAAGTGTTTCTTTTAAATCATATCCCAACTCTTCTCCCCGGATTACTCCTATTGTTTTTAAACCGAAAAGTTTTCCGGCTTTTGCCGTTGCTGCGATGTGATTTGAAAATGCACCTCCGTAGGTGAGCAGTGCAGTATACTCTTCTTCAACAGCCTGAAGCACATTATATTTCAGTTTTCTAAACTTATTTCCTGAGACATCCGCATCGATCAGATCCTCCCTTTTTAAATCAACTTCAACACCTTTTTCCCGATAAACTGTATTTAAAATTGCGTTTATGGGTGTTTCAGGAAATGTAGTGGCGCTCCAGGTTTGCATAGATGCAAATTACCGTATTTGCTTAAGAATTAAAATTGAAGTATAAAACTTAGTTGCACGCAGTTATTAGGACATTAAGACTCAAAGCATTATCACTCAACAGTTCTCAAAAGGATAAAACCCACAAAAAACTAAAAAATATCGACAAAGTACAAGTATATATCGTTAAAACTCCATATATTAGTCGCGCATAACAAAACACAGCCCCTATAAAGACAAAATTACACATTTAATCTATTATTGTGGCTGAGTAATTCAAACCCTATGAATCTACGCTCTTTAATAATAACAGGCGCATTATTGAGCGCCAGTCATACAATCCACGCGCAAGTGGGTATAGGCACTACAACTCCCGTTTCCGGTGCTTTATTAGATATTTCTGCAACAGACAAAGGACTTATGATTCCTCGTGTTGCCCTAACAGGAACAGATGACACTGCTACTGTAACTCCATCAGCAACAACCGGATTATTGGTGTTCAATACCGCTGCTACTACTGGTACAAATGCTGTATCCCAGGGCTTTTATTATTGGGATGGCTCAAAGTGGGTGAAAATTTCGGTAGGATCTGATGACACCAGTATTTATGCTAACGACGGCACACTCGCCAGCGATCGCATAGTTACTCAGAATGACAACACCCTCGATTTTGTCTCAAACGGCGGAAGAAACGCTATAGCATTAAAAAGGACTGATAATAGTAGTGAGATAGGACTTAGCTTTCGTAACAGTGGAAACAACTACGATGCCTCCATATTTCTGGAAAGTTCAGCAAACTCAGGCCTTGTCATAGCTTCGGGTTCTAATCAGGGTAATGCTGATAATTTAGGCAACACGGCTATTTTCAACAACGATCAAACCAGCTCTTTCTCAAAAGAAATAAAAGTCTATGAGGCAGACGCCAATCTAAATGATATCACATCACGCCTTTATTCAAGTGACGATGATGGATTGCTTGATTTGTATGAAAACAATACTTACAACCACAGAATAGCAGCAAATGCTACTACTATTTTTAATGACAAGGGTTTGGATCTTGATTTCAGGATTGAGACCGACACGAACGAAAATACATTTTTTGTAAAGGGAAGTACTAATAGAGTTGGTATAGGAACAAACGATCCCCAGGGCCGATTGCATATTCTTGAAGCTGTAGGCACTCCAGCATCTGCCAGTGCAGCCACTCTGCTTCTTGAGCATAGTAACGGTGGTGGTGAATCTTCCATCGTATTTAAGAGCGCTCAAGACCCTACAGATTATGGGTATCTAAAATTTTCTGACAACGACAGTGGCAACGGGTCCACGAGTGAAAATAGCCTTTTGCAAATTGGTGTTCAAAATGATGGTGTTGGCTCTAATCAGGACGATATCAATATCGCCTCTTCAGGAAATGTTGGGATAAGCAATACAGCACCAAAAGAAAAATTACACATTTCAGGCAGTACATCAACTATTCGTATTGATGGGTTAAATAGGCTAAATAATGCTAACAATGTTCAAAATGACCCCATGCCGGTTTATGTGGATGATAACGGTACGATTGTATTGCAACCTTCTCTGGTACAAACTTACATGCCAATTAATGAAGTTGATTTTTTAGCAACACGAGATATAGTATCTTATAGTGGAGCAGGCCAAACAGTACAAATTCATAGTGCATCAATCACTTTAAGTCAAGAATCTTTAGTCCAAATTACTTATCAATTTAGCGTTTCTATTTCCCGAGCAAATAACACAGCCTTAACTGATGGAGCTTCAAGATTGTTTCGATCAAAGATTCGTGTTAATTCTGACCCATATGCTTTAGCCTATTGCACAGGCACTTATACAAATAACCCAGACAGTAATGCAAGCAACAACATCTATGCTAGTGGAAATTATTACCTATCTGGATCAGGCTATATTACATTACCCGCAGGAACACATAACTTATACTTAGACTTTTCTGCGTTTGGTGCCAGTTATGATTATAATATGACCATTGGACAAACCGACCAGGACCGTTTTCAAGTCGTTGTCCACAGATAATCTAAGACTTTAAAAAAGCCCAGGGTCTTCGCTTCTTTAAGTAATAAAGATCATTCTCAAATTGATAAGCCTCTCGTTCAAAGCAAATAGAACGATAGGCTTTTTCTTTTGAGTATCCCCTTATTCGGTAATAGGTATATTCAGACAAATACCACACATAAAACGGAAGAACAAGCAATTCAACTTGTTGTCGCAGGTGAATGCGCTCGTGATTTATAAATACCTTATTTCGTTTTAAGCCCTCCTCCCTAATCAAAATAAAAGGCCAAACTGCACAGCCAGAAAAGCGTCTGAAAAGTTTTGGAATGGTAATACAAATCATTATTCTAGTTTTGCCCGGGCATAGAATAGATATACCTTTTGTTTTGTAAATTTAATCGATGACGCTATTTAAAAATAAAGTTCCTATCGAAGAAGGTGATTATTACCTGACTCCAGAGGGTTACAGATGCTTTACCGAAAAATATCACCTCAAAAGAGGCTATTGTTGTAAAAGTGGTTGCAGACATTGTCCCTACGGCTTTGATAAAACTAAAGAATAATTTGTAGTTGGTACAATTGTTGTGACTTAAAATTAGCTGTTCTGTTGAATTTAAAAAATTATACTTATGAAAAATTTTAAACCCTTTTTGCTTTTAGCCCTGGTAGCGATGCTGGCTTCCTGTAGTACTGTACGCGTGTCTTCTGATTACGACCAGTCGGCTAACTTTAATCAATACAAAAGCTTTGCCTTCTTTAAACCCGGCATTGACAAGGCCGAAATTTCTGATCTTGATAAAAAACGTATTCTCCGCGCCATTGAAGATCAACTTTTAGCCAAAGGCTTTGTCAAATCGGAAAATCCTTCTGTACTTGTGAGTATTTTTACTACTGCGCAAGAGCGTGTAGATGTTTATAATAATTACGGTTGGGGCTGGGGCGCCTGGGGTCCCTGGGGACCGTGGGGAGGTGGTTTTGGTAATACCGTATCACGCAGCACCGAAGGAACACTATATATTGACCTGATTGACGCTCAAAAGAAAGAATTAGTCTGGCAAGGTCAGGGTACAGGATATTTGGCTCGTGACGTAGACCGCAAACAAGAGCGTATAAATGAAATTGTAGGAGAGATTATGCAAGAATATCCTCCTAAAAAAATGGCTTCTAATTAAACCCAGAAGTCTTAAAAACTTACAAGCCCTCTTAAAGAGGGCTTTTCTTATTTATAGGATTGCAGTTTTTCTTTGGTAAACTTTGAGAGTACTAACCGTCCACTCGTCTCGGCACGAGACTTCAAAATATCATCCCAATGATCTGTACCCTCCCAAAAAATCTTTTTAGCTGCTTTTAAAGCTTCCGGGTTGTAATTCGCAAGATGTTTAGCCAGTTCTGCTACACGATTGTCCAGAGCTTCATTAGATTCGAGAACTTCTGCATAAAGGCCTTTTGAATGAGCCCATTCCGGCTTGCAAAATTCCTGAGCATTTAAAGTCATTTGTGAAAATGCAGAAACACCTATTTTACGTTCTACAGCAGGACCTATAACGAAAGGGCCTATTCCTATACTTAGTTCGCTCAACTTTATACTCGCATACGAACTTGCCAAACAGTAATCAGCAGCTGCAGCAATACCTACCCCGCCTCCAACTGTTTTTCCCTGAACACGTACAATTATAGGTTGAGGACAATTCCGCATAGCCAAAATCACTTTGGCAAAACCCATAAAAAAATCTTTCCCCTGCGTCTCGTTCTCAATAGCTATCAACTCTTTAAAACTTGCTCCCGCACAAAAGGTTCGATCGCCTCCACTTTTTAAAATCACCACACTCACTCCCTTGTTGTTTGATACTTCATAAAGCACTGCTTCAAGACGATTTAAGATTGAAGTGGGCAACGCATTATGATGCGGTGTAAAAAAAGTGATCGTGGCTACAGTATCTTTAATATCAAGATTAACAAATGAGTCTTGCATAAATTTTATTCAGTAAAAATGAGTTCTTATTGGAAAATCTTCAAATTTAGCTCTAAATTACGTATTGTTTTTCCGCTGATAACGATTTGAGGAAATTCCGCATAAAAATACAACGCATGTCAGAAATTCTAGATAAAAATATAGAAAGCAATCCACTTATAGACCGCCTGCCTCCGCATTTAAAACAATACATCAAACCCCAAAATTATGAGGATTACACCCCCATTAATCAGGCTGTATGGCGCTATGTGATGCGTAAAAACGTGAGCTACCTCAGTAAAGTAGCTCATAAATCCTATCTCGACGGCTTAAAACAAACCGGGATTTCTATTGATCAGATTCCCAATATGTATGGCATGAATCGCATCTTAAAAGAAATTGGCTGGGCCGCGGTGGCAGTTGACGGCTTTATACCACCAGCTGCTTTTATGGAATTTCAGGCATACAATGTTCTCGTAATTGCTTCAGACATACGTCAGCTCGAACATATAGAGTACACTCCTGCCCCAGACATTATTCACGAAGGCGCAGGGCATGCTCCCATAATCGCAAACCCGGAATATGCTGAGTACCTCAGACGTTTTGGTGAAATAGGCTGTAAGGCTATTTCGTCTGCTAAAGATTATGAACTGTATGAAGCAGTGCGAAAGCTTTCCATTCTTAAAGAAGCCGAAAATACACCGACAGAAGCTATTCAGGAAATCGAGGAACAGGTTGATTACCTTCAAAAAAATATGGGAAAGCCCAGTGAAATGGCCTTGATACGCAATTTACACTGGTGGACTGTAGAGTATGGACTCATTGGCTCTACCGAAAATCCAAAAATTTATGGCGCCGGTTTATTATCCTCTATCGGTGAAAGCGCCTGGTGTATGACCGACGCTGTTAAAAAAATCCCTTATGGCCCAGAAGCCGCATATAAGGAATTCGATATAACAAATCCTCAGCCTCAATTGTACGTAACTCCTGACTTTGCCTTTTTAAGTGAAGTGCTCGAAGAATTTGCAAACACGATGGCCTTGCGCACAGGCGGACCAGAGGGCCTTCAAAAATTAATAGAAAGCAACAATTTGGGCACAGCCCAGTTAAGTACCGGTTTGCAAATTTCCGGGGTTTTTGATGAGCTAATTACCCACAAGGGCAAAGTGACTTATTTACAAACAAAAGGGCCAACAGCTCTGGCTTATCATGAAAAGGAACTGGTAGGTCACGGCACCTTAAATCATCCTAAGGGTTACGGTACCGCGATAGGAAAACTGAAAGGAATCAATCTGGCGATTGAAGACATGAGTCCCAAGGATCTTAAAGCTTATAAAATTTATGAAGGAGAAAAGATTAGCCTGGAGTTTGAAGGTGACGTTGTTGTAACAGGAAAAATCATCACCGGAACCCGCAATTTACAGGGAAAAATCATACTTATCAGTTTTGAAGATTGTACCGTTACTCACAACAAACGTGTGCTTTTTAAACCGGAATGGGGATTATATCATTTGGGTGTAGGCAAAAAAATAACCTCGGCATTCTCAGGCCCGGCAGATTTCAAATCCTTTGACCTTATACATCATAAGCCAAGCTCTGAGACTATTAAAGCTTCAAAAAATGATAAACGTCAGGAGCTCGAATCACTTTATCAGGCTGTACGCGATTACCGCAACGGGAAAGACACAAAATATTCACCCGAAGCTGTTTTTGACATACTTACAAAATATCATCCGGAAGATTGGCTACTAAATATAGAATTATATGAGCTTGCCTTTGATGAGGGCCAGATTAAATTTGGTCAGGAAATTGAAAAACATCTCTCTAAACTTTCAGAAGAAAAGCCTAAACTGAAACATCTAATTCAGGACGGATTAGAACTCATACGTTCTGCTTGAGATTACTCTTCTATAACTGAATCTCTGATTGCTTCAAGCTGTCCTAAAGTAACCGGTTTAACCACATAATTAGAGACATTGCTAAATTGCAAAGCACGTTCCTGATCACGAGGATCAATGGATGATGTTAAAATATAGATGGTTATCTTTTTTGGCGGATTGTATTTCGTAAAAGCCTCAAGAAATTCCCAACCATCCATTACAGGCATGTTGAGGTCTAATAAAATTAAATCGGGTACTTCTTCTCCGTTTTTAAAGATAGCCATGAGCGCATCCAGAGCTTCCTGACCGTTACTATAAACTAAAAAATTCTCGCAAAACTTCACGAGTTTCATCATTTTCTTTAGGCCAAAAACCACTATTGGATCGTCATCTACAAGGCAAGCCAGTTTAATCTTTTTCATGCAGTTTTATAATAAATGTGGTTCCTTCGCCCACTTTACTTTTTACGTCTATTGAGCCCCCCATTACCTGCACCTGAGATTGCGTCATATACAATCCCAAACCACGGGCATCTGAATGTTTGTGAAAGGTTTTATACAACCCAAAAACACGATCACCGTAGCGTTTCAAATCTATTCCTAAACCATTATCACTTACACTTAGAATTGTATATCCCTTTTTACTATCGGCTGAAATCTGAAGCCAGGATTTTTTCTTAGGATCTCTGTATTTTATGGCATTTGTAAACAAATTGAGTAAAATACTCTCTATATATGCAGGTACTGCATAGACTTTGAAGCCTTCAGGCACCTGATTGTAAACTTTAAAATTGGCATTCACGATTAGACCGCGCAGAGAACGTTCTGCATTATTAATATAACCATTTAGGTCAAGCTCTTCCTTATCCTTTACATCTATATCTACAGAAACCACTTCGTTTAAATGATCAATAGTCTCATTGAGCATATCTGAAGCCTGATTCAACATATCTAACTGCACCTCGCGCTCTCCCTCATCTTCTTCAGCTTTAAGAAAATTCAACAACATACTTATATTACTCGTATGTGACCGGAGGTTGTGCGAAACGATATGTGCAAAGTTTATAAGCCGGGTATTCTGATCTGTAGTAACCTCGACAAAACGATCTACTTCTTCTCTTTTTTTCTTTAACTCAGTGACATCCTGTATCTGAACAATAAGCTCTTTTGGCTGACCATTGGCATCGTAAATCATGGATGCAAACATGCTGCAGGTAAGAATATCACCAAAACTATCTTTAAAGAAATATTCTCCTTCAATCTTAGAGATTTTACCCTGAAGTAAATTTTGAAATTTTAAATGATACCTGTCGAAATCCTCTGAGGTAAAGAAATCAGTCAATTTTCTATCTCTTAACTGCTCTTCATCATATTTAATAAGCTCCTGAAAAGCCTCATTACTCCTTAAAACCTGAAGCTCTTCAACCTTTAAAATGAGGAAACCAATGGGAGAGTTTTCAAATGCCAGTCTAAACTGCTCTTCACTGCTTTTAAGCTTTAAACTCCGGTTAACACGCTCTGTAATATCCTGAAAAGTTCCCACAAGGCGTACGCACTTTCCCTCCTCAAACTCTGCTTTACCCCGTGCATTTACAAAAATCTCTTTTCCGGTATAAGTTACAATTGCAAAATCGCCATTCCAGGGTTCTCCGGTTTCAACACCCCTTTGAACCGCCCGGGTAATACGCTCTCTATTTTCACCTTCCTTGTAGAAATTAACGCCGTCCTCCAGATTTGGTACATAATCTTCCGGCACCTCGTGTATTTTGCGTGTTACTTCAGACCAGTAGATTTGATCGGTGACTATATTATATTCCCAAAATCCGATATCTGCAACCTTATTAGTCTCCTGTAGCAAGAGCTCTTTCCGATAATCCTTAGGCCGGGTAAGCAAAACCTGCTGAATCATTACCAGGCAGGGATCTTCATCAATTCTACTGAATTTATATTTATATCGTGTTTGTTTGTGAGGAAGATCTTCAATAAAATAAGAGTTCTCTCCTAAAGTCGCTTTCTTAAAAGCCCGATCAAATTTAACACGAAGCATACCTGAATTTTCAGATAAACTTGTAAAAGCCGTTAGTAAAGCCGCATCCCATTCTTTACTATGAGAAATAACAGCCAAGTTTTTATCCACTATTGCAAATACGCCGGGCATTTCGCGTATAGCATCAATCAAAATCTGGGATGTTTTTACTATTGCCATTCCCGCACTAATCGTTAATTACCTTTTGAAGTTGATCATTACTCTTAATAGCTGTCTTATTATACCTCAACTCCCATCCTAATGCATTAGTAACCGCATAAATACTTGCCAATTCTGAAATAAGGCGCTGTTCTGCCTGTTCAGGGAGATCAGAAGCCTCAACTTTTTTGCGTATGCTTGCAGTAACCCTTTTTTTGATGGTGTTATAATCTGAAGCTTCAAACTGATTGAGATAATCCTGAGTTACATCATAGTATTCAATATCGGGATTGATACTGATTTCGGGTTTTGGGATGCTCAATATGGTTATCGTCTTATTTTCCTCATCAATCTCGGTCTGCATTGCGCGTAAATCATATGAAATATTTACTTCGGCATTGACCACCACAAGCGCCTTTTTATTAGCGGTGAGCAGATCAAAATACATGCGCTTTGAATCTTTATACGTAAAAACCTGAGCAAAAGTTCCTTCGGTTACAATAAGTTTTCCCACATTTCGCACCTCTTTTTGAATTAAAGAAGAACTTTCGATAAGACGTTGTCTGGACTCATTTCGCTCTGCGAAATAGTTATAGGTAAAAATGCCCAAAACGATCAGAAGTAAGATAATTAGAAGTTTACGCACTGCTCTCAGGGTGAGGTTAAGTTTACTAGTGTGAAACAGAATGGGCGCTCCTGTTTGATTTTGAAATTAATATTACAAAATTATCCTTGGTAATACTAAATTAAATTGTTTTTACGGGCTTTTTTAACAGCTTCAAGCTTGTTATGCACCTGTAGCTTTTTATAAATATTTTCGATGTGTTTACGCACCGTACTTGGAGAGACCACTAAATTTTCGGCAATTTTAGTATAGCTTAATCCTTTTTCTAATTGTTCTAAAACCTCTACTTCACGCTGCGAAAGCTGTATTTCTTCTTGCGTCTCCAAATGGGTTACGGCTTCCGGATTACGCAATAGTTTTAAGGTCCTCATAGCTATCGCAGGAGTCATTGCTGCTCCACCTGCAAGGGTTTCCTCTATACCGGTTTTAAGTGTATCCGGCGGAGTTTCTTTGAGTAAATACCCATCTGCGCCGGCCTGAATTGCATTAAAGATATTTAGATCGTCATCAAAAACGGTGAGCATTATAATTTTAACGTGCGGAAGTTCATCTTTGATTATTGCCGTGGCCGCTATCCCATTAAGCACAGGCATTTCAATATCCATTAAAATCAAATCTATTTGGGGTTGCTCCCGAATTTTTTCAATCAGCACCTGACCATTTTCTGCTGTTATGCGCAAATCAAAATCCTTAAAAAAGGAAAGCTTTTCTTTGAGCGACTGTGCTAAAAAGAATTTATCTTCAGCTATTGCAATGCGTACTGGCATTTTTTAAAGAATCGTTATGGGCAATCAAATTTCAAAATTATAACCACTTTCGAGCAGCTCCTGATATTTTTCAGAATCGAAACGGTATAAATAAGCCCCGCGCTTGCTGCCCGACTTATCTTTCTCATCAAGCTTTACCAAAACTTTTAAGGATAGAACTTTCTTTCTAAAATTACGCGGATCAAGCTCACGCTGATAAATTGACTCGTAAAGTTTCTGCAGTTGGGGGATGGTAAATTTCTCAGGCAAAAGCTCAAATCCTATAGGTTGATACCGCGCTCTTCTTCGTAATTTATCGAGAGCATCGCGCACCATATCCTGATGGTCAAGCGCCAGCCGGGGTAGTTCCTGGAGTGTGTACCAGAAAGCTCCGTGACTTTGAGTTAGTTCGCGATCATGATCATTGATACGCATCAAAGCATAATGCGCTACAGAAATACAGCGGTGACCGGGATCTCTTTCGGCTTTACCATAAGTCTTTGACTGCTCCATATAAATCTCTTCAAGACCGGTGATCTCTTTTAAAACCCGGCGAGCGGCTTCATCTACATCTTCGTCAATTTTCACAAAACTTCCTATTAAAGACCAAATCCCTGAATCTGGCTCAACCCTTCTTTTAAAAATTAAGAGTTTAAGATCACCGTCATCAAAACCAAAAATAATACAGTCTGTAGCGACATATAATTTATCGTGGGATGCATAAAAATCGGTATTTGAAGTATGAGCTGTACTGGCAGAACTGGGAGTCATAGTTAAGTTTTAAGCGTTTAAAATACGTTTTTTATTTAGAAAGTAAAACACTTGTTGCATTTAGCGCTTACCCTAAATCCCAGGACTACAATGATTTTATTTACGATTTACTAAGTGGTTTTATCAGTTCAACTGTACTCCCTTTACCCATACTACTGCTTATCAACAACTCTGCATGAATGTCTGCTGCACGTTTACGCATGTTATTTAGACCATTACCAACATTGAGGTTCGCTTCATCAAAACCTACTCCGTCATCCTTAATGCTTACTTTAAAAACCGACTGATCACAGCTCATTTCAATTTTTAGATTACTGGCGGAAGCATATTTGATGGTATTATTAATAGTCTCCTGAATAATTCTGTATATATTAATCCCTTCAAGTGCACTAAACTCAAGTTGTTTTTCTGAATCCTGAAGTTCTATTTCAAACTGAGTTTCAGCATTGCTCTCTCGAGCTTTATCTATTAAAGCCTCTATGCGGTTTTTCAAATCAATCAGGCTTATACTTTCTTTATTCATTGCCCATACCGTATCGCGAAGTTCATTTATTGTAACCGAGGTAAATGCACTGATGGCTGCAATACGTTCTTTAACCTGCTGGCCAGCATCTTTTACCATGTAGTTTAAGTTATCTAAACTGATAATAATAAATGTAAGCTGAGAACCTATATTATCATGTAAATCCCTGGAAATACGCAGCCGTTGTTCTTCTAACCGATTTTGAGTCTCGATTCGGGCCAGTGCGATTTGTAACTCGCTTTCTTTTTGTAATTGTTTATTCTTAAGCTTCTGACGGCTGTAAATGAGATAACCCAAAAGTCCCAGAATAATTGCCAGTCCCAGACTGCCATAGATATACGCATTCTTGCGACGCACTTCAAGATCCTTTTCTGCCAGCTGCGCCCGTTGTCTTAATATCTCATTTTCCTTTTGTTCGGTTTCAAACTCAACCTCCAAAGCTGCGATTTGCTTGGTGGTTTCTAAACTGTTGATACTATCTTTGAATACGGCATACTTTTCAAAATAATACAAAGCAGAATCAGTTTGCTGCATTTGCTTAAATGCTTCAGATAATTGCTGATACGTGTATTGCATCAAGAAGCGGTAATCTTCCTTACGCGCGATTGGCAGCGATTTTTCAAAAAACGGTATAGCTTCGGCAGGTTTCCCTTCAGCCATATATACTTCTCCGATCTGGGTGAAATTTTCGGCAATTCCTTTACGGTCATTAATTTCTTCCCGTATTGCTTTGGCTTTGTAAAAATAGTCGCGTGCGAGGTCAAAATTGCCCATTTGCCCGTAAGCTCCCGCCAGGTTACTATAGCTGTACGGCAGGCCTTCGGTATAATTACGCTCCTCAACTATAGCGAGCCCTTTTTGATAAAAATATAGTGCACTGTCTAGTTGTCCCTGCATTTCTTTAAGCACCCCATAATTATTGTAGGTTCGATCTAAAACCTCTTTATAGTTTCCTTCCTCAGCCATTTTTAGGCCTTTATTCATATAGTACTCTGCCCGCTCCATATTATCACGCTTCATCCCGTAACCCATTTCACCATACAGATTGGCAGCCTGTGGTTTGAGATCATTTTCTTCAAAAATGCGTATGGCTTTCAAATTGTACTCCACCCGCTTCTTGCTCTCGGCTTCATAACCGTAAATGGTGGCTATGTTTTTATATGCTTCGCCTATTCCTTTTTTGTAATCTAGTTGCTCAGCGGCCTTAAGGTTATTCTCAAAAACAACAAGTAACGAGTCTGTCTTTAGCGAAGAATTTTGAACCAGAATCGCGTTAATAGAATCAATTTGTTGAATTTCCTGTGCTGACAGTACGCCAAGACTAAAAATAAAAGAGATAGCCCAACAGTAATAGTGTTTCATAAAAATCTGGTAGCTTGAAGTTTACAGGCTAATATAAAAAAATACCACTATAGAATTCTTTGAAAATAAATTGAAAGCGATTTTATCTCACCGCTATTTCCGGCTGAATGATTAGAACTTCGTTAAGATTGTAGGCCAAAAAGTTATAGGTATTGAGGTAATTATGCCGCTTGTCTAATTGATTGCGATTTAACTGAATGCTTTCACGTACTTGAGCTACCCTAGCTTTGGCAGCTTTTTGGTCTTTAATTTTTAACCTCTGAAAATAAAGCAGCATCAGAGCCGCGATCAGCAATAAAGCTGCTACGAGTAATCCTCCCGGTAATGAAATCATACTGCTCATTTCTATTCAATTTTAGACTATAGCCTGGCCTATAAATACTACTCCCATCAATAGGTAGACGCCAGACAGACCTATTTTGAACTTTGGGTTTAAATTACTTTTCAATACTGAAACCATTACTATAAGTCCGGTTAAATACAGGGGCAAAGCTGTAAATACGGTTTCTGAGTATGTAAAATCCCATACCAATACAAGCATGGGTAAAACTAACAGGCATGCTACCACCATTTTGAAATACCTGGGTTCTCCCTGAGCAGCAAAAGCCTTAACAATCAGGCGTAAAATCTGATACCCTAAATAGCAAAAAACTGTGCTAACAGCTACTACTCCAAATATTATGATAGTACCCGAAACCGCATCCATACACCTTGTTTATTCAGTGAATAGTAGCAATTGCTTTTTCACTTTTTCAAAACTCATTTGTTCATTTTTATCAGCATACCAGGCTGCAAAACGGTCAAGCACTTCCGAGTTTTCGCGCAGACCTATTAAAATTAAATCGAGTACCAATCGAAATGCGATCAAAATCACCGCAGCTACCATTCCGGCTTTGAGAAACACCAGAAAAAAGCCTGAAAGTATTACCACAAACTGCTGTACAAAAATGCGCAGATAGGGTTTAGACATCAATTCATTAGCGGTGAAATGCTCGTAGCGCTTTTCAGCCAAAAAATTCATTATAAATGCCAGCAGGTTTGTAAAAATGATACTGGCTATAAGCAGCCACATCCCCTCTAAGTCTAATAAGGCTTTATAATTTTTCAGCAAAGCAAAACCATCGGTAAAAAAAGTAGAGCCTTCAATCTCAAAAAATGAAAATGCAAAAATGCTCTGTATGGCGATAAAAAATCCGTAGTGAAAAATGAAGAAAATCAAAATGCTGTAATTACCTAAACCTCCTCCTTCCTGTTTATTGGTGTACTGAATGCATCGGGCCATTTTAAGAACATTAAAAATTCCGATAATGATACTTTCCAGAAAATACGCCATCACCACCGTCAACGGACTCACAAAATCTACGCTCAACAAAACCAATAAAAACAGGGCATTGGCATAAATCATATAATTTTTGCTATTGAGCTTCAATAATTCAAAAATCAGGGTTCTCATAGTTTCAGATTGAATAGTTAGCGATTTAAAAATGCTATTAAACTCAGTGCAGCCAACAAAAGTGCGATTCCAAGCAGGACCAAAAACAGTTTATACAAGTTGCTATGTGAACTTAATAAGCGGTGTCTCAGAACACAGAGATAACCCGTGATCAGACAGGGTATTCCTATATACACATTGAGATAATACACCCACATCCAACTCACCGATACCGCTGCCAAAGCATAAACCAGCGATGTATAACCATAAAAAAAAGACCTTAATCTTGTAGTAATCTGGTGTGGCGCCTTAACTTCTATAAACCGAAAACCAAAATAACTAAGCACGATAACGAGGCTAATTGAGCCTAAAATCAAAACATAATACATCGCCACAGTTGAGATAAAGGCTGCCTGTTAAAGCAGCCTTACCTAAACTCAATTTAGAATGGTTAATTATTTTTAGTCAAAAAATTCTTTCATTTCTTCATCTATAAAAGCACTCCCGGCTTGGTAAAGCGCATCGGCCATTTTTGCCCCATCGGTTTCTGCAAATTTTGCGTTTGTGCTTATGGTGCTGTAGGTATTTTTCACCACGTACAAATCCCCGATATTGGTATAGGTTATTGATTTTCCTTTATCGTATGCGCTTGATTTGGTATCATCTATCACCCCAGAAATATAAATGGGCTTCTTTAAGTATCCTTTTGACTGTACTTTCTTTAAACCGGCACCCTGATAAAATTCTATTGAAGTCGGCATGGTATAAACCTCCTCCTGTCCTTTCATGCGCAGTCCTTTGGTTTTAGGAGCCTGCACGGTATGCGTGCCCATCATGAGATTAGTCTTTACCTGTGCGTTCGCACCTGATAAACTTTTAAACCAGTTTGAACCGGCTTCACTAAAGTTTAGCGCAAGTTTTACTTCAATAACCAAAGCGTCATCAAGGTCTTTAGATAACTGATTAGGACCTGCAACTGCATTGCCTATCATTTTCAAATTATTCATGATCCCTTTCTTGTTGTTTGCTTTTCCTTCGGCCTCGCGTTTGCTAACCATAAAACTGGCTCCGGTAGGTAAGATTTCCAGATAACCTGGATTGGCGCTCTCACGTATATTCGGACCATTCATACGCTCGGCATTTTTATAATAGTCTGTCTTAGCCGCTTCTTCTACCGAAATTAGCGTATAGCCTTTAGCCTTAAGATCAGCTACAAACTCTGCATATAACTTATCAACTTCGGCTTGTAATAAATCGGTATCAACACCTTGAAGTCCTAATGCTGCCTGAGCTGTGGCTTCACCCCTACCTATGCCTCTAAACTCACGTTCTTTTTTGTAATCTACATCTTCGCGGTACACTTCTACCAGTACCTGAAAGTCTGAGATATACGCCTTCATTGGCATCTTCCCCTTAGGTTTTTGCCCCCAGTGATCCAATTTTGCATTGACCTCACCCAGAGTTTGTGCCTCAGCTGAAAATCCAAAAGAAAGTAGCAACAGCAACAGCGCATAAAAATAATTTGTCTTCATAATTGTTAAGGTTTAAAAGTTTTTACCCTCCAAAATTCCCTGAAAATCAAGCATAAATCAATAGGGCAATTGCCGTATATTGAGGTAGGCATTTGATTTTAACAGGACACTTCGCTTCACAACATTCAAAATTTTAGCAGCAATTACCAGCTTTTTGATTGTCTATTAATAGGTAAAGCCAGAAGAAGGGTTCACCTGCTTCCGGCTTCGTGTAAAAACCTCAACACTTGAGATTTTTGATTGCTACTTACTTTCTGATCTTAACATTAAACTCTCCATTACTTACCACTACCGTTTGGCTGGTATCGCTGGTAAGGTATCCGGTAAAACTGAAGCTGCCTTTTACGCTTTCGCCTTTAGTATATTCTGATATTTTAATCTCGCCATTAGAAGCCGCACCCGTAGAAGTAGAAAAAATCTGAGCGCTCATAAAGTCAGACTTATCTTTTAGGAAGGTATACGTAGCGATATTACTGGCATTAAGGTCGTAGGTTCCTACTCCTTCAAAACCTATAATCGTTATTTGAATATTTTCAGAGTCAATTGAGCCACCCGAGATGGTGATGACTTCTATATCCCCCGACGAATTTTCTTCAGCCAGAGTAGCTTCGGGCATTGAGGTATAGGCTTTACCGTCAACGCTTGCCTTTAGTTCGCCATTACCGGCTGCACTATCACCGCCATCGTCGTCTTTGGAACAAGCTGCAAAAATAAGAAGTAAACTTAAAACGAAAGTTGAAATGAGTTTTGTAGATGTTTTCATGGTTTTGGTTTTTAATTACAAGACAAATCTCCTGTAATTCAAAACCCAAATCCATAAGGCAATTGCCGTATTTAAAATCGAATGTGAGGTTCTTCAGCCTGAAGTGCTTTTATTTTCTCATCCAGCTTTTGAAGGAATTGTTGATGTGCTGCGGAATCAGGATTGAAAGCTTTGTGCGCCAGACCGCGCTGTATTTCTTCAACCTGATCCATTGTTTTTTTTGCCTGCGGCGAAAGATACACAGCCAGGAAACGCTCCCAGATATAATCAACTGCCAACGCATTAGGGTGAATTAGATCCCAATCGTAAAACCGGTAATCCCGAAGCTCATCCATCATAATCTCATAAGACGGAAAGTATTCAACACGTTTATTTTTTGCTAGTATTGAATGCACAGCGGCGATAAGATGCGCCTTACTACGCTGGTTTTCTACAAAACCGTCTTTAAGATGGCGTACGGGAGAAACAGTAAAAATTACGGAAGCTTTAGAATTAAGACTTTCGACAGTCGATAATATGCGATGTAGCGATGCTTCAAGCTCTGTTATCGAAGTCAGCTCCTTTTGAAATTCTTTTTGTGGAATCTTATGGCAATTGGCCACTATTTTACCCTGCTCTTTATGTCTGTAGCCCCAGGCAGTACCTAGCGTGATAAAAATATGCGAAGCATTTAGGAGTTGGTCGTAGGCTTCTCCCTGGGCTGCATTGAGTTGCTCTGCTGCAGCTTTTGCCGAAGTTGCACTGAGTTTAGAATGCGCGTCAAACGAGACAAAACTTCCATTAATCTCTTCAAAATCGGCTTCCGTAAATTGCTTTTGAGTCGCCACTGCTTCAAAAAAACGGGCAATCGCTTCAGGATGAAACAAAATCCCAAACGGATTAACCAAATTCTGAAACTTAAAATACTCCAGCTTAGCCCCAATATGCTCTACAAAACAACTACCCACCAACAGCACCTGCGAATCGTAATCCAATTGATTAGCTGAAGGTTGAAGCGGAATTGTGGTTTGGAGATTCACTACTTTTATTGGTATTACTATTATTATTGGAGTTTCGGGTTCAGGGTTTCGCGTTGCAGATTGTTAAGAACTTATTGATTCAAGCTTTATTTAAAATTGCTTGACATTAACGGTTTCGACACCGCTCGACCTGACAACATTGGGTTATTAATAATGCGCGATGCAATCGCGCAAGAACGTTTGCGCAGGAGCAGGGTTTTAATTTCCGATTTTGTATTTCGTATTGCCAACTGCCAACTGAGACTGCCTACTTTTACATCTTGCCACAACCCCAATTGCCTTACAACCATTAACACAAAACATTAACCCAAATACTCCTTCACCGCTCCTAAAGCAGCTACAATTCCGTCAGGATTCTTTCCGCCGGCAGTGGCGAAAAATGGCTGACCGCCGCCGCCTCCCTGAATGTATTTGCCCAATTCGCGTACAATGGTACCCGCGTTTAAGTCTTTCGCTTTAGCTAAATCTTTATCAATATAGCAACTCAACAAGGCTTTTCCGCCCTGACGGGAAGCCAGTACTAAAAAGAGGTTGTCAACCTCACCACCCAATTGAAAGGACAAATCTTTGATTCCGTTGGCATCCAAATCTACCTCACGAGCCAAAAACTGAATTCCGTTAATTTCTTCCAGATCAGCTTTAAGTTCGCCTTTTACATTCTTGGCTTTTTCCGCCAGAAGTGACTCCAGCTGTTTTTTGAGTTCGTTATTTTCTTCCTGTAAATTTTCAATTGCTTTTGCAGGTTCCTTGGTATTATTTAACAGACCACGAACGGACTCTAAAGTCTCATCCTGATCTTCAAAATACTGCATCACCGCATCACCGGTAATCGCTTCAATACGACGAATACCTGATGCTACCGCACTTTCCGATTTTATCTTAAAATACCAGATATCAGCAGTGTTGTCTGTGTGGGTTCCACCACACAATTCCATCGACTTACCAAAGCGGATGGCACGTACTGCATCGCCATATTTCTCACCAAAAAGCGCAATAGCACCTTCTGCAATTGCCTGATCATATGGGATGCCACGCTGCTCTTCAAGCGGTAACTGCTCCTGAATACGAGCGTTTACAAACTGCTCTACTTCTTTAAGTTCTTCAGGCGTTACTTTAGAGAAATGCGAAAAGTCAAAACGCAAATACCCGCTATGTACCATCGATCCTTTTTGCTCCACGTGTGTCCCTAAAATGGTACGCAACGCCTGATGCAACAAATGGGTTGCCGTATGGTTCGCTTCGGTACGGGAACGCTGCTTGGCATCAACCACAGCAGTAAAAGTTTCCTGAAGGTTTTGCGGCAGATTTTTTGCCAAATGAATAATCAGGTTGTTTTCTTTTTTGGTATCGGTGATGTAAAAGACATCGCCATTAGGCGCTTCCAGATAGCCTTTATCGCCTACCTGTCCTCCACCTTCGGCATAGAACGGAGTGAGATTAAAGACCAGCTGATACTGATCGCCTTCTTTTTTGGTATTAATTTTTCGGTAGCGGGTGATACGCACAGGAGTTTCAAGGGTATCGTAGCCTACAAATTCTTCTTCGGCGTCCTCTTCAAGCACCGTCCAGTCACCGGCTTCAATTTTTCCGGCAGCACGGGAACGTTCTTTTTGTTTTTGCAATTCAGATTGAAACGCTTTTTCATCCAGGCGGTATCCCTTTTCGCTTAAAATCAATGCGGTCAAATCAATTGGAAAGCCATAAGTGTCATAAAGCTCAAAGGCTTTGGCTCCGGATACTTCTTTGCCTTTTGTTTCGGCAATAATACTATCCAGTAAAATCAAACCCTGATCAAGGGTGCGGAGGAAGCTGTGTTCCTCTTCTTTAATCACATTAAAAATGAGGTTTTGCTGTTTTTTAAGTTCGGGGAAGGCTTTTCCCATTTCAGTTACCAGAACACTTACCAACTTATAAATAAAAGGTTCTTTGATATCTAAAAACGTAAAACCATACCGAATGGCACGACGTAAAATACGACGGATTACATAACCTGCTCCCGTATTGCTGGGCAATTGCCCGTCTGCAATAGAAAATGCAACCGCGCGCACGTGATCTGCAATCACACGAATGGCAATATCAGTTTCCTCTTTCGTTCCGTATTTAGAATTGGTAATGGTTTCAATCTCACGGATTAGCGGTGTAAACACATCGGTGTCATAATTTGACTTTTTATCCTGTAGCGCCATACATAAACGCTCAAAACCCATCCCGGTATCAATATGTTTTGCGGGCAGGTTTTCTAAGCTTCCATTTGCCTTACGGTTGTATTGTATAAAAACCAGGTTCCAGATTTCTACAACCTGAGGATGGTCTGCATTTACCAATTGCGCGCCCGGTGTTTTTGCTTTTTCTTCTTCGGTACGCAAATCGACATGGATTTCAGAACAGGGTCCGCAAGGTCCCTGATCACCCATTTCCCAGAAGTTATCTTTTTTGTTTCCGTTTAAGATTCGGTCTTCGGGAACATGCTTTTTCCAGATGTCATACGCTTCGGTATCACGATCTAAATCCTCACTGCTATCTCCTTCAAAAATGGTAACGTAGAGCTTGTCTTTATCTATCTTATAGACTTCAGTCAATAATTCCCAGGCCCAGTCAATGGCTTCCTGCTTAAAATAATCTCCAAAACTCCAGTTGCCCAACATCTCAAACATCGTGTGATGGTAAGTATCTTTCCCTACTTCTTCCAGATCGTTGTGCTTTCCGCTTACGCGCAAACACTTTTGCGTATCAGTCACACGAGTATCTTTCGGCGTGCCGTTACCCAGAAAAAATTCCTTAAATTGATTCATTCCCGCATTGGTAAACATCAGCGTAGGATCATTCTTGATTACCATAGGTGCAGAGGGCACGATGGAATGGTTTTTGGATTTAAAGAATGAAAGAAATGTATCGCGAATTTCCTGAGATTTCATGAGTGAATTTTAGATGTGCTTCTGCCAAAATGGGTTTGCCGGCAAACTATTTTTTATATTTGTTCGTTACCCTTCTGATTTAGGAGGGATTTTTTGAGGATTCTAACTTCAATTTTCAAGTTAAAATCCCATATAGCATCCTGAGGTTTAGCTCAAGATTTACCCACAATTTGAGGGCTTTTTGTTAACGCAAAAATAGAATAATTTAAACAATGTCTAAGGTTAAATATTATTACGATAAAGAGACGCTTTCGTATAAAAAGATCGAAAAGCGCAAGGGTCGTAAACTGGGTTATGTTGCCTTATCTATAGTCGCGTCTTTTCTCGCCGGTTTTATTTTGCTGCTTATTTACCTCAACATTCCCGATCTGGAAACCCCGCGTGAAAAAGCGCTTACGCGCGAACTTCAGAATATGAAAGTACAGTACGGGGTGCTCAACAAAAAACTGGACCAAGTACAAACTGTTTTAGGCGAAATCGAAGAACGCGATAACAATATTTACCGTCTGTATTTTGAAGCTAACCCGATACCCGATGAACAGCGTAAAGCCGGTTTTGGGGGTGTCAACCGTTATAAAGATCTTGAAGGTTATGACAATTCCAAAATGATTATTGAGAGCAACAAGCGACTTGATATTTTGACCAAACAACTGGTGGTTCAAAGCAAATCACTGGATGAGATTGCTGTTTTAGCGGAAGAAAAAGAGAAATTACTGGCAGCCATACCCGCCATTCAACCGGTCGCTAATGAAAACCTTACCCGTATTGCTTCAGGGTACGGATACCGTTCTGACCCGTTTACCAAAGAGCGTAAGTTTCACTACGGGATGGATTTTACCGCTCCTCGTGGAACACCTGTATATGCGACAGGCGACGGCGTTGTGGAGCGCGCTGATAATAATGCTACCGGCTATGGAAATCACATTCGCATTGATCACGGCTACGGTTATGTGAGTCTTTATGCACATTTATACAAATACAATGTACGACCGGGACAAAAAGTAAAACGCGGTGATCTCATCGGTTTTGTGGGCAGTACAGGACGTTCTGAAGCGCCACATTTGCATTATGAAATCTTTAAGGATGGTGAGCGCATTAACCCGATAAATTTCTACTACGGAAACCTTTCGCCTGAAGAGTTTGATGTAATTTTACAGAAAGCACAACTCGAAAACCAATCGCTGGATTAATGCACGTTGACCTGCCCGAAAAATTATATTACAGCATAGGCGAAGTCGCTGATGCCTTTGGCGTCAACACTTCCCTCGTGCGTTTTTGGGAAAAGGAATTTGATGTATTAAAACCCAAAAAAAACGCGAAGGGCAATCGCAAGTTCACGCCCGAAGACATCAAGAATCTTGAGCTTATTTACCATCTGGTCAAGGAGCGGGGTTTTACTTTGGAAGGCGCAAAGACCCATTTAAAAGAAAACAAACATCAAACACTCAATAAATTTGATCTAATCCGCAAACTGGAAGCTATAAAAGCTCAACTCCAGGATTTGAAAGATCAGCTCTAATCAATCAAAAATCATGAAAAAAGGAATCATTGCAATAATTGTAGTTGTTATTATAGGAATCATTTTTTATTCCTTCTTTAAAGGCTTTTACAATACTGCGATCACATTAAAAGAAGATGCTACCGCTCAATGGGGTAATGTGGAAAGTGCCTATCAGCGTCGTGCAGATCTCATCCCAAATATTGTAAATACTGCAAAAGGCTACGCCGAGTTTGAGCAAAAAACGCTGACTGACGTAATCGAAGCCCGTTCTAAAGCAACAAGCGTAAATATCGACCCGGCAAACATCTCTCCGGAGCAGTTAGCCCAGTTTCAACAGGCACAAAGCGGAGTGAGTTCGGCCTTATCCAGACTTCTGGTTACTGTAGAGCGCTATCCCGATCTTAAAGCCAATGAGAATTTTAAAGAACTCATCAACGAGCTCGAACGCACCGAAAACCGCATCAATGTGGAGCGGAACCGCTATAACGATGCGATAAGACCTTATAACAAGCACATTAAAACCTTCCCAAATAACATCGTCAACAACTTCATAGGCAACTTTGAAGAATTAACTTATTTTGAATCGAACGACGGCGCCGAAAATGCATCAGAAGTCAATTTCGACGACTTAAATAACAATGAGGGATAATGGCATCTGTCGTAGAAGATTTTTTAACTGCGGAAGAAGAACAGGAAGTTGTTGAGGCCATTCGATTGGCTGAACTTAAAACTTCCGGAGAAATACGCGTGCACCTGGAACGCACGTGTGAAGCGGATGCCTTTGAACGTGCCAAGGAATTGTTTCACTTTCTGAAGATGGATAACACCAAGGCTGAAAACGGCGTACTTATTTACGTGGCTGTTGACGCTAAAAAGTTTGCCATTTGTGGAGATCGCGGCATCAATAAGGGAGTACCTGAAAATTTCTGGCAAAGCACCAAAGACCTCATGCAAACCGAATTTAAAAACCGAAAGTTTAAAGACGGTCTGGTTAAAGGCATTAACTCTGCTGGTGAACAACTCGCCAGGTTTTTCCCCTGGCATGCTGATGATGTCAATGAACTTTCAGACGAAATATCAACCTCTTGACCTACGTACTTCAACGATATCAGTTTCGCACTTTTTTGCTCGTGGCGTTTCTTTTTTGCCTAACGGCGAAAAGTTTTGCGCAATACGATATACCTCCCGTTCCTGAAAAACAAACTAGCGTTTATGACTATGCGGATTTGCTGAGTGCAGGTCAGAAAGCAGCTTTAGAAAACAAACTGGTTAAATACAGCGACACCACTTCCACCCAAATTGTTGTGGTAATTATCCCCAGCACTAAAGGGGAAGACATTAGTTTCTTGGGAGCAAAATGGGGCCAGAAATGGGGAATTGGCCAGAAAGATAAAGACAATGGTATTCTCATCACCCTGGCTACAAAAGACCGAAAAGTAGATATCAATACCGCTTATGGGATCGAAACTATTATCACAGACCGCATGGCCGAGCAGGTCATTAATCGAATCATGATCCCGCAATTTAAAAGAGGTGATTATTATGCCGGCCTTGACCAGGGGGCAGATGCGCTGTTTCAAATGCTGCAGGGTGAATACCAGGGAACACGGCAAAACAACTCCAAAGGCTTTAATATTTTCCCGGTGCTTATCATTTTTATCGTCATCATCTTTATCCTAAGTCGTTCCCGTGGCGGTGGCCGTAATGGCGGAAGAGGTGGCGGCGCAGGCAGTTTGCTTGACGTCATCATCCTGAGCAGTATGGGCCGTGGTGGCCTGGGTGGCGGCGGTTTCGGTGGAGGATCCTCTGGTGGAGGATTTGGCGGAGGCGGTGGCTTTGGTGGCGGTTTCGGCGGTGGCGGCTTTGGAGGCGGTGGCGCTTCCGGAGGGTGGTAAAACCACTCATTATTGCTATTGTTATTTCTATTATTGAAAGTAGTTTTAAATGAATAATTTACAAAAAGAAGTCTATTATGTTGATAAACGTATTTTAGACATAATTAGGAACGATTTTGATTTGGTGGACAAAAAAGATTGGTATGAGCTTTACCAAAGTAAGTCTGATGCTTCATATTGGAGACTTGACTCATGGGATAAATACCAGCAAAGATTTTTTTTAAAACTTGATTCTAAAAGAAACTGGACTAAATTTGATGGCAATGAATTAATGATGAATCTATTACTTGAAACCAGAGGTGTTTCTGATGAATTATGTGTTTGGAAAGATTGTAAGAATCCAGCTTTGAATGCACTTGCTTATTGCGTTTATCACGCTTATGGGGAGATAGGAATTAGAAAATAAAAATAGCTTGTAAGTCTTTCTGGAATATAAGCAATGTCAAAACCCAATTCTCTTATATGTCTTTATTATCTCAATAATCAATGCTTCCGCTGATTGAATTTCATAAAGCTGTCACGAAACAAAATTTATATTAAAGCCAGAGAACCTAATAACCCGATAACTCAATTTTTTTGGAAGCTTTTCTTAATCTCATTCAACGCATTACACAATACGGTACACAAACAGTAGCTGACCCCAATAAACGTAAAGCCTTAAAAAAATCGCTTACTGATTTGTACGCCCTTTATGTAAATCTGGAACCCACCTTTGACGAGCGCTTGTATGAGGAGATTGAACGGTTAGATTACGGACTTGTTTATGCTCACGTAAAAGTGAATTTTCCGGAGTTTCACGACTATCAGCACTTAGAACAGTTTTTAAATCCGGATCAACAGCCTAAGATTCTCTTAGGCGACGCCATAGATGATCTTTCTGACTTAATTATAGACCTAAGTGAAGTTGTCTGGAGATTAGAAAATACCAGCCTTGACGATGCGCTTTGGTATTTCAATACCCTGATGCATATGCATTCTGAAGCACATTTGCTTAATCTATTGGTGTATTTAAAGGCTTTAGAAAGCGATAAAAATTAAAAAAGGAGTAGGCTAACTCCTTTTTACTAATCCATCTCTTGAATCCTTACTTTTCATTTTTCTCAATCCACTTAAGATCTCTCGTATTCTTCTGAACCGTTACTGCTGCAAATAAGCTGAGAAGGAATGACATTCCGTAGAAACCTTTTTCGCTCAATAGCATATCAGCATTCCACAAACCTATTATAAGCAGTAAAATGGATGCAAGCGTTGTAAACCAGCTGATCCCGTAATACATATCGGTTACTTCAATACCTTCCTGGCGATCGCGTACACTCTTTTGTACAGAAACTACCGAGAACAGACCGAAGAGCAAAAGGGTAAAATAATAACCTTTTTCACTCAGCCACATATCGGCATTCCATAATCCCACGCAAAAAGAAACCATCCCAATCAGCAAAGCAGTCCACGCCGCAGAGACAAATGCAGCAGTAGGTTTAAATTGAGAATCATTAGTTCTCTTATTCTTAAAATCGATTGTTTCGTTTTTTGATGTTTCAAAATCAGTTTCCATAATTTGATTGTTTTTGTTGAGACAAAGATTGGGAGGACTCCTGACATTTTGAAATCTAAATATTCAAAAAACTTTTGATTTAATTTAATATCAAATACTATGAACATCAATTATTACGGTATATTACTCCATATAAAACTTACGATTTATGAAAGCACTTTTTTCTTTAATTCAAAGCCTTTCGGTATCTGAACAGGAGGAAGCAAGAGCATTTATCGCAAAGCGCAATCGCCGGGGAGATGCAAAAAACCTGATTCTATTTGATCAACTGTGTCAAGGTCAAACAGATCATATTCAGCAAAAACTTTACGGCTCAAAAAGCCGTAACGCCTATCACGCGTTAAGCAAGCGCCTTCAGGACAATCTAATTGGTTTTTTGGCTTCAAAAAGCTTTGAAACAGAAGCAAATGATGAAATGCGCGTTTTAAAATTGGTTTTGGCCGGCAGACTGCTTTTTGAAAAAGAACAGGAAAAGCTAGCCTGGAAGGCTTTAAAAAAAGCAGAAACTATTGCAAAAGGTTTTGACTTCTACACAGCATTACAGGAGATTTACCAGACACAATTGCAATACGCACATCTAAAAAATGCTGACTTTTTGAAGCAGGTTTTACTTCTAAGCACCACGAACACAAAAAAGGTGCAAAATGAACTTCATCTTCAACAGGCCTATGCCTCTCTCAAACACCAATTGAAATCAAATCCCAAAAAACCAATCCAACTTCTTCAGGAGACCTTAAACCGTTTTGATTTAAAGCTTTCAGAAAATTTCACTTATAAGTCCCTGTATCAATTTATGGAGCTGCTAACCGAAGCAGCGGCCCTATCTGGCGATTATTATAGCATTACCCCTACCATTGAAGAAGCTTATGCCTACGTAAAGGAAAAGAGCAATGCAGAAAAGCACCTGTACTATTATTTTCAGATGCGATACCTACTCGCGGATGTTAATTTGCGAAATAAGAATTTTGCATCATGCATTGAAATACTGAATGAAATAGACAACGCACTCCCTGAGAAGTACAAAAAACTATTCAACCCTAAATTAAAAACACTTAGAGCACTTGCTTTCAATTATTCAGGAGAATATAAAGAGGCTATTCGTATTGCAGAGGAACACGCAGCCAATTCAGAAAATCTAAAACTTCTTCTCGTGACTTTTCGCTTCCAGCAAAGCGAAATACGTGAAGCCTACGGCCTTCTAAAAGAATTTCAAAAAAGCGATCAGTATTACGAGCGTAAACAAGGGCTGCTATGGGTGGTAAAAAAAGAACTCATCGGACTTTTACTGTTGATTGAACTCGATAAGCTAGATCTTATCCCTAACAGGATAACAAGTATTAAAAAGAGGTTTAGCGCTAAAGTCAATTCATCTCAGGAAGAACAGCTGCGCCAGTTTCTCAAACTGGCTTCAGCGTATTACGAAAATCCCAAAGAAGCCGAAACATCAGATTTTAAATCCCGTGTTGAACTCGCGTTTAACTGGCTTGGTTTTGAACGCGAAGACCTGTTCGCAATGAGCTTTTATGCGTGGCTAAAGTCAAAAATAGAAAACAAACTGCTTTACAAGGCCACTTTAGAATTGGTTAATCCCACCAACTATTCTCTCTGACCTCTCCTTTTTTGCCCAGGGTATTAAACTTATAGCTGAAACTCAACATAAAATACTGTTGCAAAACGGTGCTCTGCACATCTTCAATATATGATTGGGTGGCATTACGTCTTGCATTGGTATTTTGATTAAGCAGGTCATACACCTTAAAGGTTACGAGTGCTTTATCATTAATGAAAGAATAAGCCAAAGATGAGTTCCAGAAGACTGCGTCTCCCTGAAAGCCGGCTCCTACATTAGGATTGTAGATGTAGCGTATATCATTTTCCCAGGTCAGCCATTCCGGGAAAAAAGTCGTGGTGCGTAAACGTGCGTTATGCTGTGCAAAGCGCTGACCATCAAAAAAATCCCGGTTGAACGTAGTCCTACTGAAATTGATACTGTATTCAGGCCTGAATTCAAACCATTTATTCCAGGTAAATCGCAATCCCAGGCTGGGTTCGATTCTTTTGGTTATACTGGCATATTGATCTGCATTAAAGAAATTTACAAATCGGTTAATATTACCATAAATACGAGTTTCAACCTTTAAAGTCTTAAGACTGTCAAGCTTAAAATCTTTATTATAGCTCACACTTGCATAGGCATCGTAAACGCCGTCTACATTTGTAAATGTGGTTTGTCTAACAAAATTATCATCTACAGTAGTACGATTTACGATCTGATCGTTAGTAAAACTTGCACCCAAATAGGAGTAGAATCCGCTTCGTGATTCCCAATCATAATTATTAAGACCAATATTAAGCCTGTGACTATTTGTAGGATTCAGGTCTGGATTTCCCTGTAGCGTATTAATAGGATCAGAAACATCAAGATACGGTGAGAGTTGACGTACATCCGGGGCATTATTACTTAATCGGTAAGATGTCCATAAGCTGAATTTCTGAGTAAAATTATAATTCAAATTTGCTGATGCTTCAAGAGCGTCAAAAGTATTTTCAAAATCAATATCGCGTACTCGACTACCATTGTCATCGGTAAGCAGATCTTTACCGGTAAGCTTTCGACCTACATAAGCTGCACTAATACCTGCTCTTACTTTTTTATCATTGTACGATATCCCTATTTCTGGCTTATGACTACGGTTACTACTCTCAAAATCGGTACTCTGTGGAGTAATCAATTGATTGTATGATTGCGTATTTTCATCAAAACCGTAAACCAACTGGGTATTGGTTCGGTTTTCAGTGTTATATTCATACTGAGGCTCCACAAAAAGTTTTTTGGCAATTAGAGGAATACGCCAGGTTAAATTTGTGGTTAAACCGTTATTATTATTGTCCCCGTCTGTAAACTGATTACGCAAAATACTGTTAGGATTATCGCCAAAAACATTGGTTTCAGAATTTGTGAAGTCATTGCTCTGCGTTTCTTCAAGATTTAAATTACCATTGAGGCGAATAAACCCTCCCTTATCGCCATAGCGTTTTGTTGCCGTAAGACGATTGCCAAAATTGCGCGTGTTGCGCTCATTGCTGTTATCGTACCTGGTATTATTAACCAAATCCCCATTTCGATTACGGGTTGTAGAACTACCTGAATTGGTATTACGACCTTCAAAATATCGAAGGCTGGGAAGAACTTCAACCATTAAGGTGGAATCTATTTTTGCCTGAAATCTCAAATTGGCACTGTGATCGTCAGTGTTAGACTCGTTGCGTGAATTACTCGTTGAAATAAAACGGTTCTCGGGTAGAATATTTTCCCGAACCCTATCGGTTTCTTCAAAGCTGTTTGCTCCTGAATAGAAATAGTCTGCTGAAGTTTCTATTTTTTCGCCAAAGTCATTAGCGAAATTCATACCTGCGTTACGCGAATTGACAATACCCTGACCCATGCCAAAGCTTCGACCTCCAAAATTAAAAGCTCCATTACTGTTAATTGAAATGGAATTTGCATTACCAAACATTTTCTGAATCTCCCCAAAACTAAAACCGGGTGAGTTGATGTTATTGCCACTACCCAGCAAACTCAGCCTTAGATCATTATCAAAGTAATTACCAATACCAGCGTATTCAAAACGGTCATCGGTACCGCCACCGGCTGCTACACGACCAAAGAGCCCCTTGTTCTTATCCTCGTCAATTGTAATGTTAATCGTCTTATTCTCACTATCACCGGCTTCTCCGGTAAATTCCTCAGACTCCGTTTTGGTATCTACTACCTGAATTTTATTGATCAATTCTTTAGTCAAATTTCGGGTAGCGATTGTAGGATCATCGCTAAAAAAGGGTTTCCCATTGACTAAAATATTGCTTACCGGTTTCCCGTTAATGCGTATCTGACCGTCAGCATCTACTTCTGCGCCTGGCAATTCTTTTAGTAAATCTTCTAGAGTAGCATCGGGGTTGGTCTTAAATGAAGCGGCATTAAATTCTAAAGTATCTTTTTTTATAATTACAGGTGCTGCGCGGCCTTTAACCACCACATCGCCCAGCGATTCTACCTGAAACTCCAAGGCTATATCTCCCAAATTCTGGTCACGACTTTTGCTAAGGTCAATTTGCTTTTCATAAGACTGGTAGCCCACAAAAGTTACAAATAGGTTTGCCTCCTGCAGATTAACATTTCCCTTTAGTTGAAATTCTCCCTTACGATCTGTAATCGTGTAGGTAATAAGGGTAGAATCTTTAAGGGTTTCAAGCACCACGGTAGCAGCTTCCAGAGGTGTCTTTTGCTCCTGATCTATTAAGCGGCCGGTAATTGTAAAGTCTTGCGAATAGGAATAAAAGGAGAGTAAGCCTAAAATCAGGCTAAGCAGAAAACGATTGTTCATTTGGTTTTTTGATTGATTGATACGCGAATAACACTATTATTTTTAAAACTATAAAATTAGTTTTTGCATTTAAGAAAACATTAACAACCCTTAAGGTGAATTACATTAGTTATACACTCCTACCTCTACACTAATTATTTCCTCCAAAATCGCTCAGCTTACACGTAAAGCGCAGCATCACATATTGGCTGAGAATGAAACTATCTATATGCTACACAAAAATCATCAGCAGTAATCCTTCGGGTATCAACAACCTGATCCAGAAAATCATAAACTTTAATTTTATGCGTAGCTTTTTCATCTAAAAACTGATAATGCAGACTGATATTCCAAAGCAATAAACATAAGCGTTTGATACGCAATGATTAATACCTACGACCGCGATATCGCCCACCACCACGATCATATCCAGGAGGTTTTTTACCCAGGGTGTTGAATTTATAACTAAAACCCAGCATAAAATACCGTTGTAAAATTAAGGACTGAACATCTACATATCCCTGCCCTTGAACGATTCGTCTGGCATTGTTATTTTGTTTAAGCACATCATATCCCCGAAGGCTAATCAGCCCATTATCTTTAAGTACACTGTATTGTATAGAACTGTTCCAGAAAAGTGATCCTTTCTGAAATCCATCCTGAATGTTTGAGTTGTAGTTATAATTCAATACATTCTCAAGTTCCAGATCCCCAAAGGTAAAACGCAGGTCTGCTGATGCCTCATGACGTAAAATATAAACATCATTCTGATTTTCATTTTCAAATTTATTGTATTCAAAATTTGGGTTATAACCTATACGAGCAGATACCATTTCTGAATACGTATAATTAAAATCAACTCTGGGCCCATAAGATTCATTTGAGGCTGCAAATTGTGTCCCGTTTACAAGGTTTTGTCTTTGCCTTAGGTTAAAATTCATACCCACATTTAAACGTATACTATTAAGGCTATCAAGTTTAAAATTTTTACCATATCCTGATCCTGATGAAAAGGTATAATTACCGTCAACATTAGCAAATGTTGACCTTCGAAATCCGTTTTCATTTATCGTATTAGCGATGATCTCACCATTACTGGCACTATAATTAGAATACACATAAAAATTAGCTTCCTTATTTACATCGTAAGTATTGAAATTTAGATTAAAACGGTTTTGTATTGTAGGATCCAAATCGGGATTACCCGTTCTAATAAATGTTGGATTACTAATATCTACGTAAGGCGAAAGTTGGTTAATGTTGGGAATGTCGTTTGCAAGATCATAACCAAAACGCAAACGGGTATTCTTTGTAAATTGATACCTAAGATCCACCTCAATCTCAAGTGCTTCAAAATAATTATCAAAAGCAACATTTGTGATTGTTTCACTACTGGCGAGCTCCCTGAAAATAAGAGCTCCTTCTACTTCAATGTTGAGTTTTTTGTCTCTATACTCAAGCCCCAGTTCTGGTCTATGTGCAAAGTTTTCATTTGAAAAATCGGCGCTTTGGTCCGTATCTAAAGCACCGCCACGGTTCTGATCAAAAACAAAATTTTCATCCTCCCTTATGTCCTGATTGTAACTATATTCTGCAGAGAAGAAAAATAAATCTTTTACGATTGGAGCTTTCCAACGAAGACGTGTATAAAAATTATTATTTTGCTGATTTCCGTCAATAATTTGATCCCGAATTAAGCTGTTTTCTTCATCAATGACCTGCCCCTGAGTACCGGGAACATAAGCAATAACTTCATTTTGATTAGTGGAATTGCTTTCATTTTTTGAATATGAATTGTTCAAATCTAGCCTAATGTAGCCTCCACCACTTCCATACCTTCGCGTTACGCTTAACCTATTATTAAAATCGCGGCTTAAATTATTTCTGCTGCTGAAGCCTTCACTTTCGTTAAGAACTTCCCGATTTTCATCAAAAGTGTCTTCCTCCGAATTACTGGTGTTAAAACTCTCATTGTAAGAAAAACTTGGACGTATCTCTATATAATAGGCTGAATCAATAACTGTTTCGTATTCTGGATTAAACCTATGCCGATCGTTTGTACCATAGGAGTTACTCATACTCTCGCTGAATTGAGTCCTGTATACAAGTTCATCTGTGTCTGGATCTCGCTCAGGAATATCACTTTTAGCACTAGACCGTCTATCTTGAGTAGTGTTTGATGCCTGATAGATGTAATTTGCAGTGGCTTGGTTAGTGCTTTTACCCCAGTCGTCTGCATAATTGGCACCTCCAACTCTAGAGTTAGTGATCCCTCCATTATTACCTCCGCCAGTTATAGACCAGGCAGCTCCTCGACCAAATGTAGAGCTTACTTCTCCAAAATTAAAGCCGGCACGGTTGATGTTATTTCCACCACCTAAGACACTAAGGCGCAAATCATTGTCAAAATAATTAGCAATGCCTGCATACTCAAAGCGTTCGTCTGTACCAGCTCCGGCAGCAACACGTCCAAAAGTCCCCCGGTTCTTATCTTTTGCGATTTTAATGTTAATCGTTTTATTCTCACCATCACTTTTCTCACCGGTAAAAGCCTGTGTTCGTGTACGGCTGTCTACCACCTGAATTTTTTCAACAATTTCTTTGGTTAAATTTCGGGTGGCAATGGTAGGGTCATTTCCAAAAAAGGGTTTCCCGTTAACCAGCACTTTATCTACAGCTATTCCATTTACAGTAACGGCGCCATTCTCATCTATTTCAAATCCCGGTAATTTCTTCAGTAAATCCTCTACATTCGCATCCTTTTTCGTGTCAAAGGATGCTACGTTAAATTCGGTAGTGTCTTGCTTAAAACGTATGGGTGGGGTTCTGCCGACTACTAAAACCTCCTCTAAGTCCTCTGTTGCAGAACTCAAAGCGATTTCTTTTAGATCGTATTCCCGTTGCGAACTTAAATCTATAACCCGATTATAGGATTTAAAACCGACAAATGAAACTATTAAATTGATCTTTTTTAAAGCTGTCTTTCCTTCAAGTTCAAACCTTCCTTTTGCATCTGTTATGGAATATACGACCAGTGAACTGTCTTTAACGGCCTCAGCAAAAACGGTCGCAGCTTCCAGGGGCTCTCGAGTAGTCGTATCGACTATACGACCGGTAATTTTGAATTCCTGGGCAAAAAGAGTCGTAGTACCTAAAAGTGTTAGGAAAAACAGTAGAGCATACTTCATAAAATCAATATATGTATTGGATACATTTATTGGTAAGACACTGATTTCTGCTGATGGTTTAAAACCAAAAGCCCACTTTTTTGAAAAAAGTGGGCTTTTAAAGAGTTTTATGCTAGAAAACTTATTTTTTCCGGAAGTATACCGAGATAGGTACACCCTGAAAATCAAATTGTTCGCGTAATTTATTCTCTATAAAACGCTTATAGGGATCTTTCACATACTGCGGGAGGTTGCAGAAAAAAGCAAACTGCGGGTGTGGTGTAGGCAACTGCATACAGTATTTAATCTTGATGTATTTACCCTTATTTGCCGGCGGCGGATACGCTTCAATAACGGGTAACATAAGCTCATTAAGTTCGCTGGTTTTAACGCGTCTGCTTCGGTTTTCAAAAACCTGAACGGCAGTCTCAATAGCTTTATACACTCGCTGTTTGGTCAAGGCCGAAATAAATACAATAGGCACATCGGTAAATGGTTCCATTTCCTGGCGAATTTGCTTCTCATACTCGCGCATGGTTTTGTTTTCCTTTTCAACCAAATCCCATTTGTTCACCAAAATAACAATCCCCTTTCTGTTTCGCTCGGCAAGCCAAAAAATATTCTGCACCTGCCCGTCAAAACCACGCGTGGCATCTAAAACAACCAGACATACATCACAATGCTCAATCGCACGTACCGAACGCATAACCGAGTAAAACTCCAAATCCTCTTTGACCTTGGACTTACGGCGTATCCCGGCAGTGTCAACCAGATTGAATTCAAAACCAAAACGATTGTATTTAGTATCTATGGCATCGCGCGTAGTACCTGCAACGTCTGTCACGATATATCGATCCTGACCGATTAACGCATTGATAAACGAAGATTTACCGGCATTTGGACGGCCTACCACTGCAAAACGGGGCAATATATTTTCTTCAACTTCCGGTTTATCCGGTAATACTTCTACAAGGGCATCCAGCAAATCTCCGGTACCGCTACCACTTATACCTGCAATGGTATAATAATCGCCAAGACCCAGGCTGTAAAACTCCACGGCGTTTTCTTCACGCATGGCATTATCTACTTTATTAACTACGAGAAACACGGGTTTATTCTGACGTCGCAGCAAATTGGCCACGTCTTCATCCATCCCGGTCACGCCGGCCTCCACATCTACCATAAAGATGATGGCATCTGCCTCATCTATCGCCAGTTCTACCTGTTTGTCAATTTGCTCTTCAAAAACGTCATCACTCCCTTTTACATACCCACCGGTATCTATAATCGAGAATTCTTTTCCGTTCCAATCCGTTTTGCCATAATGGCGGTCGCGGGTTACCCCACTCACCGAATCAACAATCGCCTCACGGCGCTGAATCAATCGGTTAAAAAGGGTCGATTTACCCACATTAGGTCTCCCTACAATTGCTACAATACTCATATGTTATACTTTGTGCTTTTTAAGCGCTGCAAAATTACGATAAATACCTGCACGGTTAGCAATTGCTTTGGCATAAGCTCAATCCTACTACTTAACCCCTTATTTAAGGCCTTAAGAAGCACATACTATTAAAACTTCCCTAAATTCTGTTAACACGGCTGTTAATTACCGACAATACAAAACCACAGGTGAGTTACCTTACGTATCTATTTTCAAACAACACAAGTTATGTATCATATTATGAAACGTATTATAGTAGGCCTCTTTGCAGCTTTTCTTCTTTACAGCTGTAATCTCATTTCTGCCGCCGGGCTCAGCAGTGCAGGCCAACCCACAAAAGAAGTTAATGGAGACCTTACCTCAACTACTGCAAACTCTGCCGAAAACGTAGACCACAGTGCCTGGGACGCCTTGCTTAAAAAGCACGTAAATGCCGCCGGAATGGTAGATTACGAAGGTTTTCAAAAAGATCGTGCTAAGCTGGATTCCTACCTAAAAAAATTATCATCCTACAATCCTACCGACGACTGGTCTGTTCAGGAACTCCTGGCTTATTACATCAATTTATACAATGCCTATACGGTTGAATTAATTCTTAATAATTACCCTGTAAAAAGTATCAAAGATATTGATGGTGCCTGGACTAAGGCCATTGTTCCGGTAGGAAATCGTGAACTCTCATTAGGTGGAATCGAAAACGGCGTACTGCGTAAAATGAACGAACCCCGAATTCACTTTGCCATTAATTGTGCTTCAATGTCCTGCCCCAAATTGCTGAATGAAGCTTATACCGCTGCAAAAATTAATGAGCAGTTAGATCGCGCAACACGGGAATTTGTCAATTCAGACAAGAACAATATCAGCGCTTCAAACCCAAAGGTATCCTCAATTTTTGACTGGTATAAGAGCGATTTTATAACAGACAAGACGCCAACGGTCATTGATTATATCAATCAGTATAGCAAAACAAAAATTAATAAAGGGGCGACACTGACTTATAAAAATTACGATTGGAATCTTAACAAACAATAGAATTCCACTCTACTATAGAAATATCCCGCTCTCTGCGGGATATTTAATTTTATCTCCTGACGAATTAGTTTAGTTTTGAATACCCATTCTGCCCACGCTGAATTACCTTTTATGCTGAGTATCATTATTCCTGTTTACAATGAGTCTGCAAACTTGCCTGTACTGCTGAAGCATTTGATGAGCAATGCAAAAGCACCAGACCTCCTTGAAATTCTTGTGGTCGATGGCGGAAGCACAGATGATACGCTTGTTTTAGGTGAAAAATTTAAAGCAACGCAGAGCATAAATCTTCGACTCTTACAATCAGATAAAGGCAGGGCCAAACAGATGAATACCGGAGCGCAGTCAGCCACCGGAAGCATTCTTTATTTTTTACATGCAGATTCTTTTCCTCCAAAACACTTTGACCAATATATACGCGAACAGATTAAAAATGGTAATCCCGCCGGCTGTTTTAGAATGCAGTTTAACAGCAACCACTGGTGGTTACGTCTGGCAAGCTACCTGACTAAATTTAGCTGGAGAGCCAGTCGCGGCGGAGATCAAAGTCAGTTTATTACCCGAGAGCTTTTTGATGAGATTGGCGGGTATGATGAAAACTATATCATTTATGAAGACAATATACTCATCAACGAATTGTACGCCCGCAATTCTTTTGTGGTTATACAAAAGCCCATAAAATCCTCAGCGCGTATGTATGATAAGTTTGGTGTATGGTATGTACAATATCATTTCTGGAGTATTTATGTAAAAAAATGGATGGGTGCTTCGGCCGAAGAGTTGCACGCCTATTACTGCAAAAAACTCAAAAAGTAAACGCGCATTCACACCAGCATTTTTGCCGTCGGTAAACTTTCGTAATTTCTTAACAACATCTGAGGACGCTTCTCTTTACTTTCAGGTTGAATCTAAAAATCACAACCAATGAATATTTTTGAAGCTATACGTAAAGATCACGATAAACAACGCGAACTCTGCCGAATGGTTACCTCTACCAGCGGCGAGTCGAAAGGGCGTAAGCAAATGTGGGAAGATCTTAAAAAGGAATTGCAGATTCACGCAGATGCTGAAGAGCGCACCTTCTATTCCCCGCTTATTCACAACGATATGATGCAGGAGCATGCCCGTCACGGTATCGCCGAGCATCACGAGATGGACGAACTCATCGAGAAGATTGACGATACCGATATGGATTCACCAGCATGGTTAGTTTACGCTAAACAGCTTTGTGAAAAAGTAGAACACCATCTCAAAGATGAGGAGCATAGCTTTTTTCAATTAGCTGGAAAAGTATTTACTGAAAAGCAAAAAGTTGATATTGCTGAAGAATATCAAAAAGAGATGAAAGCCAATCGCTAGTCACCTCCGCTGTAATCCCCGATGAGTTCAATAAAAACTCCGTCGGGATCCCGCAGTAACAGCAAATAGGAATTTTCACCAAGCTTAATGGGCGTATCGGCTTCGGGCTGAACGCCTTCTTTTTTGATTGCTTCCATAATGCCATCAAGCGTATACACCTGTAAAGTCAGGTATTGCAATCCCAACTGCTGTTGAATTCCGTCTTTAACCGAATCTACTTCCGCCTTTGGCAAATCAAAAGACGCTATTTTGAGCTGTGAACTCCCTGGGATCGTGTCAAAAGCGAGCCGGGTAACTTTAAAAGGCAAGCCCTGAGAGAGGCCCAAACGCGTTGCAAATGGGGCATCAACCGTAAAATTGCCCACCTCAACAAGACCCAAAATATCTTTATAAAAATGCAGGGATTGCTGCTCATCGCTTGCAATCACTGCTACAGTTAGTGCTCCCGGTTTAAAATTAGATTCCTGAGCTTTAGAAACAAGACCACAGCAAATGGCCAGTAGAATAAAAAAAGAATGACGCATAAAAAAAGGGTTTTAGTAAATATACTTTACAAAACCCTTCTTTCGTCAGTTAGTTATAAGTTATCTGCTCTGCACGTAGAAGCCGTGAATAACTCCCGGCAACCAGCCTAAAAGAGTCAGGATCACATTTATGATAAAATCTTTTCCCAGGCCTTTATTCATTGCAACAGCGAGTGGTGGTAGTAGTATGGTTATGATAATTGAAATAATTCCCATTGTATAAATTTTTGATTAGTGTTCAGGCTAAAAGTATCGAGTCTCGCTCTTCTAATGCCTTAACAATTTGCCAATTGAGATAAGTTTCACGTTTTTTTGAACCACTTTTTAAGCACTTCTTCGGCTGGTTTACCCTGTGGGGAAAACCGGTTATTTTCCTGCGATATAGTACGGTCATGATTGTGAAACCATTTCCAGACGAAGCATCCTGCAAACCAGGGTTCATCCCAAAATTCTTCAAACAAGGCTTCATAAAGATTTACCTGTGCTTCGGTATTCATCTTACCCTCGTGACGATCACTTACCCATGGTTCTTTACCGGCATAGTCTGCACTTCGGTATCCAAATTCGGTAAATAAAATAGGCTTGTTATGCTTTTGCGAAAGTGAAGCAAGCATGTTTTTATGGGGTTGCCAGCCGACCCTGGCATCCTCAATACTTGGAGTTTCTGCCTCAGAAACCGGGTAATAGGCATCAGCCCCAATATAATCCAGTTGATTCCAAATAGTTACTTTATCTACCTTATCCCAATTTTCAGCATAAGTGAGTTTACCGGAATAAACGTCACGAACCTCTGCGATAAGCTCATTCCAGAATTGTGGACGTTCTTTAACAAAATTGTACAATTCAGTACCTATGCAAAACAATTCAACCCCGGTTTCCTGCGCCAGTTTTGCATACAGTAAAATGAACTCCCGATAACCCTTCTCAAACTGAAGCCAATCTGCTTCTGACTGCATCTGCATATCGCCGGTAAACGTACCGCGACCAATCCAGATGTGTGGCTTCAGCATAACCTTAATTCCATTCTGATGTAAAGCTTCGATGTATTGCTTTGCACCTTCATACCGCTCCCCATACCATTGCCGTTCTGAATTGAAAAACAACTGAGGATTGTCAAGGTCCCTCACAAAACCAAAAGGCATTATCGCCACGTGAGAGGCACCAACTTCTAGAACCGGATTGATATCTTTCTGCACCAGCGTATCACCTGAAGCGACAAAACTCACGCCATCAATTTTTTGGCTTACAGAGGGTGTCGCCGCACAGCCTATAAGTACACAGCCAATGATCCAATTCCACAACAGGTAATACATTGATTTCATTGCCTAAAAATACTCGAAATAAGAACGAAAGACACACTTATTTTTAGTCTAAAAATCTACTAAAATGCGGCTGATCTACTCTTGAAGTTAGTATCTTTAAAAACAACCTTAACGCAAAACGTTTTTATGGAGCACGTCGTCATCGTGGGTAATGGTATCGCTGGAGTTACGGCTGCACGGCACATCCGGAAGCATTCAGACAAAAAAATAACCATCATTTCAGCAGAAAGTGATCACTTCTTTTCCCGCACGGCATTGATGTATGTCTATATGGGCCATATGCGGTTTAAAGATCTCAAACCTTATGAAGACCATTTCTGGTCTAAAAATGATATTGCGCTTAAAAATGCCTATGTAGAAGAGGTTGATACTGATGAAAAATTACTCTATCTCGCTCAAGGCGAAAAAATAGCTTACGACACCTTAATTCTGGCTACCGGTTCTATACCTGCAAAGTACGGCTGGGAAGGTCAGAATCTTCAAGGCGTACAGGGCCTAGTTTCTAAACAGGATCTCGAGTTGCTTGAACAAAATGCACCCAATAACGAAGTATGCCCCAAAGCGGTTATTGTAGGCGGCGGACTCATAGGCGTTGAACTGGCCGAAATGCTACACACCCGTAAGATTGAGGTAACTATTTTGGTGCGGGAACACGCCTTTTGGTCGGGTGTTTTGCCTGATGGTGAAGCCGAAATGATCTCGCGTCATATAAAAAGCCATGGTATTGATTTGCGTCACGAGGAAGAACTCGATGCTATTTTAGACGACGGCAAAGGAAAAGTACGCGGCATACGTACCAAAAAAGGGGAAGAAATTCCCTGCAATTTGGTAGGTATCACTACCGGAGTAAAACCACAAATAAAATTTCTGGAGCATTCCAAAATAGAAACCGATAAAGGCATCCTGGTAAACCGAAAGCTGGAAACCAACATTAAGGATGTTTACGCTATTGGCGATTGTGCTCAGCAGCGGGAAGCGATTGGTCTACGTAAACCGGTAGAAGCGGTATGGTACACGGGCAGAATGATGGGCGAAACGGTTGCGCAAACCATCTGCGGGAAGCCGTTTGAGTACAACCCCGGCAACTGGTTTAACAGTGCCAAGTTTATGGATATTGAATACCAAACGTATGGTTGGGTTTTTAGCACCAAAAACAAGAAAGCATACGAGCAGCATTTTCACTGGAAGCATCCGGACGATACTAAATGCATCACCATCGCGTACCATAAGGATACCAAAGAATTTCTGGGCATCAACACGTTTGGGATACGTATGAAACACGAGGTTTTTGATACATGGCTTAATGAAAAACGCGATGTAGATTATGTGGTGCAGCACCTAAAAGAAGCCAATTTTGATCCGGAGTTTTACAGGCATTATGAATCGCAAATTCAAAACCAGTTTAAAGCTTAATTGGCTCTATAACAAGCCATCCCAGACCTCACAGGTCTTCGAGACTTGCGAGGTTTAATAACAATACGAATAGAAAGTAATAATAGATTTTATGAGCACCATTCAACGTGATATGTCGCTAACCGGCCAGCCACCAGCTTCAATAAATGCCATTCAAAAACTGGGTACTGCTCTCGGAGTTGGCGGCTTACTGATTTTGCTTCTGGCGACGTTTAATGTTAATTTTCCGGAAAAAACCCTCTGGCTCAGCATTGCACTCAGTGCTCTGTTTTTTGGAATTGTGGTGTTTGCCTACGGCGCTTATGCAGATAAACAGGAAGGCATAAAAAATGACGGCGTTTGGTTTAAATCGGTTTCCAGCCGTGGCTTTCTCGCCTGGGTGGCCGGTCTGGCTTTGACCGGGTTTTACATCGTGCTCTACTTTAAAGCCGGTTGGTTAGGTCTTAATACCGAAGGCGAGAACACCGGCCTCATCGCACTTTTTGATCCCCTGAGCAAATTATTGAGCGGCAATCCTGCTAGTCAGTGGTTTGTTTATGGAACCCTCTACACCATTGCGATTTTGGCTTTTGGAATCAAATTCTTTTGGAAATACCGCCACAACCGCTATGAAAAACTCCGTACGCTAAGTGTGATGTTTTTTCAGACCGCTTTTGCGTTTTTAATCCCTGAGTTTATGGCGCGTCTAAATTCTGATGAATTCAATTTGCCGTATTACGATCTTAAAAACATTTGGCCCCTTAACTACTATAATTTTGAGCAGTACCGCGTCAATGATTTTATCTCTGCCGGAAACGTTGGTCTGGCCTTGTTGCTTTTTGGTATTGCTTCGATTTTTGTAATCACCCCTATTCTCACTTATAAATATGGTAAGCGCTGGTATTGCAGCTGGGTTTGTGGATGTGGCGGACTTGCAGAAACAGCGGGAGATTCCTTCAGGCACCTCAGCGATAAAAGTCAGTTTGCCTGGAAGGTTGAGCGCTGGGTTGTACACAGTGTTTTGGTTTTTGTGGTTGTGATGACAACAGCGGTAGTTTCGACGTATTTAGGTTATGACTCTGATAAATACTGGTTGACCAAAGATGTATTTTTAATAAGTGTGGCTGTTTTTCTCACCCTGCTTTTTGCCGGAATTTGGTTTTTTAAGAAAGAAGAATTGAAACAAGATGCGCGCTATGGCGCGATTGGATACCTGGTGATTGTTTTGGCATTAATCGGTATTCATTATGCCAGCGGAAGCACTTTATTTTTAATCCCTGCTGAAACACTACGCACCTCGTATGGCTTTTTGATAGGTAGTATTTTTAGTGGCGTCATTGGTACGGGCTTCTACCCCATTTTTGGTAACCGCGTTTGGTGTCGCTTTGGTTGTCCAATGGCTGCGATTTTAGGACTGCAACAACGCTTGTTTTCAAAATTCAGAATAACCACAAATGGCGGACAATGTATTTCCTGCGGAAATTGCTCCAGCTACTGCGAGATGGGTATTGATGTGCGTGCTTACGCGCAAAAGGGCGAGAATATTGTACGCGCCAGTTGTGTAGGTTGCGGAATCTGCTCGGCAGTATGCCCTCGAGGGGTTTTAAAATTAGAAAACGGTGCTACAAATAACCGCATCAACAGCCGTGAAGTTTTATTAGGCAACGACGTTGATTTGATGGATTATGTAAATCAAAACTAGAATAGGATTATCTTTTGTATTTTTAAAATTCACTCTAAAATTTACATATGCTTCTAGGAATGGTTGGCCCCTGGCAAATTTTACTTATCCTCGCCTTTTTAGGTTTAGGCGTGATTCTTCCGATACTTGCTTTGGTAGATATTGTACGGCATGAGTTTAAAGGGAACAACAAAATCATTTGGGTTTTGATTGTAATCTTCTTCAACATTTTTGGTTCTATCCTTTATTTTGCAATGGGCAGACAGCAGCGTATTGATGCAGTTTAGCTTTCGCGAAAGCATTAAAACCTCATTTAAAAGCATTAAAAAAGACGCAGATCTCCACCTGCGCCTTTGATTACAAATCAATACTAAACAAACATTATCTGCTTCATTTACGGACAACTACACCCTTAGGTTTTCTAATCCCTGTTAAAATGAACCAAAAAGAAAAAGCAGAAACCGAAGTCTCTGCTTTTTCCTCCAATCAAAACTTAAACAATATTATAAGTTGGGCAGCAATACCTGATCGATTACGTGCACAATGCCATTGGTAGTCTGTACATCGGGGATAACCATATTTGCAGGTGAGGCGTTTCCTGATCCGCTAACTGTGAGAACTCCGTCATTAAAAGCACCTAGTGTAATATCATCTGATCCTAATGCATCATAAGTCCCTGCATTCAGTTCTGAAGTAAATTTACCAGCAGAAACATCTGCAAATACGTGATTGAGCAAAACCCCGGCAACCAAGTCTTTATCCAGCTGTCTAATGTCTGAAGGCTGTGTAAAAGTTAAACCTAGTTTCGTCCCTAAATCAATAAAAGCCTGATCGGTAGGAGCAAAAACTGTAAAACTTGCAGCGGGATTGCTCAATGCTTCAGCCAGTTCAGCATACAAAACAGCTTCTACCAGATAGGTGAGTCTGGGGTTTTTAAATACCGATGCACTTTGTAAAGCCAAAGCAGTCTCTACAACATTAGCTCCAGAAGCGATCATCACTTTATCAATCACATGTACAGTTCCGTTTGAAGCCGAAATATCAGTGGCTAAAATTTCTGAACCGTTGATATAAAAAGCCCCGTCGCGCTCAATGAAGCGACGTGTAGGTCCAAGTAACGAAGAAGCTGTACCGCCATCCTGAATAGAATTTGCGAGCAAATTTCCATTAGAAACGTGATACAATAACGTGTTTTTCAAAAAAGGTTGTTGTAAAACACCTAAAGTGGTTTCTTTCAATCCTAAACGTGCAAAAGCATCGTCCGTAGGTGCAAATACAGTGAAATCACCAGAAGGATCTCCACCATTGCTGTTACTCAAAGTTACCGCAACATCACCCAAAACCGCAGCGGCTTCAAGCGTGGTAAAGGCGGGATTAGCAACTGCAATACCCGCAATTGAGGGTTGCTCATCTTCATATGCAGAATCAGTCTCACACGAAGTGGTTAAAATTGTACCTAAAAACGCAAGCGCGATACCGGTATATGTATATAGATTTTTCATAATATTTTCTGTTTTATTGAAATTAGTTTCCGCTTTGAAGCTTAAAACGAATAGGTTACACCCCAATTAAATCCGTCTGCATCTCCCAGGTTACGCCCTTCGATGTAATTAGCATATCCGCCAGACACACCAATGCCCTTATAAACTGGCACATAAGCGTTAAAACCGATACGGGTATAGTTAACGCGGGTTGCAGGGAAGAATGCATTAAAGCCCTCGCCCAAAATGTCGACACCACTATCATCAGAAAGTTGGTTAGCGATATAGGCATCCAAATAAAATTTTGAAGCTGCGTATCCTAATTTGATTTCACTTAACAACGCGTTAGGCACGCTGTTACTACGCAAACTATAGCCTATTTGACCGGTCGCAAAAATGCCGTTGTTGTGTTTGTAGTTTGCAATAGCAAGACCAGTAATATCTGTAGAGCGATTACCTATTGCTATGATAGACTGTAACTCTTCATCAACTCTGTAATCTCCTAAGGGTGTCTCAACACCCGCAGCAGCAATAAAGTTGATCATTCCGTTAGGAGTTGCGGTGGTAGCAAAACGGTATTTTCCGTAAAGACTCACATCCTGTAAGCCTTTGCGCTCATTTTCAAATCCGTTATTTTCTAATGTTTCGGGCGTTGCCATACCTTCAGATTTAATATACGGAAGGTTAAATACTAGATTGAAACTATCTGAAATCCCATATTCAACATAAAGCGAATAACTTGTAGTCTGCACTTCGTTAAAAACCGGTACGCCATCTACCTTTTGAGGCACAAGAAATACTTCGTCATATTTTTCCGAAGAGAAAGAGGCTGTAACGCTCCCTTCACCTTTCGCCTTCATAAAGCCGCTTACCGGACTCTGGGCAAGCATCATAACAGGTAGCATCAAAAGCGTACCTGCTAGCAATCGTAAATTTAAGTTCATCCTTTTTGTTTTTGGTTTACAGCAACACATACGCTGGAAAAAGAATGTTGGTTTTCTTAATGTTTTGTTAAAGAACCAAAAAGCTTTTATTCTCGTATACTTAGTGCCTCACTTCAGGTGTCAGGTATTATTCATTCATTCGACTTAAAAATGTATTTATGCTCTTGCGACTGGGATTTCTTTTTTTAAGTGCTGTTGGCTTTTCGCAAAGCGGAAAACACTACGTTAAATATCATGATGCCAGCGGAAGAATGATGGAAGAAGGCTGGATGCTTCAGGATGAAAAAACCGATTACTGGTTCACCTATTTTCCTGACGGAAGCATTAAATCTAAAGGCGCCTATACCGAAGATCAAAAAAATGGATATTGGTATTTTTACAACACTGATGCTACGTTAATAAAAGAAGGACATTACAAAAACGGACTGGCAGTTTCATGGTGGATTTTCTATAAACCCAACGGAATTTCAGAAAAAATACAATTTGAACACGGCAATCGCGAGGGCTATGCTCTCATTTATAAAAATGGAAAACTTTTTAAGGCAGAACATTATAAAAACGATAATCTTACAGGTTCCTGGACGAGTTTGTATCAGTTTAAAAAGGACAACCCTAACGCCCGCTTTTAATGCAAAAAATTAATGTAATTATTCCGGCATTTAATGAGCAGGACTCTATAGGTCAGGTCATACAGGATATTCCAGACCACGTAGAAGAAGTTATTGTGGTGAGCAACAATTCTACAGATCAGACTGAAGCGACAGCAAAAAGAGCCGGAGCCACAGTCCTTACTGAAAACAATCCCGGTTATGGCTATGCCTGCTTAAAAGGAATGAGCTATATCGCTGTGAAAGAAGCCAAACCGGATATTGTGGTTTTTCTTGATGGGGATTACAGCGATTACCCCGAGCAGTTAAATGAATTGATTAAACCCATCATTCAGGATAATCTTGACTTTGTAATTGGTGCCCGCGTAAAGCGCCTGCGAGAAGACGGCAGTATGACCTTCCCGCAACGTTTTGGCAACGCACTGGCGACAACCCTGATGCGCTGGTTTTTTGGTTCCCGATTTACCGATTTGGGTCCGTTTAGAGCCATAAAATACGATAAGCTTCTGGCCTTAAAAATGGAAGATAAAACCTATGGCTGGACGGTTGAGATGCAGTTAAAAGCCTTAAAACAAAAGCTTACCTACACCGAGATCCGCGTAAAATACCGCAACCGCATCGGCGTATCAAAAGTTTCAGGAACCGTTAAAGGTTCTATATTTGCCGGTCTAAAAATCTTAGGCTGGATTTTTAAATACAGTTTCAAATGATAGAGACAGCAGTAATCATCCTATACACTCTGGCGCTGGCGGTTATATTTTTATACAGCCTGGCACAGCTCAACCTGCTGCTTAATTATCTGAAAGCCAAAAAAAGCGCAGATAATGCTCCGGTTTTTGACTTTTCAAAATCAGAAGAAATTCCGGTTGTAACGGTACAGCTTCCGCTTTATAACGAGATGTATGTGGTAGAGCGATTGCTTGAGAGCATCGCAAAGCTCGATTATCCTAAAGACAAATTAGAAATACAGGTGCTTGACGACTCTACCGATGCGAGTCTTGAGACAACCCGCAAGCAAATAAACCAATTACAGGACCAGGGTCTTGATATCAAACACATCACCCGTACCGACCGAAGCGGCTTTAAAGCCGGCGCCCTAAAAGAAGGACTTCTAATCGCAAAAGGCGAATATATCGCCATTTTTGATTCAGACTTTGTACCCAATCCCGATTGGTTGCAAAAGACAGTTCCTTATTTTAAGGATAGCAAAATCGGTGTGGTGCAAACCCGCTGGGCACACCTCAACCGCGACTACTCGCTATTGACAAAAATTCAGGCATTTGCACTTGATTTTCATTTTGTTTTGGAACAGGTAGGCCGCAATTTTGGGCATCACTTTATCAACTTTAACGGTACCGCAGGCATCTGGCGTAAAACCTGCATTCTTGATGCCGGCAACTGGCAGGGCGACACGCTTACCGAAGATCTGGATCTCAGCTACCGTGCACAGCTTAAAAAATGGGATTTTAAATACCTCATCGATGTAGAAACCCCAGCCGAACTACCCGTAGCCATAAGTGCTGCACGCTCGCAGCAATTCCGCTGGAATAAAGGAGCCGCCGAAAACTTCCAGAAACTGTATGGCCGACTTTTAAAAGACCCTACGGTTTCGTTTAAGACGAAGTTTCACAGTTTTTTTCACCTGCTCAACAGCAGCATGTTTTTGCTGGTATTGCTCGTGGCGATACTGAGTGTCCCGGTTTTATATATCAAAAATAACAATCCCGCATACAGCTGGTATTTTAATATGATTGCTGCTTTTGCCGTGAGCACAATCATCTTTTTTGGGTGTTATTGGGTCACCTATAAAAAAATACACGGCGGCGGATTCAAGAATTTCTTCAGGTATATCGGGATGTTTTTCACCTTTTTCTCTATTGCAATGGGCTTCAGCGTTCACAATTCGCTGGCCGTTTTAGAAGGACACTTTGGTAAAAAGTCTGAATTTATACGTACACCTAAATTCAACATCAAGAAAAAAGGCGACAGCTATAAGGCAAACATTTACCTTAAAAAACATCTGTCGCTGAACACCATCATAGAAAGCCTCCTCTTTTTATATTTTGGCTTTGCCATTTACAGTGCGTTTGCCATTCAGGATTTTGGCCTGGTGCTATTTCACCTGATGCTCTTTTTTGGTTTTGGCTTTGTAGCCTTTAAATCTATTTTTTCGCAAGCCTGATTTTTGGGCGCCTGTTTCTGATGCTACCGCTTCAGAAACACCGCGCTTTCCGCTATATCTTTAGCGCCAAAAAAGGCGCTAAAGGATGCCGCTGCAATCGCTGGCGCAGGGTATAAAAGCCTATATTTATCCTAATTTCTGCACTATTTTGATGTTCGAAAAACTAAAGGCTTATAAAATACAATTCCTTTTTACCATCAGTATCCTGGTGATGTATGGGGCATTTGCCTATGATTTACAGCGGCACGATTTTATAAAACTCATCACACTTTATGCAGCTTTATTTTTTCTGTCTTTTAAACTCATTCAGCTTTTAAAAACCGATTTTAAAATTCTTGTTGCCGTGGGTGTACTTGCGCGGCTTGTTTTCTTTAGTGCAGAACCGAATCTGTCACAAGATTTTTACCGCTTTATATGGGATGGTCGTTTGCTCGCTCAGGGTTTGAGTCCGTATTTACTTACGCCCGATCAATGGGTAGCTCAGGGAAACATCCCAATCAATCAAAGCACCGAACTACTGGAAGGAATGGGTAGTTTAAGTCGTGCGCATTATTCAAACTATCCGCCAGTAAATCAGTTTTTCTTTTGGCTCGCCGGACTTTTCAGCGCTAATTCGATCCTGGGTGGAATCGTAGTTCTAAGACTCAGTATCATCGCTGCAGATCTCGGAATCGTTTGGGTAGGAAGCAAACTTCTAAAAGCGATGGGCTTGCCGGTACAACAGATTTTCTGGTATTTTCTCAATCCGTTTATCGTAATCGAACTCACCGGAAATCTGCATTTTGAAGGCGTTATGCTGTTTTTTATGCTTACAGCGTTGTATTTGTTATATCTTAAAAAGTGGTTTTGGGCAGCCGTATTTTGGGGACTTTCGGTTTCCGTAAAGTTGGTTCCGTTGATGTTGCTTCCGTTGCTATTTCAATTTTTAATCAAACCAGCAAAACCTTCAGTCCAGACCCAAGACTTTTGGCGTTACGTAAAACAGCATCTACCGACCACACTCTGGAAATCAGTCCGTTTTTACGGAGTGGCTATTTTGGTTTTCATCTTAAGTTTTTTACCCTTTTTGAATTCAGCTTTGCTGGAGCATTTTAGCGCGACATTGGCACTTTGGTTTCAAAAATTTGAGTTCAATGCCAGTGTATATTATGTCGTACGCTGGGTGGGATATCAGGTAAAAGGCTATAATATTATCGAAACTGCCGGTAAAATTCTTCCGCTTATAGCGGTAGTTGCACTACTCGCACTAAGCTTTTTTAGAAAAAACAGAAGTCCGCAGCAACTCTTTACGGGGCTTCTTTTTGGTATTTCCTGTTACTTTGCGCTATCAACAACCGTACATCCCTGGTATCTGGCTACGCCATTACTGCTGTCGGTGTTTACCAGATACCGCTATATGCTCGTGTGGACATTCACCATAATTTTCAGTTACGCTGCATATCAAGAAACTGCGGTTGAAGAAAGGCTGTGGATGGTGGCTTTGGAGTACTTGATTCTGATAGGTTTTATGACCTGGAAGTTTATGCAAAAAGTAAGATCGAACTAGTTTAACACTTTAAGGATCAGGGAAAAGCTATTTTTGAATAATCACATCTATTTGAAAATAGTCTTTTGTTTTGAACACCTATTTACACCTTTTTTTAGGAATTTTCGTTTTGCTCATTTTAAACACTTATCTGGAGCATAATACTGCTGAGGGTGTCAACGAAACCATTCTTAGTGCGGATGCATATACAGCAACTGAAGCTGACTTCCCAAAATCTAAAGATTTATTTGAAAGCATAACCGCTTTTAGTCCTATCACAAACAAGACTGATTTTTCTGAAGAGCTTTCTACCTCCAAAGTAGTGAACCCACCCGCCTGTACAAATTTATTAAGTCCGCCAGATAGAGCGACCAACGTAGGAGTGGGTGCCTCGCTGGTTTGGGGCGTATCGGCCGGTGCTACAGGCTATACGCTTTATGTAGGGACTACCAGTGGTGGTACAGATTTGGTAAATGCTCTGGATGTAAAGAGCAATACCTATCAGTTCTCTGAAAATCTACCGGCTTTTACCACCATTTTTGTGCGTATCGTTCCGTATAACAACTCCGGTAATGCTGTTGGCTGTACTGAAAAATCTTTTACCACTGGAAGCGCTACACCACCACCGCTTCCTTCATGTACCACACTTACAAATCCGGGTCCCGGTTCTACAGGTGCATTTATAACAGCAACCATCAGCTGGGAACGGGTTGAGTTTGCGACCGGCTATCGCATCTCTATGGGACTTGACACACAGGCTACTTCCTATGTTGAGAATAGAGACATCGGCAATTCAGACACCTTTTTTCTTGGGGAAGCACTGCCCTATGATACCGACATTTATGTAAAAATAGTACCGTATAATTCTACCGGAGAAGCACAGGGCTGTATTATACAAACATTCAGAACCCGGCCGGATCCCAATACGCCGGACGAATTTAATTGTACCCAGATCACAAGTCCGCAGGATGGCGCCACAGCTGTTGCGACCACGACCAGCCTGACCTGGGATGCTGTCCCAGATGCCGTAAGTTATTTATTGACCGTGGGCACCACTTCAGGTGGAAGCGAAATATTCAATATGCTGAATGTTGACAGCGATACCTCTTTTACATTTATTGATGAACTCGAGCCTAATACAACCTACTATGTAACGATTACACCTGTTTACGGCGCTGGCTCTGCCACAGACTGTCCGGAAATACGCTTTACAACAGCCCGGGCGACGGGAACAGCAACCAAAGCTCCAAAAAGTCGCTATGGCATTTCGCCTGATGGAGATGGTATTAATGAATTTTGGAGGATTGAAGATCTTGATCAGTACCCAAACAACACCGTAAGTGTGTTTAACCGCTGGGGAGATCTGGTCTTTGAAACGAAAGATTACGATAACAGCCTCAATGTGTTTAGAGGCGAGGCTAATCAAAAAACGGGAATGGGAGCAGGTAAACTGCCCGAAGGCACGTATTTCTTTAGGATTACTTCAGATAATCCCGAATTAACAGAACCCGTAAAAGGCTTTATTGTTCTAAAAACATGAAAATAAATATCCTAACCTTTTCGGCGATTCTCCTGCTTTTCATGCTTTGTTCTATACAAAGTCAAGCACAGCAGCAGCCTGTTTTTTCAGAATACAATTACAATACCATCATTCTAAATCCGGCGCACGCGGGATATTACAACAACAGCGAATTTACCCTATCTAACCAAAACAGTTATAGCGGCTTTGACGGGGCACCGGCAACATTTAATGCTACTCTAAATCTTACTTTAGACAATGAAAATGTAGGTTTGGGCGGCGGATTTTTAAGTGACCAAATTGGGGTAACCTCAATCAACAGTGCATTTGTATCTTATGCTTACAAACTCTATTTTGGGCAGCAGGCGCAGGCACCTCGCTATCATAATTATAACCCCAATATTTTCTCGTTTGGCATCACTGCCGGAGTTTTCAATTACACCGAGAACCTCACCGAACTAGGCATAACTGATGATCCTAATTTTCAGCAGAATATAAAAGGTACCGTACCTACCGTGGGCGTTGGCATCTTGTTTAACAGAAACCAGCTTTATGCCGGCCTTTCAGTACCTAACCTGCTAGGCAACAGCCTGGCGCCAGACGACGCAATCGAGATCAACACTGCCGCATATGCTCATGCTGGTTATCGCATCTATACCGGGGTTTTTGATGAACTTGAAATCAAACCCAATTTTTTGCTTCGGTATGAGACCGGCGCACCGCTATCAATAGATATCAATACGATTTTCAACTATAAGAATAAGGTGGAGTTTGGTGGGGGCTATCGCACCTCTTCTGCAGTAAATGTGCTTGCGGGTGTTTATTTATTCAACAATCTCAGGTTTGTTTATAATTATACGATGCCGCTTCGGGAGTCTCCCCTACCCGCTACGCACGGTCTTGTGCTAAGCATACGCTTAGGGGAAGGTTATAGTCGTTAATTTTTTAGTTGGGCTTTATAAATACAGCCTATACGCCGGATTTTGTAGTTGCGGTCTGCTTTTGATGTAATATTGCCGTCGTAGCAATCTATTTGCTCCAGATTGTATTCCGGAAGTTCTTCGTTTAGTCTGTCAATACGATCCTGTTCGATAATAACATAAAAAACTTCTGCATCTGGCAATTCTTTAGAATCTCTCGAAATCAAAGTAGGAACGCGTTGTTCAAAATCCCAAATTAATTCCGGCGAACTGTTTTCAAGTAGATAGATGGGTTTAGCGGCAGCCTCATAGTCTGCAAGTATTGGTGCGATTTCTCTAAAATCCTGATTGGTATAGGTGAGCCTTACCAGCGGAAACACAAAAAGAATAATAGCGCAGGAAAAACCAATTACTGCAAAAAATGCCGGTTCAATACTTTTAGATCGTAAACTTCTTATAAATACGAAGGCGAAGCAAATCGCAGCCAGTTGAAATAAACCGTACCAGAACCAGTCTATAACCTGAAAATCTTCTACAAACAGGTATAAAAGTGCAGGACCTACAAGAATGCAGATGACAGCTATAAGTCCAAAATAAAAATAAACCGGAATAGTTTCACGCTTATCACTCAGGTTTTTAAAGCTACGTGCAAGATATTCAATATAGAACGAGGTATTGAGCGCAAGCGGAATAAGTACCGGTAACAAATACCTGGACTTTTTCTCCGGAATAGCCGAAAGTAAAACGACTGCTGCCAACGTCCAGATCAGACTGAAGCGATACGCCTTTAAATGCGTAACCCGTGATTTTAAATAGGGATATAAAAGCGCCACAAATGCCGGAACCGTCCAGATTCCGCTTTGCGTAAAAAAGCTCCAGTAATAATAAAAAGGACGCGTATTGTGATTGGCCCACGCCGCCGACTCTTTATCAGCTATTGCCTGTGCTGTTTCACCGTCGCCAAAATAAATAGCCAGTGCCCACCAGGAACTAAGCGCCAAAGCAATAACCAGCAGTACCATAAATGGTGCTATTCTGCCTCTAAAACTCCTGAATTTGTAAACCCAGGCGTAGGCAATCAAAAAGGGCAAAAGCAACGCAAAATGGCTTACAGGACCTTTGCTCATAAAAGACAGACCAATAAACAATCCGGCAAGGGATGCGTTTCTATACTTCTGCTTGCTCTCGGTAAAAAACTGGAATAAAAAATAAATACTACCCAGCATAAAGGAGTGGGCAAAAATATCCCAGGTGCCATTTCGCCCTGCGAAAATCACATAAAATGAGGTCGCAAGAATGAGCGCCGTATATAAACTCTGTTTGGCAGACAAACGGAGACGTTTTTGCGAAAGCGAAAAACTAAAAAGAGCCATTACTGTGGTAATAATTGCAGAAGGCAGTCGCAGAGCCCAAAGTTTACTGATGCCAAAAATCGCACCTGAAAAGGCCGCCAACCAGGTTGGCAAGGGTGGTTTTTCATAACGGGCTTCCCCATTCATTGTGGTAAACACCCAGTTGTTGTCGTGCAGCATTTCGCGCGCAGTGATGAAGTTACGCGCTTCCATAATGTTGGCGTACAAAACATCCAGATGTGGAAAAAACAGCAATACACAAACTGCCAGAATGATCAACGGATAATATTTTTCGTCAATACTCATTCTTTATCAATACCAATTGAAAGTTTCATATTTCGGTAATAGATAAAAACGCCCATAAGATGCCCCACAAAAAGTACTGGATCTCTACGCAAGATGGCATAAGTCAGAATTAATAGTCCGCCTACAAGGCTCAACAACCAGAAGCCTAAAGGTAGACTTGATTTTTTCTTCCTTTCAGAATAAATCCACTGATAGATAAACCGAAGGGTGAATATTACCTGAGCAATGCTCCCCAAAAGCAATAGCCACAAAGGAATATCTTCATTTCTAAACAATTTATCGATATCATAATGCCCATTATTGTAGCCATAAATTACCAGCAGAATTGGAAATATAAACAAAAACCAGCGCAGGATTTTAGGTGATTTAATCCACTGCCCCTGTAGTTGCAGGTTTCTGATGTAAATAAAATAAGTTAAGGTTTGGCCTAGCATAATGGCAAAATCATCCCGTAAATACCCGTAGACAAAAAGTAAGAAAGACGCTCCCAGACTCAACCACCAGAAGGTTGAAGGAGTAAGTACCCGTTTTTGTTTTTCAGATAAAAACCATTGAATAATCAAGCGCCCGCTAAACATTAACTGCGCGAGAAAACCAATTGCATATATCCAAATGGGGCTATGCATCTGATTTTTTGGCTACATCGTAATTAATGTATTTTTTCTTCATCCACAGGTACGCAAAACAGTCCATCAATGGACCTAGAAGTCGGTTCCACAAACCAAACTTTGCGGTACCTGCAATACGTGGAAAATGACGAATAGGAACCTGTACAGTCTTCCCATTCTGAAGCATAATCATAGCCGGCAAAAAGCGGTGCAAGCCTCTGAACATTGGTATACGTTGAGCATAATCGGTCTTGATGATTTTCAAAGGACAACCCGTATCGTCCATCCCATCATTTGTAAAAGCACGCCGAATTTTATTGGCAATGGTGCTCGACATATTTTTCACAAAAGAATCCTTACGATCAGCGCGATGACCGGTTACCAGATCATACTCCTTTATGTACGGATACAGAACGTTGAAATCTTCTGGAGTAGTCTGCAGGTCACTGTCAATATAACCTACCAAAGGAGTTTTAGTATAATCGAAGCCAGCTTTTATCGCTGCACTTAATCCGCAGTTTTTTGCAAATGAGATGTACTGAAAACCGGTACTGCGTGCGCAAATTTCTTCAATAATCGCCTGACTTTTATCTTTTGAGCCATCATTGACAAAAAGCACTTGTGTAGGCACAACAGCCATTTTAAAATAGTCATTAAAAACCTGCTCTACCCGAAGTAAATTATCTTCTTCATTATATACAGGAACAACAACGGTGAGTTGATATTTCATAATCAAAAATGAGTACGCGAAAATAAGCAATACTTCTAAGGCAAATCTAAAGATTGTTAAGTTTTGTTAAAGCAGACTGCTATTCACAACAAAAAAAGCCTCATAAACACAAGGCTTATGAGGCTTTAAATTATTTAGGAGATTGCTTTACATGTCAAGCAAATATGCAAAAATTAGAGGCGCTACAATGGTCGCATCACTCTCGATAATAAATTTTGGTGTATTGATATCCAGTTTACCCCAGGTGATTTTTTCATTAGGCACAGCTCCTGAATACGAACCGTAACTAGTTGTAGAATCGGATATCTGGCAGAAATAGCTCCAGAATGGCGTGTCTTCACGCTCCATATCCTGATACAACATAGGCACTACACAAATCGGGAAATCTCCGGCAATACCACCGCCTATCTGAAAGAATCCGATTCCGTTTTCAGAATTGTTAGTATACCAATCCGCTAAAAAAGTCATGTACTCAATACCCGACTTCATTGTTGAAGCTTTCAGCTCTCCCTTCAGCACGTAAGAGGCGAAAATGTTACCCATTGTACTATCTTCCCAACCCGGGCAGATTATTGGCAGGTTTTTCTCTGCTGCAGCATACATCCACGAGTCTTTTAAATCGATCTCGTAGTATTCTTCAAGCACACCACTCAACAACATTTTATACATAAACTCATGCGGCAAATAGCGCTCGCCGGCATCATCCGCATCTTTCCAGATTTTAAATATATGTTGTTGCAGTCTGCGGAATGCTTCCTCTTCTGGGATACAGGTATCGGTAACACGATTAAGACCTTTTTCTAAAAGATCCCATTCTTCCTGCGGCGTTAAATCCCGGTAATTAGGCACACGCTTGTAATGCGAATGCGCCACAAGGTTCATAATATCTTCCTCCAGGTTTGCACCAGTACACGAAATGATTTGCACTTTATCCTGACGGATCATTTCGGCAAAAATCTTACCCAGCTCTGCGGTACTCATAGCACCAGCAAGAGAAACGAGCATTTTTGCACCGTTCTCGAGTTGCGCTTCATAGCCTTTTGCAGCATCTACAACCGAAGCTGCATTGAAGTGTAAATAGTATTTTTCTATAAATTGAGAGATTGCTCCCTTAGTCTTCATCGTCATTTAAATCAAATTTGTTTACACTGCCTTTGCCTGTTTTGGCGGTGTATGTGTTATCATATTCTTCTTCTGCTTCTTCCCCTTCAAATTTGTAGCTCAACATCTTATAATAAAGCTTAGCTGCAAGAAAATCTGATGATTTATCATTAGGGTTAGGGCAAAGCTCCATAATGTCAAAACCTACCACATTGCGCTCAGCAAAAACACGCTTAAGGAAATCCATAGTCTCATACCAAAACAATCCTCCAGGTTCAGGAGTTCCTGTCGAAGGCATTATTGAAGGGTCAAGACCATCCAAATCAAAGGTGATAAAAACATTCTCCGTACACAGATCAATTACGTTATCTACCCAATACTCATCCTGAACCATTTCGTGAGCAAAAAAGGTCTTATCCTCATCCATCACGGTTTTTTCAAGAGCTTCCATACTGCGTATACCTACCTGAATAAGATTGGTACTTTGGCTGGCTTCATACATCGCACAGGCGTGGTTGCATTTGCTACCCATATACTCTTCCCGCAGATCTGCATGTGCGTCTATTTGCAAAACGGTTAGGTTATCATACAACTCATTAAATGCTCTAATCGCACCAATTGAAACCGAATGCTCTCCGCCAAAAAGCGTCACAAACTTATTACGCTTAATGTAATCTTTAGTCGCTTTGTGGACTTCAGAAACCATTGCTTCGGGCGAGCTCGCCTCTGTAATTGCCGGAGCGAGATATACACCTTGTTTGTAAACTTCAGTATCGGTCTCTATATCGTAAGTCTCCATATTTTCTGAGGCGTTGAGAAAAGCCTCCGGACCTTTATCTGCACCTTTACCCCAGGTACTGGTGCCATCATAAGGCACCGGAATCAATACAATTTTTGAAGTTTCAAGCCTGGCAAACTCATCAGGAATGCCCGCATAATTTTTAGTTGTACTCATAACCTAAAATCTTAAGCAATTGTTCTGCTTTTTGTTGTTCGTTAAATATTTGGGTTGTTAAGTTACCATTTTCATCCCGATCTATCAGAATATGTTTAGGCTGAGGGATTAAACAGTGTTGTAAACCTCCGTAGCCTCCAATGGTTTCCTGGTAAGCACCGGTGTTGAAAAAGCCAATATATAAAGGTTTATCTTTTTTGTATCTGGGTAAATAAATGGCGTTGCTGTGCTGCTCGCTGTTGTAATAATCGTCGCTATCACAAGTTAAACCTCCTAACAAAACGCGCTCATACTCATCATCCCAGCGGTTTATGGGCAACATGATAAAACGTTTGCTAATTGCCCATGTATCTGGTAAAGTGGTGATAAAAGACGAATTGATCATATTCCACTTTTCGCGATCGTTTTGCTGTTTTTGGTACAGTACTTCATAAATAGCACCTCCGCTTTCTCCTACTGTAAAACTGCCGAATTCTGTAAAAATATTAGGCACAGGCACTTCTGCCTCATCACAGGTGATTTTGATCTGATTGATGATTTCATCAACCATATATGCGTAGTCATAATCAAAAGCCAATGAATTTTTGATAGGGAAGCCACCTCCAATATTCAAACTATCAAGCGTAGGACATAATTTTTTAAGCCGAATGTAAACCTTAAGACATTTGTTAAGTTCGTTCCAGTAATAAGCATTGTCACGAATACCGGTATTGATAAAGAAATGAAGCATCTTCAAATCGATCTGATCGTTATTCTTGATCTGGTCTTCGTAAAACGGAACGATATTCTTGTACCCAATTCCCAGTCTGGAGGTGTAAAACTCAAACTTGGGCTCTTCTTCTGAAGCTATACGAATACCGATCTTAAAATCACCTTTGATGTTTTCAGTAAGCAGATTAATTTCTTCGTAATTATCAATAATAGGAATACAGTTTTCGTGACCCCCATTGATAAGATTGGTAATATTATCAATGTATTGATCACGTTTAAACCCATTACAGATTACGTAGGTATCGTTTTTAATTTTTCCGTTTTCCTTCAACTTATTTACAATATTGATATCAAAAGCCGAAGAGGTCTCAATATGAATATCATTTTTTAAGGCCTCATCAAGCACATGCTTAAAGTGGGAACTTTTAGTACAATAGCAATAATTGTATGTGCCTTTGTAATTGTGCTTTGCAATGGCGTCTGCAAACCAGCCTTTAGCCCGGTTGATATTTTGCGAAATCTTAGGAAGATAACTGAATTTAAGCGGAGCCCCATATTGCTCTACCAACTCCATCAGGTTGATATCATGAAACTCCAGCTGATTTTCTTCAAGTTTAAAGTCTTCCTGAGGAAAATAAAAGGATTGATCTATAAGATCGATGTATTTTGTGTTCATTAATTGGTTATGAGATTGAAAAGTAAAAAAAGAAAATGATATAGCACAATCACATTATATTAAGGTATTGTGAAAGGATGAGGTATTTATTTCATTCAGATTACTTCCATTACCTAGTTCAGACATTCAATTTCTGAAAATCTAAAGCATCATCAGGTTATTAATTTCCTGTTGATTCAGGTGTTTGTATTTACCACGAGGAAGATCTTTTTTAGTTAGCGGACCTAAAGTCACACAATCAACCCGAACTACCTGGTATTCCAGATGTTCAAAAATAGTGCGGATAATTCCGCTACCAATATTACGGATTTTAAGACCCACTTCTTTTTTAGGCGCACCTTCAACATAGCTTAGGTCTTCAACTTCGTATTTCTTACCCTGTACTGTGAGGCCTTTTTTGATTTTTTCTAAATCTTCTGCTTTCAGATTTTTATCCAACTCAATATGAAAAAGCCGGGGCATGCCAGCTTTAGAATTGGTCAGCTTTTGCATGATTTTATCATCATTGGTAAACAAGATAAGACCTGTAGCATTTCTTCCCAGTCTTCCCACTGGCTGAATGCGTGATTTTGTAGCAGGCGCCACAAGATCCATTACGGTCATCCCTTTTGAATTGCTGGTGGTTACTGAAAATCCTTTGGGTTTATTCAAAAGTACATAGGCTTTAGGCTCAGGATTGATGCGTCTGCCGTCAAAGCGCACATCATCATCAAGATTGACTTTATAACCCATTTCATTGATGATTTCACCATTAACGGAAACCTGTCCGGTTGATATATACATATCAGCTTCCCTGCGTGAACAAATTCCGCTGTTAGCAATGTACTTATTTAGTCTGATGCCTCCTTTACCTGAAGTAGATGTTGCAGCGCGGCTTGATTGTGGTGCAGCTTTCTTAATAGGTGCATTGCCACGTGCCTGACTTTTACCTCGTGAATTGTTACTCCCGCGACCAGACGCTTTCCCGCCTTTATTCCTGTCCTGATGTCTGCTCATAGTTTATATTTTGCGCAAAGATACGTATTTAAAAATCGAAAAAAATCAGCAAAATATAGCCCATAAGTGCTTCAAAGTAGTATTTGCTTACGCTAAAAAATTTTATCTATAACCAGGTCTGGTTTTATAAGTAGAATACTGAAAACACCCAGAACCAATATCAACTTAAGAATATTGTGAAGAAGGAGGTAGTGTAATTTTACCCGTGAATTCCAAAGCCAGAAGAGATACACGAGTAATAGGGCGAGGCTTCCATAAAAATAATAATTCATCAGACCTACATCAAAAGTTTTAATAAGCAGGTATGTGGGAATAACCGTAAGCCCCACTAAAAGCGTTATCATTGCCTTAGCAGAACGCTCTCCGTAAGCAATAGGAATGGTATGGTATCCTAAGGCCAAATCTCCTTTAAGATTTTCCAGGTCTTTAGTCAGTTCACGCATCATTATGATAAGCCCTAAAAATGTGGCGTGTACAAAAATGACGGTTTCAAAATTTCTGTAATAGATAAAGACTGCAAAAAACGGAGTAAGTGCGAGCGATGCTGAAGTAAGATTACCTATGAAAGCGATTTTTTTCAGCTTATGTGAATAAAACCAAATCCCAAAAATATAACCCGAAAAAAACAACACTGCAAAGAAGGATACGTAACTGGCTACAACAACTGCCAAGAAGTTAAGAACAAAATAGAGTGTGAGAATCTTCTTTTGACTAACCAGATGATCAAGCTTTGTTTTTTGAGGTCTGTTAATCAAATCTTTCTCACTATCGTAAAAGCTGTTTATGATATATCCTCCTGCAATTACCAATGCGGTTGCAAGAACAATTAGAAAGAGATTCAGATCAAAAATTACGGCCCTAAGAGGTAAATCTGGCGACAATATAAAAACAGATGCCAAATACTGCGCAATAACAATTATGAGAATGTTATAGCCACGAACTACCGAAAACAAACTCAGAAATTTTAAAAGCAGGAGCTTGTTTTTACGGCTGATGTGAGACATAAGTCAGGAATTAGTTTTCCGTGCAGTAAAAGGCTTATTCATGAGAAGCCAGTGACTAAAAGTTGTAAACCACTTCCAGTTTATAATCTTTTAGCGCCTCGCGTGCTTTGTCAATATCTTCTGTGAAACCTAAGATATAACCACCTCCACCAGAACCACAAAGTTTCAGGTAATAGTCATTTGTATCCAGACCCTGTTTCCACAAGTCGTGAAAACTGGCAGGAATCATAGGTTTAAAGTTACGCAACACGGTTTTTGACAATTGCTTTACATTTCCAAAAAGCGACTTGACATCTCCATTAAGAAAATCTTCAACGCAGGCATCGGTATGTTTTACAAACTGATTTTTAATCATCTTGCGGAAACCTTCCTGCTTCATATTTTCCATAAAAATATTGACCATAGGAGCTGTCTCACCCACGCTTCCGCTGTCTAAAAGAAAAACAGCACCTTTACCATCTGGAGTTTGTGATGGAATACCGGCCGGCTCAATATCATCTTTACTATTGATTAAAATAGGAAGACTCAAATAACTGTTAAGTGGGTCAAGGCCCGAAGACTTACCGTGGAAAAACGATTCCATCTCTCCAAAAATTTGCTTGAGTTTAAGCAACTTTTCACGGGTAAGGTTTTCAAGAACGGTAATCTTATCAAAAGCATATTTATCGTAGATCGAAGCTACTAAAGCCCCGCTACTACCTACGCCATATCCCTGCGGAATGGTAGAATCAAAATACATTCCGGCTCCAACATCCTGCTTAAGAGCAGCGATATCAAACTGTACCAAATCTGGTTTTTCTTGTTGAAGCTCTTCAAGATAATCTGCAAAGCGTGCTAGACTCTTGTTGGAAGCCCTGGCTATCTCATTAGGATTTTCGTCAACCTTTAAAGCTCCATTGTAAAAGTTGTATGGTATAGACAAACCCTTTGAGTTTTTGATAATGCCATACTCCCCAAACAATAAAATCTTTGAATAAAATAGAGGTCCTTTCATCAGGCTTAATATATTAATACAGGCAAAGTTACAATTTTAAAGCGCCATCACCCACATTGTCAAAAATATAACGATTATCCTGACAATAGGAACTTAATTCAGATTTAACAAAATCTTGTACTTCTTTGCGGTAGTTCTGCGGAAATAATACGTGAACATTGGCACCTGCGTCTAACGTAAAACACACTGGTATTTTAGTTTCTCGGCGATACTGCCAAAGCTCCTCAATAATTTTAAGTGTATTAGGTTTCATCAGTATAAAATATGGATTGCTCGTAAGCATCATTGCGTGTAAAGTCAAAGCCTCACTTTCTACAATATTTACGAACTGTTCTAAATCCCCACTTTCCAAAACCGGAATAAGACTCGAAAGATTTTCGATCGCCTGATTGAATCGACTTGGAGCATATGCGTGGTTATGCATCAAATTATGCCCCACAGTACTACTAACCTGTTTTTCTCCCTGGTCCACCAGCAAAATTGCGTCTTGATAGTTATCAAAGACTTCGTGTATAGCGTAGGGATACTCCACCCCAAAAATATCACTACTCCCCTTGATCTCCGGATGCTCACCCCAGACCACAAGAGGCCCTTTTAGTGAGCGACAACCGCTACCAGACCCCAATCTTGCTATAAAAGATGCTTTCTGATCAAAAGTCTTCTGGCTCATTTGAGGGTTCATTTCACGTTCCATCTCCATCAGACAAAGAGCCAAAGCACTAAAGCCACTGGCCGATGATGCAATCCCCGAACTATGCGGAAAACTGTTTGTAGTGTCTATGGTAAACGCATAATCTTTAATAAAAGGCAAATACTCTACCACGCGACCAAAAAACTGATGAATCTTAGGCTCGAAACCGGGCTTGTGCTTGCCGTCAAGAATTACTTTTAATTCATAGTCCTCCTGATGTTGTGTCCGCTCTTTCCAATTTAAGGTTGTAGTTGTTCTACAATTATCAAGTGTGAAACTAATAGATGGATTTTTTGGTATTTGCAGTCCGTGTTTTCCCCAATACTTTATTAAAGCTATATTGCTTGGGGACTGATAACTAACCGACTGCGCCTTAAGTTCCCCCTCAGACTTACCGGGTAAAAATTTTGTGATTGTCATACTGCAAATATAAAGTCTCTAACTACATCTGAAAGTGGATGAAACAATTTTAGAGCCTATATACAGACATTTTTTTTATAAATTAGACACAACGCACCATCCATGACATCACGTAAGACTCTCCACATACTTATTCCCATTGCAGTTTGCCTGCTTGTGGCATTTCTATCTGCAATTGCGACACAAACCAGCGTAAACACGTGGTATCAAAGCTTAAACAAACCTGCCTTCACACCCCCTTCTTGGCTTTTTGGCCCGGTATGGATAGTTCTTTATGTGCTTATGGGCACTGCTGCAGGATTAGTATGGGATCGAGGTTTTTACCATAAGTGGGTAAAAACAGCGCTTTATCATTTTGGTTTTCAGCTTATACTTAACGCGTCGTGGTCATTATTCTTCTTTGGAGGTAAGATGATTTTGCCTGCCCTGATTATCATAAGCGGGCTGTTAATTTTGTTACTTTTTACATTCCGTTGGTTCAAAATTGTAAACCCCATCGCAGCCTATTTGCTAATACCCTACATCATTTGGGTAAGCTTTGCTACACTACTTAATTTTGAGATTTGGCGACTTAACTAGATGACATTTCAGAAGTTTTTCGAGAAATGTCCCGGGCAGCTATATATCCACCAGTCCAGGCATTTTGAAAATTGAATCCTCCTGTAATGGCATCTATATTCAAAACCTCTCCTACTAAATATAGGTTCTCATATTTTTTAGACATAAAACTTTTAAAGTCTATCTCTTTAAGGTCAACACCACCAGCAGTAACAAATTCTTCTTTGAAGGTACTCTTTCCGCTTACGTGAAAAACTCCCCGATTCAATTCGTGAGTAAGAGCTGTAATTTCAGCTGCGCTAATATCTGCCCATTTTTTACCGGATACAATTCCTGAGGCCATGACCAAACGTTGCCACAGTCGCTTAGGAATATCAAAAGGGGCATAAGTTGATACGTGCTGTTTAGCTAAATCAAAGCGCAACAGATTAAGCTGCTTAGAAATTTCATCTGATGAAAGGTCAGGCAACCAATTAATCTGAATTTTGAATTGATAATTTAGCGCTTTTAATTCTCGTGCGCCCCAGGCAGATAATTTAAGAATTCCTGGGCCACTTAATCCCCAATGGGTAACCAGAACCTGACCCTGAGCCTCGCCGGCAAATGCACCAGATTTATTAAGCCTAATAGGGTTATCTTCCATATCCAATAGTGAAACAACTGCATTTGAGCTAAGCCCGGCCAAATCCTTTATACGGTCATCCGTTATATTAAATGTAAACAAGGAAGGAACCTGTGGCACAATATTTAGGTTCATTGCTTTAAGCATTTGAAGTATTTTCGGATTACTTCCAGAAGCTATAATAAGATATTGAGAGTCAAATTTTTGATTTTTAGAAAAAACACGCCAACCCAACTCCTGTGTTTCAAATTTTGTAGCAGAAGTCTTCTTAAACAGTGTTATATCATATTTTTCGGCTTGCTCAGTAAAGCAGTTTATAATGCTTTGCGAACTATCAGAAACCGGAAAAACACGTCCATCCTCTTCAATTTTAAGTGCTACACCAAGATCTTCAAACCATTGCATAGTATCCCCCGTCATAAATGAGTGAAAAGGCCCCAGCAATTCCTGCCTACCTCTTGGGTAATATCCGGTCAATGGTTTGGGCTCAAAAACCGCGTGCGTTACATTGCATCGACCACCTCCCGAAATACGTACTTTCTCCAATACATCAGCTCCACGTTCCAAAATAGCAATTTTTAAATTGGGCTGCAGTTGAGCGCAATTTAAAGCTGAAAAAAAACCGGATGCTCCTCCTCCTATTATGATTACATCAAAATCCATTTTGTAAATATACTATTCGGATCAAATCTATTTGAAAATCGACTCAAAAACCATCTTTCGCTTAATCGATTTAGCCTCTTTATTCACAACGGATTCACATTTTTTTAACGTGCCGATTTTCAAAATCTGACGTTTTGCTACTCTAAAAATGATTTTTCAGACCACCTGATTACCAAAAATTGGCAAAATTTAACATTTAATCCAAGTTATTTCTAACTAAAAATACGACGAAGCCCTCACGCGCTCATTTTCAGCCTATCCGAAAAAGCTTTGAAGAATTCATAAATTTTTTGGTATATTTTACCAACTCATTAATTATTTGCTAAAATTTTGCCGATAAACGTATAAATTACAGTTTTTTAAACTATATCGATTTCGTTACTTAAACGTTATAGTTTCCGTTTTTAAATAATTATTTATATAAATTTGGTCACCAAGAAACACTTTTGGAAAACCAAATAATTCAATTAAAAATTTCAAACTTATGAAGCATGTAATACTTAGAGGTATGTTGTTTTTTGCTTCGCTTTTACTGGCAGGTATAGCGAATGCCCAAACAGTTACCGGGACAGTATCGGAGCCAAATGGCCCATTACCAGGCGCAAACGTCCTTGTAAAAGGAACTACTAATGGTACTACTACAGATTTTGACGGTAATTATACATTAAACAATGTACCTTCAGATGCCACACTTGTTTTCAGTTATGTAGGTTTTGCGCAACAAGAAGTTGCTGTAAACGGAAGATCTACAGTAAATGTAACATTAGAGGAAGACGCTGCTGCTCTTGAGGAGGTTGTGGTTATTGGTTACGGTACAACTACTGTTCGTGACGCAACCGGTTCTGTTTCTTCGGTTACCGCTGAAGAATTTAACCAGGGTGCAATTGCATCTCCAGAACAACTTATTCAAGGTAAAACTGCGGGTGTGAACATTTCTCAAAATAGTGGTGAACCGGGTGCTGGTAACAATATTCGCATCAGGGGTTCAAACTCGATTCGTTCAAATAACAACCCGCTTTTTGTGGTGGATGGTATTCCACTTTCTGGGGAGTCGACCACTCCATCAGGTGGTGATATCATAAACGGTGCAAACGCTACCAGAAACCCCCTAAACTTCATTAACCCTAACGACATTGAGAGCATTTCGATCCTCAAAGATGCTTCAGCTACTGCGATCTACGGTTCTCGTGGTGCTAACGGTGTGGTAATTGTTACGACCAAAAGTGGCCGTGGCGCTCAGGGAGGTGTTTTTGAATTTTCTACAAATATGAGCTTCTCTGCTCCGGCAAGAGAGTATGATCTTTTTAATGCTCAGCAATTCCTTGCAAATACTGCAGAGTTAAGAGGGCAGGATATTGCTAATGATCTTGATTTTGGCAATGATACTGATTGGCAGGATTATATTACCCGCTCAACAATATCTACTAACAACAACCTTTCATACTCAAATAACTACAATTCTGGTAACATCCGTGCTACTGTAAGTTATGGTAATATTGAAGGGGTAATCCAGAATTCATCTCAGGAGCGTATTACCACACGTCTTAACGCGAATCAGCGCTTTTTTGATGACAAATTAAGTTTTGCATTACAGGCATCGTATTCTCGTGTAAATGATGAGGCACCACCAATTAGTGGTCAGGGTGGAGCTAGTGGTAACCTTATTGGTGCTGCTTATTCAGCAAACCCTACATGGCCAGCTGACCCAGAATTCTTTTTTGCTGGTAACCTTTTGAACCCTGCAAACTATTTGAACAATTACAACGCAAATACGAACACAGACAGATATTTAATCAACCTGTCTACAGAATATAAATTTACCGATGCCATTACCGGTAAGGTAAGTTTAGGTTATGATAACTCTGACGCCGAGGCACAAGCTTCTGTATCTCCAAACATAAACAACTTTAACCGCGTAACTGATAACGGACAGGCCTCTTACAATACATTGGAAAATACCAGTAAGCTATTAGAAGCCACCCTTCGGTATGCTAAAGAATTTGACAATTTCAAAATCGATGCACTTGCGGGGTATTCATTTCAGGATTTCAGACGTCAGGGCTTTAATGCTCAGGGATATGGATCTCCTGTAACTGACCTGTTAGATATGCAGGATGCACTTAGAGGTGCGGTAAGCGATCTTCGTGGTAGAATTAATGTGCCTTATCAGCAATTTGGTTATGACGGTAACGGTGCGAATTCGTTCCTTAACTCTCTTGTACCTTTTGATGACAGTGGTGTATTACCATCTTTTACCGGAGTTTACGAATCTCTATGGCTAGATACATTTGATAACACAGATGAATTACAATCGTACTTTGCCCGACTTCAGTTTACTTTTGCTGAGAAATACTTACTTACAGCTACAATGAGAGCTGACGGTTCTTCTCGTTTTGGAGGAAACAATAAATATGGATATTTCCCTTCAGCGGCATTTGCTTGGCAATTGGGAGATGAAGACTTCATAGGAGATGCTTTCTCAACTCTTAAATTAAGAATTGGAGCAGGTTCTACCGGTAACCAGGAAGGTTTGGGGTATGCGCAGTATCTGAACAGACAGCGTTTTGGCGGACCTGGCATTACTGATGACGGAACCGTTAACAGACCTGGTCTTGAAACCGTTGCGGTACAAAACCCTGATCTCAAGTGGGAGTCTACAATAGACCTTAACTTTGGTATCGATTTTGGATTTAATAATGATCGTTTAAATGGATCACTTGATCTTTACCGTAAGGCAACAAGAGACCTGCTTTTCAGATCTCCTGCTCCTGCTCCGGCATTTGATCCTTTCCGATTTGTTAACCTTCAAGATGGAGAAGTTATAAACAAGGGTGTTGAACTAGCTCTTAATTACGATCTTATTCAAACTGAAGATGTGAATTTTTCTGCATCTTTTAATATCTCTTACAACCATAACGAAGTAACAGGATTAAATGGTGCTGTTGCCAACTTTGGTGAAGTAAACGGCCCTGGTCTAACCGGTGCATTTGTACAAAGACTTGGTGAAGGAAGATCATTATTCTCCTACTATATGGCTGAATATGCTGAAGATGCTGACGGTAATCCAAATTTCTCTGCAGATGATAAGGACTTCGTAGGTAAAGATGCATTACCAGACTGGAATACCGGTTTATCGCTTAATCTAAGTGTTAAAAACTGGGATTTTTCAACGTTCTTTACCGGTCAATTTGGATTCTACGTTTATAACAACACGGCAAACGCTTTCCTTAACAGACCTACATTCTTGACTTCAAGAAACACTACTCCGGATGGATTGGCGCTTCTTTCTCAGGAAGTTTCAACACTTTATTTAGAAAGTGGTGATTTTGTTAGGCTCCAAAATGCTTCAGTAGGATACAACATTCCTATGCGTGATGGTTCTGCAATAGAGTCTCTACGTGTAAATGTAACCGGTCAAAACTTATTACTAATTACAGGTTATAGCGGTCTTGATCCGGAAGTTTCTTCTTCAACTGGTGATTTTGGTAGCGGTATTCCTAGTGCGGGTATTGATTATACTTCATTCCCAAGACCTACAACAGTTACAGTTGGCTTAAATGCAAGATTTTAATCTTAAAAAAATTGATAAAATGAAAAGACTAAACAAATTTAAATTGGTTTTTCTCAGTGTCCTAACGGTGACAGCTTTTACAGCCTGTACCGATCTGGAAATTGAGGAGACAGATTCAATACTTACCGATGGCTTTACTGGTATTCCTACGGCTGAAGAAGCGGCTAGTACCGTAAGTGGTATGTATAACAATATTAGAGGATACGTAGGAGATCAGGCAAATTTATATGCCCTTAGTGAAGTTACCACAGACGCACAGTTAGTCCCTACAAGAGGATCTGACTGGGGGGATAACGGTATATGGAGACAGTTGCACCAGCACACCTGGACTGCAGATCACCAATACATCAGAACGGTTTTCGACCAATGGAATGAATTACAATTAACTGCCAGTACTGTATTAGATGAGCGCTCAGCTTCTTCAGCAGAATCTCGTGCACAGGCTTCTTTTTTACGTGCTTTAGGTATGTTTGTAATTCTTGACAATTTTGGTCAGGTTCCGTTTAGAGATACTACTGCTGATCCACGTGAAAATCCTGAAGTTTTAACCGGTGCAGATGCTGTGGCTTTTATCGCTTCTGATTTACAAGATGCTATTTCAGGTTTACCTAGCTCTTCAGCAGGTGACGACAACCCACGTGCAACAAAAGCAGCAGCTCGTTATCTTTTAGCAAAACTTCATCTGAACAGACATATCTATGAGGGAACGGGAAGTCCTGCTGCTTCAGATATGAATGAAGTTATTTCTTTAGTTGAAGGAATCGAAGATGACGGATATGCATTACAGGATGGTTATTTTGAAATGTTTGAGCCTACTCCAGATTCAGAAACTATTTGGTACATAAACACATCAACAGGTAACCGTATCTGGAATACACTACATTACAATTTTACCCACCCGGATAACACAGGTGGTGGTTGGAATGGTTTTGCTACACTGGCAGAATACTACGATCTATTTGAAGGACCTTCTGATTCTAATAATCCTGGTGAAGGTCAGGAAGAACGTAGAGGTTATGTTGCTCAAAGCGGTATCGCCTTCACAGGTCAGGATTTTATGAGCGATATTGACAATGATGGCTTTGCTGATGCTTCTAACGTAGGATATGGATTTTTAATTGGTCAGCAATATGCGCTTAATGGTGACGAACTTACTGATAGAGGTAATGTCCCATTACAGTTCAAACGTGATTTTGTAGATGCAGGTACTGGTCAACCAAGCCTTGTTGAAAATGGTGAGCAAACCGGAATTCGTGTTATCAAATACAATCCGATAAATGGAGCTTTTAGAGAGCACGAGATATTCTTCCGTTATTCTGATGCTTACTTAATGAAAGTTGAAGCAATCCATAATGGTGGAACCAGTTCTGAGAATGCATTAACCTTAATGAATGATTTAAGAACATTGAGAGACGCAACACCACTCACAAGTCTTACAGATCAGGATATCATCGATGAAAGAGGTCGTGAATTATACATTGAGTTCTGGAGACGTAACGATCTTATCCGTTTTGGTCAGTATACTAAAGACTGGGCGTTTAAAGATCCTTCTGCGGTAGGAAATGATGAAAAGAATTTATTTCCGATACCAAATACACAGGTTATCTTGAACCCTAACTTAGTTCAAAACCCAGGCTACTAATTTTTAGAATTTGCCAAATAATTAAAGAGGGTCATTGCAAAATGACCCTCTTTTTAAATTTAAATAAGCACTCATTTAGAGTAGCAAACACATTTAAAGAATATAATATTAAGTTCCTTTAGACTGTTACAATTGGGCACATTCTGCCTATATTTCTCCAAATTTTAGAACACCCTTCATGTCCCGAAGCTGTCTTTATTCTTTATTATTTCTGCTATTTTTAGCTTCATGTGCTAAACAAAGCCAAGACCCAGCAATGTTGACAGCTGTTGAAGATACCGGTATTGAATTTAGCAATGATCTGACAAACACAACGCAACTCAACATTCTGAATTATCTGTATTTCTACAATGGCGCCGGGACTGCAATAGCAGATTTTAATAATGACGGACTTGAGGATATTTACTTTACAGGCAATCAGGTGTCAGATAAACTATACCTGAACCAGGGTAGTTTTAAATTTAAAGACATCAGCGCAGAAGCCGGAATTACGAACAACAACTGGAACACCGGCGTTACCGCAGTTGACATCAATGCAGATGGACTTCTCGATATCTACATTTGTACGGTAAGTGGTCACCTCGACCTCAAGGGCCATAACAAGCTTTATATCAATCAAGGCATAAAAGACGGAATACCTCAATTTAAAGAAGAGTCTGAAAAATACGGTTTAGATTATCACGGACTTTCAACACAAGCGGCTTTTTTTGATTACGATCTTGACGGAGATCTCGATGTATACGTACTCAACCACTCCGTGCATCCCAATTCAAACTACGGCAGAGCTAACATTCGTAGGGTTTCAGACAGTTTGACCGGTGACCGATTATATAAAAACGACAACGGTTATTTTACCGACGTAACTTCTTCCGCAGGAATTTTAAATAGCAAAATAGGCTATGGCCTTGGGGTTTCGGTATCTGATTTGAATAATGACAACTACCCTGACCTGTATATCGCTAACGACTTTTTTGAGAACGATTACATCTATTTAAACAATCGGGATGGAAGCTTTACCGAAGTCAATACGACTAAAAATCTTCTGGGGCACACCTCTCATTTCTCTATGGGAAGCGCCATCGCAGATATTAATAACGATCGCAATCCTGATATTTTAAGTCTCGATATGCTCCCCCAAAACCTCGAAGTTTTGAAAGCATCGGGTACTGAATACACCTACCCCATCTATCAAAATCAATTACGTAACGGCTACGACTATCAGTTTATGCAAAATGCCCTGCAACTCAATCTGGGTGGAGAACGTTTTTCTGAAATCGCATTCCAAAGTGGTATTGCAGCAACCGAGTGGTCTTGGAGTCCGCTTGCAGCCGATTTTGATAACGATGGTTTTAAAGATTTATACATAGCAAATGGAATTCTAGGTGCGACCAATGATATGGATTTTGTCAGTTTCATTTCAAACGAATCCATTCAAAAACGATTGGGCAAGACTATGTCTGAAGCAGAGCTTGAATTTATCAAACAACTACCACAAACACACGTGCCCAACTATGCCTACAAAAACAATGGAGACGGCACATTTAGAGACGTAACCCAGAGCTGGACGGCAAACAGCCCTTCATTTAGCAACGGCGCTTCTTATGCAGATCTGGATAATGACGGAGACCTCGACATTGTGGTAAATAACATCAATGCAAAAGCATTTATCCTTGAAAATAAAACCACAAACCCCGGAATTCAGGTACGGTTTAAAGGAGAAAAAAATAACACCTACGGTATAGGCGCTAAACTCACCGCATTTTCTGGCGATACCGTTCAGTTTTTTGAAAACTACACCACGACAGGTTTTATGTCTGCCGTTCCTCCATCGGTACTCATCGGTTTGGGCAACGCATCCCAAATTGATTCGCTTTTAGTCACCTGGCCATCAGGAAAAACACAAGCTTTAAAAAACATCAAGACCAATCTTCTCGTAGAAGAAAAGAATGCACAAGAAAATCCATCACCCAAACCATTCGAAAAACCGGAAATTAGCTGGGTGCAGGATTCCCTTACTCTTAATTTTACGCATAAAGACGGTGCTTCCATAGAATTTAGCCGCGATCCGCTTGTTCCCTACGCTGGCACTAACACCGGACCACAAATTGCCAGTACTGACCTTAATCAGGATGGTCTTGATGACATGATTATTCTGGGAGCAAAAGCCCAGAAGACAGTTCTTTTCTTTCAAAATAAAGACGGAAGCTTTACCGAAGCATTTTTGCCTCAAGCCGATGATGATGCGATAAACGAAGACATTGCAATTGCAATTTTTGACGCGGATGGAAACGGCACTCCTGACATCGCCATCGCCAGTGGCGGTAACGAATTTACCCAGGGCAAAGCCCTTACTCCGCGTCTTTATTTAAATGAAAATGGAAACTTTACAAAAATTCAAGGAGCCTTTAGAAATCTAAACCTTAATGCGTCTACGATAAAATCTGTAGATCTGGACGGTGACGGAAATCTTGATCTTTCAATTACGGCTGATCTGGTGCCCCATGAATTTGGCGCCACACCAAAACAATATCTGCTAAAAAATGACGGTTCCGGGAATTTTACCGACATCACTTCAAGCTATGCCCCAGAATTCCAAAATATCGGTAATGTAAAAGACATCGTTTGGTCAGATCTGGATCAAAATGGATATCCGGACGCTATTGTTGCTGGGCAATGGATGCCGATTAGCATTTTCACTAATGACGGAAAACGACTAAAACCGGTAAATACAGAAAGTTTACAAAATACAAACGGACTTTGGAACAGCTTGAAAGTCGCCGATTTTGACAAAGACGGAGATCTGGATATCGTAGCCGGAAACTGGGGCCTCAATACCCGACTTCATGCTTCAGTACAAGAACCACTTAACCTGTACCGTTTTGATTTTGATGCAAACGGAAAAATTGATCCAATAACTACCTATTTCTATAAGGGAACCGAAACCGTTTTGGCTACTAAAGATGAACTTGTCAAACAACTTCCTTACCTGAACAAAAAGTTTTTGAGTTATCACGCTTTTGCGAAAGCAAGCATTACCGATTTATTTTCCGCAGAAAAACTAAAAAAAGCGGAGAAAAAACAGGTATTTACCCTCGCAAGTACGTATTTTGAAAACACGGGTGATTTCAGTTTTAAAGCGTCCCAACTCCCTTTTATGGCTCAAATCACCAGCGTTAAAAACATAGTGGCTCACGATTTTAATGAAGATGGGCTACAGGATTTACTTTTGCTGGGCAATGATAGTGAAATCAGTACACAACTGGGAAGGCTTGACGCTTCGCACGGTGTATTCTTACTCAATAAAGGCACAACTTTTGAATATGAAGACGCACCAAATATTGACATTACCGGAGCAGTGCGGAGCAGTACATTTTTTAACCTAAATGAAGATCCCCTACTAATTTTGGGGCGCAATAATGACACACCTATTTTTATACGAAAAGCTACTGTACATGAATAGTTTAAAACAGATAACCCTATTAAGCTTAAGCCTTCTTTTTGCAGCTTGTGGTAAAGACAGTTCGGAGACTGAAGAAACCGCACCTCAGGAACCCAAACTCTTTAGCCTTTTGGGCACTGAAACCACAGGCATCGACTTCGTAAATGCCATAGAGAATGAGAAGGATTTCAACATTTTTAAATACCGCAATTTCTACAACGGCGGCGGTGTAGCTATTGGTGACATCAACAACGATGGTCTTGCTGATATCTATTTGACTGCAAATATGGGCCAAAACAAACTTTACCTCAACAAAGGAAATTTTAAGTTTGAAGACATTACTAAAAAAGCCGGTGTGGGTGGCGATAAACCCTGGTCTACCGGTGTGGTCATGGCCGATGTAAACGCAGACGGCCTGCTTGATATTTACGTAAGCAATGCAGGTAATATGGAAGGTGACAACCACGACAACGACCTTTACATCAACAACGGAGACCTCACTTTTACCGAAAAGGCAGAACAATACAATCTTGCTAAAACCGGTTTTTCAACTCAGGCGAGCTTTTTTGACTATGACAAAGACGGGGACCTGGATGTGTACATTCTAAACAACAGTAACGTTCCCGTAAGTGGATTGGGTTATGCCGAGCAGCGCGACACCCGTGCCGAAAACTGGGAAAACGTACCTGATATTTTTAAAGGAGTAGGTGATTTATTGATGCGTAATGACGGTGATACGTTTACAGATGTTAGTAATGAAGCTGGTATTTATGGCAGTCTTATTGGTTTTGGCCTGGGAGTGATGGTTACCGATATCAACAACGATTTATGGCCAGACATTTACATTTCAAACGACTTTTACGAGCGTGATTACCTCTACATCAATCAGAAAGACGGAACCTTTAGTGAAGAAATTAAAGACTGGACTTCGCATTTGTCGCTTTCGGCAATGGGAGTTGATATCTCAGACGTTAACAACGACGGTTTGCAGGATATTTTTATTACCGATATGCTTCCGGAGCCGGAAGAGCGTGTAAAATCGGTGATGGAGTTTGACAGTTACAATGTCTACAAACTCAAGCAGAGTAAAGACTTCTACCAGCAATTCATCCAAAACACCTTGCAGATCAATAATGGTAACGGAAGCTTTTCGGAGACCGCGTATTACAGCGGTGTTGATGCTACAGATTGGAGCTGGGCCGGTTTGCTTGTAGATCTTGACAACGACGGCTACCGCGATATCTACGTCACAAACGGCATCAATCACGATCTAACCGATCTAGATTTTGTTGACTTTTTTGCCAACGAAATTATTCAAAACATGGCATTAACCGGGAAACGTCAGGCTATTGACTCTATCATCAATAAAATGCCGAAAAAACCTTTGGTAAATGCTGTTTACCGAAATATGAAAGACCTCAAGTTTGAAAATGCAGCTACGCTTTGGGGCTTAGATCAACCCGGTATGTCCAACGGTTCGGCTTATGGAGATCTGGACAACGATGGTGATCTGGATCTGGTGGTCAACAATGTGAATATGCAGGCTTTTGTATACCGCAATGATGCTGAAGAGCAAACCCAAAACCGCTATCTCAACATCACATTTAAAGGAGGCGAGAAAAATCCGTTTGCGGTGGGTGCTTCGGTACGTTTGTATTTTGACAATCAGCAGATTTATCAGGAACTGTATCCCGTACGCGGCTTCCAATCCTCGATGGATTATGAAATGACCATAGGTCTGGGGCAAACCCAAAAACTCGATTCGTTACGCGTGCTTTGGCCTAATGACAAAACACAACTGCTTACCGATGTTTCTACCAATCAGACTTTAAACCTAACTCAGGCAGAAGCTACCGAAACTTTTGTTCCGCGTAAGCAAAACACCGAATCCCAGTTGCTGACTGAACTGAGCAATACTAACCTAAATGCTAATCCTGAGAATGCATACAATGATTTTGATTATGAAGGTTTGATTTCCAAAAAACTTTCGCAAGAAGGTCCCGCGCTTGCTGTGGGCGATGTAAATGGAGACGGTAATGATGATGTGTTTGTGGGAGCTCCCAGCGGAAGCGCAGCAACACTTTATCTGCATTCCGGCAACGGAAAATTGACTCCTAAAAATCAGGCTGCTTTTACAGCTGACGAAAATTTTGAAGATACGTCCGCAGCACTTTTTGACGCAGACGGTGACGGGGATCTCGATTTGATGGTCGCTTCAGGCGGAAACGAGGTCGGTAAAAAAGAACTCTTTCGTCCCAGATTATACCTTAACGACGGCAAAGGGAATTTCACCAAATCCTCGGAAGAATTGCCTTCAGCCTTTCAAAATATGAGTGTGGTTGCACCAAATGACTTTGATCAGGATGGAGATATCGATGTGTTTATCGGTTCGCGCAGCGTGGTAGGGGTTTACGGTATAGACCCCCCGCAGTTGTTTTTAGAAAATACCGGCAATGGTATTTTTGTAGACGCCACCGAGCGTCTGGCGTATGATCTTAAAGATGCAGGAATGGTAACTGATGCGCTGTGGTTAGATATTGACGGCAATGGTTTTGATGACCTTGTTACCGTTTCAGAATGGGGAACTCCGAATATTTACCGCAATTCGGGTCGAAGACTTTCAGAAAAAGAAAGCGACCTGAGCGATAAAACCGGTTGGTGGAATACGCTTGCTGCAACTGACATTGATAATGATGGCGATATGGATCTGGTTTTGGGTAACGAGGGTGAAAACCTACATTACCTGCCTACTGTTGAAAATCCAATGGTGATGTACATCAACGATTTTGACAACAACGGTACCATCGAGCAAATTACCACGATGCGGAAAAACGGCAAAGATTATCCGCTGCATCAGAAAAAGGAAATTACCGCGCAGATGACTTCCCTTAAAAAGCAAAACCTGAAAGCTTCAGACTATGCAAGCCGTTTTATAGACGAGATCGTTTCGCCCGAAAGTCTTAAAAACGCGATTAAAAAGGAGGTTAGCTATTCTCAATCAGTAATCGCGATTAATGATGGCAAAGGTAATTTCAGCTTTAAAGCCCTTCCCTACCAGACGCAACTCTCCTGTGTGTGTGATATTTTGGCTACAGACCTTAACAAAGACGGCCTGGCAGATCTCATTATGGCTGGTAACAACTTTGAGTTCAAACCGCAATACTCACAGCTGGATGCCAACTATGGTAACGTATTACTCAACACCGGCGGCGATAATTTTGACTGGCAGAATTACGGTAAAAGCGGATTTTTTATAAAAGATGAAGTGAAGCAACTGGCTACTTTTAGCGATAAAAACGGAAAAACCTTTGTCATTGCTGCGATAAACGATAAAAAACCCAAGATTTTTGAACTCAATAACTAAAATAAGTCTGCTGGCCTTTTTGGGACTCGTAACCTTTTCGTGCTCCGACAAGCCCGAATTGTTCACCAACCCTGACACTGAAAAAGCAGGCATCAGCTTTCAAAACACGCTAACACCCACCGAGGATATGAACATCCTTGACTACCTCTATTTTTACAATGGGGGCGGTCTGGCAATAGGAGATATCAACAACGATGGATTGCCAGATATCTATTTTTCAGGTAATCAGGTAAAAAATCAATTGTACCTCAACAAAGGAAATCTGCAATTTGAAGACATTACAGAAACTGCTGGTGTGGCCGGCAAAAGCGATTGGAATACCGGTGCGGTTATGGGCGATGTAAACGGTGACGGCTTTCTGGATATTTACGTATGCGCCGTGGTGGGCCTTAACGGGCTTGATGGCTACAATGAACTCTTTATAAACAACGGTGACGGTACCTTTACCGAGAGTGCCGCTAAATACGGCCTCGATCTCGATACCTTTTCGTCTTCAGCCGCCTTTTTAGATTATGATCTGGATGGCGACCTGGACATCTACATACTCAATCACGCGGTACATACGCAGAGTTCTTTTGGTAAAGCCGATTTGCGCCACGAGCGTAATCCGCAAACCGGAGATAGGCTGATGCGTAATGATGGGGATCGTTTTACAGATGTGAGCGAACAAGCAGGCATTTACGGCGGAATCAATTCGTACGGTTTGGGTATCGCAGTATCAGATTTTAATCTCGACGGTTATCCCGATTTGTACATTGGGAACGATTTTCATGAAGATGACTATTACTACATCAATAACGGCGACGGTACCTTTACCGAAGATTTAAAAAACCATTTTGGGCACACCAGCCGGTTCTCGATGGGTAGTGATGTAGCAGACCTCAATCACGACGGCTGGCCCGATTTGATTTCGTTAGATATGCTGCCGCAGGATGAAAATGTACTGAAATCAACTGAAGGAGATGACAACATTCAAACCCAGCGTTTGCGTACAGACCGCTATGGGTATCATTATCAGTTCACCCGGAATATGTTATTTATAAACCGGGACGGTGGCGACTACCAGGAAACGGCACTTTTAAGCGGGGTCGCTGCAACAGACTGGAGCTGGAGTGCACTCTTTGGTGATTACAACCAGGATATGCAACAGGATTTGTTTATCTCTAACGGAATCCCCAAACGCCCTAATGATCTGGATTACATTAAGTTTGTTTCCAGCGATCAGATTCAGAATAAAATCAACAACACCGCGCTTATTGATCAAAAAGCTCTAGAGCAAATGCCCGATGGTGTCACCCGCAATTATGTCTATGAAGGCAGTGAAGACCTTCAGTTTAAAGACCAAAGTGAAACCTGGATTGCCCAGGACACGCTTGTTTCTGGTGCTACAGCCTATGCAGATCTAGATGATGACGGAGACCTTGATTTGGTAACCAATAATATCAACACCAGTCCTACCCTGTATATCAATCAAACCAATGACAAGGCTACGTATCTTAAGCTCTATTTGAAAACCCCAACTCAGAATGATTTTGCGCTGGGCGCGAAAGTATATGCTTACGCAAACGGGGTTCAACAATTTAAAGAACTCTATCCTGTACGGGGCTTTCAGGCATCGTCAGAGCCGGTGATTCATTTTGGCTTTGGCAATCAAAAAAAGGTTGATTCCATTCGCATTATTTGGCCAGACCGAAGCACGCAACTGCTTAAAGATATTGCCACAAATGAGACGTTGCATGTTAAGCAAGAAAACACTTCTCCATTTAACTATGCCACACTAAGACCGAAGCAACAACTGATTTTCAAATCGGTTACCGACTCGCTGGGCCTTGACTTTGTACATCGCGAAGATGCCTACTCAGACTTCGACCGCGAAAAACTCATTCCGTATCTGGTGGGAGACCGCGGACCGGCCGTAGCACAGGGCGATTTAAACGGAGATGGCAAAACCGATTTGTTCTTTGGCGGTTCTAAGTATATTGCCTCTAAAATCTACCTGCAAGGCGATTCAACCTTTGTGAAAACAGACTTTCCCGGCATTCAAAACGACTCGATTAATGAGGAGGTTACAGCTGTTATTGCAGATTTTAATAATGATGGTAAAAACGATCTGATGACCGGTACTGCCGGTGGGGATTTTTACAATAAGGCCAGGCCGTTACTTGATGTCTTGTATCTTAATGAAGGGGATTCTTTTATAGCTTCGGCCCTGCCGGAATTGTTTGAGAACACGTCCGTATTAGCCGTATACGATTATGATAACGACGGTGATCTTGATGTTTTTGCAGGATCCCAAAGCGTTACGGCAAGTTTCGGGAAACTACCTTCTTCCTATCTGCTTGAAAATGACAAGGGGACTTTTCGCGTAGCACAGGAATTTAAAGAACTGGGAATGGTAACCGCTGCGGTTTGGGACGATTTTGATGGAGATGGAAAAGCCGATTTGATCGCAGTGGGCGAATGGATGGCTCCGACTTTTCTTAAAAATGAAGGAACTAAACTCAAAATCGTTTCTAAAACTAAAGATGGCCTTGAAGGTCTTTGGCAAAGCATTATTCCGTTTGATATAGACGGCGATGGCGACATAGATTATGTCGTGGGGAATTGGGGCGAAAACAGCAAGTTTCAGGCTTCTGCAGAGTCGCCTATGAAAATGTATTACAGCGATTTTGACAACAACGGCCAGACCGAAACTATAGTTGCAACTGCAAAAGATGGGAACTACTACCCACTAATGGGACTTGATGCTCTGGCTTCACAAGTTGTAAGTCTCCGTAAGAAATACCAAAGTTACCGGGATTTTGCCGGCCAAAACATCGAAGAAATACTTAGCGAAGAACAGTTAAAGAATTCTAAAATTCTAAACGTAAACACCCTGAAAACCGGATACTTACAAAACAACGGAAATTCATTTGATTTTGTACCTTTGCCGCGCGATTTACAGGTGGCTCCGGTTATGGCTTTTTGCCTGTTTGATTTTGATGGCGACGGTAATGATGAAGTGCTTGCAGGTGGAAATTATTTTGGTGTACAACCCTTCCACGGAAGGCTCGATAGTTTCACCGGGGCGTTGATTGAAAGTGATAGCAACATCACATCGGGTGAGAAACTCGGATTAAATTTTGCTGGGAAGTCCATACGTGATTTGTCAGTAATTCATTTAAACGGGAAAGCTTATCTGATAGCAACGCCAAATAATGAAAAGATTCAGCTCTACCAACTAAAACGCTAATTGAAAAATCTATTCGTTTTAATTAAAAAATTTATTTGAACCATGTTTAAGTACTTGTTCTTAATATTCTCAAGCGCTCTGCTACTTAGCTCTTGTGCTAAAGACACTCCGCTAGAGGTAACACCAGATGATTACAACAATGCGGTTGACAAGGTGACCGAGGTGATTATTCATGATATTTTTTCGCCGCCGGTAGCCAGTCGCATTTATGCCTATTCCAATATTGCAGCTTACGAAGTGTTGGCGCAAAACCACCCTGAGTACAGTTCACTGGCGGGTAAATTAAATGGCTTAGGCGAAACTCCAAAAGCTGAAAATCCTGCGGTAAACCATGATGTCGCGGCTTTAATTGCGCAGATGGAAATGGCTAAAAGCCTTATTTTTAGTGAAGATCGAATTACCGAAGTTCGCGACAGTCTTTATAAAACCTGGGAAGATCAAAATGCTGACGAACTCGAAGCTTCAAAAGCATACGGACTTCAGGTTGCCGACCATATCAAAAACTGGATGGATGGAGATATGTATAAGCAAACCCGTACCATGCCCAAATTTTCGGTAAATGCTGATAACCCTTCACGCTGGCAACCCACTCCTCCTGCGTATATGGATGGAATAGAACCCCACTGGATGAAGATTCGCACGTTTGTACTCGACTCGGCTTCACAGTTTAAGCCTGTGCCTCCACCAGCGTTTTCTATGGATGAAGGCAGCGAATTTCACAAGCAATTGATGGAAGTATACGACGTACGAAACGAGATGACTGAAAAAGGTGATGATTCAGAAGAGGCTGCGATCGCAAAATTCTGGGATTGTAATCCGTATGTGTCTACTCACAAGGGGCACCTGATGTTTGCCACCAAAAAAATCACACCCGGTGGTCATTGGATAGGCATTGTAAAGATTGCCACTAAAAAGAATAATGCAGACCTGATGGAAACGGTGTATGTCTATACCAAAACCTCGATTGCGCTCTTTGACGGATTTATAAGCTGCTGGGATGAGAAATACCGCAGTAACCTTATTCGCCCTGAGACCCTTATAAACCAGTATATTGATGATAGCTGGACTCCGGTATTGCAAACCCCACCATTCCCTGAATACAGTAGTGGTCACTCGGTAGTTTCAGGAGCAGCTGCAGAGGTGCTTACTGAAATTTATGGTGATGATTTTCAGTTTGATGACGATACCGAAACCGCATACGGTTTGCCCGTGCGTAGCTTTAATTCGTTTAGAGCCGCATCTTCAGAAGCCGCACTAAGCAGGCTGTACGGAGGCATACATTACCGTGCTGCCATCGACGAGGGTTTAAAGCAGGGACGTCAGGTAGGTCAGTATATCGTAAGTAACCTGCACATGAAAAATGATGGCGAAGCCCTTTCGCACAGCGGAAACTAAAAATTCCTATTTAATAAAACACATTAAATCAAACCCCGATTTAAATTAGAATCTATGATTAAGAAAATTGGTTTTGTAGTGATAACCCTGCTCGTTGTAGCCCTGGCCTGGTATCTTTTTGTAAAACCCAGCGATTACATCATAAATTTTAAAGTAAAAACCACACCCGGAACCGTTGTTCAGTCTATCAAAACCTGGAATAGCAATTTAACTGCGAGTACCATCACAGAGCAGCACGGAACTTCGGCAATTGTACAAGAGCGGCAGTTTGGTGATTCAACAGTTACCTATACGTATCACGCTTACGCGCTTAACGATTCGATTACCAAAGTGAGTGTAGGAATCAAAGACGCCGAGCACAGCCTTAAAAATCGGCTTACGGTGCCTTTTTCCAATACGCTTTTTAAGGAGCGCAGCACTGCCAATGTGATGGAGCTCTACGAAGCTTTAAATGAACATCTGAAGCAAATTAAAATTGAAATCACGGGTATTCAAAAAACCCCTTCAACCTATTGCGCGTATATTCCGCTTAAAAGTATGCAGGAGGCCAAAGCTTTAGGGATGATGCGTAACTACGGCTATATAGGCGATGTACTGGTACGTAATAATGTAGAAATGAACGGCCCTCCATTTGTAGAAGTAACCGAATGGAATCAGGAGACAGACAGCATATCCTATAACTTTTGCTTTCCCATCATTCGCTCTGAAAACCTGCCCATCTCAGACGAAATTAAATACAAACGTTTGTTTGAAAAAGATGCTATTCACGCAGTATACAATGGTAATTACATTACTTCAGATCGTGCATGGTATGCCTTGCTGGCTTACGCAAAGCGAAATAATATTGAAGTTGAGGAAAAGCCCTTAGAAGTCTTTTTCAACAACCCCAATATGGGAGGCAATGAGCTGGAATGGAAGGCTGACATTTATATGCCGCTGAAGCAGGAAAGTCTGGTTCAGGTGGATTAAAGGGAAAAATCAAGCTGCCGGTTCTCATCTGCAGCTTTTTTATCCAATCGTTTCCCGAAAATTAGCCCAATAAACATCCCTATTGGTAAACCTACACCCAACAGTCCCATATTTCCTGTGGCAAAGCCAAATAGTACACCTATTGGAATTCCAAAAACAGACATCCCTAATACTAACCAGAGTCGCTGATAGTGATTTTTAGGAACCAGACCTTCCTCTTTTTCCAAATGTTTTAAAATCTTAGTCTTAGATTTTAAAACCTGGCCTCTAAGCCCTTGTCCTTCTTCTAATTTTTGATGAATCAAATCAATCTCCCGGTTGATGAGATCGATACTTTGATTTGAAAGACTTTTATCATTTAGAACCGCTAACAGTGTATTGAGCGAATTCAGGGCTTTTCTTTCATTTGGTTCAAGACCCGTATCATTTATACTATTAAACTTCATACAGACTATACTATAAAATTATCTTAGCCTTTTCCAATTATGGATTACTTGACTAGTTCTTCAATTCAGCATCAATAAGAAGCTCGATTGATTTTGAAGGTTCTGTAATATCAGCGCTTAATATCTTCCCATTTTTATCTATTAAAATGTAGCGAGGTATAGCTTTAATATTATAATCATTCCCGAAGCTAGACCGCATTCCATTCTCTATAAAAAGGTTTATTCCAGAATAATCCTTTTCCTTTTCCAAAAAGTTCAGCCAATTATCGATAGACGAATCTACCGATATTAGAAGTACTTCAAAATTACTGTTAGCCTCATATTTTCGGGCTAGCTCTAAAACATGAGGCCGCTGATTTATACAAGGGCCACACCATGTCGCCCAGATATCTAGAAATAAAACTTTGCCTTTAAAATCTTTTAAGGTCAACAACTTCCCATTTTTATCAATTGCAGAAAAGTCTGCTGCCAAATCTCCCTTTTTGAGTTTTGAGTAAGACTCTGATACCTTTAAAATAATATCTGAATACCTGTTATTCTTCTCTTTGACTAGTACCTCGTTCAATTCCTGACTATTGAATAATTGCTCGTGCTTATTCCAATATGATGGAGTTTGAATAAGTGCCTTAATGTAGGTTGCCTTCAGAAAATCTGAAAGGTCATCTGATTCAGTATTTTCTTTGATAAAATCAATAAAATCTGAGATTCGTTCCAGTTTATGATTGGCGCGTAGGTATGTTATTTCGTATTTATATAAATAGATATCCGGCAGTGATTTAAGCTCAGCACTTGGAGGCGGAAGATTCTCTATAAAATCAAAAAAACTATTTTCGGGTTCTAACTCTTGAGCTACACGACCAAAATAAAATAAAAATGAATAGACTCTTGCCTGGTTTTGATATTCAAGAATATTAAAGGTTCTAGGGTCAATCTTGCTTCTGTATGTTTCTAAAACAGACTTTCGTTTTTCTGTGAAAGTTTCGAAGACGTTAACTATACTGTCAAAATCCTTTGTTTTAAATATAAATCCCTGATTTTCTAAAATAAATTGCTGGTTGGAGTGCCAAAGATAATTAAGTAGTGAGTCAGCTACTGTAGTTGTGTGCAAATTACCCGACTCATTAATAATAATGTGTGTATTCTTTTCGGGTTCAAGTATCGTTAAATAGGCATCTTCGAGCTCTGAAATATTAATCTTCGCTACTACTGGATTTTCAATTGACAAAACTTGCTTCGGTTCTGATTGAGGTAATTTGATTTCGAAAGTTGAGTTTATAAGTTCAGACATATAAACCGTATCTGCTTTGATCGCTTTGTCTCTTGTAATAGTTGTAAATTTTTCGTTTTTAACACACGAATGAAAAATTAAACCTACAAAGCCTATCAGAATACAATAAAATCGAATCATAGCACTTTTCGCAATGTTTCGGTTAACTCATCTCCCCTCAAATTACGGGCTATAATTTTTCCTTCCTCATTAATTAGATAATTGCTCGGCAGTAATTTAATTCCATAAATAAAAGCCACATCTCCTCTATAGCCATTTAAATCACTCAAATTAATCCATTTTAAGTGGTCTTCCTCTATCCCGGCTTTCCATTCCTCAAGATCGGTATCAATTGCTACACTTATAATTTCAAACTTTTTATTTGAGTATTTTTCATATTCTCCGACTAAATGGACATTGTCTTTTCTGCAAGGTGCACAAGTGGTTGACCAAAACTCAAGCAAAACAGTTTTGCCCATAAATTCTGAAATCTTTTTAGTCTCCCCCTCCGGGTTTCTAAGTGATACATCAACATATTGATCGCCAACATCGGGATTGGTATTTAGAGTAAGAAAATGATCGATCTCTTTACCATACACCGTATTTCTATTTGCATCAGAAAGTGTATTATAAACGGGCTCTGTACGTTCTTTACCCCAGTTTATAAACCAGTGATAAAGTGTTACAACACCTAAAAGATTATCGTTATTCTCAAAAATAAAATTTTGAAGAACTTCATTGCGTTCTGAACGCGGTAAGGTATCAACTTGAGCAGTTAATTTTTCACTTTGTGCTTGTGCTTTTGAACCGTGAATCGCGGCTTGTGAAAAAGATTTGTTTTTTGCGTCAAAAACCATTGCGTTGTTATCCAACCACAATTCTGTGTACAAGAAGTTATACTTCGTTTTTAGTTTAACGAAAATAGGTGTTTCAGGAAGTTTGGTATTAAATTCAAATCTCCCGTCTTCAATTATAGTAGAATCAAGTGCTCGTCCAGATTGCGCATCAATGAGATAAAGAACTTTGCCATTACCCTCTGCTTGCATTTTTCCGTTCAAAGAAAATTTATTTTCATCATGTGGAGTACATGAAAAAATCAGTATGCAGATAAAAAAATAGTAGATTCTCATAAGCTTAGAACATGTTATCTATGATTGTATTCGTCTCTTTCCCGTTTAATTCAACAAGTCAAAAGAGAGCTTAATCCCCTGAATGATCATTGTGGTTCCGATTATTGCAATGATCAACCCCATAATCTTTCCAATTACTGAAATCACATTGTCGCCTATTTTTCGGGCTATAAAATCGCTTAAGCTAAAAGCCACATAAGTCAATACGCACATAAGAGCAAAAATTACAATTACCAGACCTATATCCAAATACGAAGAATTTGACACAAAATTCATTGCCGTAACGATCGTTCCTGGACCGGCAAGAATGGGAATAGCTAAAGGCGAAACGGCAACATTCTCATCAAAATTGGTCTCCTTCAAATGCTTTACGTTTGATTTTTTAGATTGTAGCATTTCAAAACCAACATAGAAGATTAGAATACCTCCTGTAATCTTAAATGCCGGAATGGTGATTCCAAAGAGTTGAAAGATAAACTTTCCCAAAATCACAAATACAGCAATAATAATAAATGCAGTTAAAACAGCTTTTTTATTGACCTTTTGCTTGGTTTCTTTATTAGCTCCTTCAGTTAGTGAAATAAAAATAGGAATATTTGAAATTGGATTCATAATGGCAAAAAAGCCCGTAAATACCGAAATCGAATAGGTTAAAATATCACTCATAGTTGTATTACAATTATAATAACTTTAATTCCCTGGCACTGATGCAAAGCCTTTTACTTTTATCTGAAATAGAAAAATCGCCATTGCTCTAAAGCCCCGGCGATTTTCATGTTCAATACGTATAAAAAGATTTAAACCTCAACAGAGCTTCCTCCCTTTACCGTAACCTTTTTTCCGTTTATTAACAGCGTTAAATCCTCGCCATCGTTGAGGGTAAATACGGTTTTATTTTTACCTACCGCAACCTTGAGAATTTGATTTCTATAATTCAGTTTAAATGAAAAACCATCCCAAGCTTCCGGCATTTTAGGATCAAATGATAAGGTATTGTCTTTGATTCGCATGCCACCAAAACCTTCTACCACACTCATCCAGGTACCAGCCATACTGGTAATGTGTAGACCTTCATGAACCTCTTTGTTGTAATCATCAAGATCTAAACGCGAGGTGCGTAAGTAGAATTCATAAGCCTGATCCATCTGTCCCAGTTTTGCAGCCTGTATGGCGTGTACGCAAGGGCTCAAGGAAGATTCATGAACCGTAAACGGCTCATAAAAATCAAAGTGCTTTTTTAGTTGGTCATCACTAAAGTCTTCTTCAAACACATAGAAAGCTTGTAGCGTATCAGCCTGCTTGATGTAAGGCGAACGCAGAATGCGGTCCCAGCTCCATTTCTGGTTAATGGGTCGTTCTGATTTTGATAAATCAGCAACGGTAACCAATTCCTTATCTAAAAAGCTATCCTGTTGCAGGTATACGCCTTGCTCTTCAGAATAGGGCAAATACATTTTTTCAGCAACTTCAGCCCAGGATTTTAACTCTTCCTCTTTCAATTCGGTCTGACCTGAAATACGTTTGTAATCTGAACCAAACTCCTGAGCTACATTTTTACAGTGCTCAACTGCGTATTCCAGACACCATTTTGCCAGATAGTTGGTGTAAAAGTTATTGTTTACGTTGTTTTCATATTCATTAGGACCGGTCACGCCAAGAATTACATATTGTTCTTTTTTAGCTGACCAGGTTGCGCGTTGTTTCCAGAAACGGGCCACGCCAATAATCACTTCAAGTCCTTTCTCCGGGATATAGCTGTAATCGCCGGTATACTTAACGTAATCGCGAATGGCAAAAATCATCGCACCATTACGGTGTATTTCTTCAAACGTGATCTCCCACTCATTGTGGCATTCTTCCCCATTCATCGTTACCATCGGGTACAGGGCGGCACCATCTTTAAAGCCAAGTTTCCCGGCATTTTCTATCGCCTTGGGCAAGTGATTATAGCGGTAAGTCAGAAGGCTACGGGCAACATCCTGATTTTTGGTTGCCATATAAAAATGTAAACAGTAGGCTTCGGTATCCCAATAGGTAGAACCCCCGTATTTTTCGCCGGTAAATCCTTTTGGACCAATATTTAAACGGGAATCTTTACCCAGATACGTTTGGTTCAGATGGAAAATATTAAAACGAATACCCTGCTGTGCACGTACATCACCATCAATAACAATGTCTGCCATAGACCAGATCTCGGCCCAATCTTCTTTTTGCCTGGCCAGAAGTTTATCAAAACCGGTTTCTAAGGCAGTATTTAAAACCTTTTCAGCTGCCTGTTTCAGTTCATTTTGATCGTGATTGAATGAAGTGGTATACCCGGCATATTTTTGAATTGCAAAGGTCTCCCCTTCGCGAATATCAGTCTCATAAACGTGACCAATATAGGTATCAGTCATATTCGTGCTAAGCGTAAGAGATATCTCTTTACCATCTACCGTAAAGGTATTGGTCATCGCAGTACACACGTAGAAAAAGGTTTTCATCGTATGCGCGGTGATGTAGGCTTTATTTCCTTCTTCTTCTACGCTAAGGGTGTTCCAAAATTTATCGTCCCAGTTTGTATCTTCATTAGTAATCCCACTATCCAGATAGGGCTCATAACTGATGCTTACATCCTTGTTAAGCGGAGTAACCTCATAATTTATCGCACCAATCTCATCATGCTCCAGGCTTAGAAAGCGTTTAGACTGAACTTTAACTTTCACGCCATTTTGCAATTCCGCCTCAAAACTGCGACCCAACCAGCCTTCTTTCATATTGAGCTCCCTACGGAAATTAGATACGCTTTTAGCGGTATTCAAATCCAAAGATTCACCATCAATAGTTACTTTAATTCCTATCCAGCTGGGTGCGTTAAGTACTTTTGCGAAATACTCCGGGTAGCCATTTTTCCACCAGCCGACACGCGTCTTATCGGGATAGTAAACTCCACCTATATAACTTCCCTGAAAGGTTTTGCCGCTGTATTCTTCTTCAAAATTGGCACGTTGGCCCATGGCACCGTTACCGATGCTAAATAAACTTTCTGATGATTTAACGCGGTCTTTCTCAAACCCTTCTTCTATAATGGCCCAGGGTGCAGGCACTATATAATCCTGATTCATACTATTTTGCGTTGATTAGTTGGTCTAGAAATGCGGTATCTATTTCTGTAAAATCTTTAAAGTTATGATCGGCTTCGTGTAAAACATCGGCATCACCTATGCCTACGCTTACCATATCTACCGAATTGGCAGCCTGTATTCCTGCAATAGAGTCTTCAAAAACAATGACATCTGTATACGCAAAACCCAATTCATCTGCTCCAATGGTAAATACCTCGGGATCGGGTTTTGCCTTTTGCACATGATTGCCATCAACTATAACTTGAAAAGAATTAAAAAGACCGACCCGCTTTAAAATGGGCTGCGCATTTTTACTGGCAGAGCCCAAAGCCATCGGGATATTTTGAGACTTTAAATAGTTTAGCGTATTCATGACACCCGGCAAAATATCGTCATCCGTCATTTTTTCGATATAACTAAGGTATTCTTCATTTTTAGACACCAGCCATTTGTCTTTTTGCTCCTGAGTTGCTTCAACCCCGCCTATTTCAAGCAAAATCTCCAGCGAACGCACCCGGCTCACGCCTTTGAAGCGCTCATTCTGTTCTTCGGTAAACTCAAAGCCCAGTTCGTTAGCGAGACTTCGCCATGCCAGATAATGAAACCCTGCCGTGTCAACGATAACCCCGTCGAGATCAAAAATAAATCCTTTCTTTGCCATACTATCGGTTTAATTTTCGGGTTGATTCACGTTCTATAAGACTGGTCTCAATATAGCTTGTCCCATATTCTTCGGTTTCATCTTCAGGCCGCTCTAGTTTATTGATAAGTATAGAAGCTGCTTTTCGCCCCATCTCTTCTCCATGCTGACTTACCGCAGTTATACTGGGTACCATATGCTCAGACAACTCTCCATCTGTAAAACAAACGATAGAAATATCGTCAGGAACTGTTTTGCCTGACTTGGCAATAACACGGGCAGCATAGACTGCAAAAAGTTCATTTACAGTAAATAATCCATCCAGTTCATTATTCTCGATAAATTCTTTGATTCGCTTTTTAGCGCTTTCATCCAGATCATCAATGTTGTCTAACTTTAAGATACGGTTTTCGTCAACCTCGATACCAAAGTCGTCGTGTGCATCCAGATAACCTTCCGTACGCAGGCGACCCACACTCACATAATCTTCACTGGTTATAATACCAATCTTACGACAGCCCGTACGTATCATATGCGTTACGCCTTTTTTCGCACCCTCTGTATCATTAATGAGCACGCGGTCACAAGAAATACCTTCAACAACACGGTCAAACATGACTACAGGCATTCCCTGGTCGATAACCTCATTTAAATGATGATAGTCTTCTTTTTGCATAGTTTCTTTAGAAACCGATAATATAAAGCCGTCTGTACTTCCATTTGCCAAAAGCTCCATATTAAGAACTTCTTTATCAAAATCGTTATTGGATAGACAAATGATCACGTTATAATTATGATCACGAGCTTCTGCTTCAATACCGCGTATTACGGTAGTAAAAAAGTGATGCACAATCTGCGGAATGATAACTCCAATGGTATTGGTCTTACGATTCTTAAGACTTAGTGCAATATTATTGGGCTTATAATTATAAAGCTTTGCGTAGGCTTTAATTTTCTCACGGGTTTCCTCGCTTATTTCAGGACTGTCTCTCAGCGCCTTAGATACTGTAGAGATAGAAACGTCCATCTCTTTAGCAATTGATTTAAGGGTTAATTTCCTTTTCATAGGTATTCTATAATTATTCTGTAAATTCCTTCTGTCTTATTTCACTTAATGCGAGCAAATTTAACGAACTAAATCGATTAAGTTAGTTACAATTATACTAACTTTCGATGCTTTTTTAACCAAAAGATCTTTACCATGTTTAAAAAACTAGGCATAATCTGCGTTTTGCTGTCTTTTTTCTGGGCTTGTAAAACAGAGCCGACTCAAAATTCAAATCCTAAAGATACAGCAGATATGTTATATTACGAAAATTTTCGTCCACAATACCATTTCAGTCCTAAATCACAGTGGATGAATGACCCAAATGGTCTGGTTTACCACAAAGGTACCTATCATCTATTTTATCAGTTCTATCCAGATTCTACCGTATGGGGTCCTATGCACTGGGGTCATGCAACAAGCGAAAATCTTAAAGATTGGAAACATCAACCCATTGCGCTTGAGCCCGATTCACTGGGTTATATTTTTTCGGGTAGTGCGGTTATTGATTTTCAAAACACCTCCGGATTTGGAACTGAAGAAAACCCTCCGCTGGTAGCAATGTTCACCTACCATGAGCCTACCGGCGCACAGGCCAAAACAAACGATTATCAATATCAGGGTATTGCTTATAGCTTAGATAACGGGAAAACGTTTACCAAATATGAAGGCAATCCTGTTGTGCCAAATACCGAAGGTTTTATAGATTTCAGAGACCCTAAAGTTTTTTGGCATGAAGATTCTCAAAAGTGGGTTTTAATACTTGTTGCCGGTGATCGGGCTATGTTCTACAATTCAGAAAATTTGATTGACTGGAATTTTATGAGTGAATTTGGTCAGAATACCGGTGCTCACGGCGGCGTGTGGGAATGCCCTGATCTGTTTCCGCTTAAAATCGCTGAGACCGGTGAGACTAAATGGGTTTTACTCATCAGCATCAATCCCGGCGCACCAAATAGCGGCTCAGGTACCCAATACTTTGTAGGCGAATTTGACGGTGAAAATTTTACCACTTCACAGAGCGAAGAACTTTGGATTGACCTGGGGCGTGATAATTATGCCGGCATCACGTATAACAACTTACCGGAAGATGAACGTACCTTTGTAGGCTGGATGAGCAACTGGGAATACGGCCAAGAAGTACCCACCGAGAAATGGCGCAGTGCGATGACGCTTCCGCGAAAGCTTAACTTACACAATAACAATGGCTATTTTTTAAGCAACTTTCCGGTCGCCGCCATTACAGATCAATTGAAAAAAGTAACCCCAGAAACGTTAAAGGAAGACGGAATACTTCGTTTTAAACACCCTAAACTCAATCAGGCTGAGATTTCATTTAGTTTACCTTCACCCATGGCAGACTTTGAAATCACGCTGAGCAATGATGACGGTGAGCATTTGAGCATTAGCTACAATGCAGCGCAAAATGAGTACAGTCTAGACCGCTCCCTAAGCGGACTAACAGATTTTACAGACAATTTTGCAAAACCTGTTATGAAAGCTCCGGCCCGTTTTAAAAATGGAGATTCCGTTCCTTTTTCGATCTTTCTGGATACAGCTTCGATTGAGTTTTTTGCCGATGGTGGTGCCAATGCGCTTACCGCTATATTTTTTCCTGAAAAACCCTATACCAATTTTGAGCTGAAGACCGATGCAGAAGTCTCTAATCTGAGTCTGACTCCCATACCTTCAATCTGGAATACCGAAAACTAATAAAAACGCACAAACCAATCAAATTATGAAAGCAGTACAAAAATGGTCGATAACCGTGGCTCTCGCAGGATTTTTATTCGGTTTTGATACCGTTGTAATTTCCGGTGCTAATCTACCTGTACGCGAACTCTGGAATTTATCACCCTGGTTTCATGGACTCTTTATTATGTCTATGGCGCTTTGGGGTACCGTCTTAGGATCACTAACCGGAGGTATCCCCTGTGATCGTTTTGGACGTAAAAAAACCCTCTTCTGGATCGGGGTTCTGTACTTTGTTTCGGCAGTTGGCTCAGCCCTGTCACCAGACCCTTACCTGTTCTCGTTTTTCCGTTTTATTGGCGGGGTGGGCGTAGGCGCTTCCTCGGTAGCAGCACCTACCTATATTTCAGAAATTTCGACTGCCTCAAACCGGGGTAAACTGGTGGCCCTGTATCAATTCAATATTGTATTTGGTATTCTGATCGCATTTTTCTCCAATTATTTGCTTGAAGGTTTTCAGGGCGCAAATGACTGGCGCTGGATGCTAGGCGTTGAAGGTATACCTGCTATTCTTTATGTGTTGCTGGTTCTGGGCGTTCCTGAAAGTCCGCGCTGGTTACTACATAAAAAGAAAGATGAGAAATCAGCTTTTGAGATTCTCAATCGGGTTTACCCTATTGAAGAAGTGCAGCAAAAAATTGATGCGATTAAAACGGAGCTCGCCAAGACTTCAGATGACGTAAAATTATTTACCAAGCGCTATAAAAAACCACTCATTCTGGCTTTTCTCATTGCGTTTTTCAACCAACTTTCAGGAATCAATTTTATCCTATACTACGCTCCTGAAATTTTAGTAAAAGCCGGTCTGGCGACTGAAGATTCGCTGCTTAACTCTATATCAATTGGTTTTGTAAACCTCATTTTCACCTTTGTTGGGGTTGGGCTTATAGATCGCCTGGGACGTCGCACCTTGATGTACATCGGCTCATTTGGATATATTATAAGTCTGGCAACAGTAGCATGGTGTTTTTATAGCGGGGCCAGCAGTTCTATTTTACTGGCTTTTATTTTAGTTTTCATCGCATCGCACGCGATTGGGCAGGGTGCCGTAATCTGGGTGTTTATTTCTGAAATTTTTCCAAACAAGGTACGTGCCTACGGACAATCCTGGGGTACCGGGACTCACTGGGTTTTTGCCGCCCTGATCACTTTGCTAACCCCGGTATTTTTAGATAGTGACGACGGTATTTTTAAAGATAATCCCTGGCCCATTTTTGCATTTTTTGCCTTTATGATGGTGCTGCAATTACTGTTCACTAAATTTTTGATGCCTGAAACCAAAGGCATTTCGCTCGAAGAGCTGGAAGAAAAACTATTAAAATAACGAACCTACTCTAATCAAACTAACTCGAAAGATCTGTAAACTCTTAAAGCTATGAAAGACCCCTTAAAAGCAGTAAGCTATGGTGAAATTTTGTGGGATGTATTTCCGGATGGAAAAAAGCTGGGTGGTGCCCCGCTCAATCTTTGTCTTCGCCTGAAAAGCCTTGGAGTTTCCGTAAACATGATCAGTAGATTGGGAACCGATGCTTTGGCAGAAGAAACCCGGGCTAAATTAGATTTACTCGATTTAAACCAAAGCCTTATTCAGGAAGATGACGAGCTTGAGACCGGGCAGGTACTGGTGACACTTGACGATTCCGGCAGCGCTTCATACGAGATTAAAGAGCCCGTGGCCTGGGATGCTATCGCGATTTCAAAGGAAAATCAAAAAGCGGTCGCTCACGCCGATTTATTTGTGTTTGGCTCTCTGGCGGCCCGTTGTGAAACTTCTCGCGCAACGCTTAAAGAGTTACTTCCGCAGAGTAAATTTGCTGTTTTTGACGTAAATCTACGTGCGCCACATTACAAAATGGAGCATCTGGTGCAGTTTATGAAACAAGCGCAAATGGTAAAGATGAATGACGAAGAGCTCGAGATACTCGCATCGCATTTCGGTATAAAAAGCAAGGCTATTGAAGACCAGTTGGCCCAACTAAGCAAAGAGACTAATACCTCGCTTATTTGTGTAACCTTAGGCAAAAATGGCGCTGTGCTTTATAAAGACGGAAAATTACACGCACACCCGGGTTACACTACTACTGTTGTAGATACGGTAGGTGCCGGAGATTCTTTTTTAGGCGGACTGCTGTATCAACTTTTTAAGGAAGAATCAGAACCCGTTTATGCGCTGGGGTTTGCCTGCGCATTAGGAGCAATGGTAGCCGGAAGAAAAGGCGCCAATCCTAAAATTACCAAAGACGAGATTTTAGATAAGATGGAAGAGTAATTCAAAGAGTTTAAAACTCAAGGTTCAAGGTTCAGATTTGAAACATTAAATCTTGAACTTTAAATTTTTTCCGCAACGGCTTCACACAAGTCAATGGTTTCTTTTACGTGATCAAAGGTCGTACGCGGATTTATCAAACACATACGCAGCACGATCTGTCCGTTTAAAATGGTGGTTACCAACATAGCCTCCCGAGAATCCACAACAGCTTCAGATATTTTTGCATTTAGCTTATCAAGTTCGGCTTCACTGAAATTCTGATCAATGGGATTGTATCTAAAATTAATTACGGCAAGCGTGGCCGGTGATACGACTTCCCACTTCTTGCTTTTGCGCAATAAGGCTTCAGTAGCTTCGCAAAGTTTAAAATTGTAATCTATCGCTTCGCGGAAAGCCTTCAACCCAAAGGTTTTAATACTCATATAAAACTTAAGTGCTCTAAAACGACGCGTGAGCTGTATGCCGTGATCGTAGAAATTGATTTCAGAACTGTTACCCTCAACATCTTTAAGGTATTCGGGTTTTTCAGTAAAGGTACCGCTCAGCCATTTGTGATTGCGCACCAACAGACAACCCATTTCATACGGCTGGTAAAACCACTTATGCGGGTCAACGGTGAGCGAATCGGCTTTCTCGACACCTTTTAACAATTGCTTTCCGTCTTTAGCTAAAATAGCTGCACCACCATAAGCCCCGTCAATGTGAAACCAAAGATCTTCGGCCTTTGCAATTTCTGAAAGTTCGGTGAGCTGGTCAACAGTTCCCGTATTGGTAGTTCCGGCAGATGCCAAAAGACAAAAGGGTTTCCAGCCTTCTAAACGGTCTTTGTTGATCGCATTTTTGAGTTTGTTGATTGCAAACTTAAACTCCATATCGGTAGGGATAATACGTATTTGCTCTTTGGTAAAGCCCATTACCCGTATGGCTTTCACATTAGAGGAATGCGCCTGGTCTGAAAGGTAAATCACGGCCTTTGAGAAATCATCCCCACATTTCACATTACGCGCAGTAACCAAAGCGGTAAGATTGGCCATCGAGCCACCGCTTGTAAAAATACCACCACCTCGCTTTTTAGGGAAACCATACAGATTGAGTAGCCAGTTAATGGTGATGATCTCCAGTTCGGCTGCTGCCGGAGAGGCAGCCCAACCTCCTGAAAACACATTAAAACCGGTCGCGAGCGTATCGGCCAAAACACTTACAAAATTACTGGGGCCGGGTACAAACGAAAAGAATTTGGGATGGCTCAACAAATTGATATGCGGGATCACGTTTTCCATTACGCCATTCATAACCGCTTCAAAAGAAGTGGCTTCTTCAGGAGCATTTTCGGTTAGCAACTCATCCATCTCTGCACGGCTGGCTACAGCCACAGGCTTTTTCTGTTCCTGCCCGGCGTGATGAGCCACTAAGGCATCTACTACTTTATAGCCATATTCCCGCATTTGATCTTCAGTCAACTCCAAACGCGCCTCTGCTTTTGCTTTCATCTTTCGGTTTTTGGCAAAATTAAGTTTTTAAAAAGCCTTAGCGTAATGAACGCTACTAGAAGTGATTTCCTTTAACGCTTTGCGCTCAACTTTTAGAATACTTTAAGACCTAAATCTCAACGGGTTTTAGATTTGCAATACCTTTGCATAGGTTTTTAATTTAATTGGATTTGAACGACACGCCTGCAAAATCTAAGTTCCTTAAGACAATTTACCGCACGGCCTTTATCTTAAGCCTGATTGGTGTTTTTGCTTTTATAATCGATTTTGGTTACGAGCAATCTTCAACCATACAGCGGGCACTCAATGCCTTTTACCTGATTATTTTATTTTTAGGAATTGGTGCTACGCTTACCCGATATTTCGCCGAACACATCAAGCGTAGAAAACAGGTCGTTTTATTTGATTATGCAACTATTGCAGTCACGCTATATATCATTGCTATCCATTTTTTTGGGCAGGAAGCACACCGGCACCTTAGCTTTTTCTACGACGACAACTGGATTAAAGTTGCCATCCTGCTCACCTTTATAAGGGAGTTTGCTGAACAAAAAGTTTCCTATAAAAAAAGTGCACTTAATCCGGCTCAACTTTTTATCGTGAGTTTTCTGGGCATTATTTTACTGGGTGCTCTTTTACTGATGCTTCCTAAAGCGACCTATGAAGGAATCAGTTTTCTTGATGCCTTGTTTACCTCAACGAGCGCAGTCTGCGTTACGGGTTTAATAGTTGTTGACACCGGTAGTTATTTTACACCCTTTGGTCAAAACATCATTGTTTTTCTTATTCAGTTAGGTGGGTTGGGAATTCTTACTTTTGCCAGTTACTTCAGCTATTTTTTTAAAGGCGTTTCCTCTTTTGAAAATCAGGTAATACTGAGTGACATGAACAACTCCAAAAAAATTGGAGAAGTCTTTTCTACTTTGAAACGTATTCTGCTCATTACCTTTTCTATTGAAATTGTAGGTGCTTTTCTAATTTTTCTTAGCCTGAAAAGTAAAGTACTTCCTGAACTGGGCGACCGGATAGCTTTTTCGATCTTCCATTCGATTTCAGCCTTTTGTAACGCCGGATTTTCAACCTTATCAAACGGGCTTTACGACATCAACTACCGCTACAATTACGCCCTGCAGCTCACTTTAATAGCTTTGTTTGTCTTTGGCGGACTGGGTTTTCCTATTGTGATCAACGTCTTGCGCTACTTAAAGTATAAAATCATCAAGCCTATATTAAACCGCAACCAAAAGATTGACTATAAGCCCTGGCTGCTTAGTCTAAGCAGTCGTATCACCCTGATTACGACCAGCAGCCTTCTGGTTATTGGTACATTACTGGTTTATATTAATGAGTACTCCAATACTCTGGCTGAGCACGATGGCCTGGGTAAATTTGTGACCGCGCTCTTTGGTGCTGCGACTCCGCGTACAGCCGGTTTTAATACGGTAGATATGAATCAGCTTCATTTTTCTACCCTGATGCTTATATTTTTACTGATGTGGGTGGGAGCCTCACCTGCTTCAACCGGAGGTGGTATCAAGACCAGCACGTTTGCCATCGCTACATTGAATTTTTTCAGCCTTGCTAAAGGAAAGACGCGTATTGAGGTTTACCGTCGCGAAATTGCCGATATTTCAGTACGTAGAGCTTTCGCCATTATATCGCTTTCACTGGTAGTTATTGGTTTTGCCGTTATCGCGATTTCGAGTTTTGATTCTCAAAAAACGCTGCTCAGCATTGCTTTTGAATGTTTCTCGGCTTACAGTACGGTAGGATTAAGTTTAGGGATTACATCAAGTCTTTCGGCAGCAAGCAAAGGAGTAATCATTGCGGTAATGTTTATAGGGAGGGTGAGTATGCTTACCCTTATGATCGCATTATTTAGAAAAGTAAAACAGCAGGCATACCGCTATCCTACCGAAGAAATTTTAATCAATTAAGATATTTGTTTATGAAATACATCATTATTGGATTGGGTAGTTTTGGTGCCTCTCTGGCCGAAAAACTTACTGCGCAGGGCAATGAAGTCATAGGTATCGATATCAATATGCAAAAGGTAGAAGCGCTCAAGGAAAAAATCTCGCATACCATTTGCCTTGATGCTACAGACGAGCATACCGTAAACGGACTACCCCTTAAAGATACGGATATCGTTATTGTTGCCATTGGTGAAAATCAGGGGACTAACGTGATGGTAAGCGCTTTACTCAAAAATCTGAAAGTTAAAAAACTCATCAGCCGGGCTGTAAACAATCTACACGAAAATGTACTCAATGCTATTGGCGTTGATGAAATTGTGCATCCCGAACAGGAAAGTGCAGAGCGCTGGGCAAAAAAACTCTGTATGCACGGGGTTGTAGACTCATTTGAACTCAACGATTACTTCAGTATTGTTGAGGTGAAACTGCCTGTAAAATACGAAAACAAAACGGTTGAAGATGTTCAGTTTAGAGAACGCTATAACCTACTGGTACTTACTACACTCAAAAACGCGCAGGTTGATACCAACGTTGGCAAGACTAAAACCATTGTAGATGTGCAAAGCGTCGCCACACCTTCTTTAATTTTGGAAAAAGGAGACATCCTTGTTTTATACGGCTCCAATAAAGACATCAGCCGTTTTATAAAGTCTGCTTAAACCAAAGCATTAACGTCAAAGCTTTTTTTAGTTTTAGTTTATAAATGTTTTTATTACATTTATTAAAATTAAAATTGAACGATGCACCATTTTACTTCTTTGTCCCGCAAAGCTATTTTATTAATAGCGGGTATGTTAGCTTTCACTTCGTGCTCAACGGCACAAAAGAGCTTAACGACTTCTGAAACCTGCGAAGAACTGCCCTATATCAATCCTATAGTTCCGCAAAGGGCAGATCCCTGGGTGTATAAAGACAGTGATGGCACTTATTATTTTATCGCCACAGCACCAGAGTACGATCGTATAGAAATCAGAAAATCTAACACCATTAATGGTCTTGGTACGGCAGAGCCGAAAGTAATCTGGACCAAACACAAAACCGGGAAGATGGGCGCACATATCTGGGCCCCGGAATTGCATAAGATTAATGGAAAATGGTATGTGTATTTTGCTGCAGGAGAAGTAGAAGATGTATGGAAGATACGCATGTTTGTACTCTCAACTGATGCGGCAGATCCTACCGAAGGAATCTGGAAAGAAGAAGGACAAATCGCAACAGAGCAAGATTCGTTCTCTCTGGACGCCACTACTTTTGAACACAAAGGCAAACGTTATTTAGTTTGGGCACAGGCCAAAACTCCACATGAGGGCACCTCTCTTATATTATCTGAGATGGACTCCCCCACCAGCCTTACCGGACCTGAAATAATCATCACTTATCCCAAATACGATTGGGAGCTCATAGGTTATAAAGTGAATGAAGGTCCAGCGCTTATTAAACATGGCGATAAGCTGTTTTTAACCTATTCTGCCAGCGCAACAGACGCTAACTATGCAGTAGGTTTACTTTGGGTAGATGAAGATGCAGATTTGATGAATCCCGAATCATGGCATAAATCTGAAAAACCGGTATTCTCCACCAATGCAGAAGTCCGCCGTTTCGGACCAGGACATAATTCTTTTACAAAATCTGAGGACGGTAAAAGTGATGTGATGATTTATCATGCTCGCGTTTATGAACAGGTACGCGGCAATTCGCTTTACGATTTTAATCGGCATACCCGTGCCCGTGTGATTGAATGGGATGAAAACGGCTTCCCTGATTTTAGACAGAACGTGAGGGATTAACATAGAGCCTCTTCCGGAAAACAGCTTACTAAAGCCTTTTAAATTTTTGGTATTTGTCTGAATTCTAAATCAATATCTTAATGTATCTTACAGTGAAATCCTGCTTGAGCAGGATTTCATCTAAAAAAATCGCTATGAGGAAATTGAAGAAAGAAGACATAAAGCAGGAAGTTTTTGATTTATATGATGCTTACGCCCACAATAAGCTGGAGCGCCGCGAATTTGTAGAAAAGCTTTCCCTATTTGCCGCTGGAAGTGTGACCGTGCCGGCCCTACTGAGTTTTTTAATGCCCGATTACAAAAATACGATGCTGGTAGACCCTCAGGATCCCAATCTGGATTCTAAATTTATCACGTACAATTCTCCAAAAGGAGGTGGCGAGATCAAAGCTTTACTTTCAAAACCCAAAGACGCCACCGAAAAGCTGGGAGGCATTGTAGTGGTTCACGAAAACCGCGGACTCAACCCCTACATAGAAGATACGGCTCGAAGAGCAGCACTTGATGGTTTTATTACCCTTGCACCAGACGCTTTAAGTCCGTTAGGAGGGTATCCCGGCAACGATGACGAAGGTCGTGCGATGCAACGCAAACGGGATGGTGCCGAAATGCTCGAAGATTTTATTGCCGCTTACGAACTTCTTAAAAATCATCCTGAGTGTAACGGAAAAGTAGGCGTAGTCGGTTTTTGCTTTGGCGGTTCCATTTCTAATATGATGGCGGTGCGCGTACCCGATTTGGCAGCTTCAGTTCCGTTTTATGGTGGGCAACCTACCGATGATATTGACAAGATTCAAGCTCCGCTTTTATTACAATATGCTGGTCTTGACGAGCGCATCAATGCCGGCTGGCCCGCTTATGAAGCCAAGCTAAAAGAATTCAACAAAGAATACGGAATGTTTATGTATCCCGGCGTAAATCACGGGTTTCACAATACCACGACTCCACGCTACGACCAGGAAGCCGCAGAACTTGCCTGGGAGCGTACCATCGCGTTTTTTAAGGAGCATCTGGCCTCCTAATGTTTTTAAAACTCCAGGTAATCTTTGACTAGATTTTTACGATTAGTAAGAGGTTGCATTATACGGGTTTTATTGAGAAACTAAAGATCAACTTAGAATTTTGAAATCTCTTTAAACCCGTATGTAAAATAGATTTGATGATCAGCTTTACTATTAATCGAGTTCTTTAAGAAGTTGTGCTGCCTTTTCGGCATTGTATGAGTTATTAGCTACAATTTCTTCAAGAATAGAAATGGCATCTGCTTTTTTATCGAGTTTCAAATAGGCTAATGCCAGATACCATCTGGACTTGTAATAAAAATTATCACGTGTCTCCTGATGTGATTTAAATAAGGTAATGGCTTCTTCGGTACGGCCCAAAGCCAAAAGCGCATTGCCCCGGTAAAACAACAGATACCCGTCACCGGTTGCCTCGTACAGTTTACTAAAGTCTTTTTCGGCCTGATCGTAGTCGCCCCGTTCATACAAAGCAAAACTTTTTTCAAGCAAACCTTCAGCGTGTTCACCCCGCACAACAGGAGCGATAATATTACGATACGGCTCAAAATTTTCCGCATATAACTCTTCGGGCGTGGACTGGTTGCCTATAAAAAGAGCTCCAAATAGGCTCAACCCAATAATCAAAATAGCTGCCACGGCATAACGCCACAACTTTAAACCGGTAGATTTTTGGTTTTTATTGAATTTTTCGGTCTCAAGATTAACAAGTGTTGATTTTAAATCAGCCTTAGACTGATCTATTAATGCTGCCTGCAAATCCTTTTCAACCTCAAATTCTTCTGCAAATGCAGCATCTCTCTGCAACGCATCGCTAAGTTGGCGCGCTTCGTCCTCACTCAGCCGTCCCGCAAAATAAGCTTCAACAAGTTCTTCTCTATTCATGACTAGGGGATCATTTTTTCTTTTAACTGCTTCATACATCGGGACTTTGCAGCCTTTACGGTATTGATGTTTTCGTACTGCTCTACCTCTTGAATATCCTTTAGACTCATCCCTTTCAGGTAAAAACAGGTCAACAGCATTTTACAGCGTTCTCCCAATGTTTCAAAATGCCTGCGCAATGCGATTTGCCTTTCGCTAAGGGTTGTCTCTTCAAAATGAGCTTGCTCAACGGTTTCCACTTTAAAGTCTAATTCATCCCCGGTTACCTGTTTTTTAGCGTACCGCAGGTGCTCATAGATCTTAAATTTCCCAATGCTGAACAAATACGTCTTTATAGAACTCGTGAGCGTGCTCAACTTTCCGCTCATTACGTTTTCATAGAGTTTTACGATACTGTCCTGATAGATATCCAGAATATCGTCATCAGAAAGCTCATACTTCCTTGCAAAACCAATAAAACTACTGCGATAGGCCTCATAAATTTTAGTATAGGCTTCAGAGTCTCCTGTTCTGAGTTGTTCTAGGGTTGGTTCTATAATCATTAATGAAGCATCGCGCTGAAGGTTAACACATAAATCTAAAAATACAATTTTTTAAAAATGATGTTAACCTTTTAATTCTGAAAGCATAAAAAGTAAATCTTAAAACTTAATACTATGAGACGCATTACTTTTTTAGTGCTTGTGATGGCCTTGTGCTACAGCAACAACACCGAAGCCCAGTTCTTAAAAAAACTGACCAAAAAACTGGAAGACAAACTAGACAGAACCACCAAGAATCTGGAAGACAAAGCTGATAAACAGGTTGATAAAATTCTGGGCCTTGATGAAAACGATTCTATACCCTCTGTTAATGGTACTGAAATGGAAATGGACGAAACCGGTACAGATGAGATGGATTATCCTAATGAAACTGCAGACAACAATCAAGAAGTAGGCTTTAGGGCCTACAGCAAATACGACTTTGTACCGGGTACAAATCTGGTTGCTTTTGAAGACTTCTCTTCAGATTCCGTTGGCGATTTTCCCCAAAAATGGAATACAAATTCGAGTGCCGAAGTAGTAACGCTTAATACGCTTCCCGGAAAATGGCTGCGTATTGGTAACGGTTGGGGTACCTACGTTTTTGACGGTATTCCTCAGGATTTACCCGACGACTTTACGTTGGAGTTTGATTTGCTTTACGATTTTAACGCAGATACCTATGCTTTTAAACGCTATGTAAATGTGGTATTGTCTGAGCTTGAAAATCCTAATATGTATATGGACGAGTTTAGCTACGGAAAAGAAGTGACCACCATCAGCCTCAGCAATTCGGCATCTGCCCGCGGCGTAGCGCTTGATAAGAAAACAGCTAAAAAAGGTATGAACGTTTCAGGAAACAATAATCATCCTGCATTTTCAAAAGCCGGAAAAAGCGGCGTGCCTTACCACATTGCCATCTTAAAAAAAGGCAGTCGTATAAAAGTGTACGTTGATCAGGATAAAGTACTTGACATTCCGCGTGGGGCTGATAACAATTTAAACTACCGCACGCTGCGATTTGAAAGTAGCGTAAGCCCCGAAAATGAATACTTCTACCTGGGCAACGTCAAGTTTGCCACAGGCGTCGAGTCCGGTGAGCGTTTGTTTAAAAACGGCTCTCATACCGCTTATGGAATCACCTTTGACAGCGGAAGCGCCAGCATTCAACCGGCGTCTTACGCGAGTATTAAGCAAATCGCTCAGGCTATACAAAGCGATGCCACAGGCAACTATCTGATTACAGGACACACCGATTCTGATGGAGATACTTCCCTGAACATGCCGTTATCTGAAAGCAGAGCCGAAGCGGTAAAAGCAGCTTTGGTTAGTGAGTTTGGCATTGATGCTTCCCGGCTTCAAACTGCCGGAAAGGGATCTTTAGAGCCTGTTTCATCCGAAAATACCGCCACAGCCAAGGCTTTAAACCGCCGTGTAACAATAACTAAACTTTAATATCTAAATCTTATGAAATATTCATTCAACTTAATTATTATGCTAGTTTGTTTCGCTTTCGCGGAAGCGCAAACCGCAAAGATCAGTTTAAATCGAAGCATCTCGCTCAATCCAAAAGCAGAGGTTGTAGGCCAATTACTCGTTAACGGAAAATCTTCGGTTGAAATTCGCCTAAACGAAGGCAATGTGGTTGACCTGTTTAAAAATTTTAAAACAGGCAAACACCAGATCCAGTTTAATTTTAAGGGAGCCGGACTCGCTAAAGATCAGGAGGGACGTGGTGTAGCGCTATTTACTTTTGTGACCGAGATTTATAAAGACGGAAAATTGATGCGTAGTGTAAAGCGCGAACCACTTACCTTTTTTCCGGGCGAAATGCTTGAACCAGTAGAGGCATTTGACGTTATACCCCTGCTCACCTTTGCTCAGGGTAATCCACTAGAAAACGGCGCCTATCCCGGCAAATTAACCAAAGGCAAATACCTAATCAAAATAAAAGCCATACCTATGGGCAGTAGCGGTAAAATAGAAGAAGCAAACCTAATTGTCTGGATTTAAATCAAAAACTATGAAAAATTTAAAATTAATAGTGATGCTAACCCTTTGTATGGGGATCACACTAACTTCCTGTCAAAATTCAAAAGCCGGCAACACGTCTACAAACAACTCTTTTTCTGCTGCGGTAAACGGTAAAGACTTCAACGCAAAATTTGTAACCGGGCAAATTACCGCAATAACAAACACACTATTATTAACGGGCAGTATGGGGGATGGTGAGGATATTCAGCTCTTTTTACCTCAGGATATAGGAGCCGGAACTTATAGTTATGATATGGGCATTCAAGGCAAATATCAAAAAACAGACGAAGATTTTGTTTTTGCCAATTCAGGCCAACTGGTTATCGAGACTCATGACACCGAAAATAAACACATCAAGGGAAGCTTTAATTTTACGGGCAAACCTATGGGTACTGACACCGCTAACTATACCATAGAAAACGGAAGCTTTTTCGTTCATTATTAAAAAAGGAGTTGAAGAGTATTAAGTTTCAGAAAACACCTTTTAAGTCCCTCTCAGGAGGGGCTTTTTTTTTAACACAACGTTTTAAATAAAAAAAACTCTGATTTTCATCAGAGGTTTTTCTTATATAAGTGAGCATAAAAAGTCCCATTATTCTTTTTCATATTGAAAATGTAGAATTAAGAAACTGAACAAAAAATTCCTTTCAGACTGGTTGATGGAAGTAGAAATTGAAAGTGAGAGTTTTTAAAAAATAATTTCATCTTTATCTCCTAATCCAAGTTCCCTTCTAACATATTCATTGTATCCGGAGTCAAAAGTAATATTAGTATTGTTAAGTCTCGACAATTCCAAACTTGTCAAATTCATTCCGTTGAAATCATTTTCATTTCCAATCAAATGATAAAAGCTTTCGTAATAATACTTAAAGTTTTCAATACCGATAAACCGATTACTAGATACTTGATTATTAAATTCAGTGTCTTTAAAAGAAACGGCTATGAAGTCGCATGTAATAACCTTAACTTCAAACACACAATTATCTGTAAAAGTCACCCCTAAAAATTCTAAATCCTGCAGTATTCCTTTTTTAAATTGAACTCCAATAAATCTCGTTAGATGAAAGTTAATTCTATTTAAATAGCCAATAAATGAACATTCAAAAAATGAGACCTCATAAAATTTAAACCAGATGTTATTTGAAATCTCACAAAATGAACATTTGTGAAAAACAACTTCCTTAATTAAGGTATTATCGAAGAAACACTTCTCAAAATTGCAAAATACAAATTGCAAATCGGTAAGTTGAGAATTCCTTAAATCACATTGCTTAAATCCACAACCGGATGTTGATTTGGGAAATTTGGATCTTATTAAATTAACATTAGTGAGATTTAATCCACCAAAATTTATATCTGAAAAGTTACAATCCGATAAATCCTTTTCGTGTTCGTCATAAATTTCATTTCTAAAAATTATGTTTATAATACCTTGACTAAGGCTTTTCTTACTTTCAGTTAAATTTTCATTAGTTAATTCAATTCTCAGTATACTAAGAAATACATTAAGAGCAATCTCACTATAATCATCAGGAAATTTGACAGCTATTGAATGGAGTTCATGTGTACCAGCCAAAACGACTGTTTCATTTGATGACCCTATATGATCAACCGCATTTTTGAAAAGTTCATTTAATTGGGCATTTCTTGAAAGTACTATTTGTTCATTTTGAGCTTTAACAGCTTTCGTTTGAGCTTTAGCGCTCTCAATACTTGATTTTGCTCGATCTAAAGCAAATTTTAAAGCCACAATACCAGCTATTCCAGCTAAAATTTTTAAAAGAAGATCAGTGAATAAGCCCCTGTGATTCCTATTTTCAGGATAAAGCCAATAACTAAGTGCATTTACTTCAGAAATAATTTCATTTTTAAAAAAATATAAGATCAGGATAATTCCTAAGATTATAAGAATTAATGCAATCTGATTTGACCTTTTTTCCATATTTAAAAATCTAAAGTGTAAACCTCTGAGTGAACCGGAGGTAACGTTAGTTGAACCTTACGAAGATAATCTAATAGCAGTATAAAAGAATCTATTTATCAGGTCGATAAGTCAAAAACAGAATATTCTTAAAACAAAAAAAACCTCTGACTTTCGTCAGAGGTTTTTCGTTGTACAGGCGGAGAGACTCGAACTCTCACACCTTGCGGCACTAGAT
>CEVM01011798.1_pt1 | contig 101453 bp, 105 predicted proteins | sample 531481 | NCBI WGS metagenome assembly CEVM01 (sample SAMEA2623649, study PRJEB7988) | marine metagenome | biome: marine biome (ENVO:00000447); feature: mesopelagic zone (ENVO:00000213) & marine oxygen minimum zone (ENVO:01000065); material: "saline water (ENVO:00002010), including plankton...
AAATATTATCTAAATATTAAAATCTTAATAATCAGTAAATAATTTCTAATTAATATTAGAATAATCTAATACTTCTATTTCAAAAGTTCCAAAATTCATTTTTGCAGATAATTTTAAAGGAACTTTATTTTTATCATCAGAAAGCCAAAACTTAACAGCATCTTCTTCCTTAAATAATTTGTTTTTTGGAATTTCAGGAGCAAAAAGAAGAGAATTAATTTCACCTATTTTAGTTTTGATAACTTCTCGACCTAAAAATTTCATTTTATAGTCAAACTTTTCATTATCCTCAAAGTAAGGAATTGAAATTCTTATATCACTAGAAATATTTTTGTAATCTAAGGATCTTAAATAGACAACACTTGCAATCCAATAATTCATAAAATATGAACGAATTATTTTTTGAATATCATCTTCAAAATGTAAGTTGTATGTCTCAATAGATTTTTTTAAACTTTTATCAAGTCTTATTATTTCAACACTATCAGATTCATTAAAATTTAATATTTCATTTTTTTTATATTTACCCTCTAATAAATACTTATAAAATTTTAAAGGTTTTAAATTAGTAGTATCTAAATATACACCCCAATTATCACGAACTGTAATAAAAAAATCAAAAATCCCAACAGATCTACCATAAACATTTACTTTATACGTAGGTAAATTATTAATTGAGTGAAGATCCTTATCAATAGTCAATGTCGCTTCACCAGCATTTAAAAATCCAAACATCACTTTATACTTAATACTTTCTCCTTTGTTAACATTAGAGTTAGTATTAGAAAAAGAAAATAACGAGATAAAAAAGAAAAATATAAATATTTTACTCAAGAGATTATATTAAAAAATAAATTGGTTTTAAAATACAAAAATACCAAATTAAGATATGTTATATAGCTATATTTAAAGAACTTTAAGTTAAATAATATTAAATAATACTAAAAATATTAGTATAATACTAAATTACTATTTATTTTAGCAAAAAAATAAATATAATAGAAATGAACGAATCGAAAGAAAAATCAAAAGCATTAAATCTAGCAATCGAAAAACTTGAAAAAACATACGGAAAAGGAACTATAATGAAATTAAGTGATGAAAATATTGTTAAAATACCAAGCATACCAACTGGATCAATAAGTTTAGATATTGCACTTGGAATTGGAGGAATACCAAAAGGAAGAGTAGTCGAAATATTTGGACCTGAATCATCAGGAAAAACAACACTTGCCATGCACTGCATTTCTGAGGCACAAAAAAAAGGAGGTATAGCTGCATTTATAGATGCAGAACATGCATTTGACAAGACCTATGCTGAAAAATTAGGTATAGATACTGAAAATTTGCTTATTTCTCAACCAGATAATGGAGAACAAGCATTAGAAATAACAGAACATTTAATTAGATCTAATGCCATTGATATAATCGTAATAGATTCTGTAGCTGCGCTAGTACCAAGAGGTGAAATAGAGGGAGAAATGGGAGATAGCATGATGGGACTTCAAGCTAGATTAATGTCACAAGCACTTAGAAAACTAACAGGTGCAATTCATAAATCAGGTTGCGTGTGTGTATTCATAAATCAACTAAGGCACAAAATTGGAGTCATGTTTGGCAATCCAGAAACAACAACAGGTGGTAATGCTCTTAAATTCTACTCATCAGTAAGATTAGATATAAGAAGAATTGGACAAATTAAAGATGGTCCTGATAATATTACGGGTAATAGAACAAAAGTAAAAGTTGTCAAAAATAAAGTTGCCCCTCCCTTTAAAGTTGTAGAATTTGATATAATATACGGAAGAGGAATATCTAAATCGGGAGAAATACTTGACCTAGGAGTAGAACTAGAAATAATACAAAAATCAGGATCTTGGTTTTCATACAAGGAAGAGAAGCTTGGCCAAGGAAGAGATTCAGTAAAAATAATAATTGAAGATAATCCAGAACTAATGAGTGAATTAGAAACAAAAATTAAAGAAAAATTAAATTAACAAATTTTAATTTGACCTTATAGCTTCAACAGGATCCAACCTAGATGCAAAAACAGCTGGAATTAATCCAGCAAACACACCAATTATAGTAGAGATTGAAATTCCAAGAATTACATTAGTAAGTGAAATTCTTAAATCAAAAGATCCTAAATCAACAAAAGTTATTAAAAAAACGAATATTAGACCAATAACACCTCCTATTATACTTAAGAAAGAAGACTCAAATAAAAACTGCATCAATATAAAATAATTTTTTGCTCCTAAAGATTTTTGTAAACCAATTATAGGAACTCTTTCCTTCACCGAAACAAACATAATATTTGCAATTCCAAATCCACCTACAAAAATAGAAAAACTACCTATTACCCAGCCAGCAATACTAATGGTACTAAAAATAGCACTAACAAAACCAGTTAAATATTCGGGCCTATTTATTGCAAAATTTTCATCTTCAGTTGGTTTGAGTCCCCTTCTTGCTCTTAACACACCCCTTAGTTCATACTCTAAGTTTTCTAGACCAGGATCTAATTCAGAATTTCCTTTTACAATCATTGCTGCATTTGATCCCTTCTTACCAACTCTATAAATTTTTTTAAAACTATTAAAAGGAACTGTCATCTGCCTATCAAAAGAATCTCCCCCAACAAAACTTTCTCCCTCTTCTTCAAAAACACCAATAACTCTAAATTTTACTCCTTTAATTTTAATGTCTTTACCAATAGCATAATCAGGATTTTCAAAAAGATCTTCCATTATTTTATATCCTATTATAACATAATTTGAACCTAGTATAATTTCATTTTCTGTGTAGTACCTACCTGAAAGAATTTTATAATCATTAATTTCTTTTGATTCATAAACAATACCGGTAAGATTTACTTCACTACTACTATTATTAAGATATTTTATAGTTAATCCATCTCTAAACACTAAAATTTCTACCGCTTCAGCATTTTTTAAATTTTCTTTTAAAAAAGCATATTCCTTATAAGTCGGATGAGGTCTTTTCCAAAATTTCCACCATTCATAACCTGGATTATCAAATTCCCAAGGCCATTTCTCAACTCTCAAATTATCTGTACCTAAAAAATCAAGACTATCCTGAATACTATCCTCTAGAGAATCTACTAGAGATAAAACAGCGATAATGGTAAAAATTCCAATTGTAACACCCAATAAAGACAACAATGTTCTTATAGGATTTGCTATAATAGCATTAAAAGAAAAAAAAAGACTTTCTAAAATTAATCTTAAAAATAATTTCATATATTAAATTTAAATTATTTAAAGTATATAAAAACAATTAATTAGCTTTGCAAACTTCAAAAGTAAGCTAATTTATTAAACAAATTAATATGAAACTCTCCGAATTTGATTTTAAACTACCCTTAAATAGAACAGCTCTTCATCCTGCTGAAAATAGGGATGAATCTAGACTTATGGTTGTTCATAAAGACACTGGAAAAATAGAACATAAAGTATTTAAAGACATAATTAAATATTTTAATGAAGACGATGTTCTTATATTAAACGATACTAAAGTATTTCCTGCAAGGCTTTATGGTTATAAAGAAAAAACTGGAGCAAAAATTGAAGTATTTTTATTAAGAGAACTTAATCCTGAACTTAATTTATGGGATGTTTTAGTTGATCCTGCAAGAAAAATAAGAGTTGGTAATAAATTGTATTTTGGCGAAGGAGAATTAGTAGCTGAAGTAATTGACAATACCACATCAAGAGGAAGAACAATAAGATTTATACCTGAAGACCCAGATAGACATTTCCATGATATTATACACGAATTTGGACAAACACCTCTAACTAAAGAAATAAAAAGAAAAGTTGATAAAAATGACGCAGAAAGATTCCAAACAGTATACGCCAAAAATATTGGTGCAGTTGCTCCTGCTGCTGCAGGTCTTCATTTCACTCAAATTATACTAAAAAAATTAGAACTTCTAGGTGTTAATATTGCAACAATAACTTCTCATACTAGTTTAGGAACTTTCAAGGATATTGATGTAGAAGATTTAACCAAACATAAGATGGATTCTGAAAATTTTTCAGTCACCGAAGAAACATGTAAAATTGTAAATGAAGCACTAAAAAATAATAAAAGAATATTTGCCGTAGGAACTTCTTCAATGAAAACACTTGAAACAGCAGTTTCAGCAAATGATACCCTTAAACCAAAATCTGGATGGACTGATAAATTTATTTTTCCAGAGTATGAATTCAAAATATGTAGTGGAATGATAACCAATTTTCATTCTCCTAAATCCACATTATTAATGATGGCTTCTGCATTTGGAGGATTTGATTTAATAATGAAATGCTATAAATTGGCAGTTAAAGAGAAATATAAATTCCATACATATGGAGATGCTCTACTTATCATATAGTTTTCCAAAAAATGAAAAAGTATCTTATTTTAATGGCAGCTGGTTCAGGAACCAGAATGAATGAAAATACACCTAAACAATTTATTGAAGTATCAGGAATTCCTATAATAGTACATACTTATAAGCAATTTAAAAAATTCGAAAACTTAAAAACCATAATTGTACTTCCAGAAAATAAATTTGAATATTGGAAAAATTATATATCAAATATTTTAAAAGAAGAAAATATAAAATATGTAAAAGGAGGTAACAAAAGATTTATTTCTGTTAAAAATGGATTAAAAACATTATCTAATAAAAAAGGAATTGTAGCTATTCATGATGGAGTTAGACCACTTGTCTCAGAAAAATTAATAAAAACATTATATGAAAATGCAAATAAACTAGGTAATGCAATACCATATACACCAGTAATCAATACATTAAGAAAATATAAAGCAGAATCAAATCTCTTAGTTGATAGAAGTAATTATATTAATATACAAACCCCTCAAGTTTTTAAAATAAAAAATATTCTAAATTCATTTGAATTAATAAAAGACTCTGATTATACAGACGAATCTTCTATAATTGAAAAGTCGGGAGAAAAAATAAATTTAATACTAGGAGAAGAAAAAAATATAAAATTAACAAGTAAGTTTGATTTAGAATATTTTAAAAAAATTATTACCTAATATTCATCTTCATTAAAAAAGAAATCATCTTTTGTAGGATAATCAGGCCAAATTTCTTCTATATTTTCAAACGGATGACCATCTTCTTCTATTTCTTGAAGATTTTCAGTGACTTCAGCCGGTGCGCCAGTTCTAATTGAAAATTCAATCAATTCATCTTTTGTGGCAGGCCAGGGAGCATCTTCAAGGTGATTAACGAGTTCTAAAGTCCAATACATTTTTTCTTAATTTAAAATTTTAGCTAAAAAATGGTTTTAATTTGAGAAAATCAAATAAAATGGAAATTATTTTACTTGTCATAATTATTTGTATTATTTTTTTTTAAGTATACTTTTGCAAACGAAATAAAAATATATGGCAAATCATAAATCATCAATTAAAAGAATTAGGTCCAATGAAGCTAAAAAGCTAAGGAACAAATATCAACATAAATCAACGAGAACACTTATAAAAAAGTTTCAACAAGAAACAAAGAAAGCTGCTGCAAAAAAACTATTGCCAAAAACTGTATCTATGATTGATAAATTAGTAAAAAATAATATCATTCACAAAAATAAAGCTAGCCACTTAATATCACAATTAGTAAAACAAGCTAATGCTTTGAAATAAGGTGTTATAATCTTTCTAAAAATGAAAAGATTATTAATAATAACTTCAATAATACTATTATCAATAATGTATTATTTCTATTCCATTGAATTAGAAAAAAAGACTTTTATTCAAAATATTAATGATCAAAGAATTGAAAAAAATGAAGATATGTATAAATCCGAATCGTCTCCTTTATTTAATTCTGATAAGAAAATACAATATTTTCCTCCAAATATAGATTTTAAAGTTATTGCTAAAATTAATAGACTAACAAATAACGACACTATACAATTTATAACATCTAAAGGAACCCCTAAACTGTATTTAAAGTTTGCATTATTAGAATTTAAACTGAAAGGAAAAATTCATAAACTTCCAATATATAAACCATTTAAACAATCTGATAAAAATGAAATTTTATTGTGCTTTAACGATAAGACTAATGGCATCTCTACATATGAAGGTGGTAGATACATAGATATTAACTTTAAAAACGCACAAAGAATCGAAATAGATTTTAATAAAGCTTACAATCCATTTTGTGTTTACAATGCAAAATACTTATGCCCAATTCCTCCAAAAGAAAATTTTATTGATGAAGAAATAATAGCTGGTGAAAAAATATATTTAAATTAATAATATTCAAAAGTAATATACATCCCTATTTTCACTAATTTTATTAAATAAAAAAAAATTTATGAAGATTTCTCTTAATTGGCTTAAAGAATTCATAAAAATATCTGAAAATCCTCAGAAAATTGAAGCCATTCTTACAGAAACTGGACTTGAAGTTGATGAAGTAATAAATATAAATCCAGATACAAAATCATTAAAAAAACTAATTGTCGGAGAAATAAAATCAATAAAAAATCATAAAAATGCTGATAAATTAAAATTGACAAAGGTAAATATTGGAAAAGATGATTTATCTATTATTTGTGGAGCAAATAATATTGAAGTTGGTCAAAAAATAGTAATCGCTAAAATAGGGACTGAAATAAATCATGTAAATGGTAAAAAAGTTAAAATCAAAAAAGCAAAAATTAGAGGAATAAATTCTTTCGGAATGATATGTGCAGAAGATGAAATAGGAATAGGCCAATCTCACTCTGGAATAATTATATTAGATCAAAATGCAAAAAATGGTGAGAAAGCAATTAGTCATCTTAACTTGAATAAAGACATAATATTTGATATTTCTCTAACACCTAATAGAGCTGATGCAGCATCTCATCTTGGAGTTGCAAGAGATCTAAAGGCCGTTCTAAATAAAAATATTACACTGCCTGATGTATCTTCTTTTAAAGAGAAAAAAAAATTAGATATTGACATTAAGGTTATAGATGAAGAAGGCTGCCCTAGGTATTCAGGATGTGTTATTGACAATATAAAAATAGGTGAATCTCCATCTTTTATTAAAAACTATTTAATTTCAATAGGATTAAGTCCAATAAATAATATTGTTGACATTACTAATTATGTGCTCCATGGTATTGGTCAACCAATGCATGCTTTTGATTACGATAAAATAAAATCAAAAAAAATACAAATTCAATTTGCAAAAAAAGGTGACAAATTTAAAACATTAGATGGCATTGAAAGGAAACTTAATAATGCAGACCTAATGATATGTGACAATAATAATCCTATATGCATTGCTGGAGTCTTTGGCGGTGAATCTTCTGGAATAACAAATAATACAAAAAGAATATTTTTAGAAAGTGCTTATTTTTCATCATCACATATAAGAAAATCAAGTTTAAACCATCAATTAAAAACTGATGCATCCTATAGGTTTGAAAGAGGAACTGATCCAAATATTACTGTTTATGCTCTAAAATTAGCATCTATATTAATACAAAAATATTGTTCAGGAGAAGTCTCATCACCAATAATTGATGTTTATAAAAACAAAATAAATGATAATACTTTTAAAATTAGAATCGATAGAATTCATAAATTAATAGGACAAAAAATTGAGAAAAATGAAATTTTTAGAATTTTAAATGCTTTAGATATTAAAATTAAAGAAAAAGGAAAAAATATAATTGTTTCAGTACCACCGTATAGAACAGATGTAACACGAGAATCAGATATTGTAGAAGAAATCTTAAGAATTTATGGATATAATAAAATAAAAATATCAAATAATAATAGCAGTTCATTTTTATCTCATGAAAGCAATTCTTCTATAATGAACAACTACTTATCAAAAGTAATGAATTTACTAGTTGGAAATGGATTCAATGAAATTACAACTAATTCACTTACTTCATCTAGACATAGAAGCAATAATTTTTGGGATGATGAATTTACCATTGAAATGATTAATAAACTAAGTGATGAACATGCAATACTCAAGCAAAATTTACTATTTACAGGACTTGAATCTATTAAATATAATATCAATCGAAAACAGAATAACTTAAAATTTTTCGAATTTGATAAAACTTATAATAAAATTGATGGTGAAATTAATGAAAACAGAAAAATTGGTATTTACATGAGTGGACTGTCAAATGAAGAGCATTTTAGTTCAAAAAGTAAAATTATATCATTCTTTGATATTTATAATACCATAAATAAAATTATGATTCAAGCGAACATATTGAATTATAAAACAATAGTTAGTAAATCCAAAATATTAGATGAATGTGTAAAACTAGAAATTGATAAAAAAACTATTTTCACTATTGGAAAAGTAAAAAAAGAACTTCTTAATTATTTTGAAATAAATCAAGAGGTCTATTTTGCTGAATTAGAATGGAATAATTTTATAAATAACCTTGATAATGATTTAAAATATATAAAAATACCAAAGTATCCAGAAGTTAAAAGAGACCTTTCAATAATATTAGATAAAAAGAAAAGCTATAATGATATTTTAGAGATTATAGAAAAGAATGATAAAATTATAAAAAACATATCTCTATATGATATTTATGAAGGTAAAAATATCGGAAAAAATAAAAAAGCTTATGCTCTAAGATTTGTACTCCAAGAAAAAAACAAAACCCTTGATGATAAAACAATAAGTTCTATAATGAATAATTTAATAATAGAATTTGAGAAAAAACTTAATGCTGAGATAAGAAAATAAAATGTCTAATTCATTAAATTCAGAGATACAAACACTAGAATCTAAACTTAAAATGTTAGTATCTAAATTAGATCAATTAGAATCTGACTATAAAAAAATTAATGAAGATTACACAAAACTTGAAGTTTCTATTGCAATAAAAAATTATCAACTTAAAAAGCAATCTTCACAAAACTCATTTTCAAGTGAAAATTTCAATGCTGATCAAAAAGAAAACAAGATAATCAAAGAAAAAATTGATTCTACAATAATTGAGATTGAAGAACTAATAAATAATTTAAATTAAATGGAAAAATTATCTATTAAAATAATGATTGGAAATCGTGCTTATTCTATGAAAGTACCTATGGAAGAAGAACAAAAAGTAAGATTAGCAGCAAAAGAACTTAATAAAAAAATAAGTAAAGTGGGAAAAAAAATGAATATTCAAGATCTTCAAGATATTTTAGCAATGATATCCTTTGAGCTTACTATAGATGCAAATAAATCAAATTATAAAATTCACGAAAATCATGAAGCTCAAGAAAAAATAAATACACTTATAAAATTAATAGATAAAAAAATAAATTAATTACTCAGGCGTTTTCTCATTAGGCCATTCCTTTTTAAAATTAGCCCAATAATCCTTTACTGTAGATTTAACTTCTTTTCTTAACCAAAGTAAACCAATTAGGTTAGGTACAGTCATTAAAGCGATAGTAATTAATGAAACATTCCAAATTATTGTAGTATCAGCGAAAGATGCAATAAAAAAGCCTATTACATAAACTATTCTATAATATATTACAGATCCAGCACCAAAGAGATAAGTCATAGCCCTATCTCCATAATAAGACCAAGCTATTGCAGTACTAAATGCAAATAAAAGCAATCCAATACTAACAATATAATTACCATAATTACCTAAAAACCCTCTATCAAAAGCAATAGCAGTCAAAGGAGCACTATGAACTAATGATTTACCTTCAACAATTATATCGTCCTGAAATTTACCTTCCTGAATATTTAAATTACCACTTAAAAGGTTTTTATTATTATCATAGAAAATTACATCTTCAGCTAAAGATCTTGCATGAAGTATAGATAAATCTTCATTTAAAATTCCATTTACAACTTCAATATTTCCAGAAAATTTAACTTCTTCTTCAAGAACTTTGCCCTCATCATTTAGAAAATTAAAAAGCCTTGATCTATCAAAAGAATCTTTTTCATCATAAACTTTATTTAATATAATCAAATCAGCTTTTGCAAACGTATTTTGATGTTTTTCATTCCAAACACCTGAAGACAATAATACTAAACCTGTTATTGTACAAATGATAATTGTATCTATAAAAGGTTCTAAAATTGCAACAAGTCCTTCAGATACTGGTTCATTAGTTTTAGCTGAAGCGTGAGCTATTGGAGCAGACCCTTGACCAGCTTCATTAGAGTAAAGACCTCTATTAACTCCTCTTGATATAGCAAAAGATATTGAGGCACCTAAAAAGCCACCTACTGCAGCACTACCTGAAAAAATCTCAGCAAAAATTGAAATAAATGATGGAACAATATTTTCATAATTAAATAAAATAACTGAAAATGCTCCTAAAATATAAACCACAGCCATAAATGGAACAAGCTTCTCTGTAATCTTGGCAATTCTTTTAATCCCACCAATAATTACAGCTCCTAATAGAATTGCAAGGATACCTCCAGTAAGCATCTTATTTATTCCAAATGAGGCTAACATAGAATTTGAAATACTATTTATCTGAGGAAGATTTCCCGTACCAAAAGAAGAGAGAACAGTAGCAAATGCAAATAATATACCTACCCATTTTAAATTTACTTTATTTCCAAATAGTCTAAAATCAGCGTTTTTCATAAAGTACATTGGACCACCTGACATTGTTCCATCTAATATTTTTTCTCTGTATTTATGTGATAATGTCACTTCAACAAACTTTGTTGTCATACCTACCATTGCAGTGACTAACATCCAAAAAAGGGCAGCAGGTCCACCTAGATGAATAGCAAAAGCAACTCCTGCAATATTTCCTGTTCCAACAGTTCCGGATAATGCAGTAGTTAATGCCTGAAAATGAGAAGTATCACCTTGATCTCCTTTTTTATCAAACTTACCTCTAACTACTTTTAAAGCGAAAGTAAAATATCTTACTTGGGGAAATTTTAAATATAATGTAAAGAAAATACCAGTACCAAGTAATAATGGAACAAACCAAAAAGAACTTCCTAGGTATTGATCAATAAAAATTAAAAATTCATTAAGTTCCTGCATAATATAAATTTAATTTAAAAGTCTTAAAATCAGATTTTTCCTTCAATGTATTTAAGGATCTTATCTTTATAGGAGTTGGATTTTTTTATAACATTTTCTGCTTCTTTCATAATTCCTCTATCTTCTAACATTCCTTTTAAATTTATTTTAACATTCAAGTAAGCCCCATAAATAGCTGAATATGTACATAAACAAGCAACACCAGCATCTGATATTGAGTTTGGATTTCCTTCCTTTGCAAGTTTATCTATCAACTCATAAGATGAGTATGATTTTTTCATTACTCTTAATGGAACTTCAGCAGCATAAAGAGAAGATTCATTTATAGAATTTAATCTTATTTTTATTTCTTCTTCAGTATTTTTTGGTAATTTAAATGACTCCATAATTTTATTAAATGCGACAGAATCCTCATCAACTAAATCTAATAAATCATTTCTAATAGAATTAATCTGATCAGCAAGATCACTAAATAAATCAACCTTATCCTCCCAACCTCTTTTATTTGCTGATAAATTTGCTACCATTGCACCTAAAGATGAAGCTAATGTACCTAAATAGGCGGATACTGATCCTCCTCCTGGAGCTGGAGATTCTCTTGTAATTTCATCAGAAAATTCTTTTACTGATAAATCAATCAATTTATTGTTTTTACTCACAATGCTATTCAAATAATATTCTATAATATTTTTTTTAGGATTAAATTCCTTTACTTCATTCAAACCTAACGATTCTATAGCAATACTAATAATATCACTCTCTGGAATACCAATTGATCTATTTTGTTTCTTTAAAAAATACCTTCCTGCATCTAGCATTGATTTTAAAGGTATGAGCCCAACAAGTTCAGATCCTGTTACTCTAGCACCTCTTTTCTCAGCCTTTTTTACAACTTCATCAAATACAACATGAATTGGTGTTTCGGTAATGTTAGTTAAATTCATTGAAATTTGAGATACACCAAATTCTTCTATGTACCATCCAATAGCTTTTACATATTTTAATGAGCCTGGTATTGTTTGAGCATTTCCATCATTATCATATACTATATCTCCAATAACTGGATGTCCTTTTCTTTTTATTCTTCCCTTTTCCCTTACATCAAAAGCTATAGCATTTGCAAGTCTAGTAGATTTAGTATTCAAATTAATGTTATAAGCTATTAAAAAGTCTCTTACTCCAAGAGCCAATGCACCAGATTTTTTATTAAAAACAGAAGATCCAAAATCTGGCTTCCAATCTTTATCTAATAGTTTTTCTTTTAAGCCTTCATACTCACCAGTTCTAACTACTGCTAAATTTTTTCTTTTATAATTTTTTGCAGCATATTCATATAAATAAACAGGTATTTTTAAATTATCGGCAACCATTTTACCTAACTTTTCAGCATATGGAATTAATTCTTCAAAAGATATATTTGACACAGGAATTAATGGACAAACATCAGTTGCCCCAAATCTTGGGTGTTCTCCTTTATGTTTACTCATATCTATTTTTTCAGAAGCAACTTTTATAGCATTATAAGCTGCTTTAACAACAGATTCAGGATCTCCAACAAATGTCATAACAGTTCTATTAGTTGCTTTTCCAGGATCTACATTCAACAAATGAACACCTTTTGAAGTTGAAATTGCTAACGAAATAGAATCTAAGATTTCTTTATCATTACCTTCAGAAAAATTTGGTACACATTCAATTATTTGAGTCATATCCTATAAAATTAATTTTTATTTCTTATATACTTTTCCCTTTTTACAAATAAATGAAGGTTTAATTTTACCTTGATTATATAATATTTCTCTATAATCCAATACATTAAATCCTATTAAGTCAGCTACTTTATTTATTTCAATAACTCCCCTATCATTAATTCCTAATGCATTAGCTGATCTAAAAGAAAGTGCTGAAAAAACCTCTGCATTGCTTAGTTTTTGATTAGAAGCAAGAATTGAAGATTGGGTTAATAAATCTCCCATAGGAGCAGAACCCGGATTCCAATCAGTTGCAATTGCTAGTTTACAACCATTATCCAACAATTTTCTTGCTGGTGCAAAAGGTAATCCTAATCCAAGACTACATCCTGGCAAAACAACTGCAGATGTATCTGAATTCGAAAGGTATTTTATTTCTTCATCAGTAATTACTTCTAAATGATCAACGCTCATAGCACCAACATCTACTCCTACATGTAATCCTCCACTAGTAAATTGATTAGCATGCACTGTTACATAAAAATCATTTTCCTTTGCAAATTTTAAATAACTTTTTGACTCTTCCTTTTTAAAAGCACTATTTTCAATAAAAACATCTATTCTATTAGTAAGATTTTCTTTTCTCAAAATTGGAAATAACTCCTTCACAATTAATTTCAAATATTCTCCTGTAGAAGTTTGACTATCATTAGGTGGTACATGAGCAGCCAAACATGTTGGAATCACATCAGAAGGATGACTAAGATTAATTTCATTGATTATTTTTAATAATCTAATTTCCTGATCAAAATTTATACCATAACCACTCTTAACTTCACAAGTTAAAACTCCTTCAAAAAAATGTCTTTCTAATCTAGAAATGGTATTTTTTATTAATTCTTCATCTGATGCTAATCTTGTTTTTTCCATGGTATCATAAATACCTCCCCCTTCTGATAATATTTTTTGATATGAAATACCTGCATTTTTTTTTGAATATTCTATTGATCTAGAACCCGCATAACAAATATGAGTATGGCAATCAATAAAGCCAGGAAGCAACACGCATGGAAAATCTATTTCATGAATATTATTACAATGTTTTTTTATTTCATGAAATTTTCCTACACCTATTATTGTTTCGTTTTCTACCATTACCCCTCCATCATAAATAACAATAAGATCTTCATCTGAGATAGATCCCATAGAAGGTAAATTTGACATTGTCAAAATTTGACTAAATGGTCCAAATAATGTTTTCAATTATTATATATCTAGATTAAACTTTTTTAAATTATTATTTGCATTATCATAACCAGCATCACTATGTCTTATGATTCCCAAAGCAGGATCGTTGTGAAGAACTCTTTTTATACAAGATTCAGAACGTTTTGTGCCATCAACTAATATTACCATTCCAGCATGTTGAGAATAACCCATTCCAACTCCCCCCCCATGATGGAAGGATACCCACGTAGCTCCACCAGCAGTATTTGACATTAAATTTAATAATGGCCAGTCAGACACAGCATCAGATCCATCAAGCATCCCTTCTGTTTCTCTATAAGGAGAAGCCACCGATCCACAGTCTAAATGATCTCTTCCAATAACAATTGGTGCAGATATTTTTCCACTTTTAACTAAATCATTAAATATTAAACCAGCTTTTTCTCTTTCTCCCATTCCTAACCAACAAATACGACATGGTAAACCTTGAAATTTAACTTTTTTCCTAGCCTCTTCTAACCATCTAATCATATTTTCATTTTCAGGAAAAGCATCTATCAAAGCCTTATCGGTCGCATAAATATCGTCAGAATTTCCTGATAGAGCCGCCCATCTAAAAGGACCTTTTCCCTCACAGAATAAAGGCCTTATATATTCAGGAACAAAACCATTAAAATGAAATGCATTTTTTTCACCTCCCTGTTTTGCAAATTCTCTTAAATTATTACCATAATCAAAAGTTATTGATCCCAAAGATTTCATTTTTAACATAAAAGAAACATGTCGAGCCATACTCTTAAGTGACAATTCCTTATATTGAACTGGATCTTTTATTCTTAAATTACTTGCCTCACTTAAACTTAATCCATTAGGAATGTATCCATGAAGTGGATCATGAGCAGAAGTTTGATCAGTTAAAATATCTGGAATTATATTATCTTCTAGTAATTTTTCTAAGAGATCTCCAATATCACTAACTAAACCAACAGAAATATTTTTTTTCTTTTTCTTTGCATCTAAAATCCAATCTCTAGCCTCATCATAGGAAAAAGTCATTTTATCTATATATTTAGTTGCTAATCTCTTTTCTATTCTAGAAGGATCAATATCAGCACCTAAAAAAGTTGCTCCAGACATTGTAGCTGCAAGTGGCTGTGCTCCACCCATTCCGCCTAAACCTCCAGAAACTAATAATTTACCATATAAAGAATTATTAAAATGTCTTTTAGCACAAGAAACAAAAGTCTCATAAGTTCCCTGTAAAATACCTTGAGTACCAATGTATATCCAACTTCCAGCTGTCATTTGTCCAAACATCATCAAACCATCACTTTTTAGCTTTTCAAAATGCTCCCAAGTTGCCCATGCCGGAACTAAATTAGAATTTGCAATCAAGACCCTAGGAGCCTGTTCATGTGTCCTTACTTTTCCTACTGGTTTTCCGGATTGAACTAGTAAACTCTCATTATTATCAAGTTCAAGTAATAATTTAATAATCTTTTTTAAAGAGTCAGTATCTCTAGCTGCTTGGCCAGAACCACCATATACTACTAAATTACTAGGATCTTCAGCAACCTCTTCATTTAAATTATTTAATAACATTCTAAGTGGTGCTTCAGTTTGCCAACTCTTAGCATTTAATTTAGAACCTACTGGAGCAAAATAATTTGGATGGTTAGCATATTTTTTAATAAATGATGATGAATCCATTACATTTAAGAGGTTAATTCAACTAATTTTTTTGATCTAATAATTTCTATAGCATTATCTATATCCAAAGTAAAAATTTTATCTTTTTTACAATGATTAATCTTAGAACGAATATAATCATGACATTTGTCAATTTTTATACCCGATTTTAAAGGTTTATGAAAATCAAATGCTTGAGCAGAACAAATAAGTTCAATAGCTAATATTTTTTCTAAATTATCTAAAACTCTTAATAATTTAACAGCACCTATTGATCCCATACTAACATGATCTTCTTGTCCAAGCGAAGTAGTTATAGAATCTGCACTTGAAGGAAAACATAAATTTTTATTTTCACTTACCAATGCTGCTGTAGTATACTGTAAAATCATAAAACCAGAATTAATTCCTATATTATTAACCAATAATTCAGGGACTACATCATTTCCTTTAAGTAATAAATAAATACGTCTATCTGAAATATTACCTAATTCTGATGCAGCTATAACATTATAATCAATAGGTATTGCAATAGGCTGACCATGAAAATTACCTCCACTAACAATATTATTTTTATCAACAACAATGGGATTATCAGTAACAGAATTTAATTCTATATTTAAAATATTTTCTAAGTATAAATATGCATCCAAACTTGCACCATGAACCTGCGATATACATCTTATAGAATATGGATCCTGAACTTTATCACAATCTTTATGTGACTCTAAAATCTGTGAGTTATCTAACAATTCTCTCATTTTATTTGATACATTCAAAGATCCTCTATACGGTCTCAAATTATTAATATCTTTATTAAAAGGAGATATTGAACTTAATGTGCTCTCTAAAGTTATAGCAGAAATAATATTAGCATTTTCAAGACAATTTTTAAATTTATCTAACGCCAAACAAGTATATGCAGAAATAAATTGAGTTCCATTTATTAGAGCAAGTCCTTCTTTTTCTTTAAGAAACAACGATGATTTTTTCTCTTTTTTCAAAACTTTATTAGTCTCTAACTCCCTTCCTTTATACAAAAGTTTTCCTTCTCCAATCAAAGGGAGAAATAAATGAGCTAATGGTGCCAAATCTCCAGATGCACCAACTGATCCTTGAGATGGAACTATAGGAATTATATCATTTTCTATATGCCAACAAATTCTTTTAATAACTTCTAACCTTATACCTGAAAATCCCATGCATAAAGAATGAACTTTAATTATTAACATTAATTTAGAAACTTCAGTTGGTACATTGGGACCTACACCAACAGCATGACTTTTTAATAAATTTTCCTGTAGTAAATTAGAATCTTTATTTGAAATAATTGTATTGCACAAGGCTCCAAAGCCAGTATTTATACCATAAATCATTTGATTAGATTCTAATACATTCTTAATATTTTCTCTAGATGTATTAATTTTTTTTATCTCCTCATTTCCTATTTCACATTTCAATTTATCATTTGATATTTTTAATGCAGAAACAGAAGTAAGAGTCCCTTTTCCATATAAAAATTTCTTTGAAGACATAGTGATATAAAGTTAGTTTTTTTAATAGAATAAACTAAATGAAAAATTCTTTCTTATTCATTATGAGATTTGTTTAATTCATTTTGTAAAACATTATAGCATTTATTTTTGAACTTCTCTAAATCTCTTTTTATATATCCTTTTGAAGAAATTGGTGTATGACAAACTATCTCACAAGGACTCCACGTAATAAAAAATGAGCCTTTCATTATTTGATACGCATCCAATAAAGAAACCGGAAGAATTGGGATTTGTTTTTCAATAGCCATTATAAAAGCCCCATCTTTAAAAGGAGCTAATTGAGGAATTTTTTTTGTTTTAATTCCCCCCTCAGGAAAAATTCCCATACTGTATCCTTCATCTATAGATTTAAATGATTTTAAATAAGTTTGTTTTTTACTGTCCTTATCTTCTCGATCAACCATAATGTGAAGATTTTTAAAAATATAGCCTAAAAGAGGAATATTATTAACCGCAATCTTACCAATAAATTTAAATTGAATATTTAATGCAGCAAGAGCTGGTATATCTATAAATGAAAAATGATTAGAAATTATCACATATTGATTATTTAAATTTACACCTTTTTCGAGTTTAATTTTTACAGGAATAAAAATAGCAGCAAAGAAAAATCTAGCTAAAACATGATGCAACCAATATGCAGTTTTTTCAAATTTTTTAAACCAGATTCCAAGAACAAAAGGAATAGAAAATATTGCAAAAAGAGATGAAAAAACTATAAGTCCATAAATAGAATATATAAGAGTAAAAATTTTCATAAATTAATTTTTAATCATCGTAAGATAATTAAACCGTACGACATGAAAAATAGCTGAAAGAGTTAATCCAAAAAATAAACCTATCCATATTCCTACAGTACCTAAGTTTAAAGTTATTCCAAGAAAATAAGATAATGGAATAGCAAATATCCAATAGGAAATAAACGTAACAAGAGTAGGAATTTTAGTGTCTCTTATACCTCTTAAAATACCTAATCCAACAGCTTGTATACCATCGGGTATTTGAAATAGTCCAGCAATAATAAGTAAAATGGAAGCTATTTTAATTACAGCTAAATCACTAACATATAACTGAGGTAATAAATTTCTAAAAATAATAAAAATTAAACCAGAAATAGTCATTAAAATTAAGGCCAGATAAAAATTTGAATGTCCTGATTTTCTAAGCTCTCCAATATCATTCTTACCATAATAATAACCCAAAGAAATCATTGCTGCAGAACTTATTCCTGAAGCAATCATATATGTAATACTTGCCAAGTTTAAAGCAATCTGATGCGCAGCTAAAGCATTTGCTCCAATTGAACCGATCATAATTGTTGCCACACTGAAAGCACCTACTTCAAAAATGTACTGCAATCCAGAAGGAAAACCTATATTGAATATTTTTTTAAAAGAGCTCATATTAAATAATAATTTAACACTCACAATGTATTTACTAAATCTTTTACTTATTAAACAATAGAAAAAAATCATAATAAACATTAGTACTCTACTTATTAATGTAGCATAAGCTGCACCAATGATTTCTAAACGAGGAAAACCAAACATTCCAAAAATTAAAATGAAGTTTAATATTATATTAATAACATTTGAAAAAATTGATATGTACATTGCTGGTTTAGTAAAACCCAAACCTTCAATAAATTGTTTAAATGTTTGAAATAAAATTAAAGGAATTAATGATATACAAATTAAATCTAAATAAGGAAAAGCATAGTTAAGTACCGCATTATCCTGACCTAGATACAAAAGATAATTTTTTAAATTAATAACCAATAAAACCAAAAAGATTGTAAAAATCATATTCATTATTATTCCATGAAAAAAAATTCTAGATATATACTTCTGGTTATTATTTGCCGATGAAATTAATGGTGTAATCCCGTAAGAAAGACCAATACAAAACAGTAAAATAAATCCAAATAATGAATTCGATAATGAAACAGAAGCTAATTGAGTAACTCCTATTTTACCTACCATTATACTATCAACTACACCTACAGTTATATGTCCTAACTGACTAAGCATTATTGGGAATGAAAGAAATAAATTTTTTTTAATATGAGAACCTAATTTCATCAGGTTGCAAATATAAAAAAAGCCCGAGAAATCGGGCTTTTTGAAATGAATTGTTGTTAAAATTCACCTAAACTAATATGATTATAAACCACTAACCATAATTTGATTCAATTAAACTAAACTATTACTAATTTCTCTTTCCAATCATTTCTCTTCTTTTCATTAACCTCTCAAACATTACTATCTGATCTTTACTTAAAATCGATTTTATATCATTATCTTTTTTAAATGTCATCTTTTTTATATCAGCTTCAATTTTTGAAATTTCATCAAATAGGTTATCTATCTTCGCTTGATTTAAATTTTCATTCATTTTTTCAAGTTCTAATTCTAAATGTTTCTTTTTTAAAGAATTTTTAGAATTACTGAAAGATTCACGATATTTTTTTTGAATTTTCTGAAACTCATTTCTTTGATTTTCATTTAATTGCAACATTTCCATAGGATTTTTTGTAAGATTTTTATTAAAATCTTTCTTATCCATTCTTTTCTTCAATATTTCCATTCTTTCTATTCTACCATCATCCATTTTTTTTCTATCCTGTGAAAATAAATTCTGAGAAAAAAAAGAAAGCATAATTAATAGACTTAATAGTATTGAATTTTTCATTTTATTAATTTTTAGTTACTTTATCCTTTACAATATATTAGACGACAAGATTCAAAAATAATTGTTCTATTAAATGATATTAATTATTAAAAAATGTTAAAATCTTTTTATCAAGAAAAAATTTATGAGGCAGGATGTGATGAAGTGGGTCGTGGATGTTTAGCAGGACCTGTAATCGCTGCTGCAGTTATTTTACCGAAGAATTATAAAAATAATAATATAAAAGACTCAAAAAAAATTAGTGTAAAAAAAAGAAAACTATTAGAAATAGAAATTAAAAATAATGCTATCGATTGGTCAATTGGAATTGTCAATAATAAAAAAATAGATAAAATAAATATATTAAATGCATCAATTCTAGCAATGCACAATGCAATAAAAAAATTAAAAATAAAACCTAATTACTTAATTATAGATGGCAATAAATTCAAACCTTACAAAAAAGTTAAACATACTTGTATAATTCAAGGAGATAATAAATATCTAAGTATTGCTGCAGCATCAATAATTGCAAAAAACTATAGAGATAATTTTATGTGTAATAAAGCAAAAAAATTTGGAATTTATTCTTGGGAAACTAACTTTGGTTACCCAACTAGAAAACATAAAGAAGCTATAAAAAAATTTGGAATATCAAGCTATCACAGGAAATCATTTAAACTATCTTAATTATAATAAAATCCATTAAGCATTATATTTGAAAAATATGAATTCTAAAAAATTACAAAACGAAAAATATCATATATCTGCTGGTGCCAAAATGGTCCCTTTTTCCGGTTATAATATGCCCATATGGTATACTTCCATCGCTGATGAACATAACTGTGTTAGAAATAATGTGGGAATTTTTGACGTTTCACATATGGGAGAATTTATTGTGAGTGGTATTGAGTCAATTAAATTCCTACAAAAAGTAACATCTAATAATATAGAAAAATTAAAAGTTGGAAATGCACAGTACTCTAGTCTTACTAATGAAAATGGTGGAATAATTGATGATTTAATTGTCTATTGTCTAAATATTAATAAATACATGCTCGTTGTTAATGCATCTAACATGAAAAAAGATTTTGATTGGCTAGAAAAACATAATTTATATAAAGCTAAAATAAAAAATATATCAAATAACATTTCTTTACTGGCAGTACAAGGACCAAAAGCAAGTTCACTTCTAAATACAATTTCTAACACAGATTTATCAACTATAAAATATTATAATTTTATAATTGGTAAAATTTCAGACATAAAAAATATTATTATTTCTGCTACAGGATATACAGGTGCTGGTGGATTCGAACTTTATGTAAGCAATAAAGACGCAGAAAAATTATGGAATAAAATAATTCAAATTGGAAAAAAATATAATATTCAACCAATAGGTTTAGGTGCTAGAGATACTTTAAGATTAGAGATGGGATACTGTCTCCATGGAAGTGATATTAATGATCAAATAAATCCAATAGAAGCTGGGTTAGACTGGATATGTAAAAAAAATATAGATTATATTGGTAAAAAAGCCATTGATTCGAACAGAAAAAATAATCCCTCAAAAAAATTAATTGGATTTACATTAATAGAGAAAGGAATACCAAGATCAGGATATAAAATATTTAACTCTAACAGCAATGAAATTGGAACTGTTACAAGTGGATCTATATCTCCTTCAACAGGTAAAGCTATTGGCTTAGGTTTTATAAAATTTAATAAAATAGATTACAAAAAATCTATTTTTATTGAAATAAGAAATAAAAAAATTGAAGCAAAATTGTCAAAAACTCCATTTATATGAAAAATATTGAAGTATGCTACACTCCTAATAGCATTTTAAATTATAAATTATCAAATAAAATAATAGTAGTAATAGATATATTAAGAGCTACAAGTACTATTGTAACACTTTTTTCAAAAGGAGCTACCTCAATAACACCAATTGAGACATTAGATGAATGTAAAAAGTATAAGAATAAAGGATACGTGATTATGGCCGAGAGAATGGGGAAAAAAGTTAAAGGATTTGACTTTGGTAACTCTCCTTCTAAAATTCTAGAAAAAAAAATTAAAAATAAAAAAATTGCAATTGCTACTAGTAACGGAACTAAAACTATATTAAAAACCAGAAAATCAAAAATGACTTTAATTGGTTCTTTTTTAAATCTAAAATCAATAGTAAAATATCTAGATAAACAAAATAATAATATTCTTCTCCTATGTTCCGGATGGCAAGGGTCTATTAATTTAGAAGATACTTTATTTGCTGGAGCTATTATTTCATCTATATCTAACTACACTTCTGAATCAGATTCAACTATAATAGCTAAGAATTTATATGAATCTAATAAAGATGATATTTTTAATATCATGAAAAAATCTTCTCACGCAAAAAGACTATCAAGTAATGATAATTTAATAGATATTAAATTCTGCTCTCAAATTGATAAATATGACTTAATACCATATTTAGATAATGATAGATTAAAATTATTGTAATTTCTGATTATTTAAATGTCTATTTGAATCTCTTAAATTTTTTTTATTTAAATTTTTTTTAAATGCCTCAGTTAAATCAATTCCCGTCTGATTAGAGATACATATTAAAACCCATAATATATCTGCAACTTCATCAGACAAATCAAGATTTTTTTCATTTGATTTAAATGATTGTTCACCAAATTTTCTAGAAATAATTCTAGACAATTCACCTACTTCTTCCATTAATATTACAGTATTCGTTAATTCATTAAAATATCTTACCCCCTTTTTCTTAATCCAGGAATCAACAATTTTTTGTGCTTCTTTTATAGTCATTACTAAATTTATAGTTATTTTAACGTAAAATATTAATAGTTAAAAGTATTTTTATAAATGGAAGAAGTTAGTCAGACATTTTCACTTATTGAGAACAAAAAATTTGATGTTCTCGAATTAAGTACAATTCTTCTAATTCTTGCATCCCTATTCTCTATTATAAATTTAAGAATACTAAAACTTCCTATGACCATAGGACTTATGATACTAGCTATAGCATTATCTATAAGTATATTATTAATTGGGTATTTTTTTCCATCTATGCTAAATCTAGCATATACTATTACAGAAAGTTTTGATTTTAATTTTGTTCTATTGAATGTTATGCTACCATTTTTTTTATTTGCTGGAGCTATTTCAATTAATGTTCATCAATTAAGAAAAGACAAAATCACCATTTTATTACTTGCATCATTTGGTGTCTTATTTTCCACATATGTTGTAGGAGGACTTACTTTCTTTTTAATATCCCAACCAATATTTGGATTATCTTCATTGGACATAACATACATAGACTGTCTTTTGTTTGGTTCACTAATTGCTCCTACCGATCCTATTGCCGTATTATCAATTGTAAAGAAAATGAATTTATCACCAGTAACTGAAACAAGAATTGCAGGAGAGTCACTATTTAATGATGGTATTGGTGTTGTAGTATTCCTTACTCTTTTAGGAATTAAAACTTCAGGAGATGCGGTAACAGTTCAATCTATAGGTTCTCTATTTTTCACAGAAGTAATTGGAGGTTTAGCACTTGGAGCATTAATTGGGTATTTAGGATTAAAACTTGTAAGATATATAGAAAATGAACATGTCGAATTAGAAGTTTTAATAACACTATCTATGGTTTTACTTGTCTCAGTTATAGCTGCTAGATTCCATCTATCAGGTCCACTAGGAGTTGTAATTCTAGGTCTTTACTTAAACAAACATGTTAAGGAAGATGGTGTTAATGGTATTTCTGAAATGGCAATGGGTGATTACGTTTATAAATTTTGGCACTTACTTGATGAGACTCTAAACGCAATACTTTTTATCCTCATAGGACTAGAAATTATACTTCTCTACGAAAGTTTTAATCTGAATTATATTATCATTTCAGTTATAGTAATTTTTATAGTTGTATCTGCAAGATATATTGGGGTTTCAATTCCTGTTGTAATACTATCTCAATTTAAGAATTTCGAAAAAAATACCGCAAAAATAATTACATGGGGAGGTCTAAGAGGTGGATTGAGTATAGCACTTGCACTAAACCTTCCTGAAACTATGGGTGATGTTAAATCTTTAATATTAATCCTAACTTATGCAGTTGTATTATTCACTATCCTTGTCCAGGGTTTGACAATGCAAAAAATAATAAAGAGTAAATTTTAAAAATCAGATATCATCTTTGTTGTAGACTTACTCCCTATCCCTCGAGTCAATAATTATAGTTGTTGGACCATCATTAACCAAGCCTACCTTCATATCTGCACCAAATTCTCCAGTCTGAATACTACTCCCAAATTTTTCTTCTAAAATCTTTATAAACTTTTGATACATATCATGAGCAAAATCAGGCTTTGCTGCCTTTATAAATGAGGGTCTGTTACCCTTCTTTGTAGATGCGTGTAATGTGAACTGACTTATCAAAAGAATATTTCCATCTACATCCAACAGGCTATCATTCATCTTATCATCCTTATCGCTAAATATCCTAAGATTGATAATTTTTTTAGACATCCAGTCCAATTCATCCATAGTATCATCATCAACAAAACTTACAAATACAACTAAACCATGATCAATTAGTCCAATTATTTTTTCTGAAACGGATACACTAGCTTCTTTAACTCTTTGAACTACTACTCTCATCAACTATTATTTTCCCACTCAAGAAATTTATCAATATCTTTTTCTATTGACTCATATATCCATGCAATTAATGCTATATCATCTATCAGACCAGCCAAAGGAATAAAATCAGGTATAAGATCAATAGGATAAATAAAATAGATTAATCCAGCAACGATTAAGGTAATTGTTTTCCAGGGAACATAGGTATATTGTCCAGAAGAATATGCGTTTATTAATCTTATAAATACACGTAAATAAGAATTTAGTTGACTTGTTATTTTCTTATCATGTGACAATTTCTTTAATTTTTTAAGAACATCATCAATAAGTTCTTTCAACTTTTTATCATCTTGAATGATGATTTTAGCTTTAGATATATACTCTTTTAAAGATTTTGATTTATCCATTAATTTCTCTTTCCGTTTCCAATAAAAAGGTAGAATTATTTATTCCACCTTTAATTTTTGGTTTTAATTTAATAATCTCAATATTACATGAACTAATTTGATCATATTCTAAATATATATTTTTTGATATTTCATAGGCAGCAGTTTCAATAAGATTAAAAGATTTATTCATTACTAATTCAATTATTCCATAAACTGATTCATAATCTAAAGCCTTCTTAATATGATCATCAAAATTATTATTATCTATATTCAAAGATATATTTATAATAAATTCATTGCCATTTAATTTCTCAAAATCATATACACCAATTTTTGAATTAAATTTCAAACCATTAAGGGATAATAATGATTTATTAATTTTCATCAAATGTATCAAAAAATGATTTTTGATTTCCTAAAGATGGAGAATTTGTTTTCTTTGACTCATCATTCTCTTTGGAATCCTTACTATTTTGATTTTTTTTCTCTTCAACTTCACTTTCATCCTGTATACTATCTTCTAATTCATCATTCAAGTCTACTTTTTCAACTAATTCTTCTAAAACTTCTTCATCAATATCTATGTCAACTTCCTCATTAATATTTTCTTCTTTATCATCAATTTCTACATCTTTTTCTTCAGCAATAGCATTCAATTCATCACTTTCATTAAACTCTCGAATATCTTTATCTTCTTTAGTCTCAACATCTAATTCTACATCATTTGGCAAATTCTCTTCGGAATTAATTTTATCAGAATCATTATTTTCAGAATTCAATAAACCATTAGTAAAATTCTCTAAATCATCTATTTTATTATCATAATTAAATTTAGAATCATCATTATATTTATTTAATGCGTCTTTAGTTAAATCTGACAAACTTTTCAACTCATTAATAAATTTATCTTTTAAAACTGTTAATGATTCAAATTCTTTTTTAATTTTTAAGACTTCTTCTTTAGAATCACTTATTATTATTTTTGTTTCTAATTCTGCTTTATGTAAAACCGACTCTGCTTTTAAATTTGCATTATTAATTGCCTTCTCACATTCTAATTCTGAATTCTTTAAAATCAAATCAGCATCCTTTTTAGCTTGATCATTTATTTTAAGACTTGCATCTTCTGCTGTTTTTAGAGTTGAAATTAAGGAATTTTCTACATTTTTAAATTTATCAGATTCATTTTTATAATCAGAAATTTTTTCTTTTAAATGAATTATATCTTTCTCTAAAATCTCAAATTCTTTTGACAATATAATCAAGAAATTATTTACTTCATTTTTGTCATAACCCCTAAAAACAGAATTAAATTTCTTATTAGAAATATCTCCAGAATTTATATTTTCCATAATATGATTAATTTAAAAAAAAATCACAGAATTATTTAATAATTTTATATTAATTAAATGGGAATCATAAAAACAATTTATCCAAATAAAAATTCTATAGTCATTATATGGAAAATAAATGAGTCATTATCTGTATTACAAAACATGATAAAAGAAAAATCAAAAATTAAAAATATTATTAAACGTAAAGAATTTTATGCATCTAGAATCTTAATTAAAAATTTATGTAAGTCATTTAATATTAGATACTATGGTATAATAAAAAAAGATTCTGGAAAACCCTACCTCAAAAATAGAAATGAAAATATTTCTATATCACACTCATTTCCTTATGTAACAGGAATATTAAATAAAGAAAAAAAATGTGGTATTGATATAGAAAAAATTCAAAAAAGAATTTTAAAAATTAATCATAAATTTTTAAGCAAATCAGAATTAAATAAAATAAAAAACAATACTAAAAAAAACACAATCTATTGGACTGCAAAAGAATCATTATATAAACTTAAAGGTGAATTTTTAAGCTTTAAAAATGATATAAAAATTATAGAATTAAAAAATTCATTTAATATTTACGGAAAAGTATTATCAAAAAAAATCCTATTAAATGTTGAAGAAATTGATGATTATATTATTACCTATACTAATTAATTTTCTTCTGTTTTTTTAAATCTCTTTCAATTTTCTTTCTACTCTTACCTAATGGGGAAAAAAAATGTTTTGGATTTTCATTAATATGAAAAAGTAATTTATCGAGATCAAATGCAGTTTTATTGAGATTATTATATAAAGAATCATCAGCTAATAACTTTGATAAAGTACCTTTTCCAGAATCTATATCATCAAAAACACCATTGATTGAAGTTATCAAGATATCAATTTGATTAAATGTATTGTCAAAATCTACACTATTTAATTTATTAACGATTGATTGAGCACCATCTAATAATGGGTCTATTTTTTCAATTTTTTCAGACAAATCTTTAGATAAATCGTTGAGATTATTTAGAGTATTCGTTATCGTACTTTTATTAGATTCTATTAATTCATTTGAGTTTGTTAAAACATCATTCAAATTATCTAAAGTATTTGAAATCATATCTCCACTTCCCTTAAGGCTAGAAAGTAAATCATTTAATCTACTTATAGTTATACTTATATTATCTGTTATTGGAGTAGCTTTTTCTAAAAGTTCAGAAAGTCCTCTGTCAACTTCTGCAATTATTGTGTCTCCTTCATTTAGAGGGTTTAATACATCGTGAATAGATAAAATTATAGCTTTACTTCCTAAAAAATCATTGCTACTTAAAGTGGCAATACTGGATTTATCAATAATCAAATCTTCATCAATATCCATAGTAACCAATATCTTATTATTTTGACTTTGAAGTATTTTTATATCACTAACTCTTCCTACTGAATATCCATTTACAATTACTGGATTAGCGACAACTAAACCATCAACATTATTATATATAGCATAATATTGCTTAACAGGAGAAAAAAAATCAATTCCTTTTAAAAAATTCGATCCTAAATAAAATAATACAAGACCAACAAGGCCAATTATTCCAACTTTAATTTCTTTATTCATACAACAAATCTAATTAATTTGACTCTAAATAGTTCTTATAGTCCCTAATTGCTCTAAATATAGCTGATGCAATATACACTTGATGAGTATTGTTATTCAACTTCTTTTCTTCCTCTAAATTAGTTATATAACCCGTTTCAATTAATATGCTTGGCATAGTAGTATTCCATAAAACTTGAAAGACATCTTGCTTAACACCTCTTGACCTAATTCCTACTCTTTTTGAAAACTGCTCCTCAATTAAATTTGCTAAAATTGTACTATTATCAATCTTTGCTTTTTGAGTTAAACTCAACAACATAACAGATTCTGATGAGTTTGGATCAAAATCTTTATATGTTTCCTTGAAATTTTCTTCAAGAAAAATTGAAGAATTTTCTCTTTTTGCAACATTAAAGTTTGCATTAGACTTACTTAAACCCATAAGAAATGTTGTAGATCCATTTACAGATTTATCATGGAATGAATCACAATGAATTGATATAAATAAATCTGCATTATTCTTATTTGCAATTTCTGATCTTTCATATAATGATGGAAAACTATCATCTTTTCTAGTATAAATGATTTTTATTCCCGGTAAATTTTCCTCAATTATTCTACCTAATTCTAAAGAAATTGGTAGAGTTATATTTTTTTCATAAGAATTTTTTCCTATTGAACCAGGATCTTTTCCACCATGCCCAGGATCAATAACTATAGTTTTTAACTTGTACTGTGAATAGCAATTAGAGTTAAAAGAAGTTAAAAAGAGTGTAAAAACTAATAAAATGAATGTATTAAAATATCTCATTTTTTAATAATTAACATTATTGAAGATAAATTTGCATTAGATTTTAAAATTATCAAAAAAATAATAAATTAATAAAATTGAAATATATCATTACATATTTTGTTTTTTTATTTCCAATCTTAACATTTGGTCAAACTAAGAATAATTCAACAACCATTATTAATGAATCTGATACATCTCAAACAATTTCAAAACAATTAGATTCACTAAAATCTGATAGTGAAATTGAAACTACTATCAATTATAATGCTAAAGACTCAATTTATTACGATTTAAAGACCCAAATAATAAAATTATATGGCAATTCTAGTATTGATTATGGTAATATCAATTTAAAAGCTCATAAAATTATGATTGATTGGAATGCTCAAACTCTTAATGCTAACTTCATGAGGGATTCAACTGGTTTAAAAATAGGAAAGCCCATTTTTACAGAAAATAACCAATCTTATGAAACAGATAAAATAACATATAATTTTAATTCTAAAAAAGCGATAATATCAGGTATAGTTACTCAACTTGACGATGCTTATATGCAAGGTGAAAAAGTTAAAAAAAATGAATTGGATGAATTATATATTCATGATGCAAAATATACTACTTGTAACTTAGCAGATCCACATTTTCACATTGCAACAAAAAAATTAAAAGTTATTCCTGGAAAAAAAGTTATATCTGGACCATTTCATTTAAAATTTGGAAATGTGCCAACTCCATTAGGGTTTATATTTGGTATGTTTCCACAACCAAAAGAAACAGTTTCTGGAATCATAATGCCTAGCTACGGAGAAGAAAAAAGAAGAGGTTTTTACCTTAGAGAAGGAGGTTATTATTTTGCAGTAAATGATTATTTTGATTTAAGATTAACTGGAGATATTTATTCAAAAGGGGGTTATGGAGCTACGATTGCAACAAATTACAAAAAAAGATATGCATATAATGGAAGCCTTAAGTTTAATTATAATAAATCAAAAACTGGTGAAATAGAAAGTCCTTTTGAATCAAATGATTTTTCATTTTCTTGGACACATACTCCCAGTTCAAAAGGTAGATCAAGTAGGTTTTCATCTTCTGTAAACTTTCAAACAAACTCATACAATCAAAATAAAAATTTAGTACAATCGAATTTCAATCAAAGTATAAATGCTCAATTCAATTCTAGCATCTCATACTCCAAAACATTTAAAGGATCCCCATTTAACATCTCCACTAATTTGAGACATTCTCAAAATGTTCAAAATAAAAAAGTTAATTTAACTCTACCAGACCTAAGCTATAATATGAGCAGAATTTATCCCTTTAAAAATATGGGGAAATTAGGAAAAACAGCTCTTGGAAAAATTAGCATAAGCCATAGATTTACTGGTAAAATTGAGTTAACTAACGGTTCTTCTTCTAATTCTTTAAACTCAATAAATGTTATAAACTCATCAGACTCATTTAACCAACAAGTAGATTTTAATATGCAAAATATTAATACAATAATTGATAGATCAAAAATTGGAGGAAAACATACAATACCGATTTCTACATCTTTTAATATTTTAAAATTTTTTACTGTTAGCCCAAGTATTAATTATAATGAAATATGGTACCTTAAAAAATTAAATTATACATATAATGAAGTTGAAAATGGTATAGAAATTGATACTACAAACAGTTTTTCAAGAGCATGGTCTTATAACACTGCCCTATCTTTGTCCACAAGAATATATGGTACTGTTTTCTTTAAAAAAGGAAAAATTAAAGCCATAAGACATGTAATAACCCCTGAGATATCTCTGACTTACAGTCCAGATTTTACTCAAAAAAAATATGGGTATTATGAAAACATTCAAATAAATAATGAAGGAGAAACAAGACTTCTTAGCAAATATGAAAATTTTCTATATGGTAGTCCTAGAATTGGAAGTTCAGCGTCTATGAATTTTTATATAGGAAATAATTTAGAAATGAAAGTTATAGATGAAAACGATACAATTTCAGGAACAAAAAAGATTAAAATCTTTGAAAATTTATCTTTTTCAGGAAATTATAATTTTTTAGCTGATTCTTTTCAACTAAGTCCTATTAGGTTTAATACAAGAACTTCATTTTTTAAAAGATTAATTAATGTAAGTCTAAGTGGAACCATGGATCCTTATGCTTATAAGCTTGATAGTATCAGTGAAACAAATCAAATATATCAGAGAAGAATTAATGAACTTGCAATAAAGAATAATCAAGGTTTAGGTTCATTAGTATTTATTAATATGGCACTTGGTATGAGATTTTCTGCTAAAGACTTTCAATCTCCTGAAGAAGAGGATGAAAAAGAATCTAGATTTGGTACTAGACGAGAAATTGATTACATAAATTCTAATATTGCTGAATACGTAGATTTTAATGTTCCTTGGTCAATAAATGCAAGTTATAATCTTAATAGAAGAAAAATAGGTTATAATGATCCAACAATAACTCAAACAATTACCATGTCAGGTGATATAAGCATATCAGAAAAAACAAAAATATCAATGAGATCAGGATATGATTTTAAAAATAAAATGTTAACACAAACCAGCATTAATGCAACGAGAGACCTTCATTGTTGGAGAATACGTTTTAATTGGGTTCCCTTTGGTAGATTTCAGTCTTATAATTTAAGCATCAGTGCAGTATCAGCTCTTCTACAAGATTTGAAATTAGAAAAAAGAAGTAGGTTCTTTGATAATCTCTAATTATTTTCTGGTTTCATTTGAGGAAAAAATAAAACATCCTGAATTGAATCAGAATTAGTTAATATCATAGTTAATCTATCTATACCAATTCCTATTCCTGCAGTAGGAGGCATCCCATATTCTAATGCAGTAAGGTAATCTTCATCTAATACCATTGCCTCATCATCTCCTAAATTACCTAGTTTTACTTGATATTCAAATCTTTTTCTTTGATCAATTGGATCATTTAATTCAGAAAAAGCATTACAAATTTCTTTGCCGTTACAGATTAATTCGAATCTTTCGACTAAACCTTCTTTGGAACGATGTTTTTTTGCTAAGGGTGACATCTCTATCGGATAATCAGTTATAAAAGTAGGTTGAATTAAATTAGATTCACATTTTACACCAAATATTGCATCAATAATTTTACCCTTTCCCATACTTTTATCAACTTTAATTTTAAATTTTTTGCAAACTTTAATTAATTCTTTCACATCCATTGTTGATACATCAATTCCTGTAAATTTCTTAATCACACCATACATAGTATATCTCTTCCATGGTTTCTTAAAATTTATTTTATTTCCAGAACATATAATTGTAGAACTATCATTTATTTTTAAAATAATTCTATTAAACATACCTTCAATAAAATCCATCATCCACAAATAATCTTTATAGGCAACATAAAACTCGCATTGAGTAAATTCAGGATTATGAAATCTAGACATTCCCTCATTTCTAAAATCTTTTCCAAATTCAAAAACACCATCAAAACCTCCAACAATAAGTCTTTTTAAATATAATTCATTAGCTATTCTCAAAAAAAGAGGTACATCCAAACTATTATGATATGTTTTAAATGGTCTAGCAGATGCACCACCATAGATAGGTTGTAAAATTGGAGTTTCAACTTCTAAATAATTATTCTCATTTAAAATATTTCTTATTTCATTAATTATTTTAGACCTTTTAATAAAAATATCTTTTGATTCAGGATTTACTATTAAATCCACATATCTTCTTCGATACTTTAACTCTTTATTACTAAATGCATCATAAGTTATTTTATCACCTTTATCATCAGTAACTTCTTTTACTACAGGTAAGGGCCTAATTGATTTAGACAATATTTTTAAATCGGTAACATGAATAGTTATTTCTCCCATCTTTGTTAGAAAAACATACCCTTCAATGCCTATTATGTCTCCAAGATCTAACTTCTTTTTAAATAATGTATTATATAAAGTTTTATCCTCAGAAGGACATATATCATCTCTTCGAACATAAATCTGAATTCTACCTTTAGAATCTTGAATCTCTGCAAATGAAGCAGATCCCATTATTCTCCTTGACATCAATCTACCAGCAATTTTAACCTCATTAAAATTTGATTTTTTTTCATCAAAATTATTTTTAATTTCTTCTGATGATGAATTAATAGTAAATATTTCAGAAGGGTATGGATTTAAACCTAATTGAATAATATCTTCTAGAGATTGCCTTCTTTGATGTTCTTGTTCACTTATGCTCATTATATTAATTTAAATCTTTTCTTCTATTTATTTCATTTTTTATCAAAGTATATTGCCTGTTACTTTGGCCTTTCACAGAACTATTCTCATTAGCTCTACGAATCAAATATGGTATAGTTTTCTCAAGAGGACCAAATGGAATTAATTTAATTACATTATAACCCAAACTAGCTAATGTAAAAGAAATATTATCACTCATTCCATAAAGCTGAGAAAACCAAACTCTTTCATCATTTTTAGAAAGCTTTTTACTATTTAAAAGTTCCATTAATTTAATACAAGAAATTTCGTTATGACTACCTATCCAAAGAGATATATGATCTATTTTGTTAATGCAATATTCAACAGAATTATCAAATTCACTATCAGTTTCTTTTTTAAAAACATGAATAGGACTCAAATAATTAAATTCCTTAGCTCTTGATCTTTCTTTTTCCATATATGCTCCTCTGACTAATTTCACTCCAAGCTTATAATTATTACTAAGAGAAATTTTATAATTCTCTTCTATATTTTTAAGAGTATGAATTTTATAACATTGATAGGTTAAAAATATATTAACAGTTTTTATATTATATTTTTTCATTAAATTAAAAGCCGTATCATCAATAGCTTTTTGAATCCAACTTTCTTCTGCATCAATTAAAATCTTAACATTATTATTCATTGCACATTCACACAATTCATTAACTCTATTATAAAAATTTTTATATTCAAGGTTACTATAAGTCATTTCTCCATTAGAAACCTTTTCTAATGTTTCCAATGATGCTAATCCACTAAACTTAATTGCTATAAAAGGAAGTTTTAATTTTCCTAAATAATTAATAATTTCAATAGAATCATTTTTATAATTTTCAAATCCTTTAATAGTAGATTCGCCTTCAACAGAATACTCAGGCATTGCAAAAATATTATACTTTGAAAGTGTTTGAAATGTTTTTTTACATTCATCTAATGTTTCACCACCGCAAAAGTGATTAAATATAGTTTTTTTAATCACTTTCTTTAAAGGCAAATGCATTTTCAAAACCAGCATTAAAAAGAAATTTCCTAATTTCATCAAAAATGAATAATCCAAAATAGAAAAAAGAAAATAAGCTTTATTTAGTTCAACATCACTTTTATTAGAAAAAGCCAATTCCGTGTTATTAAATAAGTTTTTGTTAGTTTTGCTCACTGTTGTTTATTCTTTTAATAGATTTTAGCAAAAATATAATAGAAATGTCCAAAAACTTAAACATTGAGCCTATTAATAACTGGATGAAGATTGAAAAAAATCCATTAGTTATCTCTGGGCCTTGTAGCGCAGAAAGTTATGATCAATTATTTGAAACATGTAAACAATTAAAATCTTATGGAATTAACCTTATGAGAGCTGGAGTATGGAAACCTAGAACTCGACCAGGAAGCTTTGAAGGTAATGGGGAAGAAGCATTAAAATGGATTTCTGAAATTAAAAAAGAGCTTGATATAAAATTTACAGTTGAAGTTGCAAATACAAATCATATAGAACTTTCTCTTAAATACGATATAGATATATTATGGATTGGTGCAAGAACTACTGTTAATCCTTTCTCTGTACAAGAGATTGCTGATGCTATTAAAGGTACAAATACACCAATTTTTATAAAAAATCCTATAAATCCTGACCTTTCGCTATGGATGGGGGCTATAGAAAGAATTAATAAAGTTGGAATTAATAAAATAGGAGCAATCCATAGAGGTTTTTCAACTATGGGTAGTTCTAGATACAGATATGTTCCTCTTTGGAATATAGTAATTGATTTAAAAAGTAAGATTCCAGAATTACCTATAATATGTGACCCTTCTCATATATGTGGAAACAGAGAAATGATCTTAGAAACCTCTCAAAAGGCATTAGATCTTGGTTATGATGGACTAATAATTGAATCCCATATTGATCCTGATAATGCATGGAGTGATGCAAAACAACAGGTAACTCCAAAAGTTTTATCTAGTATGATCAAAAAACTAGAAACAAAAAATAAAAATGAGAAAAACAATACATATAAGCATCTTTTAAATGAATTAAGAGAGCATATTGATGATGTCGATAAAGAAATTATTGATGTATTAGCTAAAAGAATTGATTTGGTTGAAAAAATCGGTGAATTTAAAAAAGAACAAGAACTAACTTCATTTCAAGTTGAGAGATGGAATAAAATAATCAAATCAAGAATTAATTGGGCAAAAGATAAAAATTTAGATGAAAACTTCATCAAAAATTTATATAAATTAATTCATTTAGCTTCTATAAATGCTCAAAATAAAGTAATACATAAAAAGAAGAATAAAATTAAGATATGATTCCCAGTCATATTAAAATTTCAAATATTGAATATAACATCATAGATTTTTTATCAAAAAATAATTATTCTAAAATTGGAATATTAGTTGATAATAATTCTAATAAATATTGCTTTCCAATTATAAAAAAAAATTTAAAAGTTCCTTATTCTATTATAGAAATCAAATCTGGTGAAAAAGAAAAAAATATAAAAACATGTATTAAAGTATGGAATTCACTTACTAAGTTAAAATTTGATAGAAAATCATTATTGATAAATTTAGGAGGAGGAGTTATTTCTGATTTAGGTGGTTTTATTGCTGCTACCTACATGAGAGGAATTGACTTTATAAATATTCCAACAACCCTTTTATCTCAAGTAGATGCAAGCGTTGGTGGTAAACTTGGAATTAATTTTAATGAATTAAAAAACCATGTAGGTGTATTTTTAAATCCAAAAAAAGTATTTATAGATACTGATCTATTAAAATCTCTTCCTATAAGAGAACTAAAATCTGGATTTGCTGAAGTCATAAAGCATTGTCTAGTTAAAGATAAAAATGAATTCTATAGATTATTAAATACTAATTGGAAAAATTATGATTGGAACGATATTATAAAACATTCAATAAAAATAAAATCATCAATTGTAAAAAAAGATCCTTTAGAAAATGAAATTAGAAAAATTTTAAATTTTGGACATACCATTGGACATGCAATTGAGTCAATATATATGAGTAAGAATAATTATTTATTACATGGAGAAGCAATAGCAATTGGAATTATATGTGAATCATATATATCATATACTTCTAATACATTACAAAAAAATGAACTGGACTTAATAACAAAATTTATTACTAAAACATACAAACCCAATATTATTATTAATAAAAATAAAATTAAACCGATATTAGAAGCCATAATTCATGACAAAAAAAATATTAACAATAAGATAAAAATGTCATTAATTGAAAAAATTGGAAAATGTGGATATAATCATAATATAAATAAATTAGTTATTAATGAAAGTATAGATTATTATAATAGTTGTATCTAATGAAACAGTTAATAATCAAGTTTGATAAATTTAAAAATAATGTGATCACTTTAAATTCTTCAAAAAGTGAAAGTAATAGGCTATTAATTATACAAGCCTTGTCTAAAGAAATAATAAATATTAAAAATCTTTCAAATGCAAATGATACAATCATTTTAAAGAATTTACTCAATAAAAATCCAAATTCAATTTGGAATATTGAAGATGCAGGTACAACGATGCGATTTTTAACATCATTTTTATCATTAAAAAAAAATGAAGTTAAAATTACAGGATCTAAAAGAATGGAAAAAAGACCTATAGCTATTCTTGTTAATGCACTCAATGAAATAGGAGCAAAAATAAAATATTTAAAGAAAGAAGGATACCCTCCTATTTATATAAAAAATAAAATAAGTCAAAAAATTAATTCTATTCAAATTAAAGGAAATATAAGCAGTCAATACATTTCTTCCTTACTACTAATTGCTCCTATACTTAAAAATGGAATAAAAATTAAAATTATAGAGCCACTTTATAGTAAACCATATGTAGAGATGACTTTAAGTCTGATGAAAAATTTTGGGATTAAATACAAATGGAATAAAAATAAAATTAAAATTACCAATCAAAAATATTTAAGTGGATCTTATAAAATAGAATCTGACTGGTCAGCAGCTAGTTATTGGTACAGTATAATAAGCATTAATGATCATATACGATCTTTGAAACTTATTGGATTAAGAAAAAATTCATTTCAAGGTGATAAAATAATTGCTGATATCATGAAAAATATTGGAGTTTATACCAGATTTGAAAGAGATGGAATTTCATTGATTAAAAATTCAAATTTAGAATCAACTAAAGAAATAAATTTTAAAAATTGTCCAGATTTAGCTCAGACAATTTTAGTTATTGCCGCCGTTAAAAAAATTAAATTAAAATTGAAAGGTCTTGAAAGTCTGAAAATAAAAGAAACTGATAGACTAATAGCAATGAAAAAAGAACTAAAAAAAATTGGATGTAATTTTTATGAAGCAAATGATGAATGGATTCTTGAAAAAAGAAATAATAAACTACCAAAGAAACTAATAATAAATACCTATAAAGATCATAGAGTAGCTATGTCATTCGCACCATTATCGTCAAAATTAGAACTTGTGATTAGAGATCCAGAGGTAGTTAATAAATCATATCCAAATTTTTGGAATGACCTAGAGAGTATAGGGTACGTATGTAAAAAAACTATTTAATATACCTAAAATCTTGATTTTTTTTGATTTTTAAAACAGATTCATATATTAGCTTTATACAATTCTCAACGTCTTTTTTATGAACAGTTTCTACAGTTGTATGCATATATTTTAATGGTAAAGAAATCAAAGCTGACGCAACACCATCATTAGAATAAGCAAAGGCATCAGTATCTGTTCCAGTGTATCGTGATACTGCCATAAGTTGATATGGAATTTTATTTGATTTTGCCGATTTAATTAAAAGTTTTAATAAATTATTTTGTACCGCTGGACCATAAGCAAGAGCTGGACCTTTTCCTGCTTTCACATCACCACTTTTCTTTTTATTATACATTGGTGATTGTGTATCATGAGTCACATCCGTAACAATTGCAACATCTGGATTTATTCTTTCAGCTATCATTTGAGCACCTCTAAGTCCAATTTCTTCTTGTACTGAATTAACTATATAAAGACCGAAATCTAAGTTTTTTTTGTTTTCTTTTAACCTCTTAGCTACCTCAGCTATCATAAATCCTCCCATTCTATTATCTAAAGCCCTTCCTGTCAAATAATTTTTATTAAGATGAATTAATTCATCTTCAAAAGTAATTACACAACCAACATGAATACCAAGCTTTTCAATTTCCTTTTTTGAATCACAACCAACATCAATAAATATATTTTCTAAAGATGGATTTTTTTCAGTCTTTGAATCTCTAACATGAATTGCAGGCCAACCAAAAACACCTTTAACAATACCTTTTTCTGTATGTATATTAACTCTTTTAGACGGAGCTATCTGATGATCAGAACCCCCATTTTTTATAACATATATATAACCATCCTCTGTAATATAATTTACAAACCAAGAAATTTCATCAGCATGAGCTTCTATAACAACTTTATACTCAGATTTAGGATTAATTACACCAACAACTGTTCCATATGTATCTGATATATATTCATCAATGTAAGGATTCATATAATCTAACCAAATTCTTTGTCCAGAAGTTTCAAAACCTGTTGGAGAATAATTATTTAAATATTTAAAAAGAAATTTTTCACTTTTGATGTCCATAGTTTACTTATTAATTTATTCTTCAATTATATAAAAAATATCTTCACTTTCTTTTTTCATCAAATATTTTTCACGCGCATACTTTTCTAAAAGTTCATCATTATTATCAAATGATTTTTTATCCATTAAAATTTGTTCAATCTCATTAGTATAAAATATTTTTTGTGATTCTAAATCTGATAACTTTTTAGATAATCTATATCTATTATAAAACCCATTTGTATCAATAAATGTCATCCATAAAATGGATAAAATAAAAAATAAAAAATAAAAATTCTTAAATAGTTTTTTAAAATTGTCTAAAATCATAAATCAAATATATAATTTTAATTTTTGAGATATTTTGCATTTATACCTAAATCTTCTTCTATTCTTAATAACTGATTATATTTAGCTATCCTATCTGAACGTGAAAGAGAACCAGTTTTTATTTGTCCAACAGTTAAACCAACAGCTATATCTGAAATTGTAGTATCCTCAGTTTCACCTGATCTATGAGAAATAATAGTAGTCCAACCAGCACTTTTTGCTAAATTTATTGCTGAAATTGTTTCAGAAAGTGTACCTATTTGATTTGGTTTAATTAATATAGAATTGGCACTTTTTTCTGTAATACCTTTCTTTAAATATTTAATATTAGTCACAAACAAATCATCTCCAACTAACTGACATTTATTACCTATTTCACTTGTTAATAATTTCCAACCTTCCCAATCATTTTCATCACAACCATCTTCAATACTATCAATAGGATATTTCTCAACTAACTCCTTTAAATAAATTACTTGCTCTTCTGAGTTTCTAATTTCACCAGAATCTCCTTCAAATTTTCTATAATCATATTTTCCATTATTATAAAACTCAGATGATGCACAGTCTATAGCAATAGTAACCTCTTCTCCAACTTTATAACCAGCCTTTTCAATAGATAGCATAATAGTTTCTATTGCTTCTTCAGTCCCATTTTTTAAATTAGGGGCAAAACCACCTTCATCACCAACCGCAATGCTTAAATTATTAATTTTTAAAATTGCCTTTAAACAATGAAATATTTCAGTCCCATATCTTAATGCTTCTTTAAAACTAGGAGCACCTAAAGGTCTAATCATAAACTCTTGAAATGCCATAGGAGCATCTGAATGAGATCCTCCATTAATAATATTCATCATAGGTACAGGTAAAAAACAAGCAGATTTTCCTCCCAAATACTTATATAAAGGAATTGATTTAACTTTTGATGCCAAATGAGCTGAAGCCAGAGAAATACCTAATATTGCATTTGCACCTAAATTGGATTTATTAGCTGTTCCATCCATTTCAATTAGTGTTTTATCAATCAAATTTTGATCAAAACAATCCATACCAATAATTTTTTTTGATATTACAGAATTAACATTTTTAACAGCTTTATTCACAGATTTTCCTAAATATTTAGAACTATCATTATCTCTTAATTCCACTGCCTCATTTATACCTGTTGATGCTCCAGAAGGTACTGCAGCTCTACCCATAATATTTCCCGAAAAAATATCTACTTCTACAGTAGGATTTCCTCTAGAATCAAGAATTTGTCTACATTTAATGTTCGTTATTTTACTCATTAAAAAAATCTAATAAAATTATCAAATAAATATCTTGAATCATGAGGACCTGGAGATGACTCAGGATGATACTGAACAGAAAAAGCTTTTTTTCCAATTATTTTAGTTCCTTCAACTGAATTATCATTTAAATTTACATGAGTAAGTTTTATATTTTTTGATTTATCAACCTCATTATAATCAACAGAAAAACCATGATTTTGAGATGTAACTTCTGATTTTCCAGTTTCTAAATTTTTAACTGGATGATTTATACCACGATGTCCATTATGGAGCTTAAATGTTGATATATTACAAGCTCTTGCCATAAGCTGATGACCTAAACATATTCCAAATAAAGGTTTATTAATCTCCAATATCTTTTTAATTGTTTCAACTGCATAATCCATAGATGCAGGATCTCCAGGTCCATTAGATATAAAAAATCCATTAGGTTTCCATTCATTCATTTTATTAAAATTAGTTTTAGCAGGAAATACTTTACAAATCACATTTCTATTAATAAAATTATTTAATATTGACTTTTTACAACCTAAATCCAAAACCGCAACCTTATATTTTGCTGATTCATCACCATACATATACTCTTTTTTTGTTGTAACTCGAGAAGATAATTCTAAATTAATCATTGAAGGAACTTTTTTTAATTTTTGTTTCAAAAAACTAATATCTAAGTTTTTACTAGATATTATAGCATTCATTGCCCCTTTATCTCTAACATACTTTACTAATTTTCTTGTGTCAAGATTACAAATTGCAACAGTTTTATTTTTTAAAAAATAATCTTCAAGACTTGAAGTTGAATTATATCTACTATATACAACAGAATATTGATTAATAATTACTCCATTTATTTGAGGATTATTACTTTCCTGTTCAGAATTTATTGTGCCATAATTTCCAATATGTGAAGATGTATTTATAATTATTTGTCCAAAATATGAAGGATCAGTATAAATTTCTTGATATCCTGTCATTCCAGTATTAAAACATATTTCACCCGTTGCTGTACCAATTTTTCCTAAAGATTTACCTTTAAAAACTGTCCCGTCTTCTAAAACTAATATTGCATCTGATTTTGAAATAAAACTCATTATTAATCAAAAATAAATAATAAAAAAAGGATTAAATAAAATTTAATCCTTTAAAATCAATGAAGTATAACAAAAATTTATTTTGATTTTGATTCATCATTTTTTTTAGTACTTTTTTTACTAGATTTTAAAGATTTTTTACTAGATAATGAAACATCTTGATTAGTTTTTATTTTCTTTCTTCTTCTTCTAGTTTTTGTAGCTTTTAATGGTTTATCTGTTAACATTAAGTTATTATAATCAACTAATTCAATAATACACATATCAGCATTATCACCAAGTCTTGAACCTGTTTTTATAATCCTAGTATAACCACCTGGTCTGGCTGCTATTTTTTCAGAAATTCCACCAAAAAGTTCATTTACTGAATCCTTATTTTGTAAATAAGAAAAAACTGATCTTCTCGAATGTGTAGTGTCTGATTTAGATTTAGTAATTAATGGCTCGATATATTTCCTTAATGCTTTACCCTTTGCCAAAGTCGTCTCAATTTTTTTATATAAAATAAGAGAAGAAGCCATATTAGAAAGCATTGACTTTCGATGAGACGATGTCCTACTTAAATGATTAAATTTTTTACCGTGCCTCATTATTAATACTAATTAATCTAAATTAAACTTTTCCAAATCCATACCAAAATTCAGACCTTTGTTGTCAACAAGTTCTTCTAATTCAGTAAGAGATTTTTTACCAAAATTTCTAAATTTCATCATATCTGAAATTTCAACACTTACCAAATCACCTAAAGTTTTAATATCAGCTGCTTTTAAACAATTAAATGCACGAACTGAAAGATCTAAATCATTTAATGATGTTTTAAGTAATTTTCTCATATGAAGTAATTCTTCATCAACGACCTCAAGTTCATCAGAATCATCCTCAGCAAATTCCATATCCTTATCAGAAAATAGATAAAAATGTTTTATGAGTACTTGAGCAGCTCCTTTTAAAGCATCTTCAGGGTGAATAGAACCATCTGTTTGAATATCAATTACCAATTTTTCAAAATCTGTCTTTTGTTCTACCCTTGTATTTTCAACATTATATTTAACATTTATAATAGGAGTAAAAACAGAATCAATTGAGATAAAATTAACATCTGAACTATTAGATTTATTTTCTTCAGAAGTTACGTAACCCCTACCTTTTTCAATACTCAATTCCATAGAAAATTTAACATTTTTAGTTAATGTACAAATTTCTTGATCTGAATTTAATATCTCAAAAGAATTAGAAAAATTTCCAATTTCCTTAGCAGTCAAAGTCCCTTTTTTATTAAAAGAAACAGAAATATTTTTATCTGGAGATTCAGAAATACATTTAAATCTTATAGATTTAAGATTTAAAATAATTTCAGATACATCTTCAATAATTCCATCTATAGTTGAAAATTCATGTTGAACACCAGGTATTTTTAAACCTGTAATAGCATATCCTTCTAATGAGGATAAAAGAACCCTTCTAACGGAATTACCGATTGTTACACCATACCCTGGTTGAAGAGGTTTAAAAGTAAATAGCCCATGAAAATCATTAGCTTTTTCCATTACTATTTTATCAGGCAATTGAAATGAAAGTAGTGACATAATTTTAAAATTTATTTATACAATATTTTATTTAGAATATAATTCAACAATTAATTGTTCATTAATATTTTCAGGAATAGCTTCTCTATCAGGATAGTTTAGCATTTTACCAGTTAATTTTTTATCATCCCATTCCAACCATTGATATTTATATGAGGATTTATTAGATAAACTTTCTGATATAGCAGTTAATGATTTGGATTTTTCTCTAACTGCAATAAGATCACCTGCTTTAACTGTAAAAGAAGGAATATTTACAATTTTATCATTAACAGTTATATGTTTATGACCAACAAATTGTCTTGCAGATCTTCTTGTTTGAGCAATTCCAAGTCTATATACTACATTATCTAATCTTGCTTCTAATAACTGTAGTAAATTTTCACCTGTAATACCATTTTTTCTTGATGCTTTATCAAACATATTCTTAAATTGTCTCTCTAATATACCATACAAGTATTTAGCTTTTTGTTTTTCAGCAAGTTGAATAGCATATTCAGATTTTTTTCTTCTTCTTCCCCTTCCATGTTGTCCTGGAGGATGAGGTTTTTTTTCTAAAGCTTTAGTGTCACCAAAAATTGGTTCACCATATTTTCTAGAGATTTTTGATTTAGGTCCTGTATATCTTGCCATATTTTATAATTTAAACTCTTCTTCTTTTAGGTGGTCTACATCCATTATGTGGTAAAGGTGTAACATCATTTATTGATATTACATTTAAACCAGCATTTTGCATTGCCCTAATGGAAGAATCTCTTCCAGATCCTGGTCCCTTAATAAAAATATCAACTTTTCTTAATCCTAGTTCATAAGCTGACTTAACAGCATCTTCAGTGGCAATCTGTGCTGCAAATGGTGTATTCTTTTTTGATCCTCTAAAACCCATCTTACCAGCAGAAGACCATGAAATAACCTGCCCTAACTCATTAGTTATAGATATAATTATATTATTAAAAGAGCATTTAATATGAGCCTGCCCCATTGAAGTAACAACTACAACTTTTTTCTTTGACTTTTCTTTTCTTTTATTCATAATAATAAATTATTTAATTGCTCTCTTTTTGTTAGCTACAGTTTTTCTTTTTCCTTTTCTAGTCCTAGAATTATTTTTGGTTTTTTGTCCTCTAACAGGTAATCCTACTCTATGTCTTATCCCTCTATAACACCCAATATCTAAAAGTCTTTTAATGTTGAGTCTAACTTCTGACTTAAGATCACCTTCGATTTTATAACTTTCAGAAATTATATTTCTTATTTTATTTGATTCTTCCTCAGACCAATCACTTGCTTTTTTACTTAAATCAATACCTGCATTAAATAATATTTTTTGAGCTGAACTTTTACCAATACCAAAAATATATGTAAGAGCTATTTCTCCCCTTTTATTATCTGGAATATCTATACCTGCTACTCTCATATCTTATCCTTGTCTTTGTTTAAATCTTGGATTTTTCTTATTAATAACATACACTTTTCCCTTTCTTCTAATTACTTTACAGTCAGAACTTCTCTTTTTTACAGATGCTTTTACTTTCATTTTATTTATATCTAAATGTTATTCTACCTTTCGTTAAATCATAAGGAGACATTTCTAACTTAACTTTATCACCAGGTAATAATCGAATGTAAAACATTCTCATTTTTCCTGAAATATGAGCTGTTACAATATGCCCATTTTCTAACTTAACTCTAAACATAGCATTTGAAAGTGCTTCTGTTACAACTCCATCTTGTTCAATTGCCTTTTGTTTAGCCATAAATTAAATACTTCTTCCTTTTACTTTACCTGATTTCATCATTCCATCATAATGTCTCATCAGTAAATAACTTTCAATTTGCTGTAAAGTATCTAAAATAACACCAACCATAATTAATAATGATGTTCCTCCATAAAATTGTGCAAATCCTTGACTTACACCAAACATCATTGCAAAAGCTGGTAAAATAGCAACTACAGCAAGTAGAATTGATCCTGGTAATGTAACACGATCCATAACATTAGATATAAAATCAGATGTTTCAGAACCAGGTTTTATTCCAGGAATAAATCCATTATTTCTTTTCATATCATCAGCCATTTTATTTGGATTAATTGTAATAGCGGTATAAAAAAATGTAAACAAAATTATTAACACTGCAAACGTTATATTATACAACCATGACTGCATATTTGAAAAAGAGGTTGCAATATATTGAAAAAAATCTGAATTTTCAGCAAATTGTAGTCCTATTACAGCGGGTAAAAACATAAGAGCTTGAGCAAAAATAATAGGCATAACTCCTGAAGAATTAACCTTTAGAGGAAGATATTGTCTTTTACCACCATAAAGATTACTACCCACTACTTGTTTAGCGTATTGAACAGGAATCCTTCTAATAGCTTGAGTAAGCATTACTGTAAACATAACAACCCCAAATAACACTCCAATTTCAACAATAAATAATAGTGCTTGAGACATACCTCTAGAGAGAGCTTCAGCCACAATACTTCCAGGAAATCTTGAAATAATCCCAATCATAATCAACATAGATATACCATTTCCTATACCTTTATCAGTAATTTTTTCACCTATCCACATACAAAAAATAGTTCCTGATGTCAATATAACAATACATGATAAAGTGAATAAAAATTTATTTTGAACAAGAATAGCCTCTGCTGGTATAGTACCTGATATATAAGCTGTACTTTGAAAAATTGTTATTATAATAGTCAAATATCTAGTTATTTGAGTCATTTTTTTACGACCACTATCTCCTTCTTTTTGAAGCTTTTGAAAATATGGTAATGATACTCCAAGTAATTGAACCACAATTGATGCTGAAATATATGGCATTATTCCCAATGCAAAAATTGAAGCATTGCTAAATGCACCACCTAAAAAAGTATCTAATAAACCAAATATTCCGCTAGCACTTTGTTGTAATTTAGAAGGATCAATACCAGGCAACACAACAAATGAACCTAATCTAAAAATGATTAAAAATCCAACTGTAGTAAGAATTCGAGATCTTAACTCCTCTATTGAAAAAATATTTTTAATTACAGAAAACAATTTAATCATTGATTAACTTTTTGATTTTTCCACCTACTTTTTCAATACTTTTAATAGCTGACTTCGAAAAATAGTGAGAACTTACATTTATTTTAGATATAAGCTTACCCCTACCTAAAACTTTTATTAGATCAGATTTATTAGCTAAACCATTTTTTATAAGAAAATCTGGATTAATTTCCTTTATTTTTGATTTGTCGCAAATTTTTTGAAGTGTATCTAAGTTTATTGGCTTAGTTTCTATTCTATTAGGTGATCTGAATCCAAATTTAGGAACTCTTCTTTGAAGAGGCATCTGTCCACCTTCAAAACCAGCTTTTCTAGAATAACCAGATCTAGATTGTGCACCATTATGACCTCTAGTAGAAGTGCCTCCTCTTCCAGAACCTTGACCTCTTGCTATTCTTTTTCTTGATTTTAATGAACCTTTCGCAGGTTTTAGAGAATGTAATTTCATTTTTCTACATTTTTAACTTCTACCAAATGATTAACTTTATTAATCATACCTTGAATCTCAGGAGATAAAACTTTTTGTACTGATCTGTTTATTTTACCTAAACCTAAAGCAGTAATTGTTCTCTTCTGTCTTAAAGTCTGAGAAATAGTACTTTTTAATTGTGTTATAATAACTTTTTTCTTTACTGTATTTTTAGCCATTGAAAATTTGATTTATATTTTTTCCTCTCTGTTTTGCAACTGTAAGTGGATCTCTTAATTTCATCAAACCATTAAAAGTAGCCTTGACAACATTATGTGGATTAGATGAACCTTTAGACTTAGCTAAAACATCTTTTATTCCAGCACTTTCCATTACTGCTCTCATAGCACCGCCAGCTATAACACCAGTACCAGGAGAAGCAGGTTTCATTAATACCAAACCTCCACCATATTTACCTATAACTTCATGAGGTATTGTATTTTTAAATACAGAAACATTAACCAAATTCTTTTTAGCATCATCAGTACCCTTAATAATAGCACCAGTAACTTCATTAGCTTTTCCTAATCCATAGCCCGCAACTCCATTCTCATTACCAACAACCACAATTGCAGAAAAACTAAATCTTCTACCTCCCTTTACAACCTTAGCAACTCTCTGTATAGAAACAACTTTTTCTTTTAATTCTAAATCACTTGCTTTTATATTTTTCATATTTTAAAAAATTAATCCTCCTTCTCTTGCTCCATCTGCAAAAGACTTTATTTTACCATGATATAAGTACCCTCCTCTGTCAAACAATACTTTAGAAATACCTTTCTTAGTAGCTTTTTTTGCTAATTTAATTCCAACTTCTTTTGAAGTATCAATATTATTCTTACCAAATTTACCAATATCATTTGATGAACAAGAAACCAATGTTAACCCTAAATTATCATCAATTATTTGTGAATAAATTGCCTTATTACTTTTAAAAATAGATATTCTTGGTCTTTCATTAGTACCAAATATTTTTGATCTAATACTTTTTCTAATTTTTAATCTTCTTTTATTTTTGTTAAAACTCATAATATTTTTTTTTAAGCAGCAGCAGCTGATTTACCAACTTTTCTTCTAACATATTCTCCAACAAATTTGACACCTTTACCTTTATATGGTTCAACTGGCCTAAATGATTTTAGCTTAGCGGCAATTTGTCCAATAAGTTGTTTATCAATACTGTTCAGAATAATAACTGGAGCTTTACCTTTTTTAGAATCAGTTGTAACTTTAACTTCCTTAGGAACATCAAAATAGATATTATGAGAAAATCCTAAACTCATATTTAATAGATTTCCTTGAGATGATGCTTTAAATCCAACTCCAACTAATTCTAGCTTTAGTTCATATCCTTCAGAAACACCCACAACACAATTATTAATTAACGATCTATATAATCCATGTAATGATTTATGTCTTTTTTGTTCAGAAGGTCTAGAAACTGTTAAAATATTCTCATCAATTTTAATCTTAAAATCTGAATCAACATTTTGATTTAACTCTCCCTTTGGACCTTTAATATTAATGTTTGAACCATTAACATTAACGGACACACCTTCTGGAATTAATATTGGATTTAAACCTACTCTAGACATACAATTTATTTAATAAACATAACATAATACTTCACCACCAATTTTTAATTTCTTAGCTTCTTTATCAGTAATTACACCTTTAGACGTTGATAAAATAGCAATACCTAATCCATTTATTACTCTTGGTAAATTGTCAATACCAACATACTTTCTTAAACCTGGCTTACTTATTCTATCAATTTTTTCAATAGCTGATACTTTTGTTCTAGAATTATATTTAAGTGCTATTTTAATTTTTCCTTGAATACTATCATCTTCAAACTTATAGTTTGTTATAAATCCTTTTTCATGCAAAACTCTAGTAATTTCTTTTTTAATATTAGAAGAAGGGATTTCAACTATTCTATGCTTGGCACTAATACCATTTCGTATTCTTGTTAAAAAGTCAGCAATTGGATCTGTATTCATTATTTTTTATTTAAAAAAGATTGCAAATTTAATCATTTATATAAAAGTTACCAACTAGCTTTAGTTATTCCAGGTATTTTACCCTCAGAAGCCATTTTTCTAAATTCCAACCTAGATATTCCAAATTTTCTCATATATCCTTTTGGTCTTCCAGAAAGACTACATCTATTATGCAACCTAACAGCAGATGAATTTCTTGGAAGTTTATCTAAACCCTCCCAATCACCATTAGCTTTTAACTCTTTTCTTTTTGCAGAATACTTAGCTACAAGTTTTCTTCTTTTACGATCTCTTACATTTACACTAGTTTTTGCCATATTTATAATTTAATTTCTTGAAATAAAAGGCATTCCAAAAGCCTTTAATAATTCAAAACTATCTTTATCACTATTGGAATCTGTAACAATGGTTATATTCATTCCAGTAACCTTATTTATTTTATCTATACTTATCTCAGGAAAAATAATTTGTTCTTTAACTCCTAAAGTATAATTACCATTTCCATCAAATCCTCTATCATTTAATCCTCTAAAATCCCTAACTCTTGGTAATGCAACAGAAATTAGTCTATCAAGAAATTCATACATAATATTTCCTCTTAAAGTAACTTTTACACCAATCGGCATACCTTCTCTAAGTTTAAAATTTGAAATTGAAGTTTTAGCTTTTGTTGCAACAGCTTTTTGACCTGTTATTAAGGATAGTTCATCAATTCCATACTGAATAAGTTTTTTATCATTGACTGAAGCTCCAAGACCCTGATTTATTGATATTTTTTTAATTTTCGGAACTTGCATCAACGATTTATATTGTAATTTTTCCTTTAAAACAGGAACAATTTTATCAATATATTTTTTTCTAAGTCTTGCGTTATTCATTATTTGATAATTTTATTTGATTTTTTAGAAAACCTTTCCATTTTACCATCTTTATTTCTTTTTCTATAAATTTTAGTAGGTTTCCCATTTGATGGATCGACAAGCATCAAATTACTTAAATGTAGGGATGCTTCTTTCTTTTCAATACCTCCTTTAGGATTATCTGCAGATGGTTTAATATGTCTAGTTACAAGATTTATACCTTCTAAAATAGCAGAATACTTTTTAGGTGATACACTTAACACCTTTGCAGTCTTACCCTTATTATTTCCTGACAAAACTATTACCGTATCTCCTTTTTTAACATGTAACTTCATATCTTTTTATTATAAAACCTCAGGTGCTAATGAAACTATTTTCATAAATTTTTTCTCTCTAAGTTCTCTGGCAACAGGTCCAAATACTCTAGTACCTTTTAATTCATCATTTTCATTTAATAAAATTGCAGCATTATCTTCAAATCTAATATAAGAACCATCTTTTCTTCTTACTTCTTTTTTAGTTCTAACCACAACAGCTCTTGATACTGTTCCTTTTTTAATAGAACTTGAAGCAATTGCATTTTTAACTGTAACAACAATTTTGTCACCAAGTGAGGCATACCTTTTTTTTGTTCCTCCCAAAACTCTAATGCAAAGAACTTCTCTAGCTCCACTATTATCCGCAATTTTTAATCTACTTTCTTGTTGTATCATACTTATTTAACTTTTTCCAATACATTAGTTAATCTCCATCTTTTATTTTTACTCAATGGTCTAGTTTCCATAATTCGAACTTTATCCCCAATATTACACTGATTAGTCTCATCATGAGCAGTTAATTTTGAAGTTTTAACAACAAATTTTCCATATATAGGATGTTTTACTCTTCTGGTCACTTCAACAGAAATAGTTTTATCCATCTTATTGCTAGTAACAACTCCTTCCCTTTGTTTTCTTAAATTTCTTTCCATATTTTATTTATTTTTATGATGAATTTCTGTTTTTATTCTTGCAACAAATTTTCTAGCTACTTTTATTTTCATTGGATTTTCAATTGGAGTTACAGCATGAGAAAAAACCAATTTATCTAAATTTTCTTTCTCAATTATTAACTTTTTATTGAGTTCATCTAATGATAATGCTCTTAACTCTGAATTCTTCATTTTATTCTACGTAATCTCGTCTAACAACAAATTTTGTTCTAACCGGTAATTTCTGTGCAGCTAATCGAAGTGCTTCCTTTGCAACTTTAGTTGTAACACCTCCTGCTTCAAACATAATAGTACCTGGTTTAATAACAGCAACCCAATATTCTGGAGCTCCTTTACCTTTACCCATTCTTACTTCAGCTGGCTTTTTAGTAATTGGTTTATCAGGAAAAATTCTTATCCAAACCTGACCTTCTCTTTTCATTTTTCTAGTTACAGCTATCCTTGCTGCCTCTAATTGTCTTGAAGTTATCCAACCAGGTTCCAAAGATTTTATACCAAAAGAACCATAATTAATTAAATGCCCTCTTTGAGCAATACCCTTAACTCTTCCTTTTTGTTTTTTTCTAAATTTTGTTCTCTTTGGCTGTAACATAATTTATTAATTAAGATTTAAAAGAATTTTTGTTTCCTACATTAAGTGATAAATCCCTTTTACCAACAACTTCACCTTTAAAAACCCAGACCTTAACTCCAATTTTACCATATATTGTTTTGGATTCACAAATAGCATAATCAATATCTGCCCTAATAGTATGCAAAGGAATTCTTCCTTCTTTATATTGTTCAGATCTAGCCATTTCAGCACCACCAATTCTGCCAGAAACTTTAATCTTTATTCCTTTAGCTCCTACTCTCATTGCTGAAGCTATAGCTTGTTTCATAGCTCTTCTATGAGAAATCCTAGCTCTTAACTGTTGAGCTATTGAATCACCAATCAATTTAGCGTCTATTTCAGGCCTTTTTATTTCAAAAATATTAATTGAGACATCCTTTTTAGTTAATTTTTTTAATTCACCTTTTAATTTATCAATCTCTGATCCTCCTCTTCCAATAATAATACCTGGTCTTGCTGTATGAATTGTAAGTTCTAATAGCTTTAGAGTTCTTTCAATAACAATTTTTGAAATGCCTCCTTTAGGTATTCTAGCTATTATGTATTCTCTAATCTTATGATCTTCAACCAATTTATCAGAGAAATTTTTTCCTCCGTACCAACTAGATTCCCAACCTTTTACTATCCCCAACCTTAAACCTGTAGGATTAACTTTTTGTCCCATTCTCTTTATCTTTTAAGTTTAAACTGTCTAAAACCATAGTAACATGATTTGATCTTTTTCTAATTCTATGAGCACGACCTTGTGGTGCTGGCCTCATTCTTTTAATCATTTTACCACCATTTACATAAATTTCTTTAATAAATAAATTAGCATCTTCTATTTTATCATCTTTATTTTTCTCTTGCCAATTAGAAATTGCAGAAAGCAATAATTTTTCAAGTCTTTTAGATCCAACTTTAGAATCAAACTTTAATGTATTCAAAGCAAGATCTACTTTTTTACCTCTTATCAAATCAGCAATAAGTCTCATTTTACGAGGAGATGTAGGAACATTATTTAATTTAGCAAGAGCTTCCATTACCTATTATTTTTATTAACATGACCTCTAAAATTTCTAGTAGGTGAAAATTCACCCAATTTATGTCCAACCATATTTTCTGTTATAAAAACAGGAATAAATTTATTTCCATTATGGACAGCAAATGTATGTCCAACAAAGTCAGGAGATACCATAGATCTTCTTGACCAAGTTTTGATTATACCTTTCTTACCAGAATCATTAGCATGATCAATCTTTTTCTTTAATCTAAAATCTATATATGGTCCTTTTTTTAATGATCTTGACATAATATTTTATTTTCTTTTAGTAATGATAAATTTATCAGAATACTTATTTTTCTTTCTAGTTTTTAATCCTTTACTATAAAGGCCTTTTCTTGACCTTGGATGCCCTCCAGATGCTTTTCCTTCACCACCACCCATTGGATGATCAACTGGATTCATTGCTACACCCCTTACCCTAGGTCTATTTCCAAGCCATCTATTTCTTCCAGCTTTACCTAATCTAATGTTCATATGATTAGGATTAGAAACAGAACCTATTGAAGCTCTACAAGTCAACAATATAAGTCTCATTTCTCCAGATGGTAATTTTACTGAAGCATATTTTCCTTCTTTAGCAAGTAACTGAGCATAAGAACCAGCACTTCTAGCTACAGAAGCACCTTTACCAGGAAAAAGTTCTATATTATGTATTATAGTTCCCAGAGGTATTTTAGATAAAGACAAACAATTTCCAATTTCAATAGGTGCATCATCACCAGAATTTATAACCTGTCCAACTTTTAATCCATGTGGAGAAATAATATAACTTTTAACACCATCTTTATAATAAATTAATGCTATGTTGGCTGATCTTGTTGGATCATATTCAATTGATTTAACAATAGAATCAATACCATCTTTAATTCTTTTAAAATCTATTAATCTGATTTTTCTTTTATGTCCACCCCCTATATTTCTCACAGTCATTTTTCCTTTACTATTTCTACCTCCAGATTTTTTAAGAGTTTTAAGTAAAGATTTTTCAGGATTACTTGATGTAATTTCATCAAATATAGGAGCAACTCTAAATCTAAGTCCTGGTGTAACTGGTTTTATTTTTTTTGCCATTTTTTAAAATTATACTTGAGAATAAAAATCAATAAATTCTCCTTCTTTTAATTGAACAATAGCTTTCTTATAAGAAGATTTCCTTCCATTTACAATTCCTGTTTTAGTAAATTTTGAAACAGATTTCCCTAACACATTCATCGTATTAACATTAATAACTTTAACATTATAAGTACTTTCAACTGCCTTTCTAATTTGAATTTTATTTGCATTTTTTTCAACCATAAAAACAAATATTCCTTTCTCATTTGTAGAAGATGCTTTTTCAGTCAAAATTGGTTTCACAAGTACTTTCATCTAAATTATTTTAAAATAGTATTAAGTTTTTCAATAGAATCTTCAACAAAAACAATATTATCAGCATTAACAATATCATAAGTATTAATATCTTGAACATTTTTTACAATAGAATTTCTTATGTTGTTAGAAGACAAATGAATATTATTATCAAAATTTGATAAAAAGAATAGTGATTTTTTATTATCAATAGAAAGATTTGATAAAATATCAATAAAATCCTTAGTTCTAGGTTTTTTTAAATCAAACTTCTCTAAAATAATTAAAGATTTTTCTTTGATTTTATGAGAAAGAGCAGATTTTCTAGCTAAATCTTTAACTTTTTTATTCACTTTATTTAAATAATTTCTAGGTTCTGGACCAAAAATTTGTCCTCCACCTTTAAATAAAGGAGATTTTATACTTCCAGCTCTTGCTGTTCCAGTTCCCTTTTGTTTTTTAATTTTTCTAGTTGAACCAATTATTTCAGATCTTCCTTTTACTTTACTAGTTCCTTGTCTTTTGTTTGCCAAATGACTTTTTACATCAAGATATATAGCATGATCATTAGGTTCAATAGAAAAAATTTTATCAGAAAGTGTAATTTTTTTTCCACTAACTTTTCCAGACGTTTTTTGTATATCAACTTTCATAATAAATTAATTAGATAAAACAACATATGAATTATTAGAACCGGGAACAGATCCTCTGACATATATTAAATTTTTATCAGATAAAATTTTTAATATTTTTAAATTTTGCATTTTAATTCTTTCACCACCCATTCTACCACCCATTCTCATACCTTTAAAAACCCTAGAAGGAGTAGATCCCGCACCAATAGAGCCAGGATGTCTATTTCTATTATGTTGACCATGTGTATTTTGACCTACACCACCAAAATTATGTCTTTTAACTACTCCTTGAAATCCTTTACCTTTAGATATTGCTGTTACATCAAGAAACTCGTTTTCATTAAAGATATCCTCAATATTAATTTCCATACCTAATTTAACTTTTTCACTAAATTCATCTTTAAAATTTCTAAACTCAACAATTTTTTTTTTTGGAGTTACTTTTGATACATCAAAATGACCTTTAAGAGCTTTAGAAGTCTTTTTAGATTTCTTTTCATCATAAGCCAATTGAATAGATTTATACCCATCCGTCTTAGATTCCTTTATCTGAGTTACAAAACATGGACCAGCTTCAATTACAGTACATCCTATGCTTCTTCCAGAAGTATCAAAAATACTCGTCATACCCAATTTTTTTCCAATTAATCCTGACATTTTAAATAAAGCTTTTAATTATTAATTTTTTTGCCTAAAATGTGTGCAAAGATAATAATTTAAGCTATCTCATCAAATATTAGAAAACTTATTTTTTAGATAAAAAATGGCGAAAAAAAGAGTTTATTTATCAATTATTATCTTTCTAACCTCTAGTAGTCTATCACCCTCTAAAATTATTAAAAAAATTATACTTTGATTTCAACATCAACACCACTTGGAAGTTCTAATTTCATAAGAGCATCAACAGTCTGACTACTATTAGAATATATATCAAGAAGTCTTTTATAGGTACATAATTTAAACTGTTCTCTTGAAGTTTTATTAACATGCGGAGATCTTAAAACAGTAAATATTTCTTTTCTTGTAGGTAATGGTATAGGACCATTAACAATAGCACCAGTAGTTTTAACTGCTTTTACAATTTTATCTGAACTCTTATCAACAAGATTATGATCGAAAGATTTTAGTTTTATTCTAATTTTTTGTGACATAGTTTATTAATTTAATTAGCCATTATTTTTTTTAATAATTTCTTCAGCTATATTTTTTGGAACATTATTATAATGAGAAAAAGTTAAAGAAGCTGACGCTCTACCAGAACTCAATGTTCTTAGATCAGTAACATAACCAAATAATTCAGAAAGTGGTACATCTGCTTTAATTATTTGAGCATTACCCTTCATATCCATACCTTTCATAATCCCTCTTCTTTTATTTAAATCCCCTGTTACACCTCCTGTAAATTCATCAGGAGTAACAACTTCCACAGACATTATGGGTTCTAAAAGAACAGGACTAGCTTTTTTTGTAGATTCTCTAAATCCAATTCTTGAAGCTAATTCAAAAGATAAAGAGTCAGAATCAACATCATGAAAAGATCCATCGTATAATCTAACTTTCATATTTTGAATAGGAAATCCAGCTAATGGTCCATTTTCCATAGCATATTTAAACCCCTTTTCAACTGAAGGAATAAATTCTCTTGGTATTTTTCCACCAACAATTTCATTTACAAATTGCAAACCTTCTCCAACATAATCTTCATCTTTTGGTCCTATTTCAAAAACAATATCAGCAAACTTACCTCTACCCCCTGATTGTTTTTTATAGACTTCTTGATGCTTAGTTGATCCTAATAAAGTTTCTTTATATGCGACTTGTGGAGCACCTTGATTAATTTCAACTTTAAATTCTCTTCTTAATCTATCAATAATTATTTCTAAATGAAGTTCTCCCATTCCTCTCAAAATAGTCTGACCTGTTTCCTCATCAGTATGAACTTTTAAAGTAGGGTCTTCTTCTACTAATTTACTAATAGCTATACCAAGTCTATCAATATCTGCCTGCTGTTTAGGTTCTATAGCATAGCCAATTACTGGATCTGGAAATGACATTGATTCTAAAATAATTTTATATTTTTCATCTGATAATGTATCTCCCGTTTTAATATCTTTAAAACCAACACCAGCGCAAATATCACCAGCCTCAACAAAATCTATAGGATTTTGTTTATTTGAATGCATTTGCATAAGTCGTGAAATTCTTTCCTTTTTTTCATTCCTATTATTAAATACATATGATCCAGCATTAAGTTTACCAGAATAAACTCTAAAGAAACACAACCTACCAACAAATGGATCAGTAGCAATTTTAAAAGCAAGAGCAGAAAAAGGCTCCTGATTAGAAGGTTTTCTCACAACCTCTTCATCATTTTCTGGATTTGATCCTGTAATAGGAGGTAAGTCCAAAGGAGAAGGTAAATAAGAACATACTGCATCAAGTAATGCCTGAACACCTTTATTCTTAAATGCCGATCCACACATAACAGGAGAAAAAGACATATCAATAACAGCCTTTCTAATCGCACTCATCATTTCTTCTTTAGTAATAGAATCAGGATCTTCAAAAAATTTCTCTAATAAATTATCATCATATTCAGCCACACTTTCAACCAATTTCTGTCTCCATTCATCAACCAAATCTTTTAAATCATCAGGGATTTCTATAACCTCATAACTCATACCCTGATCATCATCATTCCATATAATTGCTTCTTTAGTTATTAAATCTACTACTCCTTTAAACTTCTCTTCAGCACCTATAGGGATTTGTAATGGTACTGGATTTGCGTTAAGTTTTTCTTTAATTTCCTTAACTACATTTAAAAAATCAGCGCCTGCTCTATCCATTTTATTAACGAAACATATCCTAGGTACATTATACTTATCTGCTTGTCTCCATACAGTCTCAGATTGTGGCTCAACACCAGATACGGCACAAAATAATGCAACAGCTCCATCAAGAACTCTCAAAGATCTCTCTACTTCAACAGTAAAATCAACATGACCAGGAGTATCAATTATATTAATTCTATAATCATTAGAGTGATCTAATACTATTCCCTGTTTTGTAGGATATTTCCAAAAAGTTGTGGTTGCCGCTGAAGTAATAGTTATTCCTCTCTCTTGCTCTTGCTCCATCCAATCCATTGTTGCTGCACCATCATGAACTTCACCAATTTTATGACTAATTCCAGTATAATATAAAACTCTTTCTGTTATAGTAGTTTTTCCAGCATCAATATGAGCCATTATACCAATATTTCTTAAATAATTTAAATCTTTTATAGCAGCCATATCAAGTTATAATATTTAGAATCTGAAATGAGAAAACGCTTTATTTGCTTCTGCCATTCTATGTGTATCATCTTTTTTCTTTACAGCATTACCTTCACCTTTAGATGCCGAAATAATTTCATTAGCTAATCTTTCTTTCATTGATTTTTCATTTCTAAGTCTAGCATATTTAATAAGCCATTTCTGACCTAATGTAATTTTTCTAAGTGGTCTAACTTCTATAGGAACTTGAAAATTAGCACCACCAACTCTTCTGCTTTTAACTTCTACAGATGGCATAACATTGCTTAGAGCTTTCTTCCATAACTCTAAGCCTTTTTCTTTAGTTTTTTCTTCAACAATTTTTAAAGAATCATAAAAAATTGAATATGAAATACTTTTTTTACCATCTAACATAAGGTTATTAACAAATTGAGTAACTAAAGTATCCTTATAAATGGGGTCCGGTAAATAATATCTTTTTTTAGGCTTAGATTTTCTCATATCTATTATTTCTTAGCTTTTGGTTTTTTTGATCCATACTTGGATCTTCTTTGAGTTCTATCATCTACCCCACCAGTATCAAGGGTTCCTCTTATAACATGATAACGAACACCAGGCAAATCTTTTACTCTTCCCCCTCTAATTAAAACAATTGAATGCTCCTGTAAATTATGACCTTCACCTGGAATGTATGCATTAACTTCTTTTCCATTAGTTAACCTTACTCTAGCTACTTTACGCATAGCAGAATTTGGTTTTTTTGGAGTAGTTGTATATACCCTTGTACAAACACCTCTTCTCTGAGGACAGGAACCAAGAGCAGGAGACTTAGACTTAGAAGTTAATTTTTTTCTTCCTTTTCTAACAAGTTGTTGTATCGTTGGCATATATTATATATCTATTAAAATTAGACGCAAAAATAGAAATTCAATGATTCTAAACAAAATTTTTTAGCTCTTTCTATCATGAATAAATAAAATTACTTCTTAGAAGAGTTTATATCTAAAGGAAACTTAGGTAATTCATTAAAATCTTTTATAAGATCGTAATTTTTCTCATATTTTGATATGTTGTCACTAAGAGCCATAGAAAATTTTTTTGCATGTTCTGGAGTTATAATTATTCTTGAATTAACTTTTGCCTTTGGAACACCTGGCATTAATTGAATAAAATCCAAAACAAATTCACTACTAGAATGAGCTATCATAGCTAAATTAGCATATTTTCCTTTTGAAATTTCATCTGTAAGTTCAATGTTTATTTGGTTCGTTTTTTGATTCATTTATTAACTTTTATTTTTAATTGTTTCATCTTCTAACTTATCATCTATTAAAACATTATCATCAGTTGATTTATTAATCAAATCATTATATTCTTTTTCAGAACCTACAATAAGATTATTATAATCTCTAACTCCAGTCCCAGCAGGAACTAAATGACCAACAATAACATTTTCTTTTAAACCTCTAAGCTCATCAACCTTTCCTCTTATTGATGCTTCACTTAAAACCTTAGTGGTTTCTTGGAAAGAAGCAGCAGAAATAAAGCTTTCTGTACCTAAAGAAGCTCTAGTAATTCCTTGTAATGAAGGTCTAGAAACAGCAGCTTCAGCATTTCTTACCTTAATGATTTTTTTATCATTTCTTCTTAATGCAGAATTTTCATCTCTTAATTCTCTAGAATTTATAATTTGTCCTTCTTTATATTTATCAGAATCACCATAATTAATAATAACTTTTTTCTCAAAAATCGCATCATTAACATCATTAAAAACTAATTTATCTATCTTTTCATCTTGTAAGAAATTAGTATCTCCTGATTCAACAATAATCACTTTTTGCATCATTTGTCTAACAATTACCTCAATATGTTTATCATTAATTTTAACGCCCTGCAGTCTATATACCTCTTGAATTTCATTAACTAAATAATCTTGCACTTCATTTGGTCCCTTAATAGATAATATATCAGCAGGAGTAATAGCTCCATCAGATAGCGGAGATCCTGCCTTAACATAATCATTATCTTGAACTAAGATATGCTTTGATAATGAAACTAAATATTTTTTATTAGTTCCATCTTTAGATTCAATAAAAATTTCTCTATTACCTCTTTTTATTCCACCATAACTTACAACACCATCAATCTCACTAACTACGGCAGGATTGGAAGGATTTCTAGCCTCAAATAATTCAGTTACTCTTGGCAAACCACCTGTTATATCTCTAGACTGACCTATCATTCTAGGAATTTTTGCAAGAATATGTCCAGGTTTAACTTTTTGAGATTTATTAACAGATAAATGTGCTCCTACAGGAATATTATATGATTTAAATTCATCCTTTAATTTAACAATTACTGCAGGATTTTTTGACTTATCTCTACACTCCACAATTACTTTTTCCCTATGACCAGTTTGCTCATCAAACTCTTCTTTATATGTTACACCTCCTTCTATAGATTCAAAATCAATTTTACCATTAATTTCAGATAATATAACAGCATTGTAAGGATCCCAATTACACAAAATATCACCTTTCTTCACTTTTTGTCCATCTTTAACCTTAAGATATGATCCATAAGGAACATTATTTGCAATTAATATGGTTCCTTTCGAATTAACAATTCTTACTTCTCCACTTCTAGCCATCACAACTTCTTCTTTATTTTTATTATTATTAACTATAGAAACAGATCTTATGCCATCAAATTCAACTTTTCCATCAAATTTCGATTTTATATTAGCATCTACTGCAATATTTGAAGCTGTTCCGCCAACATGAAAAGTTCTCAGGGTTAATTGAGTTCCGGGTTCTCCAATCGATTGAGCTGCAATCACACCCACAGCTTCACCAACACTAACCATTTTTCCATTAGCTAAATTACGACCATAACACTTAGCACATGCTCCTCTCTTTGTTTCACAAGTTAAAACTGATCTAATTTCAACTTCTTGAATACTAGTCTGATCAATTTCAGAAGCAATTACTTCATCAATTTCTTCTCCAGATTTAATAATTAATTCATTAGTTATTGGATCATATATATCGTGTACAGTAACTCTACCAAGAATTCTTTCTGAAAGTGATTCAACTATATCTTCATTATCTTTTAAAGCATTTATTCTAACTCCTCTTAAAGTACCACAATTTTTTTCATTTATAATAACATCCTGAGCAACGTCAACAAGTCTTCTAGTAAGATATCCAGCATCAGCAGTTTTAAGTGCAGTATCTGCAAGACCTTTTCTTGCGCCATGAGTAGAAATAAAATATTCAATAACATCAAGTCCTTCTTTAAAATTTGAAAGAATAGGATTTTCAATAATTTCACCAACAGATCCAGAAAGATTTTTTTGTGGTTTAGCCATTAATCCTCTCATACCACCCAACTGTCTTATTTGCTCTCTTGATCCTCTTGCACCTGAATGCATCATCATATATATAGGATTGAATCCTTGTTCATTATCTTCCAACTGATTCATTAAAGTCGTTGTTAATTTAGTATTAGCTCTAGTCCAAATATCAATAACCTGATTATACCTTTCATTATCAGTAATAAGACCCATATAATAATTATCCCACACAGCATTCACTTCTTTTTTAGCATCATCAACCAAATCTTTTTTAGATTTAGGAATTTGAATATCACCAAGACCCATAGATAATCCTCCTTCATATGCCATTTGGTAACCCAATTCTTTAATATGATCTAAAAATTTAGCTGTCCTTTTCATTCCACATATTTTATAAACTATGGATATTATTTGTTGAAGCTTTTTCTTTGTTAATAATTCATCTATATAACCTACTTCTTCTGGAATTAGATCATTAAATAAAACCCTACCAGCAACTGTATCAATTACACTACTTGTAAAGCTTCCATCTTCATTTCTAATTTGTGTTCTTAATTTTATAAAAGAATTTTTATCTATTTTCCCTTCATTTAAAGAAATAACAACTTCTCTTGATGTTGAAAATACATGACCTTCTCCTTTAATTTTGTGTTCTTTAGTTGATTTTCTTCCTTTTGAAACATAATAAAGACCTAAAACCATATCTTGAGAAGGTACAGTTATAGGAGCTCCATTTGCAGGATTTAATATATTATTAGATCCAAGCATTAAAATTGAAGCTTCAATTATTGCTTCATGACCCAAAGGAACATGAACAGCCATTTGATCTCCATCAAAATCAGCATTAAATGCCGTACATGATAGAGGATGTAATTCAATTGCCTTACCTTCAATAAGTTTAGGTTGGAAAGCTTGAATACCCAATCTATGTAATGTTGGTGCTCTATTTAATAAAACTGGATGTCCAACAAGCACATTTTCTAAAATATCCCAAATTACTGGTTCCTTATTATCTACTAATTTTTTTGCTGATTTTACAGTTTTTACAATACCTCTTTCAAGTAATTTTCTAATTATAAAAGGTTTAAACAATTCTGCAGCCATATCTTTAGGAAGTCCACATTCATGCATTTTTAATTTAGGACCAACAACAATTACTGATCTTCCAGAATAATCAACTCTTTTACCAAGTAAATTTTGTCTAAATCTACCCTGTTTACCTTTTAACATGTCAGTTAAAGATTTTAAAGATCTATTACCATCAGCTCTTACAGCATTGATTCTTCTTGAATTATCAAATAAAGAATCAACAGCTTCTTGAAGCATTCTTTTTTCATTTCTAAGAATAACTTCTGGAGCTTTAATTTCAACCAATCTTTTTAATCTATTATTTCTTATAATAACTCTTCTATACAAATCATTCAAATCAGATGTTGCAAATCTTCCGCCATCTAAAGGAACAAGAGGTCTAAGTTCAGGTGGTATAACAGGAATCATTTTTACAATCATCCATTCTGGTCTATTTTCAATATTTTGTCTTGAATCTCTAAATGATTCAATTACTCTAAGCCTTTTCAAAGCTTCTGCTTTTCTTTGTTGAGATGTTTCATTAGCAGCCTTATATCTTAAATCTACAGATAATTGATCCAAATCAATTTGAGATAATAGCACACTTATAGCTGCAGCTCCCATTCTAGCTATAAATTTATTAGGATCATCTTTACTTAATAAATAATTTTCTTTAGGTAAAGAATCTACAATATTTAAATATTCTTCTTCTGTAAGCAAATCCATTTTTTGACAACCATCTTCTTCCTTAATACCAGGATTTATCACTACATATCTCTCATAATAAATTATCTGATTCAATTTTTTTGCTGGAATTCCAAGCATATAACCAATTTTATTTGGAAGTGTCCTGAAATACCATATATGTGCAACTGGAACAACTAATTCTATATGCCCCATTCTTTTCCTTCTAACTTTTTTTTCAGTTACCTCAACGCCACATCTATCACATATTATTCCCTTATATCTAATTCTTTTATATTTACCACAATGACATTCCCAATCTTTGACTGGACCAAAAGTTCTCTCACAAAATAGTCCACCCATTTCTGGCTTGAATGTTCTGTAATTAATAGTTTCAGGAGCAGTAACCTCTCCAAAAGAATTTTCTAGTATCGATTCTGGTGATGCTAGACTAACAATAATTTTTTTAAAATCACTTGCTTGGTTTGTTTTATTAGATATCATATAAATATATTAAATAGTTTATTTCATTGTTATTTCTAAAGCTAAACCCCTAAGCTCATGAATCAAAACATTAAATGACTCAGGAATTCCTGGAGTTTGCATGTTATCACCTTTTACTATAGCTTCATAAGCTTTGGCTCTTCCAATAATATCATCAGATTTTATAGTTAAAATCTCTTGCAAAATATGAGATGCACCAAAAGCTTCTAATGCCCACACTTCCATCTCTCCAAATCTCTGTCCACCAAACTGCGCTTTACCTCCCAAAGGTTGTTGAGTAATCAAAGAATAAGGCCCAATAGATCTAGAATGCATTTTATCATCAACAAGATGACCCAATTTTAACATATAAATAACCCCAACTGTTACTTGTTGATCAAACCTTTTTCCAGAAAAACCATCATATAAATAAGTCCTTCCAAATCCAGGAAGCTTAGCATCTTTCATTTCCTTAGTTAACTCTTCAATAGTTGCACCATCAAAAATTGGAGTTCTATATTTTTTATTTAATTTTAAACCAGCCCAACCTAAAGCAGTCTCATATAGCTGGCCAATATTCATTCTAGATGGAACACCAAGAGGATTTAAAACTATATCAACAGTAGAGCCATCTTCTAAAAATGGCATATCTTCTTCTTTAACTATTTTAGCAACAACACCTTTATTTCCGTGTCTACCAGCCATTTTATCTCCAACTTTTAATTTTCTCTTTTTAGCTACGTAAACTTTAGCCATTTGAACTATTCCTGGAGCAAGTTCATCACCTACCTCTAAAGAAAATTTATCTTTTTTAAAGCTAGAAGCTAAACTATTTCTTTTTACCACATAATTTTTAACAGCTATAGCAATTAAATTATTTAGTTTTGAATCCTCAGTCCAATCTTCAAGTAAAAGATCTTGAATTAAACTTGATTCTTCAGGAACATTAAGACTATTAAGATCATAATAGACATTTTTTGAAGGGAAAAGTTTATCAACAATTACTTTTTTAGAAAATTTGACACCTTTTTTAATTATTTCATCTCCATATTTATGTTTTACACCTGATGTCACTTTATTCTTTAATAAAGTTTCAAATTTCTCAATAAGTCTAGATTTAAGATCAATTAATGATTTACTGTATTCACTTTTTAAAACTTCAACCTGTTGTTTTGAAATTTTCTTTGAATCCTTATCTCTTTTTTGTCTAGTAAATAATTTACTATCAACGACCACACCATTAAGAGATGGGGGTGCTTTTAATGAGGCATCCTTAACATCACCAGCTTTATCACCAAATATAGCTCTCAATAATCTTTCTTCAGGTGTTGGATCACTTTCTCCTTTAGGAGTTATTTTACCAATCAAAATGTCTCCTTCTTTAACTTTTGCCCCTACTCTAACGATTCCATTTTCATCTAAATCTTTTATTGCTTCATCACTAACATTAGGAATTTCAGCAGTAAATTCTTCTTCACCCCTTTTAGTATCTCTAACTTCTAACTTATATTCTACAATATGTAGAGAAGTAAAAATATCTTCTTTAACTACTTTTTCAGAAATAACAATAGCATCCTCAAAATTATACCCTTGCCATGGCATAAAAGCAACTTTAAGATTTCTACCTAGTGCTAATTCTCCATTCTGTGTTCCAAATCCTTCACAAATAACTTGTCCTTTCTTAACTTTATCTCCAACTTTAACTATTGGAATAAGATTAACACATGTATCCTGGTTTGTTCTTCTAAATTTTATTAATTCATATGTTTTAGAATTTTCATCAAAAGAAACTAATTTTTGATGTTTATCTAATTCATAATTAATTTCAATTTTAGTTGCATCAACATAAATTACTTTCCCTTTTCCTTCAGCAACTATTGTAGATCTAGAGTCTTTTGCTACTCTAGATTCCATACCAGTTCCTACAATTGGAGACTCTGGTTGCATTAGAGGAACAGCTTGCCTCATCATATTAGATCCCATAAGAGCCCTATTTGCATCATCATGCTCTAAAAATGGAATTAATGATGCTGCAACAGAAACAATTTGATTTGGTGCAACATCCATATATTTTAACTCAGTATTTTTTGCTAAAGGAAAATCTCCTTCAAATCTTGCTTTAACAGTCTTATTTTTAAATGTACCATTTGTCTTTAATGGAACATTAGCTTGCGCAATATATGAATCATCTTCATCCTCTGCAGTTAAATAATTAACTTTACCTGAAAGATCAACTTTACCACCTGATACATCTCTGTAAGGAGTTTCAATAAATCCCATACTATTAACTTTAGCATGAACACATAAAGATGATATAAGTCCTATGTTTGGACCTTCAGGAGTTTCAATTGTACATAATCTACCATAATGAGTATAGTGTACATCTCGAACCTCAAAACCTGCTCTTTCTCTAGATAAACCACCAGGCCCTAATGCAGACATTCTTCTTTTATGAGTTATCTCTGCAAGTGGATTAGTCTGATCCATAAACTGAGATAATTGATTAGTACCAAAAAATGAATTTATAACAGAAGTTAATGTTCTAGCATTAATCAAATCTACTGGTTTAAAATCTTCATTATCTCTAACATTCATCCTTTCCTTTATGGTTCTTGACATACGAGCCAAACCTACTCCAAACTGAGAATATAGCTGTTCTCCAACAGTTCTAACTCTTCTATTACTCAAATGGTCAATATCATCAACAACAGTTTTAGCATTTATAAGAGTAATTAAATATTTTACAATAAGAAGAATATCTTCATTAGTAAGTACCCTAACATTATGATCAGTATTAAGATCTAATTTTTTATTTATTCTATACCTTCCTACTTCTCCTAAATCATATCTTTTCTCACTAAAAAATAAATTTTGAATTATATCCCTAGCAGTTTGTTCATCTGGAGCTTCAGTATTTCTAAGTTGTCTATATATTTCCTCCAAAGCTTCTTTCTCAGAATTAGAAACATCTTTTTTTAGTGTATTATAAATAATAGCAAACTCTCCAGAATTAATATCCTCCCTATGAATAGTTATATATGGAGCTTCACAAGCAATAATAATTTCAATATCTTCTTCTGTTAATTCATGATCTCTATCAAGAATTAATTCATTCCTGTCAACAGAGATAACTTCACCAGTATCTTCATCAACAAAATCTTCAACCCAAGTTTTAAGTACTCTTGCTGCTAATTTTCTTCCAAGAACTTTTTTAAGAGATTTTTTATTAGCTTCAACCTCTTCTGATAATTTAAAAATATCTAAAATATCTTTATCTGATCCATAGCCTATTGCACGAAGTAATGTAGTAATAGGAAACTTTTTCTTACGATCAATATATGCATACATTACATTATTAACATCAGTAGCAAATTCAATCCATGAACCTCTAAATGGTATAATTCTAGCAGAATATAATGGTGTACCATTTGTATGTTTACTTTGAGCAAAGAAAACACCTGGAGATCTATGCAATTGAGATACAATAACTCTTTCTGCTCCATTAATTACAAATGAACCTTTACGAGTCATATAAGGAATATTTCCCAAAAATACTTCCTGCTCTATTGTTTCAAAATCATCGTGATCTTCATCATTACACTGAAGTCTCAACTTAGCTTTTAGAGGCAAAGAATATGTTAATCCTCTATCAATACATTCATTAACTGTATATTTAGGAGGATCTACTGTATAATCAATAAATTCAAGAATAAAATTATCTCTTGAATCAGAAATAGGAAAATTTTCTTTAAAAACCTTAAATAAGCCCTCATTATCTCTTTTCTCTGGAGGAGTTTCTAATTGAAAAAAATCTTTATATGATTTCAATTGAACATCCAAAAAATCTGGATAATCAATTACGTTTTTAAGTTTTGAAAAATCTGTTCTTCCTGATGTTATATTCAATTTTTTAATATTTAATGGTTATAAAAAAGTTACAATTCTATAATGATACTTAATAGGATTAATAAAAAAGTTGAATGTATAATTACTTCAACTCTACTTCAGCACCAGCCTCTTCTAATCGTTTTTTAGCTGCCTCTGCTTCATCTTTAGCAACTCCTTCTTTTATTGCTTTTGGAGCACCATCAACCATATCTTTAGCGTCTTTCAAGCCTAGACCCGTCAATTCTTTTACAAGTTTAACAATTCCTAGTTTGGACGCACCAGCTGATTTAAGAACTATATCAAAGTTCGTTTTTTCTTCAGCGACTTCTTCACCATTTCCTCCACCAGTCGCTGCTGTTGAAACAACTGTTGCTGCTGCAGGTTCGATACCATACTCATCTTTCAAAATATTTGCCAATTCGCTAACATCCTTTACGGTTAAGTTCACGAGTTGATCAGCTATTGATTTTATATCTGCCATTTTTAATTTAATTTAAAGTTTATACATTAATCTTATTTATTTTCAAGTGCTTTTAAGACACCTGATATCTTATTTTCAGAACTTTTCAGCAATGAAATAATATTTTTAGCTGGTGATTGCAACAATAAAATTACATCACCAATAAGCTCATTCTTACTCTTTAACTTAGAAAGCAAATCAAGGTGATCATCACCAATAAAAAAATCCGAATCAATAGCTACTGCTTTAAGTGAAGGATGATCAGCGTCTAAAGATTTACGAAAATCTTTTAATGCTTTTGCTGGGCTACTCGGACTTTCATTTGTAAATAACAATCCTGAAAAACCTTTCAAACTATCGCTATTTAATATTTCAGAATAATCAACATCTTGATTTTCAAGAGCTTTTTTAATAAAAGTATTTTTAACAACTTTATACTCAACATCTCTTTTAAAACATTTTTCTCTAAAAGAATTGACTTGAGAAACAGTTAAACCAGAAGCATCAAGCAAATAAAAAATATTATTCTCCTTGAACTTATTAGTTAAATTTTTAACAACTTCTATTTTATTTTCTTTTTTCATATTAATCAATTAATACTGAACTGTCAATTTTTATCGAACTGCTCATTGTACTAGATAAACTAACACTTTTAACATAAATACCTTTTGCAGATGATGGCTTTAATTTTTGAATAAAATTTAATAATTTAAGAGCGTTTTCATTAATCATTTTTGAATCAAATGAAACCTTCCCAATAGAAGTATGAATTATGCCAAACTTATCAACCTTAAAATCAATTTTACCTGCTTTTACATCTTTTATTGCTTTACCTATATCATTAGTAACTGTTCCAGATTTAGGATTTGGCATTAAACCTCTAGGACCAAGTACCTTTCCTAGCTTACCTAATTTAGCCATAAGAGCTGGCATCGTAATAATAACATCAACATCCGTCCATCCACCTTCAATCTTTTTTATGAATTTATCTAATCCTATATAATCAGCACCTGATTTTTTTGCTTCATCTTCCTTTTCTGGGGTACACAAAGCAAGAACGGTTAATTTTTTTCCTGTTCCATGTGGAAGAAAAATAGCTCCTCTAACCATTTGGTCAGCTTTTTTAGGATCTACTCCAAGCCTTACATCTATATCAACAGAGGCATCAAATTTAGTTAAAGAAATATCTTTAATTATTTTAGAAGCTTCTTCCAAAGAATATGATTTTTGAAAATCATACTTTTCTAACATCAATTTTTTATTTTTTGTAATTCTTGACATTTAATTCAAATTTTCTGGAAAAATTCCTTTTACTTTAACACCCATACTTCTAGCAGTTCCAGCAATCATTTTCATAGCAGAGCCAACTTTAAAAGCATTTAAATCTTTCATTTTAGTTTCAGCAATATCTTTAACTTGATTCCATGTAATAGAACCAACTTTCACAAGATTTGGCTGATCTGAACCTTTCTTCTTATTGGCTGCTTGTAATATTAAAACAGCAGCAGGAGGGGTTTTTATAACAAAATCAAATGATTTATCTTTATATATTGTAATTACTACAGGTAACACCTGACCTTTTCTATTATCAGTTCTCGTATTAAACTGATTACAAAAATTCATTATATTAAGTCCCTTACTTCCTAAAGCCGGTCCAACAGGTGGTGCAGGATTTGCCTGACCTCCTCTTACTTGTAATTTTAAATATCCATCAACTTGTTTTGCCATTATTTAATTAGATTTTTCTACTTGAAAATAATTTAATTCAACAGGGGTATTTCTACCAAAAATTTTAACAGTTACATTTAATTTTTTTTTATCTTCAAAAATTTGAGCTATAGATCCAGTAAATCCATTAAAAGGACCATCCATTACCTTCACATCTTCTCCTACAATAAATGGAGATAACATAATTTCATCTTCGACATTAGATTCATCAAATTTTCCAAAAATTCTATTGATTTCATACTCCCTTAAAGGAATTGGAACCCTTGATGGGCCAGCTCCAGAACCTAAAAATCCTATAACACCAGGTACTTTTTTAATTACATGTTGAACCTCTCCATGTGAAAAGTCAGCAGAAATAAGGACATATCCTGGAAAATAATTTCTTTCTTTGATTTGTTTTTTTCCATTCCTCATTACATAAACCTTTTCATAAGGAATCATAACCTCTGGAATAAATTTCTCTAATGAATTTCTTGTGATTTCTCTTTCTAAATAAGTTTTGATCTTATTTTCCTTACCACTTATTGCACGAATTACATACCAATTTAAACCCATATTAACAATAATTATTAAAAAGTTTCATAAAATAATGACATGGCATTTTCAAATCCCAAATCAATTACTCCTATGAACATTGCAAAGATTAATGATGCAACAAGTACTAATACAGAACTATTCTGAAGGCTATTATAACTTGGCCAGGTAACTTTATTTACCATTTCTTGATAGGACTCTGTTATATAATTAATCAACTTAAACATATCAAAAATATTAAGGCTCCTAGCACGGGTGGAGAGACTCGAACTCCCAACCAACGGTTTTGGAGACCGCTACTCTACCAATTGAGCTACACCCGTTTAATAAAAATGCAGGCCAATAAGCCTGCAAAATTAAAATAATAATTATTATTTAACAAATAAATAAGTTAAATAATTAACTAAAAATTAAAATATAAAATTTAGTCTAATATTTCTGTAACCTGACCTGCCCCAACTGTTCTTCCACCTTCTCTAATTGCAAATCTCAAACCTTTCTCTAGAGCAACTTTATTTATCAATTTAACTTCAATAGTTAAATTATCTCCAGGCATTACCATTTCTACTTTTTCAGGTAAAAATATTTCTCCAGTTACATCCGTAGTTCTAAGATAAAACTGAGGTCTGTACTTATTAAAAAATGGAGTATGTCTACCGCCTTCTTCTTTTGACAAAACATAAACTTCAGCCTTAAAATGAGCATGAGGAGTTACTGAACCAGGTTTACAAATAATCATACCCCTTCTAATGTCAGTTTTCTCAATACCTCTGAGTAAAAGACCTGCATTATCTCCAGCTTGTCCTCTATCTAATATTTTTCTAAACATCTCAACACCAGTAATAGTAGATTTTAAACCATCAGCTCCCATACCAATAATATCAACAGCCTCTCCAGTGTTAACAACACCTCTTTCAATTCTACCTGTAGCTACAGTTCCTCTACCAGTAATAGAGAATACATCTTCAACTGGCATAAGAAAATCTTTATCTGTTTCTCTTTTAGGTTCTGGGATATATGAATCAACAGAAGCCATTAATTCCATAACTTTATCAACCCATTGAGCTTCACCATTTAAAGCACCAAGAGCTGATCCTGATACAATAGGAATATCATCTCCAGGAAATTCATAAAAGCTTAACAATTCTCTTATTTCCATTTCAACAAGTTCCAATAATTCATCATCATCTACAAGATCAACTTTATTTATAAAAACTACCAAAGCTGGAACACCAACTTGTCTAGCCAATAAAATATGCTCTCTTGTCTGAGGCATTGGTCCATCAGTTCCTGCAACAACAAGGATTGCGCCATCCATTTGTGCTGCACCTGTAACCATGTTTTTAACATAATCAGCGTGACCAGGACAATCCACGTGAGCGTAATGTCTATTCTCAGTCTCATATTCAACATGTGCTGTATTAATAGTAATACCCCTTTCTTTCTCTTCAGGAGCATTATCAATTTGATCAAAATCTCTTTTTTCAGCCAATCCTTTATCAGATAAGACTTTAGTAATTGCTGCAGTAAGAGTAGTTTTACCATGATCAACATGTCCCACAGTTCCTATATTTACATGGGGTTTTGATCTATCAAAGGTTTCTTTTGCCATAATTTTTAAAATTTAAAACTCAAATTTAACTTAAATAAATAATAATTCAATTTTTTACATCTTTTAATGAGCCGATGACGGGAATTGAACCCGTGACCTCTTCCTTACCAAGGAAGTACTCTACCTCTGAGCTACATCGGCTTATGAGCGGGCGAAGAGATTCGAACCCTCGACCTACAGCTTGGAAGGCTGTCGCTCTACCAACTGAGCTACACCCGCTTATTATCATAAAAAATTAAGTGGGGGGAGTAGGATTCGAACCTACGAAGACATAAGTCAGCAGAGTTACAGTCTGCCCCAGTTGGCCGCTTTGGTATCCCCCCTTCTTAAAGAATCATAATTTTTAGCCTATTCAGCTCAAAGGTCAGCAAAATTATACTGTTTTTTATTTTATACAAACTTTTAAATACAAATTGTGATTATAATAATTTATGAATTACAACTCCGTAAATACGAACTATATTATATTTACAAAAATTAATACCTTATGAAATACAAAAGAATATTACTTAAACTCAGCGGAGAAGCATTAATAGGAAATAAAAATTTTGGTATTGATTCTAATAAATTAGAAAACTATTCTAATGAAATTAAAAATATTCAAAATTTAGGAATTGAGGTTGCAATAGTAATTGGTGGTGGAAATATTTATAGAGGTATCGAATCAGAAAAAACTGGCATTGATAGAGTTCAAGGAGATTATATGGGAATGTTAGCAACAGTAATAAATTGTATGGCACTACAAAGTTTTTTAGAAAAAATTGGATGTGATACTAGGTTATTATCAGGCTTTAATATTGATCAAGTATGTGAGCCATTTATCAGAAGAAAAGCCATTAGACATCTAGAAAAAAATAGGATTGTTATTTTTGGAGCTGGTCTTGGAAAACCCTATTTCACAACTGATTCTACTGCTAGTTTACGTGCAATAGAAATTGAAGCAGACATTGTACTTAAAGGCACAAGAGTTGATGGAGTATATAATTCAGACCCTGAAAAGTCATCTTCAGCTAAAAAATTTAATGAAATATCCTTTGATGATGTATACAAAAAAAATCTTAACATAATGGATATGACCGCTTTCACCTTATGTAAAGAAAACAATTTACCTATAATTGTTTTTGATATGAATAAACCAGGTAATCTGATTAAAATTATTGAAGGTAAAAAAATTGGTACTTTAATTTATTAATATGGAAGAAATTGATCTAGTATTAGAAGACACAAAAGAAAGAATGGAAAAAACCATTCAATTTCTAACAAAAGAACTAACTAAAGTAAGAGCTGGAAAGGCTATGACAAATATGTTAGATGGTATAAATATAGATTACTATAATGTACAAACCCCAATAATTCAGTTAGCATCAATTAGTACACCAGATAACAGAACATTATTTATAAAACCTTGGGAAAAAACCATTACCCAAGACATTGAAAAAGCAATAACAGAGAGTGATCTTGGTTTAAACCCTCAAAATGATGGTGAAAATATAATAATAAACATTCCACCATTAACTGAAGAAAGGAGATTAATACTTATAAAACAAATTAAAAATGAAGGAGAAAAAGGAAAGATAAGTATACGATCTGTCAGAAAAGAATCCAATGAATACATCAAAAAACTTTCTAATGATGGAGCATCAGAAGATGAAATAAGAACTGGAGAAGATCAAATTCAAAAAATAACTAATTCTTATATTGAGAAAATAGATAATATAATTGGCATTAAAGAAAAAGAATTAATTACTATTTAACTATAGTAACCATTTTCTAAAATTTCATTTTCAACATTTCTTGGAACCAAATTTTTTATTGACTCTTTATTTTTAATTTTTTTTCTTATATCAGTCGATGATATTTTAATCAATTTACCATCAAATAATTCTTTTACCCTTTCTTTCTTTTTTCTAGGATACACAATTAGCTCATATTTCTTTTTTATAAAGTCACTATCTTTCCATGTATCAAATGATTCTAAATTATCTTCTCCAATAATAATTTTAAAATTATTTTCAGAATAATTAAAAGATAAAAAATTTAAAGTATTAACTGTATAATTAGGTTTTTCTAATTTGAATTCAACTGATGAAGAATAAATATTTTTTAATTTTTTAACAGCATTATTTATCATATTAATTCTAATGTTTTTATCTAAAATTATTGAACTTTTCTTGAATAGATTTTGAGGAGATACAATCAACCAAATTTCATCTACTCTTTTTGAGTTTAAAACTTCTTTAGAAATATGAATATGTCCATTGTGGATAGGATTAAATGTACCAAAAAAAAGGCCTATATTCATTTTTTAATAAAATTTTTTACAATAGTTAATATTTCTTTTTTTGCTCTACTCATTCTATCATTCATTATAATAATATCAAACTTATCCTTCATTTTTATTTCAGACTTAGATTTCTTAATTCTTTCTTTTAAACTTTTATAATTTTCACTACCTCTCACTAATAGTCTATTTTTCAATGTTTCCAAATTTGGAACATCTATAAAGACTGACAATGCATTATTTCCAAAGTGTTTTTTTAAATTCAAACCACCCGAAACATCAACATCAAAAATTATATTTCTTTTTTCTGTTATTAACCTATCCATCTCAGACTTTAAAGTCCCTTTATAATGATTTGTATAAACCTCTTCCCATTCAATAAAATCACCACTTTCAATATGAAACTTAAATTTTTCTCTAGAAATGAAATAATAATCTATTCCTTCATTTTCATTTTTTCTTTTTTTTCTATTAGTTGATGAAACTGAAAAAGAAAGTGATTCAATTTCATTCAATAAAAAAGATGCTATAGTTGATTTTCCGGAACCAGATGGAGCAGATAATATTATGTATTTAGTCTTCATATTCAAAACTAGAGGCTTTTAAGATAAAAAACAATTGGTCAAACTAATCTTATATCACCAAAATTAAGCTTTATTATAGAATCTTTTGTTTGAATAACCAAGATACCGTCTGATAAAACATCTATAATTTTTCCCTTAATTACAGCGGAATTATATTCATACTTCTTTTCTGTCTGATACCCAATAAGATTTTTTTTATAAAAATCAAACTCCTCATGAATTTTATTAGAGTTAAGTTTTAAGTATTCCTTATTAAAAATTGATTTAAAAATTTGAAGAATTTGATCAAGATTATGCTTTTTCATGGTTTGATTAATTGTTGATGTTGCATTCAGAATGCCAAAATTAGTTTGATTAATATTTAATCCGACACCGATCACAGATTTATGTATAAATTTTCGATAAACAAGATTTTCTATTAAAATGCCAGCTATTTTTTTATCATTTACATAAATATCATTTGGCCATTTTATTGAGATATTTTTAATATTAATTTCTAATAATGTCTTAAATATAGAAATTGAAGTAATTATGTGTAATAAAAATTGATTTGATAATTCAATATTTGGTTCTAACAAAAAAGAAAAAGTTAAATTTTTACCCTTTTCAGATAACCAATTATTATTTCTTTGACCCCTACCACCCTTTTGATAACTTGTATTAACCATCGTACCTTCTTGATAGCTTTTTTTTTTTAAAAGTTTCAATAAATAGTCATTTGTAGAGAGACATTCTGTCATAAAAACATAAGTTTTATTATCAAATAAGGTTTTGGCAGAATTATTGCTCATATATTAACTAAATTTAAATAATATTTAATTTCTCTAAAATTGCAAATCAAACAAAATATAAATTCAAACAAACTAAGTAAATTTATAGCTTCTTGTATGAATGAAAATAAAGCTGAAGATATCAAAATACTAAACTTAAAAAAAATTAATAACTCTGTTACTGATTATTTCGTTTTATGCACTGGAAAATCAACTACTCAAATAGGTGCTATAGCTGATATTATAGAGAAAAAGGTTTCAAAAAAATTCAACGAAAAGCCATGGAAAAAAGAGGGCAAAATAAATAAAGAATGGATATTAATTGATTTTGTTAATGTAGTTGTACATATTTTTCAAGAAAATAAAAGAAGTTTATATAATCTTGAAAAATTATGGGGTGACGCTAAATTAGAAGTTGTAAAATAAATTGAAATGAAGGATAATAAAAAAAATATTTTAGAAAAGAAGCCAAAATTTAATACCCAATTATGGATTATATTATTAATATCATCATTTATATACCTTGCGTATGGTCTTTTCAGCAATAATCCAATTAGTATAGATTATAATCGTTTTAATAAAATGATAACAAGTCATGATGTATCAAAAATTGTCGTTGTAAAAAATCAAGAAATTGTAGAAATAACACTTAATGAAGACGCCCTTCAAAACTCTACCTATAAAGATGAACTTGAGTCATCAAAGTTAATCCAAAATACAAATGGTCCCCATTATCAACTTGAAGTATCATCTGTAGAAAGCTTTGAAAAAAGATATTTTGATTTAATAGATCAAATGAAAAAAAGTAATAATAAAGAAGTTGAATACTTAACTGAAAAAAGGTATGATTTTTATTCTTTTCTACAAACGTGGGGATTTACTATTTTAATATTAATTGGATTTTGGTTCTTAATTAGAAGAATGTCAGGAGGAGGAGGTCCTGGAGGTCAAATATTTAATATTGGAAAATCAAAAGCTTCACTCTTTGACAAAGAGAGTAAAACAAAATTAACATTTCATGATGTTGCAGGTCTTGAAGAAGCAAAAGAAGAAGTAAAAGAAATTGTAGAATTTTTAAAAACTCCAAAAAAATTTACAAAACTTGGTGGAAAAATTCCAAAAGGAGCTTTATTGGTAGGCGCACCAGGAACAGGAAAAACTCTACTAGCTAAAGCTGTTGCTGGAGAAGCAGCTGTACCTTTCTACTCATTATCAGGTTCTGATTTTGTTGAAATGTTTGTAGGAGTAGGAGCAGCAAGGGTAAGGGATTTATTTAAAAAAGCTAAAGAAAAAGCACCATGTATAGTTTTTATTGATGAAATAGATGCTATAGGAAGAACAAGAGGAAGAGGACAAATGCCAGGTTCAAATGATGAAAGAGAAAATACCCTAAACTCATTACTTGTTGAAATGGATGGTTTTTCTACCGATTCAGGTGTAATCATTCTAGCTGCAACCAATAGACCTGATGTTTTAGATTCAGCCTTATTAAGACCAGGTAGATTTGACAGACAAATAACTATTGACAAACCAGATTTAATTGGAAGAGAAGCCATTTTTAAAGTACATGTTAGAGAACTTACCTTAAATGAAAACGTTAATCTTAAAAATTTATCGGCACAAACTCCGGGTTTTGCAGGAGCTGAAATTGCAAACGTCTGTAATGAATCAGCTTTAATTGCGGCAAGAAAAAATAAAAAAACTATTGAAATGGATGATTTTCAAGATGCAATAGATAGGGTAATAGGAGGTCTAGAGAAAAAAAATAAAATAATATCTCCAGAAGAAAAAAAGATAGTAGCCTACCACGAAGCTGGTCATGCTATTGCAGGATGGTATCTTGAACATGCAGATCCACTAGTAAAAGTTAGTATTGTACCAAGAGGTATTGCCGCACTTGGTTATGCTCAATACCTACCTAAAGAACAATTTTTATACCAAACAGATCAATTATTAGATGAAATGTGTATGGCACTAGGTGGTCGAGCTGCTGAAGAAATAATATTCGGAAAAATTTCTACAGGAGCATTAAATGATCTAGAACGAATCACAAAAATGGCTTATAGCATAGTATCTGTATATGGAATGAACAAGAATATAGGTAATATTTCATTTTTTAATTCAAAACAATCAGATTATAATTTCACAAAACCTTATTCTGATTCCACTGCTGAAAAAATTGATTTTGAAGTTAGAAAAATTGTTGAAAATGCATACGAACGAACAAAAAACTTACTTATTAATAAAAAAGAACAACTTAAAAAAATTGCTAAAAAATTATTAGAAAAAGAAATTCTTTTTCAAAATGATATAGAACTTCTCATTGGGAAAAGACCATTTAAAAATTCTACAAATTATCAATCTTTTACTAAAGAAAAAGATGAAAATAAAATTGAGGAGAAAATTCAAAAAGATAATGGAGAAAATAAACCTCAAGCTACAGAAGAATAAAAAATTATACTTTGCTGGAGATTTTCATTTAGGAAAACTCAATGAAATTTCATCGATTCAAAGAGAAAAACATATAGTCAAATGGCTTGATAGTATAAAAAAAGATGCACAAGAAATATTTTTAATGGGTGATATTTTTGACTTCTGGTTTGAATATAAAAAGACTGTTCCCAAAGGATACATCAGATTATTAGGGAAATTTATTGAAATAATAGAAGAAAAAATAAACATCCATTATTTTGTAGGAAATCATGACATGTGGACATTAGATTATTTTCAAAATTTAGGAATTAAAGTATATCATAATCCTACAGAATTTAATATTAATCACATAAATTTTTTAATAGGTCATGGAGATGGTCTAGGAAAAGGAGATAATGGATATAAATTATTAAAAAATCTTTTTAGAAATAAAATTTTGCAATTTCTTTTTAGAATACTTCACCCTGATATCGGTATAGTTCTTGGTAAATATTTTTCAAGAAAAAAAAATAATAAAATAGATAATACCATTGCCAATATAAATGATGAAAGAATTGTCAATTATTGTAAAGATTATGAAATAAATAACCATAAAGATATTTATGTATTCGGACATAGTCATAAAGTAACAGAAAGACAGATAAGCGATAAAAGCAAGTACTACAATGTAGGAGAATGGATATATTCTTCACATTTTTTAGAATCTGATTGTAAATATTTTAAAATAAAAAAATTTTAGTTATTTACTTTTTCTAAAAATTTTAATTGCATCTCTCTTTTAGATAATTCCATTGATGATATTTTGCTAAAAAATTCATCTCTTAATTTATTATTAAGAATATTATAATTTAATAGATCACTCTTTGAAAATGAATTAATAAATTTTGAATTATCATATTTTAATTTATAATTCAACATTTTTAAATATCTATAATTAATAGATTCAAACAACAAAATTTCATTAGCACTTAACTCATCAATATATTTTTCTTTATTATTCTTTATTAATGGTTTAGATAAATTTTTCCACAATTTTCCAGAAGAAGAAGCAACAATTGAATCATCAGACTTATAAAAGTCAATAAAATTATCATTATAATCTATCAAATACTTATCACAAAAATTTTGAATTATTTTTTTTGGATTAGAAAGCAAATCTTCATATTTAATAGAAAAAAAATTTTCTCTAGAGCAATTCTCTTTAATTTTTAATGAAGTTTTTTGATCTCTACACCACTTTTTTGCTAAAAAATATATATGCTTATCTCCAATAGGAGCCTTCATAAATGAAGATGCTACGTCTCTACCATCTCTATAGATATAAATATAAATTGGCTCTAATTCTCTAAAATTATTATTATCAAAAAAATTTAAGTTATATAAACTCTTACAACACCAATATTTTATATTTTTTTCTTTTAAAGCATTTATTTCATATACAGACCTAAAAACTTGAAACAAAGACCTACCCATTACCTTTTCAAGTATCTGATTTTTTGTTGGTATTTCATTCCATTTAACTGGATTTAATTTTATCCAACTTATAACATCATCAATAAGAAATTCAAAATTCTTTTTAGAATTTAAATTTCCATATTTAACAAGTAAAGGATAAAAAGTTTTAAGGATATGTGGTGGATGAGGAGCATATATTCCTTGAAGCTGACTCAACATTAATCTTAACAAATTAGACCCTGATCTTTGAGTTCCAATAAACTGTACAAATTTCATCCGTGAAGTTGTAAATAATATCCCAATGCACCAAACGTTAATATTAAAAACAAAGGGTGAATTAATTTTTTTGAAAGAATTAAAAATGATATAATAAATATTACAATATTAAAAGAATTAAAAATTTCTTCTCTAAACATTATAATATAACCCGCGTAACATATAAGTCCAATGATACCAATTTTAAAACCTTTAATCACTATTTTAAAAAAGGCATTTTTTTTGAAAAAATAATATACTCTTGAAAAGAATATGATAATAACTGAAGAAGGAAGAAATATTGAAATTGTAGCTATAAAAGCTCCAACTATGCCATTTATTTTATACCCTATAAAAGTAGCAGTTATTAAAATTGGCCCTGGAGTTATCTGACCCATAGCAATTGAATCAATAAATTCTCTTTGAGTTAACCAACCAAGCTGCTCAACAATTATTTTATCTAAATATGGAATAAAAACATAACCACCTCCAAATAATGTCAAAGATATATTAGAAAAAATTCTAGCTAGATTAAAAGTTTTTGTATCAATTGGCGCATTATTCAAAAAAACATATAGTATAGTCATTATTAATGAAGCAACTATAATACCTTTTATTTTTATAAAATTTTTTGATGAGTTACTAAAAGAAACTCCAAATTTTATTTTGTTTATATTATAAAAAATATTTAAAACACCACAAATTAAAAGAGGTAATATTATTGATATATATCCTTTTACTAAATAAGCAATCAAAAAACTTAAAACGACCAGAGTAAAAGAAAAAATTTTATTTTTAGTGTCTTTAAAAATATCATATGCGACAGTAAAAATAACAGCAGAAACAACCGGCATAACTCCCATAAAGAAAGAAGTAAATCCAGGAATATTTTGAGAATTTAAATATAAATGAGAAAATAAGAGCATAATCAAAAAAGAGGGCAATAATACGGCCAAAAATGATACTACTGCACCTTTCCATCCTTTTAACAAAAATCCAACATATGAAGCTACATTGATTGCCATGGGACCAGGCAAGAAACTAGCCATAGTTATTGCATCAAGGATTTTACTATTTTTAAGTATCTTTGTTCTCTCAACAAATTCATACTTTATCATTGCAATCAACATCATGTAACCACCAAAAGAAATGGTTCCTGTTTTTAAAAAAATAAAAAATAATCTTATATAAGAGATTTTATTTTTCATGATTGATTTTTCTTTATAAATTTAATTATCTTATGCGAAAGTTAATTTATTTTTTTGTTTTAATTATTACTTTTTCTTGTTCTAAGCCAATAGAATTAAAAGGTGATTGGGAAGCAAATGCTTTAATAATAGATAATATTAAAAGGGAAGATTTTCCTGAATTTCCTATAATATCATTTAGATCTGATAATCTTGTTTTTTATTTTAACACATTGTGGGTTTATGAACTAGACGGTGATAGTCTTTTTTTAGCTTATCCAGAAAAACCAGAAAAGGTTGCAAAAGCATTTAAAATAGACTTTATAAATCAGGATCAAATAAATTTAAACTATTCAAGAAAAGTAGCTGTGGACTCTATCATTAGTTTTATATATGTTCCTTACCAAAGTCAATGGTCAAAAATAAATTAATATTTAAAGTCTTATTTTATTTTTTATATTCAGTATTTTTAATTTAAAGTATTTTATTTATATAATATGCCCTATAAAAAGAATAATCACTATTTAAATTCCACAATATTTCACCATTCATATTAGTTATAACAACTCTACTATTCACACTGCTTGCAAAAAGAAATTTATCCTGATCAAAAAGATACACACTACCTTGTTTGAAACTAAATAAATCATCTGGTAAAAAAACACTTTTTTCAATTTGAAAATTATTATTTTTTTCATCCAATTTAAAAATTAAGGCTCTAGAAGATTTTCTTAATTCAGCATCACCATTGTCAAACAACATGTACATTTCATCATCAATTTTATGAATAGCATGTTGTTGATAAAAAATTTCATTCCCAGATAAATCAAAATCTCCATTAATACCAAGTTTCCAAACAATCTGACCAGTTAAAGAATTAATTTTCCATATCTGATTAAAACTTCTAAATGATATTAAAAAATTTCCATCAGAATCAATACTTATTCCATTTGCGTGACTCCAATCTTCTTGTATTTTATATCCATTATCTTCATCTGTTGGATCTACAAAATCAAATATATTCCATTCCCACAACAATTTACCATCAGAATCATATACAACAACTCCATCTCCCTTTAAGCTACTAAATTTGGTATTACCTTTTAATTCAAAATATTTATAAGAAAGTCCTACGTACCTATTTTGATGTTTTAAAATATCATGATGAAGAACATTATTATCTGTATTAATAGATGTTATAGTATCCCCTGTAAATGTAATTTCTTCAATTAGACTCTTTGAAGATAATGATAAATATGATTGTGAATTAATAGTATTAAATGGTCTTGATAGGGTTGTATCTGCCATACCATACCATAATGGTACTCCATCAGAATTAATCAATAGTTGAATCCCTGGATTAGTTTGAGTTCTTAAAAAGATGTATCCATTAAAATTATAATTATTATTATTTTTAATTTCAAATGATGGAAATTTATAAGGAAGATCTCTTGAAGTAAAAGAAAATAGTTGAGAATTATAATTTGAGTTTTTATAAGTTGAGTGAATAATAAAATTATAATTCAGAGAAGGTTGTAATAAAGTTAAGTTTATCTGATGGTCTTTTTTAGCTTTTGAAACTATAGATCTAAGTTTATAACCAATAGAATCCACAGGCCAATAAGATATGTATGCTTCTGCTTCTCTATCTAATGAAAACTTAATGCTATAATTTGGATAATTATACGAAGCTGTTTCAAGAGTTACATCACTATAAATAAGTTTATTATCACAAGAAAAAATAAATAATAATATTAAAAAATACGATATTCTATATACGATCATTTCCTTACTACTAATTTAGTTGATTTGTGAGATCCATCAGAAAAAATTACGTACATTATATAAACTCCACTGTAAAGATTTGAAGTTTCAATTTTATAATTTTTCTCATCACTTTTATAGAAATCCACTTTTTGTTTAATTCCATTTAAATCATACAATTCAATAGAAGAAATTGATTTAGAAGACTCATTAATTAAATTAATAAATGAATTATTTCTTGTTGGGTTAGGATAAATAAGATAATCATTTGAATAATTCTCTATTTTATTAATTATATCATCCCATTGAAAATATGTCTTTGCTAAATTAAAAGCATCTTCACCAATATTTATTCCAATTAATCTTCCAGGAAGATCATCAATATAAGGATGAATACCACCCCATATCCTTGAAAGTGAACACTGATCAGCCGCATCTTCATATTTAGCCCACTGAAGTATCATATCCATAGATGGACCATTTTCAAAAACCAAAAATTCATTTTTATTAATATGAAATTCACCCATACCACCAGGAAAAAATGGACTTCCAGTAATTTTTGATAGTACTATTGCTGCTGCTTTTGAGTATGTAGAATGACCAGAAACATAACCAGCAAAAGGCGGTGTAACAAAAGTAGGTCTTTGATATGGCCACCAATTTTCAGCAAGAATCCAACCAGAACCTGATTCACCAGAACTACCTTGACTTGTATGACCATTCCAAGTAAATAACTTAATCTTTCCAAGATTCTCTAAATTATCACCAACTAAAGGATCATCTACATGAACAAGTTCAATATAATTATCTATTAAATTAATTCCATTGATATTATAATTTAAAGAATCAACATATGTTGACTGACCCTGATCAGATAAATATCTTATTACTGAAATTGGTCTTATATAATCATAATACCCTTTAATGCCCCAAGATGTAATTGCAGCATCATGCATTGCTCCTCCCAAAGTAAAATATGATTTAATATCCCACTCTAAATCATCTAATATCTCTCCTTCTCCTTCAAACTTTTTTTCTAAAAATTCACTATCATTAACTTGATTTAATATAACAAACCAATGTCCTGGGGGTGTCTCAGAATCAGGTCCATCAGCCCAAAATTCTGCTAATACTCTTGTGTAATCACCTCTATGAACTAATTGTTCTTCATATGGCATTCCAGTTATAGGGTTTGATTCATAACCATTTCCATTATCACCTCCATCAAAATAATTATAGAAAGATAAATATTCATCAATTGTATTTGGATAATTTATTACATTTCCTATCGATTTAGGAGAAATATCCCAGATTACCTCATCTTTTCTATCTAGATGAGAAGACCAAACTGAAACCATTGAAAATGCTTGTTTAAAAATATTATTTGACTGATTCTGATTAGTAGTATCTAAGTATGGAGGATCACCAGGGTCATGATATACCTTATAGATATCATCATCTCTAACCTTGACAACCATATCTTCTTGTAAAAGAGCAAATGGTAATACGTTCCCCCATTCAGGAGAAATAAAATCAGGCACACCCTCAATAAGATTCCCTGATTGATCAATAAACTCACCCAATAATAAAGATTGCCATCTATTAGGATCTATTATATCTGGATTACCTGGTAATTCAGGGTTTAAAGGAGGATTAAGTGGTTTATAATAAGTATTTGAATAATTATTTATTTCATTAGAATTATCACTCAAACCATATTCAATATATAATTTTGAAAGGTAATTACCAATTGATCTAGGGTCTCCACTTATATAATCCAAACCATTATAATTATAATCATAATCCAAATTAATCATCATAGAATCAATTCTACCTAATGTAATTGCAGCATTTACAGAATTCTTAAACCGCTGTCTTAAAAGGTTATAGGATGAAAATGAAATAATTTTATTTAAGGCATCTTCATCAAAAGATGAATTTTGAGGATAAACAAAACTATAATTAATATCATCTATTATTTTGTTTAATAGGTATGATGATAAATTAATATTATCAACTATTTTATTTTTTATAACAAAGGCATCATACATCATTGCAGATATATGAAAAAGATTTCTTGCATGAATAGGTGGTCTTGCAAAATCATTACGAATTGCATCAAGCAAAACTTCCATCCATTTTCTTGCTACACTTTTATCATATTCCTCTGATGTAGAAGATTCTTTGACAAGATTTAAAATTGTAAATTCTTTAACAAATTCACAACCAAAAGAATCTCTAACTCTTATAACATGATCCCCTGAGGTTATATTTGAGATGTAAAAGTTATTTTCTAAATATATAGAATTATCTAAAGAGACATAATAAGAAATATTTTCATCCAATCCTGTAATTTTTATAGAACTAGAATGGGTAGAAGTTATGTCTTTTTTTATCAATGAAAATTCAGGCAAATTTTCTACAGTAACTAACATTGAATCAGACATAAAAATGTTACCATCTCTATCAGTTACCTCTACAAAGTAATAACCCTCATCATATACTGTGATTTGTTTTGTAGTATCACCATTAGACCATTTATAAGAATTAAAATCTCCAGATTCTAAGATGACAGAACCTCCTTCACAAAAGGAAGAAAAACGAGAAAAAATTCTTGGAGGAATTAAAGAAGACCCTTCAAAAACATTTAAAGTTGAATTAATATTAGGATCAACTATTTTATCAATTATTCCTGACGACCATCTAATTATCAAAGAATCAATTTTTGAATTAGTATCTATACCAAAAAATATAGTATTAGCATTCTGAGAAATATACCCCTGAGTTGAATGGGATAATCTACTCTGCATAAGGTCACCAGAATATAATTCTAAAATAGAGCCATATCCATCATTATTAGATTCTAATCCTACGAGATTGACCTTAATCCAATTATTAGGTCCTGCATAAGTATTCTTAAATAAAAAAGAATTTGAAGGAAAATTATTTAAAACCACAATATCGGGAAGACCATCATTGTTAAAATCACCAATTCCATTCCCAAAACTACTAACTGTATCCATTTCAAGGCCTACAGAAGAATTAAGAGTAAAATATTTACCAAAAATATTAGAATAATAAGCACTTGATAAGGGATCTGTACCAATAATGGAACCACTAACATATATATCTTCATATCCATCTAGATCAAAATCTTGAAATTGTGAACCCCACCCAATGCCATTAAAAGAAATGCCTAATTCATTAGCGGACTCAGTAAAAGTTAAATCCTTATTGTTTACAAACATTTTATTACCAACTTCTACATTGGTAGAATAAATATCAAAATATCCATCATTATTATAGTCATTAACGGAAACAGACATTCCATTCATAGGAATCCCAGTGTTTGAAGAAGTGCTTATATCTGAAAACGTGTTATTTGCATTATTATAATAGAGAGAATTAACTGTCATTTTATCATTAGCTATATACAAATCCTGAAAATTATCTTTATTTATATCTATAAAAGTAGCACAAAAAGGAAGTTTTTTTAATTCCAAAATACCAGATGTAGAAGTTATATCAGAAAAATAACTACCAGCATTACTTAAAAATAATTTACTGGTATTAACAGTAGAATCTTCATTTCTATAAGTTTGATATAAATCTAAATATCCATCATTGTTAATATCCGACCAGGAAGAACCAAAAGAACTAGAAATAGAATCTGGCAATCCAACTTGAGAGGTTACGTCATTAAAATATAAAAAACCTTGATTTTGAAAAAGCTTATTCTTTCCATTAAAAGAAGTAACGTATAAATCTTTATCGTGATCATTATCATAATCTATCCATAGGATCTGCTTTGCTTGATAAGGAAAATCAATATTTAAATTTATAAGCTCAAATTTATTATTAGAATTTTTAAAAAAAAGAATTGAATTTTCTGAATTTGTAGGTATGGATATATCATCGAGTCCATCTTGATTAAAATCAACAAAACTTACTCCAGCACCAGATACCCCATTAAAATAAGTGTGATTAAAATCTTCAAAAGAAGATACTTCATTAAAATAAAGTTGAGAAAATAGATTTGATTTATTAAATGACAGTAATAAAAGAAAGAGTACTATTCTTTTAATCATGAAGCTAAAATAAAAGAAAAAAAAGTTAAATAATCAAAAGATTAGATAATCATACAAAAAAAAAGGTAACGACTTTCATCGTTACCTTAATTTTTTCATATATGTAGAAATATATGAGAATACTAGTTAGTTAAGTCCTGCCGGCCATAAACCACCTGACCAATTGGTCATATCTGTTACTCCAGCCTCACCATAATCATTGACCCAGTCAACAACTAAAGTAGTTCGATCAGCTGATAAGTCTACATCATTAAACATGTAAACCTCTGACCATTGTGAAGCACCAGTAGGTGATAAAATACCACATGCATCTTGAACTTTTAGATTACCCATAGGTTTTCCAGTCCACCCACCATAGCAGGTAAGATAAGCACCATATGAGAAATCACCACCAACAACGGCGTATAAGTTTTCAGCTCCAGATTTCTCCCATTCAAAAGACATACTAGAACTTGTAAGACCACACCATCCAACAGTTACCGTATTGAATGTACCTTCTAAAGCAGAAGGACATACAATAGCAACATCAAGATAGAATAAAGCTCTAATAGCATTAGAAGACTTCATATTTGGTCCCGTGTTTTCATTAGTAAACACAGTACCGTCTTTCTTTGTTATAGTAAAATGATACCTAAAATAAGCACCACCATCTATATCAGCAGCTGTAGCTCCAACCGCAGCCAAAGCACCTGAAAAAGGTAGGCTGATATCAGAACTAAGATAACCATCAGAATTCGTTACAAATTCTCCAGAAGAAATAGTTTGAAAATCTGTTCTACCTCTACTTTTACTTCCACCATGAATAATATCAACATACTCGATGTCAATATCAAACTCAGCGATATTAGCTCCTTTAGCCTCATCATAATACTCTACATGTAATTCAATAGAGGAACTTGGTATATCAAAAAAGTTATACTTACCTGTTTGAGACATTTTTCTAGCAAATGCGCCTTTATCCATAACTTCAAAAAGCTCAACTGGTATTTCTGGTTCCCCACAAGCAATCGCTGTCAATGTAGCGATAAAAATTGTAAATAGTTTTTTCAAATTTTTCATATTATTATATATTTAAAAAATTAATTTAAACTTCCAGCTCTATCCCAAAAGACTTTCTCACCTAAACCAGTTCTAACGGGTGCGTTAGCATTTAAGTTCGTTACATCTGAAGGATAAGGAAACAACCTTGGAAAAGTTCCAGCTGAAGCTGCCTTCATAGAAGATTGCATTTCAGTTGGATGTCCAGTTCGTCTCATAGAGTTAAATGGTTCAATACCATTACCCATACAAGCTAATCTGAATTCCTTAACAATAATGTTAAGTTTAGCTTCAGAATCGCCAGCAGCATCGTATGCATTAAGAACATAGTTAACATAACTGTTTATGTTTCTATCTTCAGGAACACCACCAATACCATCAGCATTAAAATCACCAACAGTTCCCCAACCAGCTGAGTAAGTCATTACTTCATCAATTGATTGTCTTACAGCTGTTTCAAGCATGTCTCTAGCATTTTCACTAGATAATCCATCTTGAGCAGCCTCTGCTCTCATGAAATATATCATACTTGACATTAACATTGGTTGATGTCCATCACCACCACCACCAGTAGTTCCTTGGCGTTGTGTGTGTGAAAATCCACTACCAAAAACTCCAGTAGCAGCATTACCATCATCATACATTCCTGCACCAGGATAAATTCCTCTAGCAGTTCTTTTTTGACCATCAGGTGGAGTACCATCATCATTACCATGATCTCTTCCCCAATAACCTTTTGCATTTTTTGGATCAGCATCTACCGCATTACTACCTAAACAAAATGGCCAAGTAGTTGTAACTCCATATGCGTTAACATAAGGATCTCTGTACCAAAGTGGTTCAGTTCCAACAACAACACAGTCTAAAGTGAATAAGTCTTCGTTAGAAGCATCCAAATCTTGCCTTTTATAATAGTATCTAAGCCTTGGATCTGGAATTCCTTTTTCTTCATGTAATTCCCACTTAAAGTAGTTAGAAGTATAGGAGCTAGCACCACTTTCGTATGCTCCAGAATACCATGGATGTCTAGAATTAGGATTTGATCTGTTAGTTCCATACTGGAATCTCCAGTCATCAGCACTAGCATCTATAACTCCAGCAGCTAAAGCAGAAGAAATTCCACCAGCATCACCTTTGTTTAAAGCCATTCTAAATTTCAAAGTGTTCGCTAATTTAATCCACTTAGCAGCACTTGATCCATAATAGATATCAACACCAGGAGCACCAATTGCTGTTTTATTTAAATCAGCAATAGCCTCATCATAAAGACCAGCAGCAACATCATAAACAGATGTCTGAGCGTCAAAACTAGGTTGAGCATTTTCTGTACCTTTCCATGCTTCAGTATAAGGAACATCACCATGTTTATCAACAAGCATTTGAAGAATATAACCCTTCAAAATTTTACCTGCACCAACATGAATCCATGATTCTTTCTCTGCAGCCATAAGGTTCATAGCATCTATATCAGGAACTAATCCCGCATAAGCACCATTCCACGACCCATTAAAAGAACCAGGAGTGTATGCATTTTCATAGGTTGAACCCCATGTCATACATTCAATTCTAGTTACCTGTAACATTGGCCATTGATTACCTGCCCACCATCCAGCAAAGCTTGTTTGTATTGCATTCCAGTATAAATCTAAACCAGCATTTTCAGCCGTTACAGCGTTTGGATTATTTAATTGATCCAAATCTGTTAAATCACAAGAATACCCAGCAAATACAAAAGCTATAATTAAGAATAATTTATTTATCTTTTTCATATTATATAAAATTTATAAATTAAAAAGTAAGACTTAATGTAGCACCATACTTCTTAGCAGTAGGTCCCGTCATTTCATCAAATCCTCTAACATTATTACCAGTACCATAACTTGAAACCTCAGGATCAAAATTAGAATCCTTAGGCGTGTTATATGCTAAATGCCATATATTTTGAGCAGAAAGTGTCAAACTAGCATTTCCAAAAGGTGTTCCATTAAGGAACGATTTTGGAGCTACAAGAGAAAGAGATATTTCCCTCAATCTCATAGTTGAAGCATCATACACAGATTGTTCATCATAGAAAACACCAGTGTTTGGCCAGTAATGTTGATTAGCAGTAGTTTGCTTAGTATATGGAGTTCCGTCAAGTTTCAAACCTGAAGTTATAACAGGAACGAATCTATCAAATCCAGTATTACCAAGAATACCTCTACCAGTCATTGTTGATACGGTTGTAGTGAACATATCTCCACCAACTTGATGATCAAACTGTACTCTAATTGTTGCCCATTTATAAGACAAGGTGTTAGTAACACCATAAACAAAGTCAGGCTGAGGATCACCAATCATACCAGTTCCTAAATAGGTGTAACCACCATTAGCATCTAGGAAAGGAGTATAATTTAGTCTATCATCAGAATGCACTTGAGTAACATCTAAACCATCTAGCGAACCATAGTCTCTAGAAATAGTAGACCCTTCCATAATACCAAAAGGCATTCCAGGAATTGCAATATTTCCACGACCGGTATAACCAGCAACATAAACTTTACTAATACCATCAGCAATAGACAACACTTCACTTTTCAGTTTAGAGAATTGTCCTGTAATTTCCCATGTAAAATCTCTCGACTGTACAGGAACTACATTTATTATTGCTTCAATACCTTTATTATTGATTGATGCAGAGTTCACAGTAGAACTACTGTAACCAGTAGACTGATCTAACTCTAAATCAATAATCAAGTCTTCAGAATCCTTAGTATATGCAGATATATCAATACCTACTCTATTTTTAAGGAATTTACCTTCGATACCCAACTCTAATTCTTTATGAATCTCAGGTTTAATACCTGCGTTAGCATAAAAATTACTAACAGCATTAGAGTTAAGAGTTGTACCACTATTAGTCATAAATACATTCGTGTTGGTATTCAAACTACCCCTTGTACTATAAGGAGAAGGATAACCAGCAGAAGTACCAAAACCAAATCTTACTTTCAAAAAGTTAAGATTTTCGTTATTAATATCTAACGCTTTAAGTGGTAAAATAGAAACCGAAGTAGAAGGATACAATACAGATCTATTTTCTGGCTCCAAAGTTGAAGTCCAGTCGTTTCGAGCAGAAGCTTCTAAAAACGCAAAATCTTTATATGACAAACTTAAGTTTGCATATGCACCATATGTATTCTCACGTAAAAAATAAGAATTTGCAGTAGTAGTATTGAAATTCGAATGATCAAAGAAATTAAAAATGAATTGATAAGAACTATTAATTTGATGCAGCTCATAATTTCTAGATTTAAGATTAGCTCCTACAAGGAAGCTTAAATCCAAATCTTGATTAAGTTCAACTGAACCATTTAAATTAACAGTTTGATCATAATTCACATTATTTCTATTTGATGTCATGTATCTACCATTAACAGCATACCCTTGTACACCATTCTTGTTGATCATGTAGTTATTCATAAGACTAGTTCTATCTATACCTATTCTATAAGATATACTTAAGAAGTCAGCTATCTCGTAGCTAAGCCCCATGTTACCAATGAATCTAGTTACATCATCTCTATCGTGAGCGTTATGCAAAGTCCAAAGTGGATGTTGCATACCATTGTTACCCCTATAATACACACTACCACCAGTATCAGGTCTCTCATAAGGAAGACCAAATAAATTCCAACTTCTTGGAGTGTACATCACATTACCAAATAATGATACCTGTGTAGAATTTGAGTTTCTACTAGGAGCAGTTGGTGGCTTAATAGCTTGTGATTCAATATAATTGAACGAAGCAGTAAGCTTAAGACCATTTGATAGTTGTGTATTAGCACCTAAAGAGAAATTATGTTTTGTGTACTCGTTAAATGGAATATATCCATCATCCTTAGTCCAACCATAATTTGCTTTAATACTTGAATTATTACCTACTCTAGCACTTATACCAAGGGAAGTATTTTTTTGACTTCCATCAACAAAAAAGTTTTGTAGGTTATCATATGCTTGATATTTCCATCTCGCTCCAATAAGCTCAGGGAAAACACCATGCCATATAGCTCTATCATATGGGTGTTTAATAGTACCATCTGTCAATCCATTTCTATTTGGTTGGTCAAAAGGAGCGCCCCAGTTACTAAAAGCAGCTGCAGCGTTATTTTGCCATCCATTACCATATTGATCTTGATCGTCAGGTAAACTTGCTACCTTATTAACAAAATATGATTGACTAAATGAAACTTCTACTTTCTTATTACCTACAGGTCCACCAAGTTGACCAGTTTTTGTAGTAATAAGAATCACACCATTTCTACCAGCTTCACCGTATAATACGGTAGCAGCAAGTCCTTTAAGCACACTAACTTCAGCAACGTTATTAGGATCTAAATCTAAAAATCTACTTGAGGCAGTAGCACCACCACTAGTAAATCCTCTGTCTGAATAAGTTGATGCATCAATTGGCACACCATCTAAAACGAACATAGGTTGATTAGAACCTGAAATAGAGGAATACCCTCTAATAATAATATTTGTTCCAGTTCCTGTAACACCACTTTGAGAAGTGATATCAACACCAGGGACCTTCCCTCTTAATAAACGTGCTATGTCTGCTTCGGGTCTAGCTTCAAGCTGTGAACCACCAACAGAAGTTACCGCATATCCCAATGCAGCTTTTTCTTTGGTGATACCCAATGCAGTTACAACAACCTCTTGAAGTTCTTCAACCTCAGAGCTCATAACTACATCCACCACTGATCTCGCACCTATTTCAATTTCTTGAGATGCCAAACCAATAAATGAAAATACCAAGGTACCTCCATCAGACGGTACGTCTAATGAATAAGAACCGTTAACATCAGTTGTTGTACCAACGGTCGTACCTTTTATGATAACATTAACACCTGGGAGTCCGCTTCCGTCCTCATCAGATGAAATATTACCTGAAATAGTTCTGTCTTGAGCCCAAACGTTGGATGCCAAGAACAAGAAACTAACTAGTAAAAATCTAAACATAGTTTAATTGTTTAATTTATTTAACAATTGTTTTCAATAAAATAATACTGTAAAATACAACTAATTTGAGCAAAAAGCACAAAATTTCCTGTAAAATACAGCCATCAATCCCAATCCTTAATTCTAATAAAAAGGGCCAAGATTGAATCAGTTTTAGGTTTTTTAACAAAAACCAATAGCTATTACACGCAGCAATAGCCTTCAAATATATACAAAAAGTAGCCATTTGAATAAATATTCTTTTTTTTTTAAATAATCAACTTAAGGACAATTTTTATATGAATTAAAGAATTTTAAATTCTATTCTACGGTTTTTAGAATTTTCGACTTTATCTTCTCGTGGTTTTGTATTCCCGTAACCTTTATAAGATAGGTTATCAACTCCACCTTTAGAGATCAAATATTCATAAACAGAATATGCTCTTTTTGATGACAGATTCATATTATATACATCTTCGCCAACATCATCAGCGTGTCCACCTATTTCAATGTTTAAATTCTGATTCTTAAGTAGCCAAGTATGAATTATATCGAGATATTTTTTTACCTCCACATTTAAATCATACTTATCAAAATCAAAATAAACATTTTCTAAAATAAAATAAGTCTTCATTCTATTCATTAGAACAATTAAATCTGTTTTTACTTTTTGACTTTTAATTATCTTAGGTTCATAACCCTTCAAATTCAATAAAAAGTTTTCACCTTCAAAATTTTGTCTTTCTATATAAACCCTACCTTCATAATTAAAATCAATGGTAAATAAGTCATCTTTAATTTTACTATTTATCAGAGCAATATTTGGTCTAAGAATTTTTTTTGTTAATGAATCCATAACAAGAAAAGATAAATGATAATTTAAGTCCTTATCAATAATTGGATTTACTTTTCCAATGATAAGTTTACTTTTTACTGTACTATTAAAAATATTTTCTTCGGTATATACTACCATCCCATCACCCATAACGAATGATGACTGATCCAGTTGGTTATTAATTTCTAATCCAAGATTATTAACATTTCCAAAATCCATATTAAAATTAGAAGCTCTATATATATCAAAACCTCCAAAAGAATTTGCTCTATTTGAAGAAAAATAAAAATCTAACATGTTCTCTGAAATAAAAGGTGCAATGTCATCAAACTCAGTATTTACTTCTCCACTTAAATTTTTTGCACGTGACCACCCAACATTAGTTCTGATGCTATACCAAATATCTCTTCCCCCCTGACCACCAGGTCTATTAGAAACAAAAAATAATATATTCCCATTAGATGACAAATTAGGCTGAGAATCCCAATACTTAGAATTTATATTTTGATCCATTTTTTTAGGTATTGTCCAAATCCCATCTATCATTTCTGAGTAAAATAAATCGCAACTATTTTTTTTAAAATTTAATTCACAGGATGTGTACACCATAAATTTAGAATTGGAACTAAAAGATATAGATCCTTCATTATTTTGAGTATTAATTTTTGAACTTAACTTATTCGGTATTTTCCAACCATCATATTTGTCTTTCTCAACATAAAAAATATCTTCATCATCAAATAAATTCATCCCTTCTCTACCAGTAAAATAAATCCTATTTAAAGAAGAATTAATAAATGGAGAATATTGAAAAGTATAATGTGAAATACTAGATTTTGATTCAAAATAAAACAATGAAGAGTCAAATTGATGATTTAAATAATAACGAATATTGATAAGATACTTGGAAAGCAAAGGAAAATTTTCTTTTTCATTAATTCCATTCAAATATTTTTGAGAGAGAAAAATTTTTCCATTTAAAAAATGATATTCACCCAATTGAAATTTTACTTCATCATCAAATTTTTCACATAGTACATCTTCATAACTCTCAAAAGCTTCAACAAAACTTTTAAAATCATGTAGTTTCTTGTATGAAAGACCAAGCTTATATATGGCAGGACAATAACTTGAATTAATATTAATAGCCTTTTTAAAATAAGTTATTGCATCATCAAATTCTCCTATTTTAAAAAATTCATTTCCCTTTAAGTATAATTTTTCATATTTTTTATCTTTAGATAGCACTATGGATTCAAAAAAGAAAAATATTAAAATAAAGTTTATTAAAAATTTATAATTCATAGAATGAAACTAATCTACACCTAAAAACTTATGAATTTGTAAAGATAGCTTCCACTTAGGATTCTCTTTTATATAATCAAAAATTAATGGATTTACTTTTTTTTCAACTGACCATTCTGGCTGCAGAAATAAAGAAGAATTTTTTTTTAATAATTGAGCATGAGACTCTGCCCATTTAAAATCTAACTTATTACAAACAACTATTTTTAGTTCATCTGATATTTTGTAAAATATATCGAGTGGTTTTTTAAATTTTTTTGGTGAAAAACATATCCAATCAAAAGAACCCGATAAAGGTTGTGTTCCTGACGTTTCTAAATGTATTTTTTTATTTAATTTTTTCAATTCTTTAGTAAGAAGATCTAAATTATAGAGCAAAGGTTCACCACCAGTAATAACTACAAAATTTGTCTTGGCCTTTTTGACCTTATTCATTATTTGATTTATAGAAATATATTGCTCATCATCTACAGACCATGATTCTTTAACATCACACCAATGACAATTTACATTACAACCAGCAAGCCTTATAAAAAAAGCAGGTTTCCCTGAATGAGCTCCTTCACCCTGAATACTATAAAAGCATTCCAACACAGGAAGTTTATCTTGATTCTTCAAAATTAATTTTGTAAGCTTTTAAAGTATTTTGAATTAGCGAGACTATGGTCATAGGTCCAACTCCACCAGGAACAGGGGTTATATGACTTGCTTTTTCTTTAACAGACTCAAAATCTACGTCTCCCTTTAATACATAACCTTTTGTTTTATTTAAATCTTTCACTCGAGTAATCCCAACATCAATAATCACAACTCCATCTTTAACCATATTAGCCTTAAGAAAATTTGGTACTCCTAATGCAGATATAATTATATCTGCATTCTTAGTGAAAAATTCTAAATTTTTTGTTCTACTATGAACGACTGTTACTGTTGAATTACCCAATTTAGCCTTTCTACTCATAAGAATGCTTATTGGCCTTCCAACAATATTACTCCTTCCAATCACTACAGTATGTTTTCCGTTTGTATCAATATCATATCTTTTCAATAGCTCTATTATTCCATAAGGTGTAGCTGAAACAAAAGTTTCCATATCGAGAGCCATTTTACCAAAATTTGTAGGATGAAATCCGTCCACATCTTTTTTCGGATTTATTGCTAAAAAAACTTTATCCTCATCTATATGTTTTGGAAGAGGTAATTGAACTATAAATCCATCTACCTCTTTGTCATTGTTTAATCTAGTAATTTCTCTTAATAGTTTTTCTTCTTTTATTTCATAAGGGAGATTTATTAAAGAAGATTTAAATCCCACTTGCTTACATGAAGCTACTTTATTCGACACATAGGTTAAGCTTGCACCATCTTCACCCACCAAAACTGCAACCAAATGAGGGGCTCTTCCTCCTTTAGATATAATTTCTTCAACCTGATTTTTTATTTCTTCTTTAATTAAAGTAGATATTTTTTTTCCATCAATTATTATAGCCATAAGATTACTGTTCAATTTTTAACACTGCCATAAATGCTTCTTGTGGTATTTCTACATTACCAACTTGTCTCATTCTTTTTTTACCTTTTTTTTGTTTTTCTAATAACTTTCTTTTTCTTGTAATATCACCACCATAACATTTTGCAGTAACATTTTTTCTTAATGCTCTTACTGTTTCACGAGATATAATTTTAGTACCTATTGAAGACTGAATTGCAATTTCAAACATCTGTCTTGGAAGAAGTTCTTTTAACTTTATACATAATTTCTTTCCCCAATCATAAGCTTTTTTCCTATGAACAATAGCAGACAACGCATCAACCTTTTCCCCATTTAACATAATATCTATTTTAACCATTTTTGACTTTGTAAAACCAGACAATTCATAGTCCAAAGATGCATATCCTCTTGAAATAGATTTCAACTTATCATAAAAGTCAAAGACTATCTCTGACAAGGGTAAAGTAAAAGATAATTCAACTCTATCCTTTGACAGATATAACTGATTAGTTATAATCCCTCGCCTATCAATACAAAGCTTAATAATACCACCAATATAATCAGATTTTGTTATTATTTGAGCAGTAATAATAGGTTCTTCAATATATGAAATTTCATTTAACTCAGGCATTTCTGAAGGTGCGTATATACTTAATAAATCTCCATTTGATTTTGTACATTTAAACTCTACAGATGGAACAGTTGTTATTACTGACATATTAAACTCTCTTTCTAATCTTTCTTGTATTATATCCATGTGCAACATACCTAAAAACCCACACCTAAAACCAAAACCCAAAGCAGCAGAAGTTTCTGGATCCCAAATTAATGAAGCATCATTTAATTGTAATTTTTCCAAAGAACTTCTTAACTCTTCATAGTCAGAAGTTTCTACAGGATAAATTCCAGCAAAAACCATTGGTTTAACATCTTCAAATCCTTTAATTAAGAGATTAGATGGGTTATCAGAATGGGTTATCGTATCACCAACTTTTACTTCTTTTGCATTCTTAATACCCGAAATTAAATAGCCAACATTTCCGGCTTCAATTTTAGATTTTGGTTCTTTTTTAAATTTTAAAATACCAATTTCATCCACACTATACTCTTTTCCTGTATTTATAAATTTAACTTTGTCTCCTTTACTTATCTTTCCATTAAACACCCTAAATAAAACTTCAATTCCTCTAAAGGAATTAAAAACTGAATCGAAAATCATAGCTTGCAATGCATTATTAGGATCACCTTTTGGAAAAGGTATTTTTTTAATTATGGTTTTAATAACCTTTTCAATACCAATACCTTCTTTTGCACTAACATGTAAAATATCATCCGATTTACATCCTATTAAGTCAATAATTTGATCTGATACCTCATCTATCATTGCACCTGGCAAATCAATCTTGTTAAGAATAGGTATAATTTCTAGACCTTGCTCTAGCGCAAGATATAAATTTGATATAGTTTGAGCTTGAATTCCCTGAGATGCATCAACTATTAATAAAGCTCCTTCACATGAGGCAATTGATCTAGATACTTCATATGAAAAATCAACATGACCAGGAGTATCTATTAAATTAAGTACATAACTGGTATTATCAATTTTATGACTCATCTGAATCGCATGACTTTTAATGGTAATTCCTCTTTCTTTTTCAAGATCCATATCGTCAAGCAATTGATCAGTCATATATCTTTTATCAACAGATCCAGTAAATTCTAATAATCTATCTGCAAGTGTACTTTTGCCATGATCAATATGAGCTATTATACAAAAATTTCTAATGTTTTCCATAAAATTTAGATTCCAAAATTAGATAATTATTAGTTAAAAAAATTATTCTACAGATTGTATTATGTAAGCCTTGCTAGGATCTATTTTTCCCTTTAGGAATTTTAAATATAATTCGTGTAGTTCCATTCGGCCCTCAACATAAGTTAGTTTTAAATAATTCTTAATTTTCATTATAAACTCTTGCATTAGATTGTCTGCCAGTAACATGGTTTCTTTAACTCCCATTTTTTTGTATCTATTTTCAGCATGACTTGGGGCAAAGAAAAATTTGGAATTAGGAATTGATTTAAAATCCATTTTTGAAGACCAATCTGCTAATCCAACTAAACAAACATGCTTTAATAAATCACCAAAATAATTATGTATTTTTTCTAAATAATCTGAATTACCAGCAAAATCAACAACTATTAATTTAGATTTATTCAGCTCCATTTCAAGACTATCATAAGCTATAACTGTATCATAAAACCCAATATTTAATAAAAAGTTAATATTCTTTTTAGATGTAATCCCAATAATCTGTTTTTGATCTAATGCTTTATTTTTTTTTAATAAAAAAGCCAAAGATAAAGCTGTTTTAGAAGAAGCACTTGTAAGTATTATTTGATCAGAATCAAAAAAATTTTCATCTTTCAAAAAATAATAATTTAAAAATGAAGTTAAAAATAGTGGCTTGATCGTAGGATGATATTCTAAAATTTGATCAGAATTTTTTGAAACTTTTATGTACTGGTTATACACAGCCGGTAAATGTTTTCTGTGATTAAAGTCATCTACAAAACCAAACGATCTTATGTTTTTTGGACTAACTTTTAAATAATTGCTCATTGGAAAATATCCATAATATCGATTGCCCACCAAAACGTTCTCATGATTAGAAGATATCACATTTGCAAAACCCCAAACTGGAATAATACCATAAGGCTCTTTAGTTGGAAAAAACTTCCAATAACCTAATGTATTACCCATGATAGCATAGGTAATATTATTTGAAGTAAAGGCGTATTTTTCTATTTTTAAAATTACCTCATTTTTCTTGAAAATTGGTCTTTCATTATCCAAAAATGTAGCTGCTAAAAGATCATTTTTATTTACTAGAAATTCAGTATTTGATCTACTCATAAACAATTTTTATTCTATACCTTTTTTAAGTTTCCATCTTTTATGAGACCAAAGCCATTCATGTGGTCTTTCATTAATTAAATCTTCTACAGTTGAAGCATATAAAGGTAAAATTTCTGTTTTATCTTTATCATAAGGGGGAGAAGACAAATGTTTAAATTCAATTGTATATTTTCCCCTTTTAATTCTTTTCATAGACAAAAAATATACTATGCTATTAGTAATTTTTGGAAGGCGTTCAATTCCTTGAAAAAACGCTGTATCTTGATTTAACATTTTTGTCCAAACTTTTGAGTTCTTAGAACCTGGAGATTGATCAGCCGCTATAACCAATGCTTTTACAGAATTTAAATTGTTTTTTAAAAATTTAACAGCTTTTCGATCTTCGATAAGAATTGTTCCAAACTTAGATCTTCCTTTATACATTATCTTATCAAAAATATTACTACTCAGTTTCTTATAGATACCATGAACATTAGAAATTAAATTAATTTCAAGAGATATTAACAACCATTCCCAATTACATTGGTGACTTGTTATTAAAATTACCCTTTCATTATTTTTTATATGATTATTTATAGGTTCAATATTTTTATACTTAACACAACTTTTTAATTCTTTTTTTGAAATAGAATAACCCTTAATTGTTTCTATAAAAACATCGCACAAATTTTTATAAAATAATTTCGTTATTTCTTTAATTTTATTTTTAGACAAATGAGGAAAAGAGTTTAATAAATTTTTTTTAACTACTTCTTTTCTATAGAAAAAACTTAGAAAAAAAGAAAGTATATCAGAAATAAAATAATGAATAGTAGATGGGAGAATTGAGAATAAATAATATAAAAATTTCATAGTTCAGAAAATAAAAAAGTTATAAAACTTTATTTAGTTTATAATTTTTTGAATACCCTTCAAATTTAACTTCTTTTTTAATAGAATTTTCCCTTCTAATTAGAGTATTAACATAACTCCATCTCGCAATCACCTTATCTTCTGATAAACTTAAAACTAAATACCCATGGTCCCTTGAATTTGAAAACTTTAAATGAGGGTTAATAGGACTATTTGTTATTAAATTTTCATGATCTATTAATTTTTCTATAGGAACATTAGGATACCTTTCATCGGAATTTCCAGAATTAATGCTTGGAGTCCCAAACTCATAAGCATATGCCTTCATCGATTTATCAATATTTAATGGTTCGTGATTAACTTCAAAAGCCCATGACTGATGGGTATCTCCTGTTATGAAAACAACATTATTAATATCATTATCTAAAATATACTTTGCTATTAACTCTCTTTCTTTTGGATATCCATCCCAAGAATCAAGATTTATAGCAAAGTCTGGTCTTCCATAATTTAAATAAGAAAAAATAACTTGATTACCTATAATTTTCCATTTAGATTTTGATTTTTTAAGCTTTTCCAAAAACCAATCTAATTGTACTTTTCCTAACATTGTTCTACTTTCCTCAAATAAAGAAGGATCTTTTAAATTAGTTGCTTGTTCTGTTCTTCCTTCTAATCTCTCTTCAAGAATAATTAAATCTACTAAATCCCCAAAAGAAAAAGATCTATAAGGCTTTTTGCCTTCTCTAATTGGTTGCCATTCATAGTAGGCTTTTAATGCACCAGAAATTCTTTTAAAAAAATTACCTTCTAGTTCAGACTGATGATTCTGAGCCCCAGTACTAAAAGTATTATTTGAAGTTTCATGATCATCCCAAATAACAATAAATGGATGATTCTGATGAGCAGCTATTAAATCTGGATCAAGTTTATACTGAGAGTATCTAGATCTATAATCATCTAAACTAACAAGTTCCTTATCTGGAATATGCAACCTTTTAAAAATACCATTACTATAATCTCTAGCTTTATATTCATAAATATAATCACCTAAATGTATTACTGCTTCTATATTTTTTTCCTTAGCTAGTGACGAATAAGAATTAAAAAATCCTCGTTGATAATCACTACAACTCACTACCGCAAAATTCAAAAAATCAGAATCTAAAGAAGTTGTTCTAGTTTTACCAATTATCGAATTTTTTCCAAATGCAGCAAATTGATAATAATAAGTTGTCCCTTTATCCAATTGATTAATATCAACTTTAACAGTATAATCTCTATTAAGATTTGTATTAAAAATGCCTTTCTGTAACACATTTTGCATAAGGCTATCTGATGCAATTCTCCAATTAACTCGAATGTTTTTTTCTTTAAAAACTGGTGTAACTCTTGTCCATATTATTAAACTTGTAGAAAGTGGATCACCTGACGCCACACCATGATAAAATGGTGCAAGAGAATCTATCCTTAAATCTTGGGTTAATTCATGAAATATCTCTTTTTTCTTATTACAAGAAAATAATAAACTAGACAAATAAATGAATGAGAATACGATTAAAAAAAATTTATTTTTTTCCATAAATTTAAATTTATGCAAAATATATTTTAGGTATTATAAGTTTATTGATTTTTAAATTATTATAACAATAATGAATGATATAATCTAAACTATATTTGAATTTTTAATCCATAAAACAAAAATATTATTATTTAAAATGAAAATACCAAAAATAAAAATGTTGATTTTAGATGTAGATGGTACCATGACAGATAATGGTATTTATATAGATGAAAATGGGATTGAATCCAAAAGATATAATGCAAAAGATGGAGTTGGAATTTACGAACTTCTTAAAAAAAATATCATAATAGGAATAATTAGTCATAGTGAAAAAGGAGATGGAATTATATCTAGAGCAAACTACTTAGGAATCCAATATTGTTATGTTGGAAATAATCCAAAAGACAAAATCCTTTATGAATGGATTGAAAAAGAAAAAATAGAATTAAAAGAAGTAGCATTTATTGGAGATGACATTAATGACTTAAGCCTAATTAACATAGTTGGATTTAGTATATGCCCAAATGATGCCGTTAAACAAGTAAAAGAGAAAGCGTCAATGATCCTAAATTCTAATGGTGGATACGGTTGTGTAAGGGAATTTAGTGATATATATTTGTCCCAAAATAACTAAATGAGTGTATTAGTAAATAAAAATTCTAGAGTAATAATACAAG
>CEVM01127643.1_pt1 | contig 97487 bp, 90 predicted proteins | sample 531481 | NCBI WGS metagenome assembly CEVM01 (sample SAMEA2623649, study PRJEB7988) | marine metagenome | biome: marine biome (ENVO:00000447); feature: mesopelagic zone (ENVO:00000213) & marine oxygen minimum zone (ENVO:01000065); material: "saline water (ENVO:00002010), including plankton...
AAAAAGTCCGCTATTTCTAACGGACTGCAAATGTAGAATAAATTTACAATTGACAAAAATATTTTCAACTTTTTTTAGGCACTAGCCCTAATTTTTTGCTTCCGCTTAACCAGAAGCCGCTCTAAAGATTGCGCACAACTATCAGCTCCTTCTTCAAATGATTTCGCTTGTTTTTTGACAATCAATTCGTTACCCGGAACACTCAGTAAAATTTCGACCACTTTGTTCTGGCGATCACTGGTATTCTCCAATCTTAAAAAAACATCAGCATAAATAATGTGATCATAAAACTGTTCAAGCTTATCCATTTTTTTCTGAATAAAATTAATAAGCTTTTGGTCTGCTACAAAGTGTGGGGTTTGCACGCTTACTTTCATAGGTTCACATTTTAAGGTTACTATTTGGTTAGACATACTCCGGTTGAAGGAGTCCTTATCATCAGTTTTTAAATCTGACAATTCGATCAAGCACGCATCATTAAACGCTAACGTTTTAGTCGTCTCTGCGATTACGCGGGTGTGCATTTTGATATACCTTACTTAGCTCAGCCATACTCGTATGTGTATACACTTGTGTAGATGCTAAACTGGCGTGCCCCAATAATTCTTTGACCCCGTTTAAGTCTGCTCCGTTGTTGAGCAAATGAGTTGCAAAGGTGTGCCGCAACATATGCGGACTGGTCTTAGCTTTTTGGGACACCTCACTAAAATAGCGATTTATTGTTCGGTAAACAAACGTATCATACAGATTTTCACCTTTATTAGTTAGCAAAAGGCTTCCTCCTGCATCAGACCCAAAATTCTGATTACGGTGATCGATATATTGCTTTAACACATCAACCAACCAATCTATTAACGGAATTATGCGCTCTTTGTTGCGCTTACCCAAAACCTTTAGGGTCTTTTGAATCAGATTCACATCCCCAACCTGCAAGTTGATCAGTTCACTTCTGCGCATACCGGTAGCATAAAACAAAGCAACCATTGCTAAATCACGACTAGAGGAAAAATCTTTAACAGCACCCAACCTATCAAGAACAGTATTCATTTCATCTCCGGAAAAAGGAACCTGAATCTCTTTCTTAACTTTTAAAGATTTGTGCTTAGCCAATGGAGATTGCTCTAAGACACTTATTCTCTGTAGAAATTTGAAATAAGCCTTTAGTGATGAAACTTTTCGATTAACAGAACGATTACCCACACCTTCATCAGTAAGCTTTACAATCCAGGAACGGATCAGAGGATACGAAATTTCACTTACCGGCATTTCTCCATATTGGGTTTCCAGAAAATCAAAAAAAGATTGAATATCACGGCTGTAGGCCGTCACCGTATGCTTACTGTATTTGCGCTCGAGGCTCAAATAATCTATAAATGAAGAAAGTGCCAATTTAAGCTATTATAAGGTTGAATAAAAAGATAGGCATTCATTCTGAATTTACCATAACCCAAATCTTTGTAAATAAAAAAACCGCCAGAAAACTGACGGTTTTAATTCTATATTAATGGAAAGAGGATAAGTCTTTCTGTTAATAATGCCAAGTAAAGTGTAAACCTTACTGACGGAATATTAAATATTCTCTTGATCGCGAAGACTCTGAATATATGAGGCTTTCTGAATTTCTCTTCTACGTTCTACAGAAGGTTTTGTGAATGCCTGACGATCACGCAGCTTACGCATTGTTCCCGTTCTATCAAATTTTCTCTTGAAACGCTTCAGCGCTCTATCGATATTTTCTCCGTCTTTTACTGGTATAATTAACATAGTGGTACCTCCTTTCTTTAAAATTCTTATCTATTTACAGGCCGCAAAGATAATTTAATCTTTAAAACTGACAATATCTTTTCAGTTTTTATTTAGCAGCCGGTTTATACTCTTTTTTATCGATTACCATTTTAGCGATAATCTCCTTTAAAATTTCTGAAGTTCCTCCGCCTATAGGGCCTAACCTACTGTCTCTAAACATACGTGCCAAAGGGTAATCTTCCATATAACCATAGCCTCCCAGCATTTGCAAACACTTATAGATGACTTCATCGGCTATTTTAGTTGCCATTAATTTTGACATGCTGGCTTCTTTAACTACATACTCTCCCTGGTCCAGACTTCTGGCCACGTTATAATTAAAGGTCTTTATCACTTCCACTTCACTGGACATCTCAGCCACATCGTGACGCAAAGCCTGAAAACGATCTAATGTTTTGCCAAAAGCTTTTCGCTCTGACATATAATTCAATGTATATTCTAATGCATACTCGGCACGGGCGTGTGCATTAACCCCCATAATAAGACGCTCCAGAGCAAAATGCTGCATAATGTACTGAAAGCCTTTATTCTCCTCACCCATTAAGTTAGAAACCGGAATTTTCACATCGCTAAAGGCAATTTCGCCGGTATCTGAGGCCCGCCATCCGAGCTTGTTCAATTTTGTTGCAGAAATACCTTCGGTATTACGATCTACTACAAAAATGCTCATTCCTTTATTACCTTTTTCAGGATCTGTCTTTGCAGCAACAATCAGATAATCGGAATAAACTCCGTTTGTAATAAACGTCTTTGACCCATTAAGTATATAATGGCCTCCTTCTAAAACTGCCGTGCTGCGCATACCGGCCACATCAGAACCTCCAAAAGGTTCTGTGATGCACAGACAACCTATTTTGTCGCCAGTAATACTCGGGGCAAGGTATTTTTCTTTAATCTCGTCAGAACCTTCGGCATTTAGGTGGGTCATTGCCAGGTAGGCGTGTGCCCACATTGCGGCAGCAAAACCTCCGCTGTTAATGCGCTGCAATTCTTCTAAAAAAATAACTGTGTAAAAAGTATCGAGCTCTAGCCCTCCATATTTCTCGGGATAGGTAAGACCAAAATAGCCCATCTCACCCATCTTAGACCAGATGAAGCGTTCAATGGTTCCACTCTCTTCCCATTTATCCAAATGAGGAACTACCTCCTTTTGTAAAAAATCTCTCAAACTTTCTCTGAAAAGCTGATGCTCTTCTGAAAAAAACGCGTTGTTCATGTAATTGCTTTTTTCACCTACCGGAATAAAGCCCTTTGTAAAATTGGCTTCCGGATTATTAGAACTTAAATAATCGCTCCCATAATTATGGGAATGTTATTAATTAGGTAATTGGAAAGGAAGTCTGTAAGTATAAACTTCAATATTCGTTAATACACCTACTTAATTTTGGTTGGACGACAAATATAATTTAATTCGATCTAATTTATAGGTAGTAATTCCTTCTATTTTGAGAAGCTCATCCAGATCTGAAATACCATCGTGTAGCACACGGTAATCTATAATTTCACGCGCTATATCGAAAGTAATAAAAGGTACGGTTGATAAATCTGAAGCATTAGCTTGGTTTACATCTAAAAGTGTCACCGCAGGTTTGGTCATTACCGTGTAATCTTCAAGTATGCTACGCACCTGATTCTTGGATATCCCATAAATGTCATAAAGCTGTTTATCATCTAGAAATCCACCAAGTCTGCGGCGGTAATCCAATACGCTTCGAGCAGTATTTTCATCTATAGACTCCAACTCAATCAAAGATTCATACGTCGCAGTATTGAGATCAAATTGTGGGTTTCTGGTCGCCTTAGTATACGTTTTATAAACAGAAGCAACTTTAGGCTTGTTCACCCAATCGGGAAATTTAAAGTACGGTGAAATGACTTCCAGTAACGAATCTGAAACTCCGGTAACTTGTTGAAAATCGGCTGCAGAATTAATCCATTTCCCGCTTTCGCGAAAGCGCAGTAGACGGTCAATTTCTTCAACTTCCATTCCCAACGTATACCCTTTATAATCGGTTAAAAAATTGGGATTAAAAGGAAAAATCTTAGGCTTATTAAGGCTGTCGCGCCGCTTTTGAATTGAATCGATACGGGCTTCAAAGATTTTGAGCTGATCGTTAGTCAGCGCTTTAGAATAGGAATCATTATAAGCCGGATTAATGAAAAAATATAACGCCCAGCAACCCATTACCAATAGTACCAAAAGCAAAATCCCACTTCTCTGACGGTTATCCAGTTCGAAATGGGATTTTAACTTTTTCATATTTTAAAGCTATTTATGCATTCTTAGCCACTTTTTGTTTTTTAAACAATTCGCCGGCTTTTAACTTTCTAAAGTACTCCCTTAAATCTGCACGAACTTCACCGCTCATAATATACAGACCTATAATATTAGGGAATGACATCGCCAGAATCATCATATCTGAAAAATCCAATACAGCTCCCAGACTTACCGATGCTCCTACCACTACAAAGAACAAGAATAAGATCTTATAAAGTAACTCTGATTTTTTGCTTTTTCCAAATAAATACGTCCAGGCACGCATACCGTAGTACGACCAGGAGATCATTGTTGAAAATGCAAATAAGAATACCGCTGCAGCAAGAACATACGGGAACCAGCTAATTACACTACCAAATGCATCAGAGGTAAGGTCTGCTCCGGCAACACCGGTTACTTCGTGCATACCTGTAAAAATAAGTACTAAAGCTGTCAAAGTACATACCACAACCGTATCAATAAAAGGCTCGAGCAACGCCACAAAACCTTCAGATGGTGGGTGGTTTGTTTTAGCCACACTGTGTGCGATAGCTGCAGAACCTACACCGGCCTCGTTAGAGAATGCCGCGCGCTGGAATCCTACAATAAGCACACCCAGAATACCCCCTTTAAGAGCACTTGGGCTAAATGCCCCGTCAATAATTGCAGAAAACGCAGGGCCTATATTTTCGATATTGATAAATATAACCGTTAACGCACCCAGTACGTAAACACCTGCCATAATAGGCACAATCTTTCCGGTTACTTTAGCGATACTGTTAATACCTCCAATTATAACAACACCTACCAGTACTGCTACAGTAAGACCAAACCAAAACCCATTGCCTTCAAGCCAGCTAAACTGACCACTCAAAATTTCAAAAGACTGGTTTGCCTGGAACATGTTTCCACCTCCAAAAGAAGCACCGATGGCCAGAATTGCAAAAAACGTTGCAAGCACTTTACCTAAGCCACCCATATTTCGTTTTTGAAGACCGTATCTTAGGTAATTCATAGGACCACCAAATACACGACCATCAGGAAGAATATCACGGTATTTCACCCCTAAAGTACACTCCACAAATTTTGAAGACATACCCAGAAGTCCGGCCACAATCATCCAGAAGGTTGCTCCGGCTCCACCCAGGGATACCGCAACCGCAACCCCTGCAATGTTACCCAAACCTACTGTAGCTGAAACAGCCGTAGCCAAAGCCTGAAAGTGGGTTATACTTCCCGGTGCATTAGGATCATCGTATTTACCTTTTGCCAGTTCCAGACTGTGCTTAAAGCCTCTAAGGTTGATAAAGCCCATACGCACAGTGAAGAATGCCGCTCCAAAAATAAGCCACACTACGATAAATGGAATTTGTGTGGTCTGCTTATCGCCATTAGGATGTAATAAGGGTACGGGATCGTCGTAGACGATTTCGCCGAAAACATCGGCATTGGTTTGTATTACGTGTTGCGTGTTATCCGGGTTATAAATAACACTTCCGGCTTCATTTATATGCTTTAGAGTTCCGTTTGCTTCAGCATTTACGGTTATTGAAGTCCCATTGCTCAGATCTACTACCGCAATTGGCTCGCCTTTCTTAACCTTTCCTCCTTCTTGAACCAACCACTCCTTAAGGGTATATTTCAATGGCGTACCAGTTTCCCATCCTGGAACTGAAATCATTTTCAAATCTGCATAGATCACAGGGTCATAGAGACCTACTGCAGCAAAAGGATCCCAAAAAAGCACAGATCCCAAACCGGCTACGGCGGGAGTCATTGTACCATTAAATATTTCTACAATCGACTCAGTCTCTATCTTGAACTCTTCAGTCACCTCATTACCGGCCGCGTCAGAAACCACAACGTAATGCTCGATTCCTTCGGTAAGACCGCTTGCAGAATTTGAAGAAAGTGGCGTGTTTTGATTACTCCATTTGTAGCTGTAGGGTGGAGTTCCCCCGGTCACCTGTAATTCTGCAACACCGTCATTAATTTGAGTTGTAGGGTTTGAAACGTCTGCAGTTACTTTTAAGTCCTGAGCCAATACCGACAAAGGCAAAAGAACAGACACAAGAAAAATAATTTTCTTCATAAGATTTTTTTGATTTAACACTTTTTTTCGTGGAAAGACGCAATATGCTAAAAAATTAGGCTTTTTCAAAGGTAAACGCTTTTAAAAAACGATCAAAATGCCCGTTTACCGATGAATATTTTAATTATTCTCAAAACTAATCTAAAAGCAATTTTTAATTGACAATCTGCTTCATCCAAAACTTACAGCTTATTCAGTTATTAGCTGCCATAAATATTTAATTAGCGACATTTAAACTAAAAGCTTTCTTTCTATTTGATGGCATCGAGATAGCTTTTCAAAATTCGCTATATACAGTCCGTACGTTACTTTCAACCACCGTAAACATACTACTAAATCGCAAATTCTTTGTGTAAATTTTCAATCTGCTCAGGCCTTCCAATCACAATTAATTTTGAGCCTCGCTCTAAAAGCAATGAGGCTTCCGGGTTTATTACATAATCTCCTTCTGGCGATTTGTAACCGATTATTGAACAGCCGGTTTTAGCCCTGAGATCAATATCACGTATGGTTCGGGTTTCATGATCGGGGCAAACTGCTTCATAGGTAATCTCCTGAACGTTTACACGGCCTCCCGTAGTGACTTGTAGATTATCTAAAAATTCAACCAAATCAGGAACTACAACTAATGATGCCATATGATCACCTCCTATTTTGTCTGGCATTATTACGTTATCCGCACCAGCGAACTTGAGTTTTTGATAGGTGGTTTCCTCAGATGCTCGGCTTATTATTTTCATCTTCTTATTCATCTGCCGCGCTGAGAGCACCACAAATAAATTGTCAGAATCGTTGGGCAATGCAGAAATTAATGTAGAAGCCCGGTCAACACCTGCCTTTACCAGAATTTCATCTTCATTAGCATTGCCGGTTACAAAAATAATGTCTTCCGTTTGAAATTTAGTTACCACTTCCTCATCACGTTCGATGATTACAAACGGTTTCCCGTACGTAGTTAGTTTTTGCACAGCTTGCTTTCCATTACGACCATAACCCACTACGATCACGTGATTCTGAAGTTCTTCAATTTTTTTCAACACGCGCTTTTCTTTTAAAAGTTCAAAATTACTTCGGCTCAAAACAAACTCTGTAATAACAGAAATCGCGTAACCCACGACAGTTACGCTGACCAAAATCAAAACAACCGTAAAAATTTTAGCCACATCATTCAACGGCTGTACCTCCCCAAATCCCACGGTACTAATGGTAATCACCGTCATATAAATTGCATCTGTCCAATCGTATTGAGCAAAAAATTTAAATCCCAGCACTCCAAAAACAAGCATGGCGAGTATAAGACCTAATGCAACATAAAAGCGGTTCCTAAAGAGTTGTAGCATAATTATAAATCAAATACGGAGCTTCGTTTTGTATAGACCAGGTCCTTTAGCTTTAACCAAAATGCGAGCACCAGATAGACGGCAAACCCGAGGCCTGCTGTGGCAAAAGAGAGGTATATAAAAAACAGGCGTACATTTTTAGCGCGAATTCCCATACGATCAGCAAGTCGGGAAGAAACGTAAAAACCATTACGCTCAAAAAAATTCCGTATTCTGGAAATCAAATTCATGTAATCCTGTTTGTGTGCAAATTACTAAATTTTATCGGGCAGTGTCAATTGTGCCGTGCACTTAGCAGAGAATTACCTACACTGCAATGCAGGCACCGGTTTAGGTCACAATAGTGTTTCTTAAGCTGAATCAGAGCCTGACTATGCATCGCGTCTTTGTCAATAGTTCTCAAAGCTTCGAAGCCTTGCACAATAGTATTCTTTTCCGCAGGAATCTGAGTCAATACGTTCAGTAATTGTTCTTCAATTTCCAGACCGCGGTGACGAGCGTATGCAAACCTTACAGGAATCAGCGAATTGATGAGCAAGACATCTATAAAACCAGGAGATAATTTTTTGACTTTTGAAGTATGCACTTTGCCAAAGGTATAATGCGTATTCCAGTAGTCAGAGGCCCTTACTGTAAAAAGATCATGTAATTCCTGACGTTCTGAGATATGCATACAGGCTTCAAACAGATTTGGAGATTTCTCATAAAGCGAGGCCAGTTGAGAGATGCGTATTGTGGGAAAATTGAGCGGTCTCAGTTTAAAAAAATGCATCCGGTGATTTAATTCCTGGGGTAGACTGAATTTTGTTCTTGCAAACTCAAAATCCTGCTTCCATTGGATAACCGCTGCTTCCTGAGTTTCCTGCGGCAGCAAACCGGCAAGACCCAAAAGTACAGGTTCCAGCAATCCGGGCTTAGTACTCAGTTTGCGAATGATGGTAAATGGGATGTTTCGGGCAAGTTCTTCAAAAGCTTCGGCATTTACCAAAGTTCCAAAACTTCGTGCCAGTCTCACAAACAAAACCGACTCCCAATCTCCCTGAAGCTCTTTAAGTTGCACTTCAACCTCAACAACTTTACGCTCCAGCCGTTCAAAATAGACCCGTTCAAGCCAGGGCTCTAAAACAGATTCCGCAATTTGAGCAAAATCTGTTTCGCAATTAATGAAACGCTTATGTCCACGCTTTAGTAAATTTTGATAAGACTGTAAGAGTCTACTCCCTACGCGATCTTTCAAAGTTATTGTAGGGATTGGCTGATTGGCTTTGTCAAAAACCGCGCAATCATCTTCCCAAACCACGTGTAAAATCACATTGGAATAGGCCTCATCGTTCTCGTGATTGTGAACATACCAGTCTGAACTTTTAAGGTGAATTTCTACATTGCCAGCCCAAAGTTGACCGTCTATCCGCAATTGTGCATTAAAAAAATCGGGGCCCGCAAGCTGATTATGCATCCCAGGCTTTATGATTTGTACGATTTCTCCCATCGTAGTGTATAAAGACGACTCTGATGTTGCCCCCTCAAATTTTAAAAACTTCCAGAGATAGTGTAAAAAATCCTCATTCATTAGCATAAAGTTAAAGCAATTTTAGCACAACATTAATAGCCTTGAAACCAGAGTACCAATACCTTTAGACAAAACTAAAAATTATGAAAAAATCCATTTTATTTCTACTTCTTACGATTTGCATGGCCAGTGTTTCCTGTGGAGATCGAAAAACAGACAAAGAAAATGATATTCAGCTTGAGGAACGTGAAGATCCGGCAGTAAAAGGTCAGGATATGATTGAAGAAGACAATACTGATACTGCTAATGATCAGGGGTCAATTGTGACTGCAAAGCGTATCGTAAATAAGTACTTTGAGGCGCTAAACAGAGGTGATTTTACCGAAGCATACGAACAGATGTCCCGTAACAGTGAACGAGGAACATCTTCTGAGTTCGCTGAAAAGAATGCTGAGATCGAAACGGTAACCGTCAATTTTACTCAAGATGCTACCGTAAGTGATGGTGCAAACGGTTCAGAAGTAACGCTTCCTATTCGCTACACAGTTAAAACAAAAAACAACAACACGATGACTTACACAGGCTCTGCAGTTGTGGTTAAGGGAACTGGTGAAGACGATAGCTATCAAATTACTGCAATGAATGTTAATCGTGAAGACACCTAAATTTAAAATCTAATCTAAAAATCCTTTTTCACGCATCCAGGCGTCGTTATACATTTTACCTACATAACGACTGCCATGGTCGTGAAAAAGTACCACTATCACATCATCTTTGGTAAACTGATCTTTTAGCTGAAGCAAGCCTTTTATTGCGGCACCAGCCGAATTGCCCAGAAAAAAACCTTCTTCCTTAGCGAGTCTGCGTGTGTAAACTGCGGCATCCTTATCGGTTACTTTGGTAAAACCATCGATCAGATCAAAATTTACGTTAAGTGGAAGAATGTCTTCGCCTATTCCCTCAGTTATGTAGGGATAGATTTCATTTTCGTCAAAAATACCGGTTTCGTGGTATTTTTTAAACACCGATCCGTAGGTATCAACACCCCAAACCTTTACGTTTGGGTTTTTCATTTTTAGATAAGCTCCTACCCCGGAAATGGTTCCGCCGGTCCCTACGCCTACTACAAAATGCGTGACTTTACCATCAGTTTGTTCCCAGATTTCCGGCCCTGTTGACTCAAAATGGGCTTTACAATTACTTGGATTGTCATACTGGTTTACATACCATGAGTTTGGAGTTTCTTCGGCCAGACGACGCGACGTGCTATAATACGATTGCGGATCGTCAGGAGCTACGTCAGTAGGGCAAACCACCACTTCACAACCTACCGCTTTTAAAATATCAATCTTCTCCTTGCTTTGTTTGTCTGATATCACACAGACCATCTTGTAGCCTTTTACAATTGCAGCCAGCGCAAGGCCCATTCCGGTATTCCCAGAGGTTCCTTCAATAATGGTTCCTCCCGGTTTTAAAATTCCGGCAGCTTCGGCATCTTCAACCATTTTTAAAGCCATCCGGTCTTTTACCGAATTTCCCGGATTGAAAGTCTCGTATTTAGCCAGCACCAGGCAGGGTAAATCTGCGGTAAGTCGGTTAATTTTTACCATTGGCGTGTTGCCTATGGTTTCCAGGATGTTTTCGGCATACTGCATAAAGTGATTTTTAAACTATCTCAAAATTAAAGCGGAATATACTTTCAATTTTAAGAAATCTAAGACTTAACACGAATTTTTATGCCTAATTAACAAGAATTAACGCCAATACAAATCCTAAAAAGCTTTGACAGTTAAGAGGCTTTTTGAAGTCTGAGTTTTAACTTCACCCCTTTTACTTTTAATATCCAGTAAATAATTGCCGTATTGCCCACAACTGCCGGAAGAATCCAAACGGCAAGACCTGACAGATGTGTTCCTGCAACTAAAAAAGCCGTGACCGAAGCAATATAAGCTCCCACAATTTTGCCAATATGTTGCACCAGCCAACCGCTTTTAGATTTGTGCGGATTTCGTAAAAAGTTGAAGTCCATCAAACACAGCACGAGACCAATTCCGCCAAAAAACAGAAACAACACGGCTATCTCACCAGAACCAAAAATACCTGAACCAAGCATCAGCAGAGAAATTAAAGCCATCGTCCCCGAAATTCCCCAATCTGTTTTATTGGCAACCGTTTTACGCTTTTTAAAACGTAAAGCCCGATTACCCACCAGCACCATATAAATCGTAAACAAACCTATCATCACCAGAAACGGATTTTCGTGACCCGGCATACTTGCAATAGGCACAGAAAGCGCCGAACTCACCAGCATCCCAATAGTGAACCACTTTCCTGATTTTTTATGGACCTTGCTCCCTTTTTTGACAATAAAACTCAGGCTTCCCGAAAGCAGACCTATGGCTCCAAAAAAAGCGTGAATGTAAATGGCGATTTTGATTGCGGTTTCCATCGTAAAGGTTTTTTAATTACCCTTCAAAAATGGATATTAACTTGCGCGATCAGAAAAAGCCTTTACTCAACTGTAGGATTTGAGTTCTCAGTTGTAAATGCACCTGTTAAGTTTTCGCTTTGCGAAAGAGTAAACTCCCTGGGGCAACTCCCTGAAAAAATGAAAAGAAATATTGATTTAAAGGCATTATTAAAACATTTTACCCTTTGGCCGAGCCAATTAGTCGAATTTAATAGTCTTTACCGGAGATATGCGGGTGATTACGTAGGATGGAATGAGCAGCATCAGCGCACAAAGCAGAAAAGTCCCCACGTTAAGCAAAACAATATAATACCAGTCAATATAAACCGGAGCTTCGCTTACATAATACGTCTCGGGATTAAGCGTAATCAAACCAAAATACTTTTGAATCAGCAACAAGCCAATACCGATAACATTCCCCCAAAACAGCCCCACGCCTACCAGGTAAAGTGCATTATACATAAAAATTTTACGTATGCTCCAGTCACTGGCGCCTAAAGCTTTGAGTATGCCCACCATTGGCGTTCGCTCCAGAATTAGCACCAGCAGGGCTACAATCATATTAATTCCGGCAACGATGATCATCACCGCTATAATGAGTGCGATATTAAAATCAAACAGCGATAACCACTCAAAAATGGAGTAATACTTCTGCTTTATAGTCATGGTATTGAGAAACGAATCGGTATTCTTGTAAATTTCAACCCCAATCTCATCAATCTTATCAAAATCATCTACAAAAACTTCAAAAGCCCCAACTTGATCATCTTCCCACTTATTGAGTTTTTGAATGTGCCTAATGTCTGCAAACAGATAGGTTTCATCAAATTCCTGAAAGCCGCTATCATAAATACCCACGATATCAAAGCGTCTGTTTAAAAAACCGCCATCTTCTTTTAGAAAAAATACGATGACCTTATCCCCATTTTTAAAACCAAGTCGGTTAGCCAGGTAGGTGCTGATTAAAATTTCGGTATTGAGCTTGCCGCTGAAATCGGGCAACCTCCCTTCTACTAGAAATTCTTTTATATAATCCCAGCGATAATCTGCACCAACTCCCTTTACAATAATCCCCTCAAAATCCGTCGGTGTGCGAATCACACCGGCTTTAGTGGCCGTTACCTGTACGTGACTAACCTCAGGGACACTATCAAAATCGGGGTAAAAATCCTGATTTTTGGGAATGGGATTTAGCGTTATGTCGCTATTGTTACCATCAAATTGAGAGACGATAACATCGCCGTTAAAGGCCGATACTTTTTCTTTTATTTTTTGCTGAAGGCCTATGCCTGTAGCGATGGTGATCATCATCATCACCATGCCCAGCACGATTGCGATAATCGCGATTTTAATAATAGGGGTCGAAGCAGTACTTTTATACTGTTTGGCACCAATTATGCGTTTAGCTGTAAAATATTCAAAATTCAATCGTCCTATGGCGTTTCGTTTGCTCAAAAGTACCTTTTTTTTAGTTGTTGTAATTGCTCTTTCCTGCGGAAACCATCCCGGAAAACAAAAACAGGAGACCTCAATCGAAGCCTCGAATCCTGTTGAACTTGATCAGGAAACGGGTTTGGTTTTGGGTGCAAACCGCACCGAAGCTTACCTACCTTTACTTCAAGACAAGCGTGTAGCCGTCGTGGGCAACCCCAGTTCGCTTATTCTCAAAGCTCAACAAGCAACCGGTGAAGCGAATTACACGCACCTGGTTGATTCGCTATTAAGCCTAAACGTAAATCTGGTCAAGGTCTTTTCTCCTGAACACGGTTTTAGAGGAACCGCAGATGCCGGCGAAGCTGTAAAAGATGGCAAAGATCCTAAAACCGGCTTACCGGTGATCTCGCTTTACGGCAATAATAAAAAACCAAAACCGGAGCAACTAAAAGGTCTTGACGTGATCGTTTTTGACATTCAGGATGTTGGAGTACGGTTTTATACCTATATCGCCACCTTGCACTATGTCATGGAAGCTGCTGCAGATGCCGGAATCCCGGTGATTGTTTTAGACCGCCCCAATCCCAATGGAAGCTACGTGGACGGCCCTGTCATGGAAGCTGAACACACCAGTTTCTTAGGAATGCACGCCGGTGTACCGCTGGTTCACGGGATGACCATTGGCGAATATGCTCAGATGATCGCCAAAGAAGGCTGGCTAAAAAGTCAAAAGGAAGTTGATCTTACTATAATCCCAATGACCAGCTATACTCATAATTTAGAATATTCACTAACGGTACGGCCATCACCCAATTTGCCCAACGCCCAATCGGTAATGTTGTATCCCAGCCTGGGACTTTGCGAGGGCACCGCGCTCAACGCAGGTCGCGGGACCGAAATGCAGTTTCAGATTATAGGAAGTCCGTTTTTACCCGCAACCGATTACAAATTCACCTACACACCTCAACCTAATTTTGGCTCTAAAAACCCAAAGTTTAAAGGTGAAGTTTGCCATGGGTTAGATCTCCGGGATATCAATAAACTCAATCGGGTGGATTTGAGTTTTATCTATAATGCGTATCAGGACTATACCGATAAAACTTCGTTTTTTAATACGTCTAATTTTACGGCCCACGCGGGCACGCCCATCTTACAAAAACAGATTGAGCAAGGTCTGGGTCTTGATGCTATTTATGCCTCTTGGAAACCCGGCATCGACCGGTTTAAAGCCAAGCGTTCCAAATACCTGATGTACCCATGATTTTAAAAATCAGCAGTAGATTACCCTAAATTTGTTGAAAATTAACTACTAGTATCTGCGTATTTCCTATATTTAAGCCCCTAATTTCTTAAATATCAATCTTTCATAGAAAAACGCAAAGATTTATGAAACTCCTTATCACGTTGACGCTTTTACTTTTTTGCGGCACTACACAAGCCCAGCGACTGCTAGGTACGGTGACCGATGCCAAAACCCAGGAACCTATTACCGGCGTCAATGTATTTATTAAATCGATCAAAAAAGGAGTAACCACAAAGAAAGACGGGGTTTTCTACTTTGAGCAGGCAAACGGTTTACAGCCAAAAGACACACTTTTGTTTAATATGGTGGGTTACCGAACGCTAAAATTAACCTTAGATCAATTTCAAAAACTCGAGAAAAAGGTGAGTCTTCACGAAGAAAACCTTTCAAACCTGCGTTCTGAAAAATCCGTCAGGATCATCACAATCAGCGACGGAAACAGCAAATAGCTTAAAAAGTATAGCATGAAAAATACACACCTGAAGCATTTCGTTTTGGGCTTATGCCTGTGCGGTTTTACCGCTTTCGCCCAGCAAAACACCTATGAATTACCGCAAGCAACCCCTGCAGAGGCAGGAATGCGCACGCATCACCTCACCTACATCGACTCCCTGGCTCAGGAAGCTCTAGCTCAAAAACAGGTACCGGGCATCGTTGCCCTCGTCGTACGTGACGGCAAAGTGGTTTACAACAAAGCCTTTGGGCAGGCAGATCCTTCGGGTAAAACGTTGGAAACCAATTCCATTTTTCGCATTGCTTCTCAAACTAAAGCTATAACCTCAACCGCTGCAATGATTCTATGGGAGCGCGGTAAATTTCAGCTGGACGATCCCATTGCAAAATATATCCCTGAGTTTAAAGACGCACAGGTACTCGATTCGCTTTTACCTGACGGAAGCTACACCACCCACAAAGCAGACAAGCCTATAACCATTCGGCATTTGTTAACGCATACTTCAGGTATTGGTTATGGTGCGATAGACGGCGATGCGCGTTTTAAAAAAATCTTTGAAGAAGCCGGAATCATCGATGGTTTTACTACCAAAAAAATCACGCTGGCCGAGAATGAGCCTAAGCTTGCAAAACTCCCTTTACACCACAGTCCGGGCGAACGCTTTACCTATAGTGAAGGCATTGATGTAGTGGGATATCTGGTCGAGCTGCTATCAGGCAAAAAGCTTGATGTATTTATGCGCGAAGAAATCTTCGAGCCTCTGGCGATGACAGATACCTATTTCTACATTCCAAAGGAAAAGCATGAGCGTTTGGTTGCGGTACAAACCCTTGAAAACGGTAACTGGGTAGATTCTTCTGCTAATCCGTTTTACGAGCCCAACTATCCCATTACCGGCGCACAAACGTTCTTTTCGGGCGGCGCAGGTCTCTCAAGTACCGCTCTAGATTATGCGCAGTTTCTGCAGATGTACATCAACGGCGGGGAGCTCAACGGTAAACGCATCTTAAGCCCTACCACGGTAGATTTTATTTTAAGCAATCAAATTGGCGACATCTGGGCAGATCAGGGTGCCGGTCACGGCCTTGCCTTTAAAGTTGTAGGAGAAGGTGCTTCAGATAAAGGTGGCCAGGGAAGCCCCGGCACTTTTGAATGGGGCGGATATTTCAATACGCAGTATTTCGCAGATCCCCAGCAAAAACTCATTGGTATTATTATGAAACAAACCCTGGGAGCCAATAATGACCCGACAGCCTGGAAATTTCGCAACATTGTTTTTTCGTCTGTTGCAGAATGAAGAATTTTTAAACCGAAAAAATAAGGTGTTTCTAATAGTATAAAGAATCGAACAGTTTTGTTCGATTCTTTTCATTTAAATCCAATCTGTACGCTAACTTTAACCGGAAAACTAAATTCAAATCCATGAAAAAACAGCTTTTTGCATACGCGTTGAGCACACTATTCAGCGCCGGGTTATTTGCCCAAACTCAGGAAGAAACCGTATCAGCTTTGGTTACCGAAGCTACCGAAAACTCTCAGCTTAAAGTACTCGCTCACCAATTACTCGATGTGATAGGACCGCGTCTTGTAGGAACTCCTGAAATGAAGGAAGCCCACGACTGGGCTGTAAAAACCTATACCGATTGGGGAATACCTGCCGAAAATCAGCAATGGGGCGTTTGGAAAGCCTGGGATCGCGGGATTACGCATATTGATTTGGTAAGTCCGCGTAGTGTAAGTCTGGAAGGTATGCAACTCGCCTGGAGCCCTTCAACCTCTGCAAAAGGTGTAGAGGCCGAAGTCGTGATTCTACCCGAAGCTAAAGATTCACTGGCTTTTCAAAATATGCTGAATCAGGTAAAGGGGAAATTTGTATTGATTTCTATGCCCCAACCTACCGGAAGACCTGATGATAACTGGGAAGAATGGGCCACGCCTGAATCTTTTGAAAAAATAAAAACCGAACGTGACGCGCTGAATGACGCCTGGAATGCCCGCATCAAAGCTACCGGATATTCGTCTCGTGAATTGCCAAAAATTCTTGAAAAAGCCGGAGCCGTTGGGGTCATTACCAGCAACTGGTCAAGAGGATTTGGTGTAAACAAAGTATTCTCAGCGTATACCGATAAAATTCCAATGGTAGATATCGCTTTAGAAGATTATGGTTTGTTATACCGTCTGGCAGAATACGGTGATAAGCCTGAAATCAAAGTGGTAGCTCAATCAAAAGATTTGGGCGAAGCACCTACCTTCAATACCATTGCTCAGATTAAAGGAACCGAAAAACCGGACGAGTATGTGATTCTTTCTGCGCATTTTGATTCGTGGGACGGGGCTCAGGGCGCTACTGACAATGGCACCGGGACGCTGGTTATGATGGAAGCGATGCGTATTCTAAAAAAGGTATATCCCAACCCAAAACGTACTATTCTCGTTGGACACTGGGGAAGTGAAGAGCAAGGCTTAAATGGCTCGCGTTCCTTTGTAAAAGATCATCCGGAAATTGTTGCCGGGGTACAGGCCGTATTCAATCAGGATAATGGTACCGGTCGTGTGGCTACCATTTCAGGTAACGGTTTTTTGAATGCTTATGACTATCTGGGAAGCTGGCTAAATGCGGTTCCTGAAGAAGTTGCAGCCATAGAAACCAATTTTCCGGGAACTCCGGGAAGAGGCGGTTCTGACTACGCCTCGTTTGTAGCTGCCGGTGCACCCGCGTTTAATTTGAGTTCGCTAAGCTGGAATTACTGGAACTACACCTGGCATACCAACCGCGACACTTATGATAAAATTGTTTGGGACGATGTACAAAACAATGTGATTCTGACTGCAGTTTTAGCCTATATGGCAAGCGAAGATGAAGATAAAACCTCTCGTGATCAAATTGTGTTACCGGTAAGCAGAAGAACCGGCGAACAAATAACCTGGCCGGAACCGCGTGATGGTAATCGTCGTGGTGGTCTGGAAGACTAATTAGATACCGGATATTAATCTTTTAAAAAAGAGAAAAGACCTGGGCAATTGCTCAGGTCTTCTCAATGTTAAAGAAATGATTTACAGTCTAATCAAATTTTCCAAATTAGCACATCTTGAAAAAATGCTCTATGAGGGAGAGCTATATTGCAATACGGTTTCATCACTTATTAAAAATGAAAGTGAAACTTGGGGAGATAAATTTGAAGGAATAACCTCGCTTCAAAATATTTCTGATAAAAAAATTTCATTTTATAACAAAGAGTTACAGGAATACGTAGAACTAGAAGGAATCAATAAAGCTTTACATTTTAAAAGATTTCGAGAAATATCTAATAATATTTTATGTCTGTACACCATAGATAAAGAGAATACTAAAAAAGGCTCTTTGATTATTTCCGATAGAATGAAGGACTTTGGGAATTATGCATTACTGATCACCGACCCAGCAAAATTCTATCGAAAAATTATGGAAGCTTGCCAAGAAATCAACCTGCCGTTTTTTACTTCTAAAGTGCATTACTATAAACTTTCTGAAGATCAATCAAGCCTGACACTATTTCACAAAATGGAAAAATATTCTTGTGAAAATGAATTTCGATTTATTTTTCTGACGGACGGAATTGATATAGTGAAAATTAAAATAGGCTCAATGGTAGATTACGCCAAGATAATTCCAACCAAAAATTTAATAAATAAATTAAATCCTCCGAAAATATCTAAAATTTAAAACTAATCTAGAGATTGTATCTCCTCTAACTCATCTTCAGTTACAGTAAGCAATCCCGGTTTTACCAGACGACTTATCATCTCGCGCCAGTTTTCGTCCTGTTCAAAAATACCTTTAAAAATAGGCTTCGCTTCTTCAAGCTGACCATCATTAGCCATGGCCACAGCTGCCCAGAATTTCATTTCCAGATTATTTGGAAACATCGTTTCTGCGGCACCATATTGCTTTAAAGCTTCGGGCATATCGCCAGCCTCGACCGCCAGATCACCGCGATTCATATATTCGTAAGCACGCGCAACCTTCAGTAAACGGTCTAATTCTTCGATGGGGTTTTCGTGATCGTCGACCCGCAGATTGATTTTATATTCCTCCCATGGATTTTCAGCCTGTTCAGGACCTACCACAATCAATGCTGCGCTTTGCTTTCCGCGTATATCACCACCGGCATTTTGAGCTGCTTTTAAAACTTCAACCATACGCTCGGCAAGTGGTAAATCACTGTTGGCTTCAAAAGCTTCAGCCATCGCAGGCACAGTTTGATCAGTCAGCATCATGTTAGCTTGTACCGAAAAGTTATCGCCGGTAATCTGACTCGCATAAACCACACATTTCTCACCCGTGTAAGCTGCTGCATTTCCGTTTACGTCCAGAAAAGCAACCTGCCTGTACGCTTTACCTTCATCTTCGGCAATAAGCTCTTCTAACGCCGCTTTGGCTGACTTACCGTCCTGCATCAACGCAAGACCTTTCGGCCCATACGCCGGATTCACAAAAGATTGGGTAGCCACAACTCCTACTCCGCTTTTACCCCAGGAGACCAGAGAACCCACGCTAAACCAATGGCTCTGCACGGCAACGGCCATATCGCCGGTTTTTGCATCGCGGGCTACGATTGAAAAGGTGTGCGCAAAGGCGCTTTTATCTGCGTTTATGTTTTGGGCAAAACAAGTTGCACTTGTAGCGATCAGTAATACGGTTAGAAATTTTTTCATACTTATTTCAGTTTTATACGTTCTTTCATTTTTTCTACAATGTTATAGGCCGCCGGGCAAATCGCTACATTTTTGAGTGTGATGTTGGTAATTTGCTGAAATTTCTTGCGGTCTGTATGCGGAAACTCTGCACAAGCCTTGGGCCGCACATCATAAATCATACAGTAATTATCGGCGCCCAAAAAGGTACACGGTACCTCCTGAAGTACATAATCGTTGTCTTCATCAACACGCAAATAGGTGTCAATAAACTGAGCGTCTTTCATCCTGAAATGCTTGGCAATACGACTGATGTCCCGGTCTGTAAATAAGGGTCCGGTGGTTTTACAGCAATTAGCACACTCCAGGCAGTCAGTCTGTGCAAACTCCTCGTCGTGCAGTTCCTGCATCTGGTAATCCAGGTCCTTAGGTGGTTTGCGCTTTAGCTTTTTAAAATAGGCGGCAGTCTCTTTATGCTTATCTTTGGCCAGATTGGGCAGCTGCTCAATAAATTCATCCATAGCGCAAAAATACGCAATTAAAGCAGCCTTGATTTTATGGCGAAAAAAGATTCTGTAAATCCCGATGTTTTCGGTGCAGCCCTCCTCGATTTTTATAATGGAAAGTACAGCGAAGATATTACGGTTATTTCTTCTTTGACCGAAGATGATGAAATCCCGGTACCGTATCTGTTTAGGGATTATGCTAAAATGCCCGAGATAGAACAAAAAGCATTACAGCTTGCTACCGGAAAAATTCTCGATGTGGGTGCCTGCGCCGGAAGTCATAGTTTATACCTGCAACAACAGGGGCTTGATGTATCGGCTCTTGATGTATCGGCCGGGGCGATTGAAGTTTGTCGCTTACGCGGAATTGAAAAAGCCCTCCAGGCAGATGTTTTTGAGCTTTCGGAAGCATCTTACGACACACTCCTCCTACTGATGAATGGCACGGGTATTTTTAAAACGCTAAAGAATACCCAACCTGCGCTAAAGCATCTGGCAAGCCTCTTGAACACAAACGGACAAATTTTGGTTGATTCTTCAGACATTGCGTTTATGTATGAGGAAGAAGACGGGAGTTACTGGCGCGATGTGAACAGTAATTATTATGGAGAAGTAACCTTTCAAATTCAGTACAAAGGAAAAATCTCAAATGCCTTTGACTGGTTGTACCTTGATTTTAAAACTTTAAAAGCTGAAGCAGAAAAAGCCGGATTTTTCTGTGAAAAAATTCTGGATGGCCCGCACTATGAATACCTGGCACGACTAGTTAAAGTAGATTGACAAAACCGCAAAGCCTTCAAAGTCGTAAGTTTTAAAAACAATTTATAAAAACAACAAGTGCAGGTGGGTCCACGTTTAAGTATTTTTACCCCTTGCAAATAAAATTCTGATGAAACTATTAAAAATCCCCCCCTACTTTACATTCTTTTTAAGTGTTTTACTACTTACCTCATGTTCTAAAGATGAGCCTACACCGGCAGATATAACAATCGCTAACAAGCAATCGCTTGGGACCTCTGCCCGTGATTTTCTAAGTGCAGAAGAGTTTACCAGCCTGCGTGTAGAAATTGCTTATGTTTCAGGATTTAAACCTTCGACTACCACACTTAATAACCTGCGTAGTTTTTTTCAGGCAAGGCTGAATAAGCCCGATGGGATCACTTTTGTAGAAACAGTAGTACCCGCTACTAACAAGGGTTCTCTGGAGCGCGATGAATATGTAAAAATTGAAGCTGACAATCGTACGGCTTTTAATGTGGGAGATGAGCTTGCAGTTTGGATCTTTTTTGCTGACCAAAGCTCTGAAAAAGACACCGACACCAGCCGAATATTAGGTACCGCCTACCGCAATACTTCATGTATTATTTTTGAAAAGACCCTAAAAGATTTCAGTACCCGAATTGGTGGAGCGAGCCTCACCCAACTGGAGACCGTTACTACTGAGCACGAGTTTGGGCATTTGTTTGGTCTGGTAAACCTGGGGACAGAAATGGTACGCGATCACGAAGATGAGCAGCCTAACGATGATGGCGTAGATGCTTTAAACAAACACTGCAATCAGGAAAATTGCCTGATGTATTTTCAAACCGTAGCCGACGCCACTAGTTCTGCAATGACAGGCTTGCCTACGTTTGGAGAGTTCTGTTTGGAAGACCTTCGCGCGAACGGCGGAAAATAATTTTAAACCTTATAAAACAAAAAGCTTCCGGCAAAACCGGAAGCTTTTTTTATTGGTTTTAATCAACTTCTTAATCCAATACAAGACTGGTAGTAGCGATCATTTTTCCGCCATCAAAAATATTGATCTTATACAATCCTTTAGAAAAATCTTCTCCGCGTGGAGCAATGTTTTCGCAGATATCAAGGGCAGTATTCTCGTAGTAGAATTTTGAGACAGCGCTGTAGGTCACCGTTGTAATACTATCTATTTGTACGGTCTTATTTGCACCCATAATATTGTTTTGAGGGTCTAGCACCTGCACATACAATTCTTTATCTCCAGCCTGAGCAATACGGTTTTGAGGAACGGTATAACAAGCTCTAATACGATCAACACGACGCGCGCGATCATTTTCTACCAGCTTACCGCTGTTGCGCACAATCACACCAGTACCTACCAGTTTATTAGCCGCAAGACTTGAACCTAATGCTACTTTTTCAGCAAGTTCATCTTTAATGGTTGCAAGACTATCACGTTTCATACGGCTTACTTCAAGCTCATAAGTTGTACTGTCTACGCGCATTGCAAGCATCTTGTTCATACCTTTTAAACTGTCGTTTTGAGCAAATAAGTACTCACGCTCTTTCTTCAGTTTATAAACCTCGTCACGGTAACGACGCAATACAGAAATAGAAGCCTCCATTTTTTGCACTGAATCAATTAAGGTATTTATGCGGTCACGTGCCTGATTGAGCTCTGTGTCTTTAAGATTATTCTCTTCGATCACCGCATCATACTTGCTTACCATCTGTTTAAGGTCATTCAACACCAATTCCTTTTCTTCGGTAAGCTCTGCCTTGGTATTCTTCTCCTGATTATAAAGCTTTATTGCAAAAGCGCCGGCAACTACCAGTAAAACGGCAAGTATACCCGTAATTACTTTCATTCCGGTATTTTTATTTTCATTCTCCATATTAATAGAATTTGATTAGTTAGGGGTTGTAACCCAATTTTTTTAGTAACGTTAATTATGTATCAAAAGTGTACAAATCTTTTAAATCTTCCTTAGAAATTTGCAGTTTTTAACGAAATACGCTCGCAATCGATTTTTATAAGCATTTATGATGGAATTTTACCTGTTAGACCGGCTAGTAATTCCTTTTTATCTCATTTAAAAGCTGCGGAAACCTCCAAATATTAATCATATTAATGCGGAATTAACAATACACTATGCGAATCTGCTGGATATTTTTATCTTTACCAGATGAATAACGAACACAAACGTGCCGCAATCTTATTTGGAATACTCGCAGTCATTGCTCTGGTAATCTGGCTTTTTCACGCCAGTTTTGGTAAAGGTTTATTACTGGGTGTAGGGATTGCGATCCTGGTCTATACTTTACGCAGCTTTCTTCCCAGAAGGCGTTAGAATAGCTTTAGTAAATCTTTGGCATTTGCAAGTGATTTAAATTTGGAGTGCGCGATTTCTTCTTCTACCTGCTCATGACTCCACGTGGTGTGAAATGGAATATGAATGGCATATCCTCCCATAGCTAAAACCGGTATTACATCAGATTTTAGCGAATTGCCAACCATTAAAAATTCATTAGGCTCAATATCCAGGTGTTTAACCAGTTTTTTGTACTGCGTTTCTTTCTTGTCTGAAACAATCTCCACATGATGAAAATAGTCGATTAGGCCACTTTTAATCAACTTGCGTTCCTGATCGAGTAAATCTCCCTTAGTAGCAACCACCAGCTTGTGGGTTTTAGATAGTTTTCCCAAAACCTCCTCAATGTGCGGAAGAACCTCAACCGGTTCGGCGAGCATTTCCTTTCCTTTCTTTAAAATAAACTCAATAGTCTCTGCACTTAGCTTATCGCCCATTAGGCGGTGTGCGGTTTCTAACATAGAGAGTGTAAAACCTTTGATTCCGTAGCCGTAGGTATCCAGATTACGAATCTCGGTATCCAGAAGTTTCTCTACGATATCATCCTCATCACCATATTCGCGAAGGTGTTTGGCAAAGGCGAGTTCGGCATTTCTAAAAAAGGTTTCGTTAACCCAAAGGGTATCATCGGCGTCAAAAGCGATGACTTTTATGCTGCTTAAATCCAAAAGCAAGAAGTTTTTGATGAACCGTAAAAATACGTAACTCCATTTGAAGTGAGGTTAAAGAGCCAAAACTTGTCTGAAAGTCTGCAACAATAGCCGTAAACGGAGTTTTGAGATCAAATTGTTTCTTAACTTGAACGAAAATTGCTAAAAAGAAAACGATGTTTGGACTATTTAAAAAGAAGACCGAAAAAGAAAAATTACAAATCGAATACAAAAAACTGATGAAAGAAGCTTTTGAACTTTCTAAGAGCAACCGCTCGGCCAGTGATGATAAATATGCTGAAGCCGATCGTATTCTAAAAAAGATTGAATCCCTTAATTAAGCGGCCATTAGGCAGTTAAAAAGCATCGCGGCTAATTACCACGATGCTTTTTTTCTGTGGCGCTTCCGGTCACTTTTTCTTTTTCATCTTATTTAACCAAATCAACGTACCTGTGATAGGGAGACTGGTTGCAATCAGACAGGCCAAAAAGTAAATGATTTTAGAAAACATCCCAAAAACCTCCCCGGTATGTAGAGGTTTTATAAGCGAGGTAAACTGTACATTAAGTGGTTTATCAGAAAAAATATCTACGGCAAGTACTTCGCCATTTTTTGCAATGTAGGCACGATCTGAAGCTACCGGTGACCATCCTGCCGCGTGCCTCTTACGAAGGCTAAAATAATCAGCCCGTTCACTCGGCAAACTGATACTCAAATCCCCATCGAAAGGAAAAACACTTGCCGCTACTTCCTCGATCGCATCAAGATCAAGTGTAGTTGTCGTCTCGGGTATTTCAAATTCCGGAGACGAGCGATTAAAAATCGGAGTGCCTATTAAATTACCCAGCCCTTCCCGATAGCCTTTAAAAGACCAGCAAAGACCGGTAATTCCCATAATAACAATAAAAATAAGCGCGTAAAAACCCAGCGTGTTGTGTAAATCGTGATTAACCCGTTTCCAGTTTGCTTTGGTTTTAATCCTAAAACCGGCTTTAAAATTTTTGCGTTTGATTTTTTTAGGAAACCAAAGCACTAAACCGGTAATGGATAGTATCATAAAAAAGATAGTCGCGATCCCCACAATGGGCCGGCCAATAGACGAATCAAAAAGTAACCAGCGATGCATTTTAAAAAAGAAAAAACAAAAAGCATCTGCTGGATTAGGCCCTGCAACCAGAGTTTCGGCTGTGTACGGGTTTACCTGAAGGTTGGTGCCTCGACGTTCTTCGGGGTTTTCCTTGATCGTAAAGGTATAAGGAGCCGTTTCATCAGCAGGTATACTTACCGCTGTCAGTGTACCGGCGTGTTGCTGTCCTACTTTTTTTTCAAGGGTATTGAGACTGAGCTTCTCCCCTTTCGGCTCAACTTTTAAATCTGCTTCAAAAAGTGCTTTGATCTCGTGTTCAAATGCCAGAATACTTCCGCTGAGACAAACCAGAAAAAGAATAATTCCACTGGCGAGACCGAGCCATAAATGCACATCGTTGATTAATTTTCGAAAACTAAAAGATTTCTTTTTCTTCATATCTGCTCTTAAAGAATGGGATTCTAACCTTTGACACCCAAATTAGGTTTACGTTTAACTGTACCAGGTACAAATATAAAATTTCATCAGAATTAAAACTATTTAGACTTAATTAAAATAAAACTCAGCCTGATGTATAAAAAAACCCGATTCAATGAACCGGGTTTTCTACAATCTGTTTCGCTTATTCTAGCGTACCAATTTCTTGTATTTGATACGTTTCGGCATTAAATCACCACCTAAGCGCTTTTTCTTGTTTTCTTCATAATCCGAGAATCCACCTTCAAAGAAATAGACCTGACTATCGCCTTCAAACGCAAGAATATGCGTACAAATACGATCCAAGAACCACCGGTCGTGTGAAATTACCACGGCACAACCCGCAAAGTTTTCCAAACCTTCTTCAAGTGCCCGAAGTGTATTAACATCCAGGTCGTTTGTAGGCTCATCAAGCAGTAACACGTTACCCTCTTCTTTAAGTGTCATGGCCAGGTGCAGACGGTTACGCTCCCCACCCGATAGCATACTTACTTTTTTATTTTGCTCGCTTCCGCTAAAGTTAAAGCGGCTCAGATACGCACGGCTGTTTACCTGACGACCGCCCATCATAATAAGCTCCTGCTTATCGCTGAAGTTTTCCCAGATGGTTTTCTCGGGATCAATATTACTGTGTGATTGGTCTACGTAAGCAATTTTGGCCGTGTCTCCTACGGTAAATTCACCTTTATCAGGCTCTATTTCGCCCATAATCATTTTGAAAATCGTGGTTTTACCCGCGCCGTTAGGACCAATAACGCCCACAATCCCCGCTTGAGGCAATACAAAGTTTAAATCTTCATACAATAACTTATCTCCAAACGCCTTACTTACTCCAATTGCGTCAATCACATTAGTTCCCAAACGTGGCCCATTTGGAATGTAGATTTCCAGCTTTTCGTCGGTTTGCTTCTGGTCTTGCGACATCAGTTTGTCGTAGTTGTTCAAACGTGCTTTTTGCTTCGCCTGACGTCCTTTAGGTGCCATATGCACCCATTCAAGCTCCCGTTCTAAAGTCTTTTGACGCTTGCTGGCTTGCTTTTGCTCCTGAGCCATACGCTTAGACTTTTGGTCCAACCAGGAAGAGTAGTTCCCTTTCCAGGGGATTCCTTCTCCACGGTCTAATTCTAAAATCCATCCCGCAACATTATCCAGGAAATACCGGTCGTGCGTTACTGCGATTACGGTTCCCTTATATTGTGCCAAATGATGCTCTAGCCAGTGTACACTCTCGGCATCCAGGTGGTTGGTAGGTTCATCAAGCAGTAATACATCTGGCTCCTGTAAAAGTAAACGGCATAAAGCAACACGACGACGCTCCCCACCGGAAAGTACTCCGATTTTTTGATCTGCCGGCGGCGTACGCAGTGCATCCATCGCAACCTCCAGTTTGTTATCAAGTTCCCAGGCATTACGTGCATCAATCTCATCCTGCAATACGGCCTGACGGTTCATCAGTTTTTCCATTTTATCAGGATCGCTGTACACCTCTTCAAGACCAAACTGATCGTTGATGCTGTTGTACTCGTCAAGAATAGCCACAGTCTCTGCTGCTCCTTCCCGAACTACTTCTAATACCGTTTTGTCATCATCAAGCTGAGGCTCCTGCTCCAGATACCCTACTGAAAACTCTTTATCTGAAGTCACGTCTCCCTGATAGTTCTTTTCAACCCCGGCGATAATCTTAAGCAAAGTAGACTTACCCGAACCATTAAGACCCAGAATACCAATTTTTGCCCCGTAGAAAAAACTCAGGTAAATATTTTTCAACACCGGCGTATTCGCCCCGGGATACGTCTTGCTGACTCCCGTCATTGAAAAAATAATCTTTTTATCGTCTGCCATAATATGTAGTTATAATGTTATGCTTCTGCTTCAAAAAACAGGCTGTAAAGGTATTATAATATTGTGGTATTGAAAATGACTGCAACCAGAATCCTTCAGCGTAAAGTCTCATCAAAATTAACAGCCCGCTTAATTGCCCAACTTTAATATAATTATAACAACCAGATACTTGAAACACGCTTGTATTTAGTTGATCTTTAAAGAAACCCAATGATTGCAATTAATTTTCTAATTATTTTCCAAATAAAGGAGAAATTATTTGATAATTTCTAAAAAACCGAACGCGATTCATCAGTAGCTGAATTGCTTTTATATAAATCTTACAAAAGCTATGAAACCATCTAACCAATCCGCTTCTTCAGATCGTAAACTCGGTAAAGACGAAGAACAACTGCTTGACGATCTGGGCATTTTTGGCCAGTCCCGGCGCACCTTTCTAAACCAAATGTCTGCAGCAGGAATCAGCCTTATGGCCGTACCCTATTTTACTTCAGACATGTTTGCGCAGGCATCTAAAGCTCCTGATCTGGATCCTGAAAGTTTACTCAACGCCCTTGAAGTAAATTTAAAAATCAATGGCAAAACCTATCCGTTGCAGGTGGATTCTCGTATGACTTTATTAGACGCTTTGCGCGAACGCTTAAATCTTACAGGCTCCAAAAAAGGTTGTGATCACGGCCAATGTGGTGCATGTACGGTTCTCATTGACGGCAAACGCAAGTTATCGTGCCTTACGCTTTCGGCAACCTGCAAAGACAAAGAGGTTACAACTGTTGAAGGGCTTACTCAGGGAACAGACCTACATCCCGTGCAGGCCGCGTTTCTTAAACACGATGGTTTTCAATGCGGTTATTGTACACCTGGTCAAATTTGCTCGGCAGTTTCCTTACTGGATGAAGCCAAGCGCGGCGAGGTGAGTTATGTAACCAAAAATGTAAAAGACGAAGTAACCCAACTCTCAGATGAAGAAATCCGTGAACGTATGAGCGGCAACATCTGTCGTTGTGGTGCCTATAACAATATTGTGCAGGCCATTCAGGAAGTACATTCGGGCAAAGCCGAAATGCCGCGTTGGGAATTTGCTACCGAAGAACAACTAGAAGCCAGCAGGCCTGCTGAATAATCAAAAAATCAAATTATGAGACCTTTTCAATTTCACAGTCCGTCAAACGCTGCTGAAGCCCTCCAAAAACATACAAAAGACCAAAAAACCCACTATCTGGGTGGCGGCACCAATCTTATTGACCTGATGAAGGAAGATGTAGAGCGACCAGACCATTTAGTTGAAGTCGCAGATCTTCCATTTAAAGAAATTTCAAAAACAGCTAACGGCGGTTTGATGCTGGGTGCCACGCTGAATAATACCGACACGGCAAATCACACTGATGTTCGCAAAAATTATCCCTTGCTTACTATGGCAATGCTTTCCGCAGCTACCGAACAGATTCGCAATATGGCTACCAATGGCGGTAACATTCTGCAGCGCACCCGTTGCCCCTACTATTTTGAAACATCTATGCCGTGCAACAAGCGCGAGCCGGGTTCGGGATGCGGCGCTTTAAACGGTGCTAACGGAAAGAGCGCCATTTTTGGGTGGAGCGAATCCTGTGTTGCTACGCATCCTTCAGATATGTGTGTTGCTCTGGCGGCTTTAAATGCCAAAGTTCACGTAGAGAAAGAAGATGGCAGCTCGCGCGTAATTCCATTTTCGGAATTTCACCGACTGCCGGGCGACCAACCTGAAAAAGATACTACGCTTGAAATCGGCGAACTCATCACAGGTATCGAATTACCAGAATCCCAATTTCCAGATCATTACTACTATTACAAAGTACGCGAGCGTAGCAGTTATGCATTTGCACTGGTATCTGCGGCAGTGGGTTTGAAACTAAGCGGAAACACCATTACCAAAGCCGGTTTGGCAATTGGCAAAGTAGCGCACAAACCTTGGAAACTCGAAAAGGTTGAGAAATTTTTAGCCGGAAAAGAAGCGACACTCGAGAATTTTGAAGCGGCAGCAGACCTTGCTTTTGAAGATGCACAGCCCCTTTCAAAAAACGCGTATAAAATAGAATTAGGTAAAAAAACATTGGTGCAGGCACTGGTACGTGCAGCCGCACGTAGTTAAACGTATAGTTATGAAAACGAAAACAACAAGTGGCATCGGGAATCCTTTAAGCAGACTAGAAGGTAAGCTCAAAGTGATGGGCAAAGCCAAATATTCATCAGAATTCGCTTTTGAAAATCTGGCTTTTGCTCAGGGAATTCAAAGCACCATTGCCTCAGGAACGATTACTGCGATTGATACTTCTGAAGCCGAAAAACAGGAAGGGGTATTAAAAATTATCACCTATCAAAATGCACTGGAACTCAAAGGTTACAACGGCAGGTTTGAGTCTCCCAGCACCAAAGGTATTTCGCCCAGTCTACAAACTCCGGAAGTTCATTTTTATGGGGAATATATTGGTGTCGTCGTTGCCGAAACTTTTGAACAGGCACGCTATGCGGCAAACCTCATCAAAGTGACGTATGCCGAAAACAAACACAAAATCAACTTTGAAGAAAATCTGGATTCTGTTTACAAACCGGATAAAGCAAACGGACAACCGGCAGATACCAGCTGGGGCGATCTGGAGGCTGGGCTTCAAGAGGCCGCCGCCAAAATCGATGTGACTTACAACACCCCTATAGAGCACCATCACCCTATGGAACTGCACAATATTATTGCGGTTTGGGAGGGCGATAAAGTAACCGCATATGCCTCAACCCAGATGGTTGAAAATGCCGTGATCACCATTGCTGAAACCTTTCAGATGCCTAAGGAGAATGTACGCGTCATAACGCCGTATGTAGGAGGTGGATTTGGCTCAAAATTACAATTACGCGAGCACGCCACTCTGGGAATTATGGCTGCAAAAATGGTGGACCGACCGGTTCAATTTACAGTTACCCGTCACGAAATGTTTACGGCCATTGGTTTTAGACAACACAACCAGCAGCGTATGCGTCTGGGCGCAGATAAAGATGGAAATCTTATTGCAGTAGGTCATGACACCACTTCACATACTTCTTTTACTGAAGAGTTTCAAGAAACCTGTGGTTTGATGACTCGTATGCTTTATAAAACACCTAATTCGCTGGTAACACACCGATTGATGAAATTAAATCTGCCCTCTCCCCGATGGATGCGCGCACCGGGAGAAGCACCTGGAAGTTTTGCCCTCGAGTCGGCAATGGACGAACTGGCGCACGAACTCAGGATGGACCCTGCGGAATTGCGCATTCAAAACGATACACAAAAAGACCCCAGTAACGATAAGCCTTTTTCTTCCCGTCAGCTGGTAGAATGCATACGCATAGGCGCCAAGAAATTTGACTGGAAAAACAAATGGAATCCAAAACCCGGGCACACTCAAAAAGAGAATTGGATGGTAGGTTACGGAATGAGTGCCTCTTCGCGAGCTGCACCATATTTAAAGAGTTCGGCAGAAGTTACCTTAAAACGCGATGGCGAGACGGTCACGGCTGTTTTGAAAACTGATGCTACAGATATTGGTACCGGAACTTATACTATTCTGGGACAAACCGTCGCAGAAACCTTGAATCTGGATATTGAAGATGTTCAGGTAGAACTGGGAGATTCCAAATTTCCGGTGAGTCCGGGTTCTGGTGGTTCCTGGGGAGCTGCATCTTTTGCTAACGGTGCGCGGGAGGCTTGCATTAACGCAATCAACAACCTTAAAACACTAGCCAGCACCGATGAAAATTTGTCTATTGTTGAACTGATGCAACAGGCAGATCTTACCGAGCATAACGCCAAAGGTACCGCTGCCCCTACCGAAGAATTTGACGATTACTCAGTATACTCTTTTGGAGCCAACTTCTGTGAAGTTTGGGTTGATAAAGACACGGGTATGGTTCGTCTGGAGCATTTTGTAAATGTAGCCTCGGCAGGAAAGATCCTCAACCCTAAAACAGCCTATGGGCAAATCATAGGTGGGATCACATGGGGTTTAGGCCAGGCGCTTACTGAGCATACCGAAGTCGAACCCAACTACGGAAACTTTATTACGCGCTCGTTTGCAGATTATCACGTACCTGTAAATCTGGATTTAGGAAAGATCGATGTGGTTTTTGTACCCGAAGAAGATTATATCGCAAACCCAATGGGAGTCAAAGGCATTGGCGAACTCGGGATCACCAGTATTGCTGCAGCTATTGCCAACGCGGTCTTTAATGCCACAGGTAAACGCGTGCGCGATCTTCCCATCACCCCACAAAAAGTAGTTACCACTCCAGTAACCGCTTAGCTTTACATAAAACAAAACCTAAAAAATCCTTTGAAGTTCATTCAAAGGATTTTTTTATAGGTAGTATTTTTTAAAATTAATGTAAGCCCAGCAAGCGGGCGATAATAACAAGTTGTCCCAGGTGGTAGGCATTGTGTTCAATAGCTAACATCAATTCGCGTAAAACCTGTTGGTTTTCGCCATGTTTGGCAATTCTGAGCAAATCGGTTTCCGGGTTTTCTACAAAAGAAATAAGCACTTCACGGTCTCTGAAAAAGTTCTGCTTTAGAGCCTGCCAATCTTCTTTAGTCTCAGCCGTTTTTTCGGATGGCCAGTAATCTTTTGGCCAGGAAGGAGCCTTATAACTATCTGCAGTGCAAAAATCAAGCAGGTCGCGCTGGGCATAAAACATATGGTAAAAAACCTCGTAAAAAGAATAAGGCAAACCTACAGGTCGCTCGCCTATACGTTTGTATTTTACTTTTTCAAGCAAATCTTCTACCGGCATAAAAGCTTCACCTCCTTTAAGGTGTTTTAGCAATTGAGCCTTTATAAGTTCAGCCTGCATTAAACTCTTCCTTTTAAAGCATTAAACACCCAGGCAATTGCGAAAAAACCCAATCCTACCGAGGCAAAACCCCAACCGGCGACCTCGTTGTACCTAAATGCTCCTAAAGCGATAAGCCCAAGCCCAACCACAATCATAATAAAAGTGGCCCAGCCTAATACCGTATTTTTATTCATCATTATCTATAATAATTTAGGGGCGTATTACCCTGCGTTAAGCGCGGGTAACCGGGCTATACGCTGTATTTTTTTTAAAAGGCTCAATATAACAAACTTTAAAGAAACGCAAACTGCCTCTTAAAAAAGGATGCCGCTACTATCCCTTACGCACAAAAAAAGCTGCTGTTTTTAAAGCTTATATAATTACATGTTATTTAAATATTTATTTGAGTAATTTAAGTAAAAGCAACTTAAAGCCCACAGTAATGCGTCAATTTTAAAGTCTTCTTAACCAAAATAGCACTCGTTATAACGGTAACGTTTTCGTATTTTCGCCAATCCTATAATCCCGCGTTAGGGATCAAAGCAAATTACCCGCCCTTAGGCGCGTAGTGCTGCGAGCCCGACCCGCACTTCATGTGCGGGTAACGCCCAAAACACACGTATGGACATCAAATTCAATAAAAATGAAGACCACAACAAATTGTTGGTTTCAGACCTTAAAAGACGGTTTGCTCAGGTAAAACTGGGAGGAGGCGAGAAGCGTATTACTAAACAGCACGCTAATGGTAAACTTACCGCACGTGAACGTATTGATTTTTTGCTGGATGATCCTGAAGAAGCTCTGGAGATCGGTGCTTTTGCCGGTGAGGGTATGTATGAAGAACACGGGGGTTGTCCCAGTGCAGGCGTAGTGGTCAAAATAGGTCATGTGAGCGGTAAACAATGTATTGTCGTGGCAAATGATGCCACGGTTAAGGCCGGAGCCTGGTTTCCGATTACTGCAAAAAAGAACCTGCGCGCTCAGGAAATAAGCATTGAAAACCGTCTGCCCATTATTTATTTGGTTGACAGTGCAGGCGTTTATCTGCCAATGCAGGATGAGATTTTCCCGGACAAGGAACACTTTGGCCGCATTTTTAGAAACAATGCCGTGATGAGCAGTATGGGAATCACCCAGATTAGCGCGGTGATGGGGAGTTGTGTGGCCGGCGGGGCTTATCTGCCCATTATGAGTGATGAGGCGATGATTGTAGATAAAACCGGAAGCATTTTTCTTGCCGGAAGTTATTTGGTCAAAGCCGCAATAGGCGAAAGCATTGATAACGAAACGCTGGGTGGTGCTACAACACATTGCGAAATTAGTGGAGTGACCGATTATAAAGCTGAAGACGATAAAGACGCGCTGACCAGGATTAAAAATATCATGGGTAAAATTGGGGATTTTGATAAAGCCGGTTTTAATCGTGAAAAAGCTTTAAAGCCTAAAGAAGATCCACAGGATATTTATGGTTTGCTCCCGGCGAAGCGTAGCGACCAGTATGATATGACCGAGATTATAAAACGACTGGTTGATGAATCAGAATACGAAGAATATAAAGCTGGTTACGGCCAAACCATCATAACCGCCTATGCCCGCATTGATGGCTGGGCTGTAGGTATTGTAGCCAACCAGCGCAAGATTGTAAAAACCAAAAAAGGTGAGATGCAGTTTGGTGGGGTGATCTACAGCGACAGTGCAGACAAGGCGACGCGCTTTATTGCCAATTGCAATCAGAAAAAGATTCCGTTGGTATTTTTACAGGATGTTACCGGTTTTATGGTAGGCAGTAAAAGCGAACACGGCGGCATCATAAAAGACGGCGCAAAAATGGTAAATGCGGTTAGTAATAGTGTTGTTCCCAAATTTACGGTGGTAATTGGTAACTCGTACGGCGCCGGTAATTACGCCATGTGCGGTAAAGCCTATGATCCAAGGCTTATCGTTGCCTGGCCATCGGCAGAACTAGCAGTGATGAGTGGTAACAGCGCCGCTAAAGTATTGCTACAGATCGAAACAGCTTCGCTTAAAAAGCAAGGAAAAGAAATAACACCTGAGGTAGAAAAAGAACTCTATGATAAAATCAAAGCCCGCTACGACGAGCAGGTTTCGCCTTACTACGCGGCTTCCCGCCTTTGGACCGATGCTATAATTGATCCGTTGGAAACCCGCAAATGGATTTCGGGAGGCATTGAGGCCGCCAACCACGCCTCTATTGAAAAAAAGTTTAATTTGGGGGTGATACAGGTTTAACAGTTATTTGTATATTGCAAACTGATAAGAATCAAAAACTTACCCCTACATCTAAGCCTTCCCCTAAGAGCTGAACTAATAAGTGCCAAACCAATTCTAAATGGCAAACAAAAAAAATCTGGCTGTAGGGATCCTTACTTCGATAATTGTAGGATCGCTAAGTTATTACCTTGTACAACACTTTGTATTCAATAAAAACCTTCAAGAAGAGCTCCAGGAAGCCGCTGACCAGCTTAATGCAAAAACACCTATGCAGCTGGATGAAGAAACCACTTTAGATAGTGCTGCAGTTACCGGCGATCGCAATTTTGATTACTATTACACGCTGATTTATAAGTCTACCGAAGTCAATAAAGACACCGTAGAAAAATATGTAAAACCTATGCTCGTCGAGCGGGTTAAATCTAGCGCTGAGATGAATTCCTTAAAAAAGAAGCAAGTGATTTTCACCTACAATTATTACGGTTATGATGGCCTCCCTGCGGTAAGTATTGAAATTAGCCCTGAACTCTACACTAATTAAAGGTTTTATGCGTAACCCGTCTCGAGAAATTTCCGATACCACAAGCTACAACCTTGAGTTCTTCTTTGAACTATCACCAGACTTTATGTGCATAGCCGGTTTTGACGGGTATTTCAAAAAAATCAATTCGGCGGTCATAGATACCCTGGGCTATACAGAACAAGAGTTATTTGAAAAGCCCATAACCCAATTTATACATCCAGATGATCGTGAGCTAACCGCTCAAAAGCGTAATTCACTTTTAAAATCGCTGATTCTTACTCAGTTTGAAAATAGATATATCCATAAAAACGGAAATATAGTCTGGCTGCAATGGTCCTCTATCGCACTTGAAAAAGAAGAAGTGGTATATGCAATCGCGAAAAATATCACTGCTAAAAAAAATGTAGAATTACAGCGCAACGCGCTACTGCAAAGTTTAAGCGAAGACAACAAAGAGCTTAAATTCTTTAATTACAGTACCTCTCACGATTTACGCTCTCCCTTAAGCAATTTGACTGCCCTGCATCAGCTTATAGATACCAAAGAAATTGAAGATCCTGAACTTGCTGATTATATTAAATTACTCAAACTGGCAACGGAAAATTTGAATGAGATCGTCTGTACCAATATGGATGAATGGATCAAAAAAGATCGAAATAGCATTAAACTCGAAAAAATTGAGCTACATGAAGCTGTTACAGCTACCTGTAATTCTATTGAACAATTGCTGAAGCAGGATCAGGTAAGCATACATACCGATTTTGAGGAGGCTTCTGAAGTCTATTTTTCGTCCAGTTATCTGAATAGCATTTTGCTTAACCTTTTTACAAATTCTATCAAGTATGCTAAACCGGGTACCCCGGCGGTTATAAGTCTCAAATCTGAGAAAAGAGGAGGTAAAATTGTGCTTACCTATAGAGATAACGGGGTTGGTATTGATATGAAAAAAGCTCAGGATCGCATATTTAAACTCCACCAGCGTTTTCAGGAAGCCTCTGAAAATAGCAAGGGTATTGGCCTGTATCTCATACATAACCACCTTACCAGCCTGGGTGGCTCTGTTTCCGTGAGCAGTGTGCCCAATGAAGGCACCACCTTTGTACTTGAGTTTAAAGACGGTAAATGAAACACTACTTCTCCTAGGATTCAGACCTCAATATCATCCTAAAAATCAAACTTAATTTGGTATCAAAACCGGTTAAAAAACAACAGCTACAAACCTTTTTTCTATCCTATATTTGCACATTACTCTTCTTAAGGAAGAATAATGCGTTAAATTAAAACATAATTTTATGTTAAAGAAAAGTCTTATTGCGCTGGCTGTTGGAGGTTTTGGTATTGGTATGACCGAATTTGTGATGATGGGTATTCTTCCTGATGTTGCAAAAGACCTGAATGTAACCATCCCACAGGCCGGGCACTTTATATCGGCCTATGCCCTGGGTGTGGTGATTGGCGCGCCCATACTCGTGGGTATCGCAGGAAATTATTCGCCTAAAAAAATACTTTTAGCATTAATGGCAGCTTTTACCATCTTTAACGGACTCTCCGTTTTTGCAGGAAGCTATGGTTTTATGCTTTTATCCCGTTTACTTTCTGGCCTGCCGCATGGTGCCTATTTTGGTGTTGGAGCCGTAGTAGCCAGCAGACTTGCTGAAAAAGGAAAAGCTGCCAGCGCTGTTGCTGTTATGTTTAGCGGCCTTACGGTAGCCAATGTTATTGGGATTCCACTGGGAACTTATGTGGGGCATACCATCTCCTGGCGCTATACCTTTATGATCGTCGTCGCCATTGGTTTGTTAACGATGGTATCGATCTATTTTTGGCTTCCAAAAATTGAAAAAGCAGCTCCGATCCCTATTAAACACGCGCTTAAAATCTTTAAACGTACTGAATTGTGGCTTATTCTCGCTATTACCGGTATTGGTACCGGTGGTTTCTTTTGCTGGTACAGCTACATCACTCCGCTGCTTACTGACGTAAGTGGTTTTGCAGATGGAATGGTGATTTTTATCCTTATGCTGGCCGGCCTTGGGATGACCTTTGGCAACATTCTGGGTGGTAAACTAGCCGATCGTGTATCTCCTATAAAAGCAACGGCTTTTTTATTAACCGCTATGGCTATGTGTCTGCTCATTATTTTCTTCATCGCCCCGATACAGTGGATGATGCTGACTATGGTTTTTGTTACCGGAGCCTTTGCTTTTGCAACAGCGCCCTCCATACAAATGCTGATGATTAAATCGGCTAAAGAATCAGAGATGTTGGCATCTTCTGTAAACCAGGCGGCGTTTAATATTGCAAATGCCCTGGGAGCCTTTTTGGGTGGATTACCCATTGCAGCAGGTTATGGGTATACCGCTCCCGAACTGGTAGGTACAGGTCTTGCCATTTGTGGAGTTGCCTTTAGCCTAAGCGTTATTGTTCTAAGGAAAAAACGTAAGAAAACAGGATATTACAGTCTGCAACACGCTTAGTCAATAAGTATCAAGTTTTCCTGTCTCTCATTTACATAACGGAAGCCTTCCGGACCCCAAAAACCGGCTTCCTCAAGCATAATGCGAATGTCTTTATTCCATTCCGGGATGTTGACGGTGGTATTGAGTTCAATGGCGTAAGCGGTATTCTCATAAAGTGGATAATCTCCACTGCCTGGAACGCCTTCCTGTGCATCCCACATCCCGATGGTTGGTCCTGCCGAATGTCCGTAAAGCCCAAGCGGATGCGTATAAATGGATGGACGTAAACCTTCAGCTTTAGCTTCAGTTAATGACTCGAGTAAAATCTCATTTCCGGATTTTCCGGTTTCAAAATTAGCGGTAAAAATATCCTGTACCCGGTTTCCTTTCGCGAATGCGTCAACCAAGAATTGTGGAGCTTCGGTTTCTCCTTCTTTTAAAACATAGACATGCTGCTGGCAGTCTGTATTCAGTCTTAAATAGGAAATACCAAAGTCGCAGTGCAACAAATCACCCGGTAAAATGACCTTGCCATCGGGAGTATTGCTAAAGGCTGTGATATGGCTTTCGAGTTCCTCATTAGTTCGTTGAATATCAACCGTAGGGTGAAACCAGGTGTCATAGCCCAGATCGGTCACTTTTTGACGTAAAAACCAAACCACGTCTTCTGTCGTGGTCTCTCCCGGCGTGATGACCTTATTGCTAAAGGCTTCTGCAATAACGGCGTGCGTAGTAGCCACGAGCTCTTCAAAGATTTCCATTTCAAGTTCGGTTCGGGTTTCTATCCAACCCACAGCGAGCGGCTCTGCAGAAACTATACGCTCCTTATATTTTGAAGGAAGCGCTTGCATTAGGCCTTCATAATCTGTTTTTGTTATTCCATCGGCGATTCCATAATCTTCAGAGAAATTGAGTCCGATGGTTTTAGGGTCACGTGCTTCAACGAGATCGGCCAAAGCCTGCCACTGGTCTTGTTGTTTTTCTTTATCCCAAACCGACTGAATATTATCTCCAAAGTTGTAACGCGCCACGGCCATACGTTCTACCTCATCAGTCCCGGGATTTTTATTAAAAACCAAAATCGTTCTGCGTCTCGCATTGAGCCAGGTTGCCGGAAGCATCGTACGCACTACCGGATCTTCATTATACTCGCGGGTAATCAAAATCCACATATCAATACCGGCACGCTCCATAATGGGAGGCATCACCTCTTCAAAGCGCTGTTTTAAAATCTGATCTACTTTTTGAGCGCGTTCGCGTTCTGGTAAAATCTGTGCGCTAATCGTTACCGTAGAAAAAGTCATGAAGCTCAGGAAGAAAAAATATTTTATCATAGTGGAATTTTAGAGCCTTAAGTTAATCATCCTAATGCATAAAAAAAGGTGCTCAAAGCACCTTTTTAAATTAGTTGTCGCGTTCCTTTTTCCGCTTTCTTACCGCAGAACTTGAAAAGTCCATCGCTATAAATTTTTCTATTTCTTCATCGGTCAGGATCGATTTTAAATTTGCTTTAAAATCATTCTGCATACGCTCAAAATCTTTGCGCATTGTCTCTGCATCTTTTCCTTTTTCCTTTTGAAGCGCCATAATTTTATTGAAATGATCTTCAAGATAGGTGCGCAAAACTTCAGTTTCAAAGGGATCCAGTTTAAACTCAGCTACATACTCAGGCATACGCTCTTCTGCAATCTCAGAAGCCGTTGGCGGCTCTTCTGTAGGTCCCGAAGGTCCTGTCTGCCCCATCATACTGCTTCCCATTCGGCTGCGTCCATAACCCCTGCCATATCCATATTGTGCCGAAGCATCATAGATTCCTAACAAAACCAGAGTTATTACGATCAATAGTGTTCTCATTTTCCAGATTTTAGAGTACAAAGAAATAAAATTACAATGAATTAGCCGCTTTTACCAAACGTATAAATTCTGCCCGAAAACCTTCTGCATCTGTAGCCCTGCCCTTTTCGGCCAAATTGAGCGTTACAGCCTGGTCTGCGCCATTACTGAATGGAGAATCCCGCAACTGCATCCCAAAAAGTGCCACCCCTGCCATAAAATTAAAATCTGCCGAAGCATTTTCCATTGCTTTAAACGTATTGGGAACTGGTTGCTCCACCAGCATACTGTGATCGCCATCTGGCTTTTTATAACGCACTTTAACCTGCATCAATTCATTTGCATCAGCTTCACCAGAAGGAATAGTTGTACTGTATTTTAAATCGTCAACCGGCTTTAAAAAAGGGGTTTTTACTCCTGTCGGAACGACTTCGTATAACGCGGTCACCGTATGACCACTGCCGATCTCTCCGGCATCTTTAGTATCATCCTGAAAATCTTCAGCATTTAACATGCGGTTTTCATAACCTATTAAACGATATCCCTGAACCAGAGCGGGATTGAATTCCACCTGAATTTTGACATCTTTTGCTATGGTGTATAACGTACCGCCAAACTCGGTACCCAGCACTTTTCGGGCTTCTTGCATCGTGTCGATATACGCATAATTGCCGTTACCCTTATCTGCCAAATTTTCGAGCTTTGAATCTTTGTAATTGCCCATTCCAAAACCCAAAGCGGTGAAGAAAATACCCGTTTTACGTTTTTCGGTAATCAAATCTTCCATCGCGCTGTCACTGCTCAGCCCTACGTTAAAATCTCCGTCTGTTGCCAAAATAATACGGTTATTGCCGCCGTCAATAAATTGTTCTTCTGCCAGTTTATACGCCAATTGAAGCCCTGCGCCACCGGCTGTACTACCTCCGGCATTTAGGTTATTCAATGCATTTAAAATCTGCGTTTTATTAGAGCCGTTTGTAGGTTCTAAGACTGTTCCTGCGGCACCTGCATACACCACGATAGAAACCTTATCTTCTTCACGTAATTGATTGACCAAAAGTTTAAAAGCCGATTTAAGCAGCGGTAATTTATTAGAAGCTCCCATCGAACCCGATACATCAAGCAGGAATACCAGATTGGAAGAAGGCAAATTTTCCAGCGGAATCTCTTTCCCCTGAATCCCTACTTTTACGAGTCGGGTATCAGGATTCCAGGGGGTTTGTACAACTTCGGTGTCTATACAAAATGGTTCATCACCTTCAGGTTTTGGATAATCGTAGTTAAAATAATTGATCATCTCCTCAATACGCACCGCATCTGCCGGGATATCCTGACCGTTGTTGATCATTCGGCGAATGTTGCTGTATGCCGCACGGTCTACATCAATAGAAAAGGTAGAAAGCGGCTGGGCTTTTACATGATGAAATTCATTTTCTTCAAGCTTTGCGTAGCTTTCTGAATTTTGCTGATGATAGGATGTGTTTTGAATAGAAAGCCCCGGCACCCTTGTACTGATTACACTGCTTGTAAAACTCACTTTAGTCTCCGCGCCGTAACCTACAACCACTACTTCATCAAGCGTGTTTTGAGATTCGTTAAGCACCACATTAAGGTTATCTCTGTTTTTCACTTTGATTTCCTTGGATTTAAAGCCTACGTAACTAATTTCAAGCACATCTCCCACATAGGTCTCGATTTCAAATTTCCCATCAAAATCAGTAACTGCTTTTGTAATTGTGTTTTTACTCATCACATTGGCTCCCGGCAATAAACTTCCTTCCGAAGTAACCTTGCCTTTAAGTGTAAAAAGTTCCTGTGCGTTTGTTGGTACTGCGAGGGCTGTGCAAAAGAGAACCCACAGCAAAAATGTAGTTTTTTTCATCGAACTTGTTTTAAAGATTACCTGAAACGAATATCAAGTATCCTGCCAACAATCTGAAAACGATAAGTCTAGAAAGAAATTCAAGGTGGAAATGGCTATATCCTCGAGCCCGCATCAAGGCCGGTAAGGATGTCGCTGCGCTTTATTTTTCCGTTAGGCGTGCGGGCAAAAGTGGGTATGCAGTAGATTTCTTTGGGCACCTCGTACTTATCTAAAACTTCAAAATCAAGACGCGAAGCATCAAAACTATCGCATTCAATAATTAGAATAAGTCGTTCTCCCAGTTTTTCGTCGGGTTCACCCCCAACAATAAAAGGAACATCAATCTGATGTGCCAGTTTTTTCTCAATACTTTCTGGATATAATTTAATTCCGCCACTGTTTACCACATTATCAAGTCGACCCAGCCAATAAAACTTTTTATAGGAGATAAGTTCCACCAGATCATTGGTAACAATAGGATCTGTAGTAACCTTAGGTGCTTTGATGATCAGACAACCCCGATCGTCCTTGCTTACCGTAACTTTATTCAATGTGCGAAAAGGCAATTCTTCTTCCCGGGCCTTCTTTGAATTCACCCGCCTAACCGCTATATGGGTGATGGTCTCAGTCATGCCATAGGTCTCATAAATTTTTGTAGGCGTATCCTGCACATGATTTTTAAGGCTTTGTGAAAACGGTCCGCCTCCAATAATGAGTTTACCCAACAGATGTAAACGTGCAATACTGTTATCGAGTTGAAAAGGCGTCATCGCTGAAAAATCATAACGTTTGAAAACCTGATCCAGCGGATTGGATTTTGGCGGAATGACATCGAGTTTCCAGCCTAATGTGGCGGCCCGTACAAACATCATTTTACCCGCAATAAAACGCGTAGGCAAACAATGTAAAGCAGTTGTCCCCGCATCAAGCTTAAAACGCTTTGCAGTGGCTTTTGCACTGTTTATCATATGCTTTTTAAGCAGCTTAATGCTTTTGGGATCTCCGGTAGAACCCGAAGTATTGACTAAAACGTATTCCTTATCGTTAAGCCAGTCCAGAATAAAAGTACCCAGCTCCTGCTCATACAATTCACCGGTCTCCTGAAAGTTGACCGCTAACTCCCGTAATGCAGGAGCTTTAAGTGACATGCCATTGAGTTGAAAATCTGTATGTACAGGATACTTTGACATCACGTTGGGTTTAGGATTAATCTGCCGCCAGATGGTCTTCAAGTGAAGGCTGCTGCGGTGGTTCTACAGGTCCAAATAATTTTTCTTTCCAGCCCGTCCATTTATATTTATAGGCTAAAATCCCTAAAAAGATAGGATAAATTATGAAAACCGGAAGCACATCGGTAAAATCTGCACGAGGATCTGAGATATCTTTAAAAATAGAATCGGTCTGAAACGCAGTCCAATCGGCGGTTACTAATAATGCCGTGATTAAATTATTACCGGCATGAAAACCTAAAGCAAGTTCCATTCCTTCATCCATTAGGGTCATTATGCCCAAGAGAAAACCGGTGCCGATATAGAAAACCATCACGATATCTCCCATTGCACCAATCTCTGGATTGAAATAATGCATGCCACCAAAAATTACTGAAGTCATAACCAGTGGAAACCAACGATTTTTAGCTAAAATTCCAAAACCTTGCATCAAATAGCCTCTAAACACAAATTCTTCAACACTGGTCTGTATGGGTACCAAAAGAATAGCGATCACAAAAAGAATAGCAAAGGGTACCGGGTCAAAAGTAAGCAGCATATCTTCCGGACTGTAGAAATACGCCGCAAGCGTCATGATCACGGTGTAGAGCGTTACCAGTACAAAAGCAAACCAGGCCCGACTCCAGTCAAATCTGGGCCGGGTCGTAACCATATCTTTAAATTTTTGCTGATGTAAAAATTTTACAGCAAAAAGAATTCCGCCAAGGGCGAAAACAAAAGAGATGAGTATTAAAAAGAAGGTTAGGTTTTTACTTAACGTACTGTAGATCGCCGTTTCGTCAATGCCCTGAAGCGCATTAGGCCCCTTTTTAAAGATAATGGCAACAACCAAAGGCATTTGACCTATGAGTGATGCAAAAAAGATAAGCATCGAACCTACAAGATATCTCCAAAAATCATTTAATGATTTATACGCTTGTGCTATAAACATAAATTAAAATTGAAAGCTCCAGTTTTGCTGTGCATCATACCACAACTCCCCGTGCCTGATATTAAGTGGGGAAGATACATTATTTGTATATAATGCGCCAGTACCCAGACCCTGAGGAATTGTTGTCTCTTTTTGAAAGGTATATTGTGCTATGGCATTGAGGCCAATGTTGCTTTCAAGAGCTGACGTAATCCACCAGTCAATGCCCTGCTCTTCCGCTAATTGAATCCAGGTATCGCTTCCACGAAAACCTCCCACGAGACTGGGCTTCAGAATAATATATTGAGGTTTTAGTTGCTGCAGCAACTCTTTTTGTCTGGCATAGCCAAAAACGCCTATCAACTCTTCATCTAAAGCAATAGGCAACGGGGTTTCTTTACACAATTGAGCCATCGCTTCCGGCTGGCCCTGTTTAATGGGTTGTTCTATGGAATGAATATCTAAGGCTGCAAGACGTTTCAGTTTATCAAGGGCTTCGTCAGGTTTGAAAGCTCCATTAGCATCTACCCGAAGCGTTATTTCTTCAGCCGAATAGTTCTTACGAATTTGCTCAAGCAATTTGATTTCGGTATCAAAGTCAATAGCTCCAATTTTCATCTTGATGCAATCAAAACCAGCTTCCAATTTTTCGGCGATTTGCTCCTGCATAAATGAGGCTTCTCCCATCCAGATCAGTCCATTAATTGCTATGCCCTTTTCGCCCTGCGTAAATGCCGACGGGAACAATTCAAAAGGATTTTCAGCTTTTAACGATCTGAAAGCCATTTCTACCCCAAACTGAATACTGGGAAAACCTTCTAAGCTATCGTACAATTTTTGTTCGCCCAGATGAATATGTTCACAAGTCCATTGAAGTGTTTCTTCATAATCAGGCCGATCGTCAATACTGAGTCCGCGCAGAATTCCGCATTCTCCATAGCCTACAGCACCAGCTTCTTCAATTTTTATGAACCAGGTTTCCTTAGTATTGAGAACGCCCCGCGAAGTCCCGCTGGGGCGTTTAAATTCTAAAACGTGTTTTTTATATGTTGCCTGCACCCGCTTTTGGTTTAAAGAGTCATCGAGTTGCCAATCTCTAAAAGCGTTAAATCTTTTTCGACGGCTTTAAAAGCTTTTTGAGCTTCCTCGTGATCAATCTCGATGTAACCAAAGGTATCGTAATGACAGCCTAAAATTTTATTACACTCAATAAAATCACTGGCGCGTACTGCGTCTGCAATACCCATTGTAAAATTATCACCTATTGGCAGAATGGCCAGATCAAGATCAAACTCCATCGGAATGAGTTTCATGTCCATCGTTAATGCAGTATCCCCGGCCATATATATTGTTTTTCCTGCTATAGAAAATACAAAGCCGCCGGGTTGGCCGCCATAGCTTCCATCGGGGAAAGAACTGGTGTGAATAGCATTTACATATTTTACTTTCCCAAAAGGAAATGCCCAGCTACCGCCATGATTCATCGGGTGTACTTCAATACCTTTTTCTTCATAGTGATTGGCAATCTCAAAATTGCTTACAATTGTAGCACCGCTTTGCTTTGCAATTGCTTCGGCATCCAGCGTATGATCCTGATGAGCATGCGTAAGAAAAATATAGTCGGGATTTAAAGTTTTGATATCAACTTTATCCTTGGCCAGATCGTTTCCGGTGATAAATGGATCAGTGAGAATTTTTACTTCTTCGGTTTCCAGGGCAAAACAGTTTTGCCCGTAAAATGTGATTTTCATAACGTGAATTTTTATCAACTAAATTTCGCCAAGCGAAAGCGAATCAAAAAATCCTGTACGATAAGTTTTCGTTAAAATACCTAAAACAAAAAGCCAAAGGCAAATAAGATGGAAAAGAAGAATGTAGATAAAGCCACTTTTTTCAACTCAGGATCTAACAGCGCCGGACTGGTATTGCGCATCACATAAACCACGTGCTTAATCAGAATAATGAATACAAGCAGTGCGATTGCAGACCATTTCCAGGTATTTGTATTAGAGAAGAATATCAGAACAGAAAGAAAAGCAATGCCAATGAGTGCATAATGATAGAATTTCACCTTTTTCTCCCCCATGATCACAGCTAGCGTATTTTTGTTGACCCGTGCATCGCTTTGACGGTCACGCATGTTATTCAGGTTAAGTACCGCAACACTAAGCAATCCAACGGTAACTGCCGGTAAGAGGACTACCGGATTCCAATCCTGAGTAAACATATAATAGGTGCCTTTTACAGCCACGAGACCAAAAAATACAAAAACAAAAAAGTCTCCCAGTCCGCGATAACCGTATGCCCCGCGACCCACCGTATATTTTACTGCCGCGATAATGGCCGAAAGTCCAAGAATAAAAAACACCAGCGATTTTAAAAATTCGGTTGAGCCAAATGCGGTAAAGATGAGTGCTAAACTCAATAAACAGGTGAGTAAAGCGGTAAAAATGATTCCTTTTTTAAGTTGGGCCGCAGTAAGCAAGCCACTTTGCATTGCACGTGCAGGCCCTATGCGTTCGTGATTATCAGTACCTTTTACCCCATCGCCATAATCGTTTGCAAAATTGGATAAAATTTGAAAACCAAGGGTAGCCAGCAAAGCCAAAACACAAATATCCCAACGAAATGCCCCGGCGTTATACGCCAGCGCACTACCCACAATAATTCCGGAAATAGACAAGGGTAATGTGCGTAGACGCGCGGCAGAAACCCATGCTTTAACTCGTTTCATAAATCTAATTTGATTGCAAAAGTAAACTTTCTATGCACCATTTAAAATCTCAAAAATCAATGCCCTCTTCGTAAAAAGTATAGCGAAAGCGTTGTAGCCCGTAAATAAATTATTATTTTTCACTTACTCATAACTGTACCTATGCAAAAACCCTTTATTTGGCTGCTTTGCTGCTTTTGGCTTATCCTCAGCTGTAAAAAAGAAACGAAATCTATTGAGCCTAAAGCAGATGCAAAAACTGAAAACGCATTTGTGTGGGAAGGTGCTAACCTTTATTTCTTGCTCACCGACCGGTTTAATAACGGCAATACCGAGAACGATGTAAACTTTGACCGCACTAAAGAAACGGGCTTACTACGGGACTTTAAGGGCGGTGATCTTGCCGGTATTACGCAAAAAATAAAAGATGGCTATTTTACCGATTTAGGGATTAATGCGATCTGGTTTACGCCTGTTGTTGAACAAATACACGACGCAGTTGATGAGGGAACAGGTAATACCTACGCGTACCACGGCTACTGGGCAAAAGACTGGACGGCCCTTGACCCTAATTTTGGTACTTATGCAGAATTGCAAGAATTAGTAAAAGCTGCGCATAAAAAAGGCATCCGTATCGTAATGGATGTTGTGCTCAACCACACCGGCCCTGTAACCGATCAGGATCCTTTCTGGGGCGAAAACTGGACAAGACAAGAACCTCAATGTACCTATACAGGATACGACACGACTATTCCCTGTACGCTGGTCGCCAACTTACCCGATATTAAAACGGATAGCGAAGTAGAAGTAGAACTCCCTGAATTTCTAATCCAAAAATGGAAAGATGAAGGCCGTTACGATACCGAAATCCAGGAGCTCGACACTTATTTTGCAGAAACGAATCTTCCCCGGACTCCGCGCAATTACATCATCAAATGGTTGACAGATTACATTCGTGAGTTAGGCATTGATGCCTTTAGAGTAGATACCGTCAAGCACGTAGACGAAAGCGCCTGGACTGACCTGAGAACTCAGGCCGATTTGGCTTTTGCAGATTACAAAGAAAACAATCCCGAAGCCATTTTAGATGATAATCCGTTTTTTATGCTGGGCGAAGTGTACGGCTACGGCATCGGCGGTGGACGCGACTATAATTTTGGCGACAACACCGTTGATTACTTCGCGAACGGTTTTGACAACCTCATCAATTTTCAGTTTAAATACGATGCTAAAGGCGATTATGAGACGATGTTTAAAACCTACGATTCTATCCTGCATCACAGCCTTGAAGGAAAAAGTATTTTAAATTATGCGACATCGCATGATGATGGTGATCCTTTTGATAAAGACCGAAGCAAAGCCTACGAAACCGGCACTAAATTGCTGCTTACTCCCGGAATTTCCCAGGTTTATTACGGAGATGAACTTGCCCGAGATTTGACCATAGAGGGTACAGAAGGCGATGCCACCTTACGTGGAATGATGCCCTGGAATACTCTTGACTCTACTGAAACCAAAAATATCCTAAAGCATTGGCAAAAGCTCGGAACCTTCCGCAGAGATCATCCTGCAGTGGGAGCTGGTCAGCATCAGATGCTTCAGCAAGAGCCTTATGTATTTTCAAGAACCTATGCTAAAAATGGCGTTGAAGATGCTGTTGTGATAGGTCTTGATCTTCCTGTGGGCGAAAAACGTATACCGGTAGGAGCTATTTTCGCCGAAGGCACAAAGCTAAAAGACACCTATTCCAATACCGAAGTAACCGTTGAAAACGGAATAGTCATGCTCAACAATTCTGAAACGCTGGTTTTACTTGAAAGAAAATAAAGCAAGTCTACAACAACAAAGTAATTGCTATAGGCAGAATTAAGACGCTGATTATCTGTTGATAATAAATTTTAAATACATGAAAAAAATTACATTATTAGGTATTATTCTGCTAGCTATAATCAGCTGTGCAGAGAAAAAAGAAAAAACACCTATGCAAATGAATCAGGAGGATGAATTAGATAAAAAGTGGTGGAAAGAAGCCATTGTCTATCAAATTTATCCGCGCAGTTTTCAGGATACAGATGGTGACGGTGTGGGCGATTTACGAGGAATTATTGACCGGCTGGATTATGTAAAAAGTCTGGGCGTTACAGCCGTATGGCTCAATCCTATTTACAGTTCGCCTAACGACGACAACGGTTACGATGTAAGCGATTACCGGGATATAATGAGTGATTTTGGTACCATGGAAGATTTTGACACCATGCTTACCGAGATGCACGCACGTGACCTTAAACTGGTGATGGATATTGTGGTTAATCACAGTAGTGATGAGCATCCCTGGTTTAAAGAAAGCCGCAGTTCGCGCGACAATCCGTATCGGGATTATTACCACTGGTGGCCAGCCGAAAAAGGCGAGCCGCCTTACCGCTACAGCCTTTTTGATGAAGCAGGTAATGCCTGGAAATACGACGAGCAAACTGATGCCTATTACCTGCATTATTTTTCGCAAAAGCAACCCGACCTCAACTGGGAAAACCCAAAAGTGCGTCAGGAAGTTTATGATATTATGAAGTTCTGGGCAGACAAGGGTGTTGACGGGTTTAGATTGGATGCGTTTCAGTTTGCGGCTAAAGACACCACCTTCCCCAAATTCCCTGATGGTTTTGAGAAAAACTTTATTCAGTATTATGCGATGCAGGACGGTTTGCACGAGTATTTAAAAGAAATGAATGCAGAAGTGTTTAGTAAATACGACGTGATGAGTGTTGCTGAAGGGGCCGGGCGAACGCTGGAAGAAGCTCACGAACTGGTAGATGCAGACCGAAACGAGATCAATATGGCTTATGCTTTTGACGGAGTTGATATCCCAAAAGTTGACGGTTATGATCTTTCAACCTTTAAAGAAACCTTTACAAAATGGGACAGCGCTTTCGCGAAAAAAGGATGGATTTCGATTTTTCTTTCTAACCACGATCAGGCTCGAATGGTGAGCAGGTATGCCAGCGACAGTCTTCCGTTTAGAGCACCATCTGCAAAAATGCTCAATACCTTTATCCTGAGTATGCGCGGCACGCCGTATTGTTATTTTGGTGATGAACAGGGGATGACTAACAACCCAGAATTACGGGATATTGAAGACTTTCAGGACATTGCTGCTCGAAATGGCTATAAAAAAGCGAAAAGCGAAGGTGAAGATATGGATGTGTTTATGCGCAGCCTGCGCTTTGGTTCGCGCGATCATGGTCGCACGCCCATGCAGTGGGACGACTCCAAAAATGCTGGCTTTACAACCGGAACGCCCTGGCTTCCTGTAAATCCCAATTACACTACTGTTAACGTTAAGGTTGAAGAGGAAAATTCCCAAAGTGTACTCAATCATTTTAAGGAAATGACTGCTCTACGTGCTGGCAATCCCGTTTTAGTTTACGGCGAATACGAACTCATACAAAAAGAGCACAAACAGGTGTATGCTTACACCCGAAGTCTGGACAATCAAAACTTGATGATTATACTAAATTTTAGTGATAGAGATGCGGCGGTGGGTATCAACGATCTGCATACCTATGGCAATATCCTGATCAATAATTACGACACTCTGGAAAAAACCGGAACCAGCGCCATATTAAAACCCTATCAGGCCGTGATTTTGGCAAAGAATTAAGGTTGAATTAATTAATATTTATGATCGGCTAAAGAAGAATCTGTACGTGCCCGTTGTACCTTGTTAAACTAACCGGAAACAACGACTTATGGATTCTTCTTATTTTTTCAGAAATGACGACCTCATTCTGGAGTCGGTGCTGGGCACCGTGCTTATTTTTATACTCATTGTGGTACTTACCCGCATTTTTGGGTTGAAGAGCTTCAGCAAAATGACAGGGTTCGACTTTGTAATTACCGTAGCCATAGGTAGTATTCTGGGAATGAGCATCAACTCAAGTAAACCTTCAATTTTACTTGGAGCGGTTATTCTTATAGCGCTTTTTAGCCTGAATTATTTAGTAACCCTGTTACGTTTTAAATCTGAAAAAATAGAAGATCTTATTGATAACGATCCATTGCTTATCATGGAAAATGGCAAGGTGCTCTGGGATAATATGAAAGCCAGTAAAGTGACCGAGGCTGAACTTCAGTCTAAGTTAAGGGAGGCAAACGTTATCAGACTTTCTGAAGTCAAAGCTGTAATTCTGGAAACAACCGGCGAAATCAGCGTTATGCATACCACAGACGAGACTCTCCAACTGGAGGATTATATAATGGGTGATGTAAAACGTAAACACGCCTAAAATCACGATTATGAAATTATTCACACTATTAATATTAGTTATTATCATGAATACGGTTATTTTCAATTTTTCAAAAGAAAGCGATATCTCATCCTGGCGCGTGGTCAACGATACGGTCATGGGAGGAGAGTCAAATGCTAAATTCAGACTTAATGACGCGGGAAACGGAGTATTTGAAGGACACGTATCTCTGGAAAACAATGGCGGATTTTCTTCCGTACAGTATGCTTTTAAAACCTTAGATGTTTCACCTGATGACACTATTTTGCTGCGCGTAAAAGGCGATGGTAAGACCTACCAGTTTCGGGTAAAAGATAAAAGGTCAACAGATCATTCATACATCTCAGAATTTGAAACTACTGGAGCCTGGCAAACATTACACATATCATTAAAAAATATGTACCCACAGTATCGCGGGCAGCGTTTACGCAGACCTAATTTTGATAAAGATCAAATTGAGCAAATCACTTTTTTAATTGGTAATGGTAAAGTGCAGGATTTTAAACTGGAGATTGATTCTATAGAACTTTTATAATAGTAGCGTATTAAAATTAAGTTTTAGAAACTTCTGTTTTTCAGTTTTGTAGCAGGACACTACAGGTAAGTCGTACAGATCAAAATCGTTATTTTTACAAGAGTTTAATAGTTGCGAAATCGATTTCGCTGTACTTTGTAAAATATTGATTATGAAAAGAATTACGCCAAGCCTAATACTTCTTTTGAGTATAGTTTTCGTTTCCAGCATCATTTCCTGCGATTCTGACGACACACTTAATACAGATGAATCTGAGACCTCACTGGCAAATCTTGAGTCCTTTGCGGTTTTGCCCGGTATGAATCGTGTTCAAATCAAAGGATCTATACCTGCGAGGTCTTCCATTACTGAAGTGCAAATTAAATGGTCTCCCAATGACGGTTCCGTGAGTATAGATATCCCTCAAACTTCAGGAAATTTTGAATTTACGAGAACAATGGAAAATTTAACTGAAGACTTCTACAATTTCGAAGTACAAACAACAGACGCCTCCGGCAAAACCTCTCCTGTTCTTGCTGGCGGAACACAGGTTTACGGAGAGTCATATGTAGATAAAATTTATAATAGGACTTTGGTCTCAAAAATTCTTTCTGAAGAAAAGCTCGTTGTTAATTATAGCAAACTCAACTCAGATCTTGGAGCCTTAGGTACAGAAATAACTTATGAGGATACAGATGGAATGACTCAGAAAGTATTTATAGGTGCCACTCAGACCACAGTTACTTTACCCGAGTACAAGAAAGGTACAGATGTAAATTATCGTTCTCTTTACAAACCCAGTCAGGCAGCCATTGATACCATTTACACTGCATCATCATCCTTTCAACCTATACCGTTTCCTGTGCTTCAGAACGCAGCTGTACCCTTTGAGGCCACTTCTTCTTCAGGTCGCTGGGGAACATTAGCTGTATGGACATCGAATGAAGCTGTAAAAAATCACGGCGGTTACGGTGGATGGGACCAGAAGTATAACAACATCTTTAACGTTGAATCAGGATGGGGAGCACCGGCAGTTACAAATGGTAAAATATATCAAATGGTAAAAGCAGACGCCGGAAGCTATGCTTTAGAAGTTAAAATTTTATATACTAACTATTCTAATGCTGACGAAGGAGGTACTTATTTCGTTATTACTAAAGGTGATGGTATTCCCGATGTTGAAAATCTTGATACAGCTCCGGAAGTTATCGCATATCAGCGTGTAGATAAAGCAACTTTAAATTATAGCGTCCCTTTTACCCTTGATGAAGAATCTGATATTACGGTTGGTTTTTTAACCACTCAATCTGACGCCGGACGATATGGACAAATCTCATCCTTTACAATTGTTCCCGGAAGTTAAAAATTTATTGAATCAGCTACTTAAAGAGAGCCCTTTAAAGGTCTCTCTTTTTATTTTCATTACTATTTTCTAAATTTTTAAGAGTCCAAAAAACTATATAGCAGTTTGAGAATCGTTACATACAAATATTTTAACATTAGCCTCATTAAAGATTTATTGCTGAATTAACGTGCTGAATATCAAATTTTTAAAATATTAATTTATCTGAAATTTTAGAATTTGTCCTTAACAGAACTTAACAGCTTCCAATTTTTTTTAGCAATTCTTAAAAATAAGCACCGCCCAAATAGCTCTACTTTAGTCTCAACTTTTAAAATCAAAAAAGATGAGAAAACTAATTTTATATACCGGAATGAGCCTTTCACTTGTATTTTTTACTGCTTGTGATCAGAATGAATCTAAAAAAGATCTGGCTGAAAATAAAACAGAAACTAAAATTGAAAAACCGGAACCTCCTGCAGAGGATATCATTCCTGAAGGTTATGAAGTTTATAAAAGTCCGAAAATGAATGGACAGTGGAATCTGAGTTTTATGCATCCGGATCGCGCTTCTGTTGAAACAGCAGGTAATGGACTTACAATTAAATATTCAGGAGAAGATAATTCATTTTACGGCGGCCTTACTGATGGTTTTATTATGAATATGACCTGGATGAATGCAGAAGAAGCAAATACCCATATAATCGCTAAGAATTCCGAAGAAATGGGTGATTACACGATTTACCGTTATAAAGCTCTAAACAGTATCGGGTCTGCACAGGTTGATCATATTTTGATTCCCATAGAAGAATCGCCTGATGCGGAAACTGCTTACATTGACTTTGCGACATCCGTTCGTGGTAAATCGAAAGCAGCGTATAACGAAATGATTACAGATATTCTGGAATCTATGCGTTGGGAACCTGTAGCTACAGAACAATAAGTTGATAGAAAACAGCAAATAAGGCGCCTTCGGGCGCCTTATTTATTTTAGATCTTTGGTAATGACAAAGCACGAAATTCGGAAACGATATCATTTATGACCCGAGCGACCGGTTTTATATCTTGAATAAGGGCACTCACCTGGCCTATTTCAAGTTCACCCTCTTCCAGATCTCCTTCAAACATGCCTCTTTTTGCCCGGGCTCTTCCCAATAAATCACTCAATTCCTCTTTTGTTGGTGCTTTGGCATACAGCTCTTTTATATCCTCGTAAAATTTATTTTTTAATAATCGAACAGGTGCGAGTTCTTTTAAAGTAAGTTCGGTATCCCCTTCCTTGGCCTGAACAACCATATCTTTGAATGCCTGATGCCCACTACCTTCTACGGTAGCAACAAACCGACTTCCCATTTGCACGCCATCTGCACCCAGAATCATTGCGGCTAGCATTCCCCGTCCTGTCGCGATACCTCCTGCTGCTATCAAAGGTATGTCTAATTGCTCTTTTACAATTGGGATAAGCGTAAAGGTGGTAGTTTCTTCACGGCCGTTATGTCCACCGGCTTCAAATCCTTCGGCTACTACGGCGTCTACCCCGGCTTCCTGAGCCTTCAGAGCAAACTTCACACTACTTACCACGTGAACAACGGTTATACCCTGTTCTTTTAAATGCGAAGTCCAGCTTTTTGGATTTCCGGCGCTGGTAAAAACGACCTGAATTTTTTCTTCGATGATGATTTGCATCAACAAATCAATATCAGGATATAAAAGCGGAACATTGACCCCAAAAGGTTTGTCAGTTGCAGCCTTACATTTGTGGATATGTTCTCGCAAAATTTCAGGATACATAGAGCCTGCACCAATGAGTCCCAAGCCACCAGCATTACTTACCGCTGAAGCCAGTTCCCAACCGCTGTTCCAGACCATTCCGCCCTGAATTATGGGATATTTTATATTGAAAAGTGATGTAATTCTATTCAAAACCGGCTTTTATGAAATTACTCCTGAACCCAAACATTCCGCTCCATCGTACCAGGCCACAAACTGGCCCTCGCTAATGGCAGACTGGGGTTCATCAAACGATACATACATACCTTCCTCTACCTTATGAAGCATTGCTTTTTGTAAAGGCTGTCTATAGCGGATACGTGCTTCGACCTCGCGTACCTCTCCATTTTCTAATTTTAAATCTTCTCGTATATAATGCACCTCATCTTCTGCTACAAATAAAGCAGAGCGCAACAAACCGGGATGTTCTTTTCCCTGACCGGTATAGATCACATTTTCATCAACGTCTGTATCAATCACAAATAAAGGTTCTGGAGTACCTCCTACCGCAAGTCCCTTGCGTTGACCTTTAGTAAAATAATGAGCTCCCTGATGTTTCCCAACAATTTTACCATCTGTTAATTTATACTTTGGCTTTTTAGCCAAAGTCGCAACATCACTTAAGGCTACTGCTATATCCTCTTTAGAATCCTGTTGTAGGGCTTCGATTTTTTGACGGGCAGTTTCTGCACCAATCTCTACTATAACCCCTTCTTTTGGCTTTAATTTTTGCTGAAGGAAATCAGGCAGACGTACTTTTCCTATAAAACACAATCCCTGAGAATCTTTCTTTTCTGCAGTAACTAAATCCTGTTCTTTAGCAATTTTACGAACTTCACTTTTCTTAAGATGTCCAATTGGGAACAAGGTTTTTGCAAGCTGATCCTGCGATAATTGACACAGGAAATAAGACTGATCTTTATTAGCATCTGCTCCGGCAAGCAATTGATAAACCGGTTTACCATTAACTTCAACTTCCCCTTTTTGACAATAGTGCCCGGTCGCTACATAATCTGCACCCAAATCGAGTGCGATTTTCATAAACACATCAAATTTAATTTCGCGATTACAGAGTACATCCGGGTTTGGGGTGCGTCCTTTTTCGTATTCCCGGAACATATAATCTACGATACGTTCTTTGTATTGCTCACTCAGGTCAACTGTTTGAAAGGGAATTCCAAGCTTTTCCGCAACAAGCATCGCATCATTACTGTCGTCAAGCCACGGGCATTCGTCAGAAATCGTAACAGAATCATCGTGCCAATTCTTCATAAAAAGACCAATTACACGGTATCCTGCCTCCTTAAGTAAATAGGCCGAAACACTACTGTCTACTCCCCCGCTTAAACCTACAACCACTGTTTTCATAAGTCATTTTTACATGTGGACAATTCTGTCGCTTTTAAAACTGCAAATTTACAAAACTATTAGCCGACTTTGAGTTCTGCACAAATCATTGAGCTAAAAGGGTTTAGTGATGTTAATTATAATTTTGTTTAACTTTTTTAACTTAATCTTAAACAAAATACTTAGGCTTTAGGTTTAGTTTTAAATTTCAATTAACAAATCTAATAGCTATGAAACATTTTAAACAAACTCTCCGTATTTTGTTATTCGTTCTAATCACAACTGGTTTAAGTTCCTGTAGTGATGATGACGATAACGGAAACATTATTGAACCTCAGCCGCAAACGATTGCGGAATTTGTTGCTCAAAATCCCAATTACTCCTCTTTAGCTGCAGCTTTGGAGCGCACCAGCCTTACCGCTACCTTGGATGCAGCAGGAACCTTTACTGTTTTTGCTCCAGATAATGACGCTTTTGACAGTTACTTAGGAGGCACTCCTTTAGCTGATGTTCCAGTTGAAGATCTCACCAATCTATTATTAAATCACGTATTGGGTAACGTAAAAACCAGTAGTGACCTAACTACAGGCTACGAGGCAACACTTGCAACTTATGCAGATACCGACGCTAATATTAATATGTTTGTAAACACTGATGGAGGAACTGTGGTTGTAAATGGTACGTCTACAGTTGAATCACCCGATAACGTATTTACTAATGGTGTGGTACACACCGTTAGTGCTGTGATAGATATACCATCTGTTGCCACATTTGCAACGGCAGATCCCACATTTGATTCACTGGAATCTGCACTTACTGCTGATGCGTCTTTTACTTATGCTTCCACACTGTCTGATATGGGCGGTACATTTACGGTCTTTGCTCCCACAAATGCAGCATTCGCAGCTCTCTTAGAAGATTTAGATGCTAGTGGCCTTGGAGATTTGGATCCAGAAACTATTGCCGCAGCCCTTAATTTGCATGTTATTTCAGGAAGCAACGTACGCGCAGCAGATCTTCAAACGGGAACTGAAACTACCTTAGGTGGAACCATCGAAATCAATGCAGATGATGCTACAATTACAGATGCCAATGGTCGGGTAATTAATATTATAGTTACAGACGTACAGGCCGGTAATGGTGTAGTTCACGCGATAGATGCGGTAATTATGCCTGAATTACCCGAAGTATACCAGTCTATTGCCGGTTTTGTTTCTTCAACTGAAGATTACAGCTTGTTACTGGCAGCTTTAGAATACGCAGAACTTGATGCTACTCTGGCGGGAGAAGGAACATTTACGGTTTTTGCACCAAATAATGCAGCATTTACGACCTTTCTGGGTGGAGCTGCATTGACTGATTTTACTAAAGAAGAGGTAGCTCAAATTTTATTAAATCACGTTTTAGGTGAAATTAAAATGGCGGCTGATTTGGGTACAGGTTACGAGAAAACTTTGGCAACCTATGCAGATACTGATGCTAATATTGATATGTTTCTAAATTTTGAAGAAACAACGCCAACTATTAATGGTGCATCAACTATAACTGATACAGATCTTACCTTTAATAATGGTGTCATTCATCCGGTAAGCGCGGTAATTGAATTGCCAAGTATAGCTACCTTTGCCACGGCAGATCCGCAATTTTCGACATTATTAGCAGCGGTAGCTCAGGAGCAGCTCGCAGGAACGCTTTCCGGAGCGGGTACGTTTACCGTTTTTGCTCCAACAAATGCGGCTTTTACAGCTCTAATAGATGCTGACCCTAATGATGGTATTTCGAGTGCAGCTGATATTCTGGCATTAGGAGACGGAGCCACAAGCGAGACCAGTACTTTAGACAACATTTTGAGACATCACGTGCTCGATATGATCGTGCGTGCAGAAGATTTGAGTACGACAGAAGCCACTACGGCACCGCCGCTTTTTGGCCCTGATTTAAGTATTGACGCCACTGCAACACCTCCTACTATAACAGATGGTTCGGGAGCCACTTATGATATTATTGCAACCAACATCACTGCAACTAATGGTGTGGTACACGCTATTGATGGTGTCCTAATGCCTGGAAATTAAATTATCCCTATTACTTAGAAAACAAAAAGCCCTTCAGTACAATACTGAAGGACTTTTTAATTAAAGTTGGGACAAAAAAGTATTATTTATTCTTCTGCTGCTTTTCAGCCTGCTCCATCATTTCTGAGAACTTCTTACTGAAACGATTTTGCTTTTTCGGCTTTGCCTTAGCAGTCTCTATTTTAGCGTGGATTCTTTGCTCATCAAGAATAAAATTCTTGATCACCAGCATAATCCCGATTGTAATAAGGTTTGAAACGAAATAGTACAAACTCAATCCACTAGCATAGTTGTTAAAGAAAAACAACATCATTATAGGAGACAGATACATCAGGAATTTCATATTCGGCATTCCCGGCTGACTGGTTTGTTGCATCGTCTGCCCTGTAGTCATCGTCATATAAATAAAGATCGCGATCGAAGCCAGAATTGGGAATAAACTCACGTGGTCACCATAGAACGGAATGTGAAACGGAAGATCTGCAATTTTATCATAGCTTGATAAATCGTCTGCCCACAGGAAGCTTTTTTGTCTTAAAACAAATGCCGAAGGGAAAAAGGTAAACAAAGCATAAAACACCGGGATCTGAAGCAAACCGGGAATACACCCGCTCAACGGACTCGCGCCAGCTTTGCTATACAGCTTCATCGTTTCCTGCTGCTTTTTCATTGGGTTGTCTGCATACTTCTCATTGATCTCGTTGATCTCGGGACGCAGCACCTTCATCTTGGCCTGTGACAGGTATTGCTTGTACTGTACAGGTGAAAGCAATAATTTAATCGAAACCGTCAATAAAATGATAGCGATTCCCGCAGGGAAATAAGCTACCAGAATATTGAAAAATGGTATAATCAGGTATTTGTTAATCCATCCAAAAATACCCCAACCTAAAGGCATCGCCTCATCAAGACCCCGGTCGTAGCTATTCAACACCTGATAATCGGTAGGTCCAAAATAGAAATTCATCGCGTTATTCAGTTCGCCATTAACCGGCTTAAGCTGAATATTTGCCGCATATTTTTTAGTAAAAACCGTATCTACTTCTTCGTCTTCCACTAAATTCTGAGACTTGAACGTAACCTGTTCAAAAGGTTGATCGGTCAACAAAATAGAACTGAAGAAATGCTGACGAAAATTAAACCAGTCTACATCGGTTTCAATCGCGTCATCATCGCCGCTCTGACTCAACTTATCGTGATCGCCGCCTTCATATTCGTAGGTAAGACGGGTATAGCGGTTTTCATAGGTAATACTTTTCGCGTGGCGATAGCCTTTTAATTCCCAATCCAGATTAAGGGGTTGTGAAGTATTTACCACATTTTGAAGTCCCACAGTTTTAATGCCAAAGCCCATCATATAATCATCAGGCTTTAGGGTATAGCGGTATTCCAGATATTCAGAATCTGAAACTTTCAGCTTCATAGAAAGTACCTGATTTTCCCCTTCAGTGGTTAGCTTAGGCTCGAAATATAGGTTTTCACTATTTAGCGTTCGGTTATCGGTAGTACTGAAGTTCAGGTTAAAACGGGTGTTTCCGTCCTTGATCAAATAAACAGGTACCGAGTCGTAACTCTTGTAATTTTTCAGCTTTGCTTCTGTGATAAAGCCTCCCTTGTTACTCACTTTTAAAGCTAAAACCTCATTCTCGATTTCAGTAATTTCATCTGTTGCTGAAGGCAGTGTGGCAGAATAAGCAAAACTTCCTAAAGTTGCTTTATAACGCTCTAAAGCCAGAGAATCATTACCGGTTTCAGTATCAGGCATGGTATTATCTACCGGTGTGATTGCAGTCTCCCGCTGCTCTGCATCAACCTGCTCTTCTTTAGCTTTTTCTGCTTCCAGCTCTTCTGGCGTAGGCTGATTTTGCCATAACATAAACAATAAAATAGCTCCTATAAGCAGGAAGCCTATCATCGATTGTTTGTCAAATTTCTTTTCTTCCATAAGTTATTGAGGCAATCACTGCCTTTTTTCAATTGTCTTTACTCTAATTCCTTGCGAAAATTTTCCGCCCGCGAATATACGGTCTCTGATGCATTCAAGAATAAGCCCAGCAATTTGTTTTATGCCACATTGGCGCAACGATAGTCTAAAATACTGTCAAACATTAAATTATCCTGAGATTAGCAGCTATTTAATCCCCGATTTTGACTTGCTGTATTTGACTGCTGCTTTTACATACGATACAAATAGCGGGTGCGGACTAGCCACGGTACTTTTATATTCCGGATGGTATTGTACGCCTACAAACCAAGGGTGGTCTGCCAGTTCAATGATCTCTACCAGACCAGTCTTGGGGTTGGTTCCGGTAATTTTGAGTCCGGCATCTTCAAGTTGCGCGCGGTATTTATCATTAAACTCATAACGATGGCGGTGGCGTTCTGAAATGACTTCACTGCCGTAGACGCCGCTTACAATACTTCCGGGTTTCAATTCACACTCCCAGCTTCCCAAACGCATGGTACCGCCCATATGTTTTAAATCCTTCTGATCTGCCATCAGGTCGATAACCGGATTTGGGGTATCAGCCTGCATTTCTACCGAGTTGGCTTCAGAAAGACCTGCAACATTTCGCGCAAATTCAATCACCGCCATTTGCATTCCCAGACAAATTCCCAAAAAAGGAATTTTATGTTCGCGGGCATATTGCACAGCTTTGATTTTACCTTCTATGCCCCGCTCACCAAAACCGGGAGCTACAAGCAGACCGTCTAATTTTGCGATTTTAGTATCGATCACATCCTGCGAAATAAACTCGGAGTGAATGGGTTCTACCTTCACTTTCACTTCATTCTCTGCACCGGCGTGAATAAAAGCTTCCAAAATAGATTTATAAGAATCCTGAAGCTCTACATATTTACCAATTAACCCAATGGTTACCTCAGCCTGTGGGTTTTTATGTCTGCGTAAGAATTCATTCCAACGAGTAAGAACCGGTTCGGTTTCGGTAGATAGATTTAATTTTTGAAGGGTAATGGTATCCAGACCTTCCTCGAGCATCATATTAGGAACATCATAGATAGTAGATGCATCAATAGATTGAATTACCGCCTCTTTTCTCACATTGCAAAACAAAGCGAGCTTTTCGCGCAAGTCATCACTGAGATTGTGCTCGGTTCTACAAACCAGGATATCGGCTTTGATACCGCTTTCCATAAGGGTCTTTACAGAATGCTGGGTTGGTTTAGTCTTCAATTCCCCAGCAGCAGAAAGATAAGGCACCAAAGTCAGGTGTATGACCAGCGCATTGTCATCGCCCAGTTCCCATTTTAACTGCCGCACCGACTCTATATAAGGCAAAGATTCAATATCCCCTACCGTACCTCCTATTTCGGTTATGATGATGTCGTACTCACCGGTTTTACCCAGCTGTTTGATGCGTTCTTTAATTTCATTGGTGATATGCGGCACTACCTGAACGGTTTTGCCCAAAAATTCTCCACGACGTTCTTTCTCGATCACACTTTGATAGATGCGACCTGTAGTTACGTTGTTTGCCTGAGAGGTATTTACATTTAAAAAGCGCTCATAATGACCCAAATCCAGATCGGTTTCTGCACCATCATCGGTCACATAACATTCCCCGTGCTCATACGGATTAAGCGTCCCGGGATCAACATTGATGTATGGATCTAATTTTTGAATAGTCACGCGATAACCCCGCGCCTGCAATAATTTGGCCAGCGAAGCTGCGATTATACCTTTACCTAATGAAGAAGAAACCCCGCCCGTGACGAAGATGTACTTAGTGTCTGCCATCTGTATCGTGAAAATAAATTAAGCTCTTTTTAACATAATGAGCGCGTCTACGGGATGCAAAGGTAGGGATTTATTGGCGAACCCTTTTAGCCCTTTTCGGTATTATTTTTTGGGTTTTCTTTTTGGTTGGGCCGCAGGATATTGACGCTTGATTTTGTAGATCAATTCTTCCAATCCGTTCACTTTAATCTCATACATCTGCTGCATCATCAGGCCCAGTTTACCTTCCGGAAAGCCTTTTTGCTTAAACCATGTAAAGTAATATTCAGGCAGATCTACCAGATACCGATTCTGATATTTACCAAAAGGCATTTTATAATGCGCGAGCTCTATGAGTTTTTCGGGATCCAAAAATCAGACGATTTTAATGTTGAAAGCCGAAAGTAATCCTGCCAGACCTTCTTTACCAAAAATGGCTCCGGTAATTTTATTGAGCTGCGGATTAATCGTGTAGTTTGCTGCGGAAGAAAAATCGGTTCGCTCCAGACGCGTGTGGTCAAAAGTAGCTCCCGAAAGATTACAACCGGCAAGGGAAACACCCGAAAGATCGGCTTCAGTAAAATCGGCCTCAACCAGTTTACATGCATCAAAGCCTGAGTTCGTCAGGTCTACCTGATAAAAACTGCTGACATTAAGCACGCAACGTGTGCAGGCCATTTGAAAAAGTATGGGAGCACAATTTTCAAAAGCAAGTCCCAGCATTTTACAATCAATAAACTCACATTCCTGAATGGCGGTTTTAATGAGTTTCGCCCCGCTTAAATCGCAGTTTTCAAACGTACAATTAGTAAAACTCAACCCCGAAAGATTGGCTTTTGCAAAAACACAATTTCTAAAGATGCACTCCTCAAAATCGGCTTCCAGAGGTTTTTCGGTGAAATTATGCCCTTCAAATAGCTCGTCTGTAATCAGTTCGTTCATGATTTAGGAATTTTCAGCCTGTTTCAACCGAATCAATTTTCGGCTTAAATAATCAAAACGAATATACAACAAGACCGCCGAAGCACTAAGTCCGGCCAGCAGACCGTACCAAATACCCTGACTCCCCGCCTGATCTTCCTGCCCAAAGTACCAGGCCACCGGAAACCCAACCAGCCAGTAGGCAATAAAACAAATACCTGTGGGAATGTTTACGTCCTGCAACCCGCGCAATGCTCCTAAAATCACCACCTGCAAACCATCACTCAATTGAAAAAGCGCGGCCACAATCAGCAATTGGGCAGCAAGTGCGATTACCTCGATATTATCCAGATAAAATGTGGGCAAAATATCTTTCAGTAAAATAAAGCCTAAAGCAAAAACCGCTTCAATAAGAAACACCTGTAAAAACAGCGAGAATGCAATACGACGCATATTTTTAAAGTCGGCTTTGCCTTTTTGATTCCCCACCCGAATCGTCGCCGTTACACCAAGGCCTACCGCAATCATAAAGGTCATTGCAGCCAGATTGAGCGCAATTTGATTGGCCGCCTGTGCATTGGTGCCCAAAAGACCTGAAAGAAAAATACAGGAAGTAAATAAAGACACTTCAAACAGCATCTGCATCGCCGTGGGAAAACCCAAATCAAATAATCGTTTAAATATGAGAAGTTGGAATGCTTTTCGGCGCGTCCAGATAAAGTAGGGTTTAAATTTCGCTTTGCGTTTTAAAATATAATAGAGCATCCAGAGCATAAAGAATCTGGAAATCAAGGTACCATAAGCCGCGCCCACCAACTCCAGCCTGGGAAAAATCCAAAAGCCGTAAATGAGAATAAAGTTGAAAAATACGTTTACCACATTAGCAACCAGCGTCGCGTACATCGCATAACGGGTGTTGGACAAGCCGTCTGCAAACTGTTTAAAAGCCTGAAAAACCATCAATGGTATTAAAGAAAACGCAACAATATCCATATACGGCAGGGCGAGTTCAACCACTTCAACCGGCTGATCCAACATGTACATGATTGGCTTTGCGAGGAGCAATAATGCAAATAGTAAAACACCATTTATGCCACACATCACGATGCCATGGTGAAAGTAATTACGGCCCATTTGTGTATCGCCGGCACCATCTGCTTCTGCCACTAATGGTGTAATCGCAAATGAAAATCCGATACCCAAAGACAGCGCAATAAAGATGAGGCTGTTGCCGAGCGAAACCGCTGCAAGCTGCGCAGCACCCAGGCGACCTACCATCAGATTATCGGCCAGAGCAACGAGAATATGCCCCAATTGTCCGAGCATAACCGGATAGGCGATCTTTAAATTTTGACGAAATTCCTGTGTGTAATTAGTTAACAAACCTGCTATTTTTGGGAAGTGCAAAAATACCTTTTAAGTTTAAGATAGCAGACGATGACCAGAGTCATCTTTGTTAATTTACAAGTGCCTTAACAGCCAAAAAATACGATTTAGCGTACATTTACTTTGCATATGAATTCGAGCGCCTTTTCTAACAAAATCATTCCGGAAGTCCTAAAAAACGAAGCACAAACCGCGCTGTCGTATTACCCACAGCTTCAGGAAACTTCAATACGATTTCAGTTTAAAAAAAACATTAAGAAATCGACGATGCAGGCGCAGCCGGTTTTTAAATCCCTTTTCAAATCTCGAAAAAATCGAGAGTACGTAATCTTTATCAGTAAAAAAGTAAAGATTGAAGATGAATCCTTTAAAATTACAGACATCCCATCTGACGTGTTGATCGGTTGGTTGGGTCACGAACTGGGCCATGTGATGGATTATCGTAATCGGAGCAGTTTGGGATTAATTTGGTTTGGAATTAAATACCTGTATGTTCCTAATTTTATACGAGAAGCAGAACGTGCTGCAGATACTTTTGCCGTGGCTCATGGGATGGGCGAATACATCTTAAAGACCAAAGACTTCATCCTCAATCACGCGCACATTTCAGAACCCTACAAAGCGCGTATTAAACGCCTTTATCTTTCTCCGGAAGAGATCATGAGATTGATTAATGAAGACTAATTACTGGTTAAAAATTACAGCTAATTAAAAGCAAATTGAAGAAGCCATCTGAAATACTACTTCTTGAAAAATACAAGGTAAAGCTATATGAGGAAAATGATTATCAAATCAGTTCTTTAGATAATTGGTATACGTATTCAAATATTTTTTTGAGCACAAATGAATTCAGACCGACCTCGCTCATTGGACTTAAAGTCTATGATAATGATGACAAACTGATTTCAGACTGTCTAATTGGAGCTAAAGCTGGTGCAACAGGAATAAATTTGGATTCAACATTAATAAGTTACGGCAGAATTCTAGTATGTTGTTCAAACGCTATATTCAAATTGTCATTACCTGGCTTAAATTTAGAATGGTATAGAATTGCTGATCCTGCGACTTGTTTTGGTATTTATAATCTTAACGAAGACTATTTGGTTCACGGAGAACTTGAATTAACAAGACTTGATAAAGACGGAAAAATAGTTTGGAAACAAAGTGGACGGGACATTTGGACTACGCCAGAAGCGCACGATTATTTTGCCATTTATGAGGACTACATTTTGGCCACAGATTGGGAATACAATAGATATAAGTTTGACTATGATGGTCAACTACTTGAGGAATACAAGGTATTTCCAAAAAATGAATAAAATGAAGTACCCAAGAAATGGTGGGAGTATTGGAAATAATCGTCAACAGATGCCTTTCAAGATTAACGTTTAGCTACCCGCGTGCTCCTTTACAAAGGCCTCCCACTCCGCGAATTTTTCTTCGTTCATTACCTTTTCCATCTTGACCTGACCACCTTTTTTCTTGTTTGCGCCACTCCACTCGTAGAAGATTTCTGGTTTTACCGTGTTTACAACTACTCCTTTTAAAGCTTTGCTTCGGGCAACACCGTAATTTTTATTGGCTTCCTGCAGACTTTTATCAAGAGCTTCCGCCAATTCTTCATTTGACGCTGAAGTTTCGGTACCTAAATACCAATAGTGGTAAAACTCGTCATCTTCCGGATTCCGCTTTGCGGCAATGGTAAACTCAGGTATTTTGATATCAAATTGCTCTTCGAGTTCCTGTACGGCCGCTTCCATTTTATTAACCGAAAGCTGTGAACCTACCGTATTCAAGAAGAATTTGGTACGACCGGTAATCTTGATTTCGGCACGTTCTTTATCGGTAAAGGCAATGGTATCACCAATGAGGTATCTCCACGCTCCCGAAACCGTAGAAATAATCAAGATATAATCTTGCTCTTCTTCTACATCTGCCAAGCCTATAACCGGTGCATCCTGAACAATAGAACCATCCTCATTGATGTAGTCAGGGTTCATAGGTACGAACTCAAAATAAATACCGTTGTCGGTTACCAGTTTCATAGCTTCAGTTTCTGGTCTTGCCTGAAACGCGATAAAACCTTCAGAGGCCAGATAGGTATCAATCACAGTGATGGGTTTACCAAGCAACGCATTAAAACTCTTTTCGTAAGGCTGAAAAGCCACCCCTCCAGAAGTGTAAACCTGCAAATTCGGCCAGATTTCGTGAATATTTTTCAGGTTATGATGCTCAATGACTTTCTCAAGCATCAGCTCAATCCAACTCGGGATTCCGCTTAAAGCACCAATATCCCATTCTTCGGCTTTTTCGGCGATATGCTGCACACGCTCATCCCAGTCCTCAATTTTTGCAATGTCTTCGCCGGGTTTGTAATAGCCCCTAAACCAAAACGGAATATTGCTCGCACTGATCCCGCTAATTTCACCTTCCTCGTGACCATTTCGCTTTGCCAGATCGGTAGAACTGCCCAGCATCATGATTTCTTTTTCAAAAAAATCGGACTCCAAATCAAAATGTGCCAGCGCACCCACCTGCTTGATTCCGGCTGTGCGAATGGCGTCAATCATTGCATCAGTCACCGGAATGCGCTTGCTGCTTTTACCGGTGGTACCGCTACTCAAAGCAAAATAATGCGGCATTCCAGGCCAGGTCACGTCTTCCTCACCACTGTGCATTTTAGACCACCACTCCTCATTAATGCTGTTGTAGTCAAAAAAAGGAACTTCCTCCGCAAAGGTCTTTGCCGGATTCTCAGATTCTAAGATAGACTCAAAACCATAGTATTTACCAAACTGGGTATTTTTGGCTTTTTTAAGTAATTGCTCTAAAACTTCTTGCTGTTCTTCTATAGGATTTGACTCGGGTATAACCTTGTCTGAAAGATCAATAATTCCTTTTATGAGTGCGCCTAAAATTGCCATCGTTTTTCTGCTTTTGATTGTATTCAAAATTAAACGACCCCGTAAAAACGAGGCCGTTACTTATCAGAAGTTTAACAACAGATTATTTGTATTGATATTGCAATTATTATTTGGGCGTGCTCTGAGTCGGGCCTGCCTGCCGGCAAAGGCAGGCTATTCGCTGCAATTTTCCTTTGACGCCAGGTAAACCTTCCGCAATGTCAGGATTTACGCTGCTATCCCTCACGCGTTCTCCTCAACCCCGCCCATTCTCCCGCCGGAGAAGGAAGCTAAACTGCACAATTGAAACTTTGCAAAAAATATTTGGCTTTGCTAGTTAATCAAGATGCTATGTTCTTTCTTAATTATTGAAGTGAACCTTGAATTTAAAATTTTGAAGATTGAATTGAAATACTACCTAAGCAGAGCTTTTCAATTTAAATAATAATAGTAATAAAAATAAATTTTACCCCCTTCTACGCTCCAACAAAATCATCATCATCAAGCCCAACATTATGCGTTCGCTGTCGCCTTCATCCATAGGCCCTTCTTTAGTAACCTGAAATTTTCTACCAAAAAAAGACGGTTGCTTTTTGAGTCGGGCGATTTTGGTTCCGCTTTTATCGGTTACTTTATACGCCGGATTGAAGAAATACCCTGTTAACATTCCCGCAACCGGGACTTCGCCAAAAAGGGAATCAGCTACTTTTACCCAACCGTTTTCTTCTTCAATGGTATACTCAGGAGTGCCATTATCATCAACAATCTGGTACTTGGCTTTCCAGATGGAGCGCCAACCTTTACGCACAATCTTACCAAACTCGTTTCCATTTGCATCATAAAATGCATAAGCTGCCGAAAAATCAAGCCAGCGATCTGCCTTTATGGTATAGTTAAGCTGGTTTTGAGAGGTGTCTGCGTAAATCTTGATTTCTTCCTTGAGCTTAAACATCTTTTGGCGGATGTATCCTACGGTATGACCAAAGGCATCAGTCGCTGTAAAGTCGTTAGAAAACGTGCTGATTCTAAACACAAAATCAATGGGAAATTGGAGGTTTTTCATAAAGAAATCTTGAACTGTTTTTTGGGGAAATTAATCTTTCAATTCGGTATCATTTGTAATTGGTGCAGGTTTAACACCATAGGTATCCATCAGGTACACCAGGCTGGTCATTGTCGCAGCTCCCAATTCGAGTTCGCGCTTATTAACCGCGTCAAAGGTATCGTTACTCGCGTGATGATGGTCAAAATAACGCTGCGAATCAGGACGTAAACCGGCTAAAACAGTGCCTTCACCCTTCAACGGACCAATATCTGCGCCGCTACCGCCCATCTCAAAATAATGAATCAAATACGGTTTGAATAATGGAATCCAGCTTTGCACCTGCTCAAAATTAGCCTCATTGGTATCAAACTGAAATCCGCGTGGCGTAAAACCACCGGCATCACTTTCTAAGGCAAAGACGTGGCGCTCTCCCTTTTCTTTTGCAACTTCAGCGTATTTATTTCCACCACGAAGGCCGTTTTCTTCATTCATAAACAGCACTACTCTAATACTGTGTTTGGGTTTGTAGTTAGCAGCTTTCATCAGGCGCAGTACTTCCATACTTTGTACGACACCAGCGCCATCGTCGTGGCTACCGTCTCCAAGATCCCAACTATCGAGGTGGCCACCTACAACCATAAATTCGTTAGGTTTTTCGCTTCCGGTAATCTCTCCAATCACATTAAATGAAGGTACATCTTCGTAGTTCGCACAATTCATTTTTAAATAAAACTCCGTGTCTTTATTTTTCTTCAGCATCTTGCTCAACAAAGCAGCACCGTTTGTACTAATGGCTGCCGCGGGAATACGTTGATCGTTAGGCAAGTCGCCGTAAGACATCGCACCCGTATGCGGTAGATCATCCATACGCAGGTTCATAGAGCGTACAATAACACCAACAGCTCCGTATTTTGCAGCCTCCCGAGCACCGGAATATCGCTGATCTACACAACCGCCATACGCTGAAAACGTCTGAATCAAATCAGCCTGCATGGGGCGGTTGTAGAATACTATTTTACCTTTGATTTGATCTTCACCATATTGAGCCAAATCTTCAAGTCCCTGCACTTCTATAACGGGAGCTGTTATACCTGCTGTAGCAGTTGCAATAGAACCACCCAGTGCACAAACCGGCACATCAATTTTCCCATCCGGTCCTTCTATCCATGCTTTTTCAGGAGCCCCGCGTTCCCATTTGGGCACCATTACCGGCTGCAGCCATACTTTATCGAGGCCAATAGATTCTAACTCGGCTTTAGCCCATTGTACCGCCTTCTCGGCACCTTTACTGCCGCTAAGTCGCGCACCAATATCGTTTGAAAGGGCATCAAGCCATTGATAGCTATGACCGTCTAATAAAGATAAATCGTAAAAATTGCGGAGTTGGGTTGAGTCTTTTGGAGTTTGCGCTTGCACGGCAAAACAGCAGGAAACTGCCAAAATAAAAGTGAATAGTTTTTTCAAAATACGTGTTTTTAATGTCGAATTCTAAAAGTACTATTCTCTGATGGTAAACGGGTAATCGAATTCAAAATTTAATATTCAAAAGAGTACAAAAACTAAAAGATCGCCTCATCCCCCAGCCCTTCTCCGGCCGGAGAAGGGAGCTTGATTGTTTATAATTTGAAATATAGATACTTTTAGAGAAAATCAAATTAACCAACGATTAACTACTTCAAACCATTCCCTTGAATAAAGTATTTCTTAGGATGCCGGTACTCCGTCAAAGCGTCCTAAGGAATGAAATCCATTTTAAACTTTCGGTTAAATAGAAAATACAGTTTTAAAGAAGGCAATTGCGTAATACCAGCTGCTACTGCCCATTTCTAAGGGTTATATTTCCGATTTTGTATTTCTACTTTCTAATTTAAAAACTACTTCTCGTCTTCCAGCTCTTTGCGGTATTTATCAATATTGCCTTTGGTTTTATCGTCCAGTTCAGGCTCTTTGATGTCGGTGTACTGGGAGAGCTTTTCTAAAAGGATTTTGGCCAAAATCAGTCGGGCTGTAGGCTTGTCATCGGCCGGAATAATGTACCAGGGCGCGTGAAATTTAGAGGTGTTATTGATTGCCTCTTCGTAGCAGTGTTGGTAGTCGTCCCAGAGTTTGCGCTCGGAAAGATCAGCAGGAGAGAATTTCCAGTTTTTATTGGGTTTATCAAGGCGACGCAAGAGACGATTTTTTTGTTCTTCTTTGGAAAGATTCAGGAAAAATTTAAAAATGATCGTCCCATTTTCAGCGATGTGTTGCTCAAAATTATTGATTTGCTCAAAACGTTTTGCCCAGAATGCCTCATCAATATCTGAAACATCATCGATTCCCGGAATGTTTTCGCCCAAAATATACTCGGGATGCACGCGGGTTACCAAAACATTCTCGTAATGCGTCCGGTTAAATATGCCAAATTTCCCACGTGCGGGTAAAGCAACATAGTGTCGCCAGAGGTAATCGTGACCCAGCTCAAGTGGCGTAGGCACTTTAAAGCTGTGAACCACCAGTCCGCGCGGATTCAAATTTTTGAACACTTCGCGAATCAAACTATCTTTCCCCGCCGTATCCATCCCCTGAATGCAAATAAGCACAGCATATTTACCGTGGGCGTACATCGCATTTTGAATTTCGGCAATGGCTTTACTTACCTCATCGAGTTCGTCTTCGAGCTTGCTTTTTTTTCCGAAGTCTTCGTGAGTTTTATAATCTGTAAGTTTGATAGGCTGGGTTACCTGATAATCTGATGCTTTCATAATCGCTAAATTTATTTACTCGCAAAAAGTTTTACGTCTTCTTCTGAAACCTCAATACCTCCCAGAATAATCAGACGCTCTACCACATTACGCAGTTCGCGAATGTTACCCGTCCAGTCGTATTCCTGAAGCTTTTTAATTGCATCTGACGTAAAGTTTTTAACGGCTGTACCCTGCTCCTGAGCCACTTTATTGGAGAAATGATCTACCAGAAGCGGGATATCATCGCGACGGTCGTTAAGAGCCGGTACCGGAATTAAAATCACCGCCAAACGATGGTATAAATCTTCCCTGAATTTTCCGTCTTCGATCTCCTTTTTCAAGTTTTTATTGGTTGCAGCCAACACACGTACGTCAACCTTAATGTCTTTATCGCTACCTACGCGAGACACTTTACTCTCCTGCAGGGCTCGTAATACTTTAGCCTGAGCCGAAAGACTCATATCGCCTATCTCATCCAGAAAAATTGTCCCGCCATTTGCAGCTTCAAACTTCCCGGCGCGGTCTTTATTGGCTGAAGTAAAGGCGCCTTTTACGTGACCAAACAATTCGCTTTCTATCAATTCGGAAGGGATCGCCGCGCAGTTTACCTCAACCATGGGTCCGTTGGCACGCTCGCTTTTTTCATGCAGCCAGTGTGCCACCAACTCTTTGCCCGTACCATTAGAACCGGTAATAAGCACTCGGGCTTCTGTAGGAGCAACTTTCTCTATGATTTCCTTGATTTTGATGATAGGCTCACTCTCGCCAATCATCTCATATTGTTTGCTCACTTTCTTCTTGAGGCGCGTATTTTCAACCACCAGACTTTTTCGGTCTAAAGCATTGCGCACAGTATTAAGCAGCCTGTTAAGATCGGGCGGCTTAGAGATGTAATCAAATGCCCCCAGACGCATGGTATTTACCGCAGTATCCAGATCGCCGTGGCCTGAAATCATTACCACGGGTATTTCGGGCTTTATTTTACGGGTTGCTTCGAGTACTTCAACCCCATCCATTTTTGGCATTTTGATATCGCAAAGTACGAGATCATAATCGTTGTCTTTGATTTTTTCCATGCCTTCCAGACCATCTTCGGCTTCTTCTACCTGATAGTTTTTATTTTCTTCAGAAAGAATTTTATTAAGAACCCGACGAATTGCGGCTTCGTCTTCAATGATTAAAATCTTTGACATGTCTAAAATTTAAATTTAACGCCCGACCTAAAATAAACCGTATTGGCGCTGTTTATCGTATAAATATCTTCACGCGTATTGTCCCGGAGCCTGAAATCATTGGTAAACGAATAGCTTCCGTAGGCGTAATATAGCAAATGCTTGGTAAAATAATGCTCGTAACCCAAACCTCCCAAGACGATAGTCATCGAGATATTTTCAGCCGTACGACCATCGATAATCATATTGTTTTGAATGTTGGCAAAAAAATTATCAAGTGTAACAAATGCCTGTAATGCATCTTTATGATCGTCATTTAAATAGTGACGAATGTTTGTTTTGGGCACACCTAAAGTATAGGTCCAATTGGGATGAAATTCCCGGTAATAGTTTACCAGTGGTAGCGGAAAACTACGTCCTGGGGTACTGGAGTAATCCAGGCCAAAAATCCAGCGATAGGGCTTGCCTACTTCGGCATCTTTCATATCGTTGATGGCATAAACCGAAGCAGTATATATCCAGTCATCAGCAACCAGACTTCCTTCTAGATTAGAGTTTATACGAGCCCCTGCTTTAACACCCAGACGCCAGTTATTATTGAGTTTCCAGGTGTAACCCAGATATCCTGCAATACGATGTAAGGTTCCCACATCCTGCAAATTAAATCCGGCAGGTACCGGGTCATTGATATCAATACTCGTGTTGCGGTACTCAAAACCCGCAACCAGAATTTTATTCAAGTCTTTATCAAGCGGAATGGGTACCTGTAGCAAAGCCCTAAAACGACCTACGTTATTATCAGACTGGCTAAACGGAATATGCATATATTCTACCCGCGCAATATCTGTGGTTTGCGCGTGGTTTATAAAGCTCATTCCAAAAAAACATAATAACAAAAAATATCTAAGCATCAGATTTAGGTTGCGTAGGGGTTGTGGGATAAAAATGTACATCGCGTTGCGGGAATGGGATGGTAACCTTATTAGCCCTAAATTGCTCATCAATACGAAAGCGTAATTCACTCTTGATACGCGGATCAGAAAAACTATCGTTGATAAAAAAGTAAATTCCGAAGTTTAAAGAAGAATCTCCAAAATCTTCAAAAAGCACAAAAGGTTTAGGACTCTTAAGAATGCCATTTTGCTTTGAGGCACAATCTATAAGAATTTTACGCACCAATGCGGTATCGCTTCCATAAGCTACGCCTACTTTTACAGCTTCACGCGTAGTGCGGTGGTTTTGAGTGTAGTTGTAAACAATATCACTTATAAAGTGATGGTTTGGGATAATGATAACCTTATCATCCCGGGTAAGTGCACGGGTGGTACGTAACTTAATTTCAAAAATACGTCCTACTTTTCCGTCAATTTCTACCACGTCTCCTACAGAAAGAGACTTATCTACCATTATAAAGATTCCTCCAATAATGTCTGTAAACAAATCCTGTAAAGCAAGACCCAGACCTACAAACAGCGCAGCAGATGCGGTTAGTAAAACCGTTATGTCAACGCCCGAAGCACTAAGCGTAAATAAGACAACCGCGATATAAACGATATATCTGATGAACTTGAAGATACTCTTGAATTTCAGTTCGTTTTCAGTATCCATTTTACGTGTAATAAGACTACGTACCAGTCTTAATACCACTGTGGCAACTATAAATGCGATAATTACCAGTAGAAGATGTCCTATGGTAAGATTAATTGGGTTCGCATCTGTCCCAAAATGAAAACCGAAATTCAGAAAACTCTTAATAGTTTGCCAGATATCTTCCGGGATATCTTTGGCTTTTTCAGCACCTTCTTTTAGTGTTTCCTCTAATTTATCCTGAATCATGTTGCGCTAGTACTTAATCCATTTTAAAATTTCTTTGTAAGTAGGCTTTTTGCCATACATCAATATTCCTACCCGGTAAATTTTTGAGCCAAACCATACTGTAAATATAAAAGAGGCTACGAGTATGCCCACCGATAAGGCCAACTGCCACCAGGGTACTCCAAAAGGAATACGCATCAACATAACAATAGGAGACGTCAGCGGAATCATTGAAAAAGCAGTAGCTATAGAACCGTCGGGGTTTTCAATTACTGCAAAAAAGCCTACATAAATTGCAAGCATAAGCGGCATAATCACCGGAAGCATAAACTGCTGGGTATCGGTCTCGCTATCTACTGCGGCACCGATGGCAGCATAGATTGAGCTGTATAAAAAATAGCCCCCTATAAAGTAGATCAAAAAGAAAAATGCGAGCTTAAGCAATGGCAGGTTTAGTATATCTAAAACCACCAGCTCAATTTTATCCATTTTTGTAACCGCCATATTGCCGACTGCAGAATGATTTTCTAAAGGATTTAAATCAAGATACAGCGCTAAAAACAACAACAAGCCCCCACCTATAAGCAGCCAGATCACAAATTGGGTAATTCCGGCAAGCGTGGTACCAATGATTTTACCCATCATCAGTTTAAAAGGTTTTACCGAAGAAATAATAACTTCAATGATGCGGTTTGTTTTTTCTTCGATTACCGACCGCATTACCATATTTCCATAGATAATTATAAACATCATCAGCAGATAACCTGCTCCGCCACCGGCACCGGCTTTGATCCAGCTTGAAATTTTTGAGGTGCGTTCTCCTTTAAAGTCTTCAATGCTTATTGAAACGGTAGTCTGAGATTCATCAATTAAATCGAGGTCAACCCCTCGATCCAGGAGCTTTTCATTTGTAAGTTTGGTTTGTATTTGCTCTTCTATGCCCTCCAGAACCGAAATGGCAGGGGCTTCGTTTCCATAAAACCGTACTCCCGAAGTATTATTTTTTATATTCTGCGGAATGTAAAGCAGTCCGAAATAATTCTTATCCTCAACTTCACTTTTTGCAAGCTCTATTCCCGCAGGCGAAAGATCTAAAAAATCAATATCGGCTGTACTTTCAAATTCCTTATAAAACAATCCGCTTTCATCAACCACTACAATGGTTTGTCTTCCTGCCTGATTGAGACTGGTCAAATAGGTAATCAACATGATCATACCCACTACAATCAAGGGACTCAGAAAAGTCATGATAATAAACGAGCGATTACTCACCCGCGCTTTGTACTCTCTTTTTATTATTAAACCTAAAGCTCCCATTAATTTGCGTTTATGGTTTGAATAAAAATATCATCTACCGTAGGTATCACTTCTACAAAGTGATTGATGAGCCCTTTTGAAGAAAGGTAACTGAGCAAATTATTTGATGTTTGATTCTCAGGGATTTTCACTTTGATTTTCAGGTCGTTTTCGTTTATGGTTTTAAAATGAGCCGGCGTTACTTCCCACGAATCTGACAATTCGTTCATCACGTCTGCATGCAAACGTGTCTTACTTTCAAAAGTATCATCAGGAGTTTCAATACCTATCTCGTAGGTATTGGTACGAAATGCCCGCTTGATATCGATCAGTTTCCCGTCAAGAACTTTATTGCTTTTATGCATCAAAGCGATATGATCGCACATCTGTTCTACAGATTCCATTCTGTGGGTTGAGAAGAGAATAGTGGCACCATCATTTCTAAGCTGAAGAATTTCATCTTTAATCAGACTGGCATTTATGGGGTCAAAACCACTAAAAGGTTCATCAAAGATGAGCAGTTTAGGACGGTGAAGAACAGTAACAATAAATTGAACCTTTTGTGCCTGTCCTTTTGACAACTCCTGAATTTTTCGGTTCCACCAGTCCATCATACCTAAACGTTCAAACCAATACCTGCTGCGTTTTTTGGCTTCGTCAAGACTTAGGCCTTTTAGTCTGGCCAGGTAAATCACCTGTTCTCCTACTTTCATGGATTTATACAAGCCGCGCTCTTCGGGCATATAACCAATATTCATCACGTGTTTAGGATCAAGTGGCTCTCCATCTAGAAAAACCTTACCCGAATCGGGCATTGTGATTTGGTTAATGATGCGTATAAGAGTAGTCTTACCAGCACCATTAGGTCCTAAAAGGCCAAAAACACTGCCCTTAGGGACAGTAATAGAAAGGTCATTAAGGGCTGTATATGTACCGTATTGTTTCTTAATATGCTCAGCAACAAGAAGGTCTGTCATCTATACGTAAAATCAAAATAAGATAAAAGGATGTGCGAAATTCAACTACTCCGGAAGCAATTTAGAGGCGCATCCTGTAATGCTTTCAAAGATATTGAAAAGCTAACAGCCTAGAGGCAAGTTAAGAATTATTTATAACGCAGATTTTTAAAGTCTCCATAGTCAAAAAAGTTGCTTTGTGCTGATTGTATCGTTTTTTGAAGATGGAATTGCCTCAAAACAAAAACCCACCCTTAACGTAAATCAAGGATGGGAAAAAAATTGCTATGAAAAAGAAAAATATCACTAACTAGTGATTAGTGATATTCAAATATACACATTTTTCTTAATAAGGTCTTAAAATCTAAGAAAACATGTCTTTTACTTTTTCAAAAAAGGATTTATCCTCGCGCTGAGGCTGTGGTGAAAAGCGCTCATCATCAAGCATAGTCTCAAAAAACTCACGTTGTTCTTTATTGAGATTCTTCGGTGTCCAAACATTTACATGAACCAGTAAATCTCCCTTACCGTATCCATTTATCGATGGGATTCCCTTACTGCGCAGGCGCAAAATTTTTCCGCTTTGCGTGCCTTCTTCAATTTTAATACGCACTTTACCTCCCACGGTGTCAATTTCTTTACTCGTTCCTAAAATAGCTTCAGGGACACTAATATAAAGATCGTAATGTAGATTATCTCCTTCGCGACTCAAGGTATCGTGCTGAGCTTCTTCAATAACAACCAGTAAATCTCCCGGAATGCCATTATTACCCGGAGCTTCATTACCCTTACCGGTAACTTTAAGCTGCATGCCGTCAACAACACCCGCTGGAATTTTTATTGAAACGGTTTCTTCTTCCGTTTTCATTCCCTGAGCATCGGCATCAGCCGGTTTTGACTCAATAATTTGCCCACTACCGCCACAGGTGGTACAGGGCGATGCCGTTTGCATACGACCCAGGATAGTATTGGTAATACGGGTTACCTGACCGCTTCCGTTACATGTGGTACAGGTTTTAAATTTTGTTCCAGAAGCTTGCTTTTTGCGCTTGACCTTAATCTTCTTTTCTGCGCCGTTAGCTATTTCTTCTAAGGTGAGTTTAACGCGGATACGCAGGTTGCTTCCTTTAGTTCTGCGCTGACCGCCAAAGCCGCCGCCAAAACCACCAAAGCCACCTCCGCCGCCAAAGGCACTACCGAAAATGTCACCAAACTGGCTGAATATGTCATCCATATTCATACCGCCACCGCCAAAACCGCCACCTTCAAATGCCTGATGGCCATACTGATCGTAGCGTGCGCGTTTGTTCTCATCACCAAGGATTTCGTATGCTTCTGCGGCTTTTTTAAACATATCTTCAGCCTTCTCATCTCCCGGATTTTTATCAGGGTGATATTGTATTGCTTTCTTGCGATACGCCTTTTTAATTTCTGCCGCTGTGGCATTTTTGCTAATTCCCAGTATGTCGTAATAATCTTCTTTCATCCCTCTTTCTTCTTAAATGCTTTAATTCAATTCTTCAGTCACTTCTTACTGCCCTACGACAACTTTTGGATATCGAATGATTTTATCTCCCAGCTGATAGCCTTTTTCAACTACATCAACAATTTTTCCTTTAAGGCTGTCTTTTGGAGCCGGAATCTGAGTAATCGCCTCGTGTATTTCGGCATCAAAGGCGTCACCCTGCTTAACTTCCATCTGCTTCAAACCCTTAGATTTAAGCGTCTCCCGAAGTTTGTTGCTGATTAGATCAACTCCTTTTTTCAGATTTTTATCTTTAGCCTTTTCAATCTCAACAGAAGCACGGTCAAAATCATCAAGCACCGGAAGCATAGCCTGCATAACCTCCTGCCCGGCGGTCTTAAACATTTCTATGCGCTCCTTGCTGGTGCGACGTTTATAGTTTTCAAACTCTGCAAAAAGACGCAAGAATTTATCTTTCTCTTTCTCAAGTTCTTCCTTATAACGCTTCAATTCATCAGCTTCGTTTTCCTGGCCATCAGCTTCTGATTGCGCCTGTTGCTCTTCGGCCTGAGTATCTACAACTTCATTCTCGTCGTGCTCGTTTATAGTCTGTTCTTTATTTTCTGAACTCATATGATATATTCTTTTCTTCGTATTGGTTTCAAAGAGGCAAAAGTACTGCCATTAATACAAAAATGTCAAAATGTCACGGCATATATTTTATGCATTATTTAAGAAGAACTACACGTGATTCTGTTAATTTTACCGCTTAATTAACACTTAAAAAAAACATCATAATGAAAATTAAATTTCTAAGCCTTTTTACTATGGCTGTGCTCTTTACAGCTTTGGTATCCTGTAAGAATGAAGCTAAAAATGAAACGGAAGCTGCCGATGCAGAAGCTGCTGCTGAAGTTTCTACAGAAGCTGCAAAATACATGGTTGATAAAAATGAATCTGAGATTGCCTGGGAAGGTGAAAAGCCTACCGGAACTCACACGGGTACTGTAAAACTGGAATCAGGTGTTATACGTCTTGAAGACAGCGTATTAAGCGGAAGCTTTTTAATCGATATGACTTCAATCTTGGTTACAGATCTTGAAGGAGATCAAAAAACAAGTCTTGAAGATCACCTTAAAGGTACTGTTGAGGGGAAAGAAGGCGATTTTTTCAATGTACAGAAATATCCTACTGCTGCTTTTGAAATCACCGGAGTTACCGAAAAAGACGGTAAGAAGATGATGTCTGGTAACCTTACTTTAAAAGAGACCAAGAAAAACATTGAATTCCCGGTAATGTATGAAGTTGCTGGTAACACAATGACTTTAAAGTCAGAGCCTTTCACTATTGATCGTACCGAATGGGGAGTAAACTACGGATCTAAATCTGTATTTGACAACCTTGGTGATAAATTTATCAATGACGATATTCAATTAGAATTTACAATCGTTGCAAGTCAACAAATGTAAATCCTGACAATTAAATTTTAAAAGCTGCCTTTAAAGGCAGCTTTTTTTGTTTAGGCCAATAAGTCTTTTAAAGCCCGATGCAACTGGTTGAATTTATATTCATAAACCGATTCAGCTTTAGAACTGGAAACCTTTTGACTCTCTAATACAATAGCCGCCATCTCCCCTAGCAGTAGCTTCAATGCAAAACGCGGAACCTTTGGTACTATGAGTGGTTTGTTTAAAATCTTTGCCGCCTCTTTCGTCAAGGTCTCATTTGTCACCGGGTTAGGCGCAACAGCATTATAAACACCTTCCAAACCTTTTTGAATAATCGTCTTAAAGATGCTCGCAAGATCGGTTACGTGAATCCAGGATTGCCATTGCTCACCATCCCCCAAAGGCGCTCCCACATACATTTTTATAGGCTGAATCAGTTTTTCGAGTGCACCTCCCTTCTCGGCCAGAACCACACCTACACGTACTTTAGAAACTTTTAATCCCAAATCTTTAAAACGGTCTGCCGCGGCTTCCCAGACTTCGACAACCTCACCCAGAAAACCCGGGTTATAATCAGGGTATGATTCGGTATAGATTTCAGTTTTTGAGGAAGGGTAAGCTCCTATAGCACTAGCGGAAATAAAGTGAGTCACGGTGTGTTCATTTTCCTTCAGAGTCTTTCGCAGCAAATCTGCGGTTTCCGTACGGCTTTTCAGTATTGTTTCTTTATAATCTTCTGTCCAACGCTCAGCAATGCTTGCGCCTGCTAAATGAACTATCGTTGTAACACCCTTCAGACAGGCAGTATCAATTTCCTGAGTTTTAGCATCCCAAAAAAAACCTTGGTAATTGGGTTGCTGTTCAATTTTATTACGACTGGTGGTAAGGTAATGCACATCAATATTATCCTGGTGCAGCTGTGCTGTAAGATGCTGACCGATGAGGCCGGTTGCGCCGGTAATCAAAACTTTCATAGTAGTATTTTTACCCAAGTTAGCACTTAGATAGTTAGTATAATTCCTTTTTTATATAGGTTTAACAGCCTTATATGTTCTCGCTCACTTATGACAGATTGATGTAACTTGCACATCCTATACTTTTAGTTTTATTATGAAAAATCTGCTTCTGGCTTTTCTTTCCGGAATCTTGCTTGCCCTGGGCTGGCCCACCTATGGTTTTCCTGCGCTTCTGTTTTTTGGATTCATACCCCTGCTCTGGGTTACTGAAGAACTTTTGAGCTCAACCGTATCCAAACCAACTCTGAAGATCTTTGGCCTTGCCTATCTGGCCTTTTTTATTTTTAATATCATCACAACCTGGTGGCTCTACAATTCGACCGCTTTTGGAATGTGGTTTGCCGTTCTGGCAAATGCCCTCCTTATGACTTTTGTATGGCTGCTCTATGTACGCATTCGCAAGAGATTTAGCCAAAACCTTAGTCTCGTATTTCTTGCAGCAACCTGGATGCTTTATGAGTTTATGCACCTCAATTGGGAATTTGCCTGGCCCTGGCTCAATCTGGGTAATGGTTTTGCTAATTACCCAGGGTGGATTCAGTGGTATGAATACACGGGCACTTTTGGCGGTACACTTTGGGTATGGATTTTAAATGGCATTTTATTTACAGCGTTTTTTCACTATGCGAAAACCAGAGACCGGAAAAAGAGTGTCAAACAAGTTGTCATTGCTGCTCTAGTAATTTTGATTCCAATAGGGATAAGCCAGACTCTTTTTCACACCTATGTCGAAGAAGAAAATCCTGTAGAAGTGGTTTTGCTTCAACCCAATATTGATCCTTACAGCGAAAAATACAATACAACCAATGAGCGCATTGCAGATTTACTGTTTAGTTTGTCAGACTCTACTATTACTCAAAGTACCGATTTCGTCATTGCTCCTGAAACGGTATTGGCAGAAGGCGTGAACCTTCGGGATTTTAATTACAGCCCTGAGCGGTCACGCGCTTTGGAATATGTATCACAATACCCAAACCTCAACTATCTGGCGGGTATTCAATTTTTCAGGCTTTACGACAACGAAAAAGATATTTTGCCCTCCACCAATTTTATGGGCTACAACCGTATAGGAAACCCCGTCTATGCCGATTTTTTCAATTCGGCATTTATGCTAAATCGTTCCGATTCAACACAAATCTACCACAAGAGCAAGCTTGTGGTAGGTGTTGAAAACTTTCCGTACCAAAACATCTTAAAACCTATTCTAGGTGATGTAATGATCGATTTAGGCGGAACGGTTTCTATGAAAACCACTCAAGAAAATCGCGGTATATTCAAAGGAATTGAAGGCGTTACGGTAGGACCGGTTATCTGTTACGAATCGGTTTTTGGTGAATTTGTCACCGGTTATGTGCAGGAAGGAGCGCAGTTTCTGGCAATCATAACCAATGATGCATGGTGGGGTGATACACAAGGGCACAAACAACATTTAAGCTATGCACGATTACGGGCAATTGAAACCCGCCGCAGTATCGCCCGAAGCGCGAACACCGGGATTTCAGCCTTTATTGATCAAAAAGGTACAATAACTCAAACCCTGGGTTACAAACTGCAGGGAAGCTTAAAAGGAACGATTAATGCCAACGATAAAATTACTTTCTATGTACGTTATGGGGATTATCTGGCACGTCTCGCAGCGCTCCTTGTATTGATTGTTTTGGTCTGGTCATTTTTTAAAAAATCAAAAAAACCACTTACTGACCGCGGTAGTAAATAACCGTACTTATGGTTTTAAGCAGAATATTCAGATCGAGAAAAAATGAACGGTGCTTGATGTAATACAGGTCGTACTGTAATTTCTCAAGAGTGTCGTCTACAGACTCCGCATAACGACCGCGCACCTGTGCCCAACCGGTTAATCCCGGCTTAACCACGTGTCGTATTTCGTAAAAGGGAATTTCTTCCGAAAGTTTTTTAACAAATACCGGGCGTTCGGGTCTGGGGCCAATTAGACTCATATCTCCTTTTAAAATATTAATACACTGAGGTATCTCATCCAGGCGTGTATTTCTAAGTATTTTTCCAAAAGGTGTTATGCGTCTGTCTTTCTTTTTGGCGTACTGAGCTCCATCAGCTTCCGCATCAATAACCATGGTACGAAATTTTAGAATTTCAAAAACTTTACCATTCATACCTACCCGCTTCTGCCGGTAAATGAGCGGTCCGGGGTTTGCGATTAAGTTTCCCAGAAGGATTAAGGGCAATAAAACCAAGGTCAAAACAAGAACTACAATAGCGAAGAATGCATTGAAAAATCCGCTTATAAATAGATAAAATCGGTTTTTATTGCTTCGGCTAAACGGGAAGTATTTATAAAAATCCCGCTCTACGTGTTGCACCGGTACGCGATGGGTGATCTCCTCATAAACCTGAGTGTACTCTCTAATGGGAAAACCCTCTTCGAGCAGCTTGATCAGCTGGTTATAGAGTTCTACGCTCACCCCTTTAGATGTACTGGAAACCACAATCTCAGAAACCGAGTAACGCCTTATTGATTTAATAAGTTCACCTACTTCAATTGATTTTAATCTTCGGTCAAAACCAGACGCCTTGATGTTGTCTGTATTTACAAAACCTATAACCCGATAATTGGGATCTGCCTTATGCAGGTTTTGTGCTATAAGATTGATATCAAAACTGTTGCCTACCAAAAGAATGCGTTTATTGAATCGCGGTGCAGAAATCAGGCTGATGTAAGCATATCGCCAGATTAAAAGTCCACTGACCATCGCCATAAAGAAAAAGACTATTTGAAGCCTGTTTTCGGGTAAAACCGGAGAGAAAAATGGGGTAAGAATAAAGAATAAAACGGTAGAGCTTATTGCTAAAACTCCACTCTTGAGCGTACTTTGAAACGATGCTGCCTTCTGTAAATCATACAACTCGAATATTGCTGCAAAAATAAAGTAGTAAAGTAGCAGCAATAACGCCCAGGTCCAGCGCGTCGTAGAGAGGTAGAAATAGTCAAAATCAAAGAGTCCTGATACCAGAGCCAGCATTGAAAAGATGAACACAACATCAAATAAGCGCAGCAGAACCTTACGCTCTGAGATTTCAAAATGGATTTTAGGAATCCAATTCATTTAGAGATGGGCTTTGCCGCAAATATAACTTATTTCAGGTCAAAAGCTTATGCCACTTGTTTTTTACTCTACACCAGTCGTATTCTTCAGCTTTTAATCGCGCCCTGCTAATTATCTCTTCCCTCTTATCCTGATCTTTAACTACTCTTTCAACCTGTTCTAAAAGACCTGTCAGGTCACTGTCTTCATATAATAAACCCGTCTTACCGTGTTTGAGTAGGAAGGGAATCCCTCCTACACGCGTTGACAATACGGGCAGGCCTAAAGCCATGGCTTCAATTACACTAACCGGAGTATTATCGTAATGTGTGGTATTGAGAAAAATATCAAAGTCCATGGACCGTGAAATCCATTCCGTCTTAGAAAGTTTACCAGTAAAGTTTACCGGCAGTTTGTGCTCTAATGCGTATTCCTGACAGCGTTTCAGACTTCCGTCTTTATCAGGCCCCACCATAGTCAAATGGATGCCGGGATACTGACTAATAAGTTCTTCAACTAACCGTAAAGCCAGCATAGGATTGTAAATAGCAGCAAACGAGCGCACCCACAAAATTTTCGGCTGCTTGTAACTTCGTTCCCTGTGGAATGGATAATCTGCCAGACTAATACTGTTTGGAATTACCTCTATATTTCGAAAACCTGCCTTTTCAAAGGCATCTTTTAAATAGAGCGAAGGAGATACATTTTGAAAACTATTTTCAAACAGGAACCGAGAAGATTTAGGGCTTTGAGAAAGTCGTTTGGGCAAATCACCACCATGAAGGATCGGGATGTATTTTAGATTAAAAAAATAACACAAGCGTGCTGCGGTATAGGCAAACCAAAAATACTGCGTACTGTAGGTATCCAGGAGTATGTAATCAACCTGTTTACGACACTTTATAATCATCAAAATCATCTGTGCAAAGCGCAACTGTTTAGACTTTTTTGTGCCCGCGTAAAACAATTCATACCCCTCCTGTTCTAGCAGTGGCCCCAGGGTATCAATGTTTGTGGGAGTAAAGCCTTTAGCTGCTAATTTGTTTCCCAGGTAAAGTATTCTTCTTTTCATATACAACATTTAAAAGGGAAAGTGCGTAGATAAAGGCCGGTGCGGCCACACGCATTGAGGAGTGGTTGATGGTTAAAAACCAAAATCCAAAAAAGGAATAGAACAGATAATTTTTACGATTGCCAATACGGTAAAACAGCGGAGTAACAATCAAAATGATTAAAGCGATGAGGCCAAAAACGCCATGTTCAGACAACAACCTACTGATTTCGTTATGAGAAGCTGCGAGAATATCTAACTTTTCTTCCCGGTATTCTCTGGTTTTTCCCACACCTATTCCCAGTATGGGGTTATTGACAAAAAAGGTTAATTCTGAAGTAATCAATTCCTGTCTACCTGTTGAAAGATCTTCTTTAATACGGCCTGCTGCATCTTTATTAGCATAACGCAAGTCAATAAGTCCCATTGTGCGCACTGAAGATATGAGCCAGGTCATTGCTATAGCCCCTCCTATAACCATCAGGTAAAATGAAATAGCACTTTTTTTTCGCGCAGGAACTCCCTGAAAATAAATTACAATAAAGGCAATGCTTATTAGTGCAGCGGTGAGCACCCCTCCGCGAGAAAAAGTTATGATCGCCCTGTATGTAAGAAACATCAGCAATCCCAGATTCAGAAAGAAAATTAGCTTATTCTTACTATTCACAAAAATCTGCACTACCAAAGCAAACATACCCAGGCCTAAAGCAGTGGACACCTGATTAGGTCCATAACCTCCTGATAACGCGAAATTAGACTGCGTCCCGTTTAAAACCTCACGGGTATCGGGTGTATAAAAAAACAAATAAATCCCTAAAGACAGTACGGGCATTAACAAACACCACACCAGGTAGTGCAATTGCATTTTTGAAATCCGCCTATCGTAACAATATAAGGCTGCAATCCCCAAACAAAAAGGTCCGCTCAGGTTAAAAATGATTGCCTTCCGCACATTGGTGTCAAAATTAAGCATGGATGCTCCATAAATCACTCCTGGAATAAGCAATAGTAAATACAACCAATACGGAGCAGATTTACGGGATGTTCCGCTGAAAAACAATCCCAACAGAATAAAACAGATAACCGAATACTTACCAGCTTCCCAAGGAATGATACTTCCCCCGGTCATTCTAAAAAACACCTCCCCGGCGGTCATATACGCAGCCGCCAGAAGTGCCTGATTTTGTTTGTTCCCTGATTGAAAAACCCAGAGCACAAAAAAACCAATAGAACCTAAAAAATAAAAAAGCCCTAAAAACCGAAATAAATAAATAGCAAAACCTATCCCGATGTGCAATGCCACCAGTTGCAGGTATAATTTATTATGGTTTTTAAATAATTTCAGCATACTTTGAAATAACCTCCTGAATCACTGCTTGTTCCCCGTATTCTAAAAGAATTCTATCTTTTAATTTTTTCGCGCTTTCCTGAATATCGGTTTTCTCGTAGCCTAATGCCATAATAGCCTGAGCCAGTGCTACATGATTTTTAGCAGGAACCAACCTCCCATAATCACCGAGTACTGCTTTACACTGCCCAACGTCAGTTGCTACTACAGAGAGCCCTGCCTGACCATACTCTAAAAGAGCCAAAGGTAAACCTTCAGAGTCTGAAGATAGAACGCCGATATCAAAATGCGGTAAAATGGCTGACATTTTTAAATGTGTCCCGTGATAAAAAACGCTTTTCGAGAAAGGTTCCGCTTCTATGCGCTCAAAAAGTGAATCGGTGTAAAGACTATCTGCTGCATGCCCAAAAAGGTACATGGTAAAAGCTGCATCCTGTTCTAAAACCAGTTTAAAAGCATCTAGTAGCAAATGGTGGTTCTTTTGTGGTCGTAAATTGGCAACACAAACAATACGTTTACCTTCGGTTCCAAAAAATTCAAAATCTGAATCCACGGGTAAAGCTTCCGCAATAAAATTTTTAATGTAGAAGGTATTCTCAACATTCAATTTTTCTTTAGACCAATGAGCGAGTTTATCATTGACAGCAAAAACAGCATCAAAAAAGACACTCAGCATTTTTAATGAGGTTGCTTTTCGATCTGTTAGAAATTCACTTTTCCCGTAATGATCGTGCCAGATTAATTTAAGCCCGGGCGTCACCATCTTGACCAAAACACCTATAAAAAAACTGCTTCCATGCGCCTGAATGATTTCTATTTTATGCTTTTGAATGAAACGCTTCAGTCGGAATACCGCTCCAATATCTAATCTACGCTTTCGCTCCAAATACAAATAAGGAACTTCAGATTTAATCAACTCCTTTAAAGGTCCCTCATTTCTTGTTGTGCATAATGCAGAGACTTCAATTCTTTTATGCAAAGCATTTGCATAGTTAACCGCCATACGCTCTGCACCACCAATTTCCAAACTATCTATAAGTTGCAAGACACGCACGTTAAAGCAGTTTTTTAATTTCAGAGTCAAAACGCTCTAAGGTATAGTTTCTGGACCAAATCGCGGCTTCAGCAGCCGTTGTTTTAAGTTTTTCTTTATCGAGCAACTGTTCCTGAAGCTTTTTAGCATCGCTATCTAAGTCCATTTCTAAAAGCACTCCGCGTTTTCCGGAATCCAACATCCACGGCACGCAAGAAACCGGAGTGGCAATAGGTATCACACCCCACCACATGGCTTCAGCAACCACTTTTGGCCAGCCTTCACTTTTTGAGGGAAGCATCAAAAAATGACTCTTTTTGTAGGCTTCCTTTACTGCTTCCGAAGGCTGATTCCCGTGCAAAAATAACTGGTGCTCCACTTTTAATTCCTTAGCCACTTTATTCAAATGCTCGCGCTCTGGGCCTTCCCCATACACGTGCAATTCTGAAGGAAAGCCTCGTTCAATCAATTCAGCTACCAATTCTAAAGCATAAACCGGTTGCTTACCGGATGAAAGGCTGCCTACAAAAAGAAAACGCAAGGGTAAATCGTACTTGCGCCTGGGGATTTCCGTCTTATCCTTTTCACTATATGTGGCCGTAAAAAAGGCTTTGACATTTGGGCTCTGATTGGCCCATTCTCCATAGACCAGCACCTGCATATTTTTGGTCAAAAAGGTATTACTTAGTATCCATTTTTGAAGACGGTAGCTCCAGGGCTGTTTCGCACCGGGTTGCCAGTTACCGGCATATTTTGCAGTTTTGGGTTTATGCGGAAAAAAAATCTGAACCAATGCACCCAGCAAGCCCACGTTTCCGGGACAACGCAAATGGATGTGATCTGCTTCTTGCATCGTTTTATAAATAATTTTTAAAACTGAAGGAAGCAGCCTCAGCGTTTTGAAAACAGATTTTAAACTGAGGATATCAAAATCCGGTAACGATTTAAATTGAAGATTCTTCGCGCTATAAGGCAAGTCAATTGCACCCGGTTTTTCTGGACTAAAAGTACCCACCACCAGAACTTCATCAACGTGCTGAAACCAAAGATTCATCTCCCGCACATAAGGCGCATAGGAATAATATTCGCCGTTCTTCTTAAAATGCTTGATATGGGTGATTACTGCAAATTTCACCTGTATTTAGGCTTGTTAAATAGTAAACTCCACCAACCCACGACCCTGCCGGTTGCTTCGTTAAACGCTCCTTTTTTGTCAGAAGCTGTCAGCACATTGCTATACCGGATCAAGGTTAGCACCAATGCTGTTGCGTTCCATTTGAATCGAGCCTTAAGGTTCGGGCTGGGGTATTTTACGCGCCATACGTACCAACCGTTACGGATGACCATTTTGCCGTATTTATAAAGATCTGGTCTTCCCGCCGGATCATGATGGTGTTCTAAACGAGCTGCAGTACATAGCACGTTTTTCCCATAGTTTAGAGCACGCAGGCTGTAATCTGCATCTTCATAGAGTCCGTATCCATCAAAATAAAGGCTGAATTTTTCAGCATCAATCACCTCACGACGAAAACTCATCGCCATCCCTATCAATAAATCAACCTCATAATTTTTTCCGGTTAACGGATAGCCATAGGTTCTGCCGTGTGAAAAAGCAGGCATTATTCCTGGAAGATCTGGGGATTGTAAACCCAGTTTATTCCGCAGATAAAAACGCTGAGACTCCTTGCGCTCAAAGCCCTCCAGTACATAGATTTTGTCCGTAGAAGTTTTGCGCTCACTGGGTTTCCAAAGGTTTTCATTGATTGCCACACCTCCTACACCCACAATATCAGGATCAGAATCAAAAGCATCAAGAACCGCAGTAAAGTAACCGGGTTCTAAAACCACATCATCATCTAAAAAGCAAACGATCTCGGCTTCGGGATTTAATTTTTCAATACCAAAATTCCGCTGGCGGGTAAGTCCGCGGTCTGCATCCTGCACTTGAAAATACCTGAGATTTTTAATGTCTTGCTGCGAAAGGCTTTCGCGGGTTTTATTGTCCCGTGATCCGTCAATAATCAAAATCTCATCCGGATAAATATCTTGCGTAACCACTGAAGCTAAAAGTCTGTTTAATGCTTCGGCACGCTGGTAGGTGCAAACTATAAGTGAAACTATCATTTCGTATTCAACAATTTTTTAGCCCAAAACAAACTCACCTCCCATCTTTTACGCATTTGCCGAATATAGGAAAACGGATTTTTAATCTGCTGAAGCTTATAAAATTTTAGAAATAATAGGGTCTTATACCCGAGAATCTGAGCAGGTGTTGCGTGCTTGATTATAGAAGCCAACACGGTTGGCGCAGGTTTGGGAGCAGGATTCTCTTTATCCCAGGGTTTCTCAATCGGTTTTCTAAAACCTCCAGACGGAGCCTTTAAATGAATAAGTTTTAAAAACGGATTGTACAAAATATCGACACCTGCTTTGCGTAATTGCATCCCAAAATCGGCATCTTCTCCAAAGCCATGTTCGAGCGCCAGATCAAAACGTATAGTTTTCACAGTTGAAGCTTTGACAAAACTGCAACCCGAACCAAAAGCAGGCCATTGAATTACTGTTTTTTCGGGTTCGATTTCTCCGTCCTGCAGACAACTTACGGTAAAAGCCTGAGGCTTTTCAGCCTGAATAAACGCCTGGGCCTGTTTTAAAAAATCTTTAGGTATGCGTAAATCGTCATCGGCTAAAAAAACCCAGTCTGCCTCAACCTGATCCAGTGCCAAATTACGCGCGTTACAGGCTCCGGTTTGATGGGTAAAAGTATGCTTGACTTCAAAAGGCCAGCTTTCGGTTTGTAAATAATCAAGTTCTGACACAGCGTTCACTTCGGGATTTTGCTCAATTAGGATTACGCATTGAGGCACTAGAATCTGGCTTGAAAGATCGTCTAGCGTTTGTTTTAAAGCCTGCTTACGGCCCAACGTAGGAATAACGACGTCAAAGTTTAACTCATTCTTTACCTCATCTAATTCTGATGTATCGATAGTCAATTCCGGGATTGCAGCGCTATTAATTCGCCTGATTTGAAACGATTTTAGCAATCGAAGAATATTCTGTTTTTTCTGGTATAGTAAGCGTTGCAGCTCAAAAAGTAGCAGCCATTTCGCACCCATAAGAGCGGCTATAATGGTATAGGTTGTATTCAGATTTTTTGTGAATGAAACTGCATTTTCTGCAGAATTCCTGATCAGTCTCGGCTCGCTATATACCCTTAATCCTTTGAGCATACCGGTTTTTGCCAGCACGCATAGAAATAAATCAAAATTAGGATAGGCAGGAATGTCTTTCTTAAAATGTAGTAGCGCTTTACAGCTTACTGAACCTACGGCACTGCTCATCAACCAGGTTGGATATTTTACGTCGGGCTGAATTCTAAAAAAAACACTTTGATCTACAAACCCCATTACTTCTGCTATTGCCAAAGGTTGTTTTGCAGCATAACTCAGCATTTCCAATTTACTCGAAAGATTTTGAATGAATTCGAGATTCAGGTTGTGTTCTACATCCTCGTGAAACCATATCAGAGATTCATCCGGAAACTTTTCGGCTAAAAGAAAACAAGCGGCACTTACCGCTTGATTTTGAAATTGGAATTCCAGAGGCTGCCCGTCTTTTGAAACAGCGACAGGTTTACTCCCGGTATGTTTTAAAAGAATCACGCTTTTAGGACGCTTTTATAAAATTCCAGATTTTGTTTAACCACTATAGCTGTTGCAAATTTTTCAATGACTCGTTTTCTAGCATTACCTCCCATTTGACTTCTCAAATCTTTAGAATCCAGTAATTTTAGAACAGCATCGGCATAATACTTATGGTTTTTAGGATCAACTGTATATCCGGTTTCACCATCTCGCATTACCTCGTTTGCCCAACCAATATCAGAAGTTACTAAAGCTTTTTCCATCGCCATTGCTTCTATCCAGGTCATCGGCAGTGCCTCTGCAAAACTGGGCAATACAATTACGGCAGCTTTGGCAATTTCTTCCTGAACTCCCTCATAAGCCAATAATCCTTTAAACTTGATATGTTTGCGAAATTCAGGCCTGACACTTTCCATAAAAAGTTCCTGAGTAGATCTTCCTGTAAATACATCGTTGACATCATTACCGGCAAGAATAAGTCGTGCATCAGGATTCTGTTCAAAAATGAAATTGCAAATTTTGGCGAGTTCCAAAACTCCTTTTTTACGAATAATACTTCCGTAATACAAAATACGATTCGGAATTTGAGGTGCTTCCATGGGCCTAAACTGTTCCACGTCAATCGAATTGGGAATCACCTGTATTTCCTTATTCAATTCAAAAATTTCTTTTGTCAGCTTACCAGTAAATGCACTTACTGCCAGTATATGATCAGCATTTTTAAGGGCCCGATGTTCAAACCACCGGTTTTTAGGCTTTTGCTTTCGATTATCTAAATGGCAAAAATAACCGTCGCTGCCGTTACAACGAATGACCAAAGGGCATTTGAAACGCATTAAAGCAGTAATCCCGGTCCAATCTGGTGCCTCAAGCACATCAATTTTATGTAGTAAGATCACCCGGTTGATGTAACGCTGTAAAAACTTGCGGTGCAAATACCAGCCAGCGAATTTATACTTCCGCTTTGCGATACTATGAATATGAATACCCTGATCTTCAAATTGTTTATCCTGTGCCTGACTGTACACAAAAACCGTCACGGTTTCCCCGGCTTCCACGAGACTAGCAGCCAGATTTTTAATGCTGGTCCCCAAACCTCCGCTACGATTAAAATCGGGATGAGGATATTCAGGAGTTAAAAAAGCAATATGCATCAGTCCAGTAAATTTATATGTTCTGCGACCATACGGCCCAGGAAATACTCTTTTTCTATGAGTAATGAAGTATCGCTATTTATATCACGCTCACCTGTTACAACTTCAGAAATAATACGGGCAAGAGCGTCTTTATCTTTTGGGCGAAATAAAAACCCGTTTTCTCCATCTGTAATAATCTCAGGATTGCCGCCAACAGTTGTGGTAATCACAGGAACATTTGCAGATAAACTTTCCAGAATTGAAAGACTGAAGCATTCCATATACGTAGGTTGAATGAGGTACTCATAATCGGCTAGAATCTTCGGAATCTCTGAAGAACTGCCTCTAAATGTCAATAAATGATCAACCGCTTTATCTTTGGCCTGCTGTTTAAGACCTTCTTCCAGCGGACCTTCACCGTAAACCGTTATGTGTAACTCATTTTGCACCTCAGGCTTTAGCATCGACAAGGCATCGATTAAATCCTGTAGCCCTTTAGATTCCCTCAGATGGGAAACCACAACAAACTGAACCTTGCCTTCCGGTTTCAGGTCGTGACTTTTTCTCTTTTTAAAGACAGAAGTATCAATCCCGTTGTAAATCACCCCGGTTTTACGGGCCACTACTTTGCCCAGATCCTTTACAATATGCCGGGCCGTATAGCTGCTCACCCCTATAAACCGGTCTATTGCCTTATGATGCAAATAACCTTTAAGTCTATTTTTGAGCTGTTTTTTAATAGGAAAACCGTTTAATGGACGTGGATTGTGATCTACGGCGATTACTGTTTTGATCATTCCGCCCTGTTTGGCTTTTTTATAGAATGGTGTGCAGAGTTCGGTAAAATGCGTGACCAGTGCGGTATATAGCTTGCCCGTTTCTTGAAGGTGTTCTAGAAAAAAAGCTTCAACACTCGAGTTTCCTTCCGCCGAAAACACATTAACATCCGTATAAAAATCCAACTCAAGTACATCCGGAAAAAACCAGTCAACGTCATAACCTTTAGCCTTTGCAGCCCGATCATAGGCCACAAAAAAACGATCCATCCCGCCAATACGATCCGGACGTAAAACATAATTACAAACTACCGCTAATCTTTTGGTATTCATAGATTCGCTTTTAATGCTTCAACACAAGCCCTGGTGGTTTTTTCTAGGGGTTTACCCACTTGCATTGCGATAAGTTTTTTTCGGTTTTCCAGATCAAGTTCAGGATTTTCCAGATAGGCGTTTACTGCGTTAAAAAGTTCATCTTGGTTCTTTGCAATCTTCACCGCACCACTCTTAACCACATTATCATAATGCTCGTAGTGTAAAAACCTCTGATCGTTGTAGAGTCCGTTGTTCCCATTCCCAAAGGCCGTATTTACAACCGGCTTTTCAAACAACATAAAGTCAAGGCTCATAGTAGATAACATATTGACGTTGAGATCGCAAAATTTAAGTATTGCTTTGAGCATACTCAGATCCTCGAGGGTTGGTACGCGCTGCGACCATGGCTCAGGGTGCCCCTCACGGGTAAGTTCCCATTTGGGGTGATTCCATTTGATTTCCGGGTACTTCGCTTTGGTTTCTGCAAAGCGGCTCTCGTCTTCCGCAGGTGAGGTACGTACCAGGAGTTGACAGGGTTTAATCGCTCCGTTGCGAATCCCTTCGGCCAGGGTTGCGATCACCAATGGATCGTTGGGGCCAATGGTTGCGTCGGCACAGCTGTAGCACAGGATTTTCTCTTTGGAATTTAGCCCGAAAGTTTCATAAAACTCAGCCTTTGGAATGTCAAATTGAGGTAATACATAGGGTTCAAATTGTGGCGTACCTACAATGGAAACGGCTTCGGATTTTGTAAAGGGGTAAAACCGAAGCAACTCAATTTTCATCAATTCACTCCAAACTAAAAAATAGTCAAAGCTTGCCGCCATCCTGCCTTTAGAGGCCAGATTATCCCACGAAAAAATAAAGGATGCGGTGGGTATTTTTAATTTTTTCGCCCAAAAAACCAGCGTAGCAATAAAAGGGGGACGCTGATGGGTGAAAAACAATAAATCGGGTTGGTGTTCCTGCATTAATTGCCCGTACTGTTTTACGACAGCATCATTTGCAAAGCTTTGTTCCTGAAATTGCTCATACTTAAGAATGTTCTTTTCGCTATTAAAAACCGAACTGACCGCATAAACTGCACGAACTAAAATACCGTGCGGACTCCAGCTTTTAGCCTTATTCATCTCATAATTATCTGCGATTCCCGGGTTGGTTTTATGCTTTTGAAGGTGCGCGACTTCTTTGAGTTTACGCCAAAACCAGTTCTTCTTAGTCTCGGTAAAAACCGGAAGTTCAACAATCGTGAATTTCGCTGCATCCAGCTCTGGAAAAGCAGTATAGGGCAGTCCGGAAAAGATGACTATTTTAGGAAAAGAGCGTGCCGCCTCTTCAAGAAATGTACTTAAAACGAAGTTGCGAAAACCGACACCATCTGTAATGACAATTCCTAAAGTTTTTGGGGATTCAGAATTCAAAATTGATTGCGTTATTTGATTTTTCAGTGTCACTTGAAGTGTCTAATTAAGGCCAAAAAGTCGAAAGCAAATGTTTCGAGAATGTCACTTCGAGTGCCGGTCGAGACCTTAAGTCGAGACTGGTGTATCGAGAAGTTTGGTTTGCGAAAACATCCTATCAAAGAAGACTTCTCGATACGCCTGAAGCTCCGCTATCGCTATGCTCCAGCCACTCGCTTTTCGACTACGTTCGAAGTAACAAATATTATTTAAATCGCTTTTTAACCAGATTCGGCAACTTGTCATATTCTCCATTTATTAAAGCTTCTTTCTTTGCCTGCGACCAATTTTTAACCCTTTTCTCAAATTCAATTGCTAAATCCGGCTCTGTGAACTCACAATAATAAACCAATTCAATTGGCCTTCTACTATATGTATAGGAGTTTTTATACTTCCCGGATTGATGTTGTTCAATCCGCCCCCAAAGATCAGACGTTATACCGGTATAATACGTTTCATCTCTACATTTAAGGATGTAGACACTATAAACTTTCATATAACCATCAATTAATCTTTAAAGAAAAAAGTACTTATGAAAAATCTAAATCGATAATGTCACTTCGAGTGATTTTTGAGAACGGAAGTTCGAAAAAATTGTATCGAGAAGTCTATTTAACAAGAACTACTCTAACAAAGAATACTTCTCGATACAAATTAAGTTTCACTATCGCTACACTTAATTCACTCGAAGTGACAAGGTCGAAGTGACACTTTAAAGATCCCGGAATTGCTTCTGATGATCAATTTGCCAAAATGTTTCGCTTCTTAATGCTTCCAGAAAACCGGAGGCGGCTGTTTTAGCCGATTTTTTGCCTTTTGGATTAACGTTTAGTGCTTTTGCGGAAGCAATACCGGCGGAAATAGCTGCTTTTGTATTATCCACGTGAATGATGCTATCCGTTTTTAAATCGCGGTTTTCCTGGCGTCTGCCCACATTAATGGTAGGTATTCCTAAATAAGGTGCCTCGTGAATCCCGGCACTGCTGTTTCCTATCAAAAAGGCTGCGTTTTTGAGCAAGGTAATAAAATATTCAAACCGCAAAGACGGAAAAAGCCTGAATCTGGAATGTCCTTCAAATTGCTGATACCCCTCTAAAATAGCAGAAGACCCCAGGTCGTTATTGGGATAAATCACAATATAATCCTGATCATCTTCCAAAAGGGCTTCAACAAAGTCAGCTGCATGAGCCGCTGTTTCCTGATGCGCGGTGGTCACGGAATGAAATAAGACTACTGCATAATTCTTAAAAGGAATGTCGTAGTAGGCTTTTGCAGTTTTTAAAGGCGGTAGGCTATCGCTAAACAAAACATCCAGATCTGCTGAACCAATATTGAAAATACTGCTCTCGAGTTCGCCCATCTGCACCAGGCGTTTAGCTGCTGTCTCGTGAGAGACAAAATGAATGTGACTCAATTTACTGACTGAATGCCGAATGAGTTCGTCAACGGTCCCCGAAAGTTCACCGCCTTCAATATGACCCACCAAAATATTATTTAACGAACCCACAATCGCCCCTGCCAAGGCTTCAACCCGGTCGCCGTGCACGATAATCAAGTCCGGTTGAAAAGTCTTTAAATAGGTTGAAAAACCTTCTATGGTTTTAGCCAGGGTCAGGTCCATCGTAGCCTCAGAGGTATGATTTGGAAAGCGATAGATATTTTGAAAACCGGCCTTTTCGATCTCAATAACGGTTAGACCATACTGCTCCAGTAAATGCATGCCGGTAGCAAAAATACCATACTCAAAATCTGAGGCATCGTTTACTGCTTGTATCAGCGATTTCAATTTCCCAAAATCTGCCCGCGTACCGCTAAGGAAAGCTATTCTTCTTTTCACAGGATATCGCTCCTTTTCAACTGTTCATCTTCAGCAATTGCGCGTGTTGCTTTTTTTCCAAGAATATCTTCAAAATGTTCGGCCAAAATCTCACCGGTTCCCGGCCGTTTTACCCATATGTTTTTTTCCGTAAAGACTTCTCCCTTTTCGATCGGAGCGATGGTACAAAGGGTGGCGAATGCAAAATCAATGGTCACCTGTTCTTCCTTTGCCGGAGCTTTTTCGCCCCCGCGCATCTGCCAGATTTCATTACTGGATTTTATGAGTTCGCTGCAAGCTTTCTCATCCATACTACAAACAATATCCGGACCTGTGCGCTGCATATGATCTGTAAAATGACGTTCTAAGATGGAGGCACCTAAAGCCACTGCACCCAGACAGGCATTGTTATTTAACGTATGATCTGATAAGCCAAAGGGTACATCAGGAAATGCCTCGTGAACTTGAGTCATTGCGCCCAGTCTGACTAAATGGGTGGGCGTTGGATATAAATTGGTAGTATGCAGCAAAGCGAAAGAGATACCGGCATCTTTAAAAATCTGAACTGCCTTAGAAATACTTTCAAGGGTATTCATACCTGTACTAAGGATGACCGGTTTGCCAAAGCCTGCAATGTGTTTTAGTAAGGGATAATTATTGCATTCTCCCGAACCGATTTTATAGGCCGCAACATTCATAGCCTGAAGCCGGTTTGCTGCAGCACGGGAAAATGGTGTGGAGATGAAAATCATTCCTTTTTCTTCCACATAGTTTTTTAAGGCAATTTCATCGGATTCATCAAGCGCGCAACGCTTCATAATCTCGTAAATAGAAACAGCTGCATTCCCGGGTATTACTTTTTTGGCAGCACCACTCATTTCATCTTCAACAATGTGTGTCTGGTGTTTGACGACCTCTGCCCCGGCCCGGTAAGCTGCATCAACCATCTCCTTTGCAACCTGAAGTGAACCTTCGTGATTGATGCCGATTTCGGCTATGACCAGTGGTGGGTAATCCCGTCCTATTTTACGATTCTCGATTTGGATGTATGGATTCAAAAGTTTTGTTTTATTCTTAGTTATAAAATTTCAAGTACAACTTAGCCTTTTTAAAATCGGCTTCCGTATCAATGTCGATTTCGGCAAAAGGGTGATCAACAACTAAGGGATGGTTGTTTTCCCCGAGAAGTTTTCCCTCTTTTAATAATTCCGTTTTAAAAATATAGAGCAGTCCATTTTCATAATACAAGGGTTCTAAATCCTGACTGCGCTGACCCATTTTATAATTGTATGGTGTAAACCGATTATTTGAAATGGTTCCCAGTTTATGCTCATTTCGGGAAACGGTCATTAGACTATCACAATCCTCCCGTTCAAAAATCGCGATGGCATCTTTAAGAAGACCTTTCGGTCTTAACGGGTTTGTAGGCTGTAACAAAATAACCGCATCGTATTGCTGACGGAGTTGATTTACTGCGTGTTGAATAGCTGTGACTACCGGCTCTTGGTGACCGGCTAATGCATGGGGTCTCTCTACAGTCTGTACTCCACTTTTAACCGCATAATCGAGAACACCCGTATCATTTGATGTTATCACAATATCTTCCAAATCATTTTCCTTAGCATAGTCAATACTGTAACCAATAAGTGGTTTATCACCTAATTGCCGTATATTTTTGCCAGGAAGTCTTTGCGAACCGGCACGAGCTGGAATTAATACAAGGTAATTTTTCATTTGAAAAGCTTTTGACCTTTACCGGTAATCATCAAACTGGAAAGCCCTAAACTCACCTTACTCCAATTTTTAAGTGTTTCAAAATTGAAAGAACTTAGTCTCATCAACATTTTTAAAATGGATTGAGTAGTTTTTGAATCCCTGTAAACCAGCGGGATCATTTTTCGCAATTCAGTAGCATAAAACGTTTTGAGCAAAGGAGACAACTTACCCTTAGATTTCAAGGTTTGAATATAGGAAATCAGAGCACAAACCCTTGATTGGGTAATCTTAAAATTCCCTTGTTTGTATATTTTTTCTGAAATACTCGCCCCGTGTTTTACGTAAGTAGTTAAATAGTCATCTATAACGATCATTTTCGGTTCATTCAACAATATTCGCTGAAAAAAATCCCGATCCTGTCCACCTAAAAGCTGTTCGTCAAAAACTAGATTATGCCTATCCAAAAACGTTTTGGCATACATGGGATCCGGTAAATACCAGGATATCTTACGGGTTATAAAATCTTCAAGTAGGTTTGACGTCAAGTTTGTACGCTTCTCAAAGACTTCAGTTTGATCTGTGACATAATAGATTTTTGTTTTTGACAAAACAATATCTGTTTGCGCATCTAAAGCAGCAACCTTATTCCGAATAAAATCCGGTTCCATAAGATCATCAGAATCAAACCAGTTTATGTATTTGCCTGACGCTTTTTCGAAACCATAATTACGGCAGGCGTTTGCTCCTTTGGGACGGCTATGGGGGCGAACCAATACTTTAAATCGAGGATCTTCTTTTTCAAACTCTTTTAATATATACAAAGAAGTATCTGTACTGTGATCATCAACAAGAAAACACTCCCAATTGCCATAAGTTTGTGTTTGTATTGATTGAAGCGTCGGTCGTAAATAGGCTTCCCGATTGTAAACGGGAATAATTATAGAAACCAAATCACTCATCAAAATAGTTTATCAATTCTGGTTTGAACTCTTCTTCTCAACTTTCTGAAACCTAACTTATATTTATAAAAATGATCCTTATAAATCTCAGCTTCATCGGGTTTACTATTAAGACTTGGAGCATAAGTTTCTATAATGGCATCAATACGCTTTGTCTGCTGTTCATTTCTCCCATAAGCCCGCGCATACCAGGTATGAATGAGGATTCTTTTTTTATTTAACCCGTATACTTCCGTTGCTAATTCGTCTGTATCCGGATGTAACAGGTCGGCTTCTAGAAACAGAAATTTGTGATCCTTCCGCTTAAGCCATAAAAAGAACCGATAGTAGGGTTCATACA